>Ga0137451_1000009_pt1 | contig 72098 bp, 71 predicted proteins | sample EasRivERMGT500_2_FD_102336 | JGI IMG/M metagenome (GOLD analysis project Ga0137451, IMG submission 102336) | Soil microbial communities from meander-bound floodplain in the East River, Colorado, USA - East River MetaG ERMGT500_2 | ecosystem: Environmental > Terrestrial > Soil > Floodplain ... | reverse complement strand
GCCGGGGCTGCGCGATTGCGCCGCGAGGCTGTAGAGCAGGATGTCGTCCATCACGAATGCCACCGCGCGGCCGGTCTCGACCATTTGGAAGGCTTCGGGGTGGCCGTTCGCCGAGATGATGTTCATGCCGAGCTTCTGCTGGCCGTTGATCTCGGTGATCTGCTTGATGTTGGTCGTGCCCGCGGTCGAGACGATGGTCTTTCCTTTCAGGTCGGCGAGCGAGCGGATGTTCGCGGACTTCTTCGCGATCCAGCGGTTGGCGGTGACGAAGTGGGTAATGGCGAACCCCACCTGTTCCTGGCGCGCGAGGTTGTTGGTGGTCGAGCCGCACTCCAGGTCGATCGTGCCGTTCGCCATCAGCGGGATGCGGTTCGCCGAAGTGACGAGTTGGTACTTGACGTCGAGCTTGCGCATCTTCAGCTCGGCCTTCACGGCATCGACGACCCTCAGGCACAGGTCGAGGGCGTAGCCGACCGGCCGCTGCCTGTCGTCGTAGTAGGAGAATGGGATCGAGGCGTCGCGGTGGCCGATGGTGATCGAACCGCTGTCTTTGATTTTCTTGAGCGTGCCGTCCTGGGCGGAGGCGGGATAGGAGAGAGCGAGAGCCAGGGCAGCAGCAGCCAGAGTGATAGGTTGGGTCATGTCAGTCTCCTTGTGATCCGTTCGAATCGGCGACCGTGATGGGTGAGTAAGACTGCCCGATTCTACGGGAGTCGCCCATTCCCTGTCCAAGCGGCACGGGCCGCGGAATTTTCCACGCAGCAGATAGGCTCGATCCGACCGACACCTAGCTTCAATGAGGCCGCGGCAGATGCCGCGGAATTTTCCAGTTCCGGCAGGATGAAAGCGCCGTCGTCGAAACCGCTTCAATGAGGCCGCGGCAGATGCCGCGGAATTTTCGACCGCGTACTTGTGTTGTGGTCGAACCCAGGCGGCTTCAATGAGGCCGCGGCAGATGCCGCGGAATTTTAGTCGGTTCCGCAGTGCGGTCGGATCGCGCAAATCGGCTTCAATGAGGCCGCGGCAGATGCCGCGGAATTTTCGGAGGATTGCTGGTCGAATTCATACCCTTCGTTCTGGCTTCAATGAGGCCGCGGCAGATGCCGCGGAATTTTTCGATGCCGGCGGTGATCACGAGGCCGCCCCAGGGGACGCTTCAATGAGGCCGCGGCAGATGCCGCGGAATTTTCTGCACGCCCTGGGGCTCGAAGGCCTGCCGAGCGAGCTTCAATGAGGCCGCGGCAGATGCCGCGGAATTTTGATCTGGGCGGGATCGAAAAGGACGCGGCCCCGGATTCGCTTCAATGAGGCCGCGGCAGATGCCGCGGAATTTTGCATCCGAGTAGCTCGTGCCGTGGGCCACCATCTCGCTTCAATGAGGCCGCGGCAGATGCCGCGGAATTTTCTTCTGGGCCTCCCACAAGTCCTTCATGAACTCGTTGCTTCAATGAGGCCGCGGCAGATGCCGCGGAATTTTAAAACGGACGTTGGGCGGCATGAATATCGGCACTGGCTTCAATGAGGCCGCGGCAGATGCCGCGGAATTTTCTGCTGTGCAGCGTCGTGTTCGAGCTGCTGTTCATGCTTCAATGAGGCCGCGGCAGATGCCGCGGAATTTTAGCGTGTCGTCGGTGTTGAGCAGCACCCGGCCGAAGCTTCAATGAGGCCGCGGCAGATGCCGCGGAATTTTTCGAGGATTACCGCGCGACGCGCAAAGACGACAAGCTTCAATGAGGCCGCGGCAGATGCCGCGGAATTTTCGGGGAATACAAGATCGACGGGGAGGCCTACACCGCGCTTCAATGAGGCCGCGGCAGATGCCGCGGAATTTTTACGAAGGGGAAGCGGCGCAGTGATTCGAAACAGATGCTTCAATGAGGCCGCGGCAGATGCCGCGGAATTTTGGGGGACAAACTAGGAGGACATAGACGTGGAATTGAACGCTTCAATGAGGCCGCGGCAGATGCCGCGGAATTTTGGCGCGGGCGAGTTGATCGAAGTGGCGCTCATCCCGCTTCAATGAGGCCGCGGCAGATGCCGCGGAATTTTTCAGCGAATCGGGATGGCTCAACTTCAAGGTGTCGCAGCTTCAATGAGGCCGCGGCAGATGCCGCGGAATTTTAACCAGCCGTACATCTTCCACAAACCCAACCGCACAGCTTCAATGAGGCCGCGGCAGATGCCGCGGAATTTTCCTACGGCGCCGGCTTCGACCGCGATGCTGAGATATTGCTTCAATGAGGCCGCGGCAGATGCCGCGGAATTTTTGTTCCCTGGAACAACGAAAAGCGATGCGTCGATTTAGCTTCAATGAGGCCGCGGCAGATGCCGCGGAATTTTTCCACTCAACTCGAAGCCGTCGATAGTGGCATCGATGCTTCAATGAGGCCGCGGCAGATGCCGCGGAATTTTATCGGCGGCGCGATCCTGTGGCGAAGGCTCGCAAAGTGCTTCAATGAGGCCGCGGCAGATGCCGCGGAATTTTAGACAGAAGCGAAGTCGCGCAAGGACGTTCAGGATGCCGCTTCAATGAGGCCGCGGCAGATGCCGCGGAATTTTGAAGTGCGAGAAGGCACAGCTACTGGATTTGCTTTGCTTCAATGAGGCCGCGGCAGATGCCGCGGAATTTTATCGACTGCGCTAGGCGTGATGGTGAACTTCCTGCGGCTTCAATGAGGCCGCGGCAGATGCCGCGGAATTTTTGCCTGGATCGGTCGCAGAGGCACCCAGAGGCCTCCGGCTTCAATGAGGCCGCGGCAGATGCCGCGGAATTTTTGACAGAAATCGGGCCGCAACTGCAACTTGCACAGATGCTTCAATGAGGCCGCGGCAGATGCCGCGGAATTTTGCTGCGGTCGGCGTGCAGCTGGGATACGTATTGATCGCTTCAATGAGGCCGCGGCAGATGCCGCGGAATTTTACATCGGTCCACCCCCCTACTGATGGCGATAGCGCGCTTCAATGAGGCCGCGGCAGATGCCGCGGAATTTTAGTATGGAATCCCGGCGTTGCGCAGCGGATCGAAGCCGCTTCAATGAGGCCGCGGCAGATGCCGCGGAATTTTCACACCACGCCGCCGTTCTTCTTCACTTCCAACTTGCTTCAATGAGGCCGCGGCAGATGCCGCGGAATTTTGGCGCGGGCGAGCTGATCGAAGCGGCGCTCATCCCGCTTCAATGAGGCCGCGGCAGATGCCGCGGAATTTTCGAGCTTGGCGAGCGCCCAGTAGCCCCCGACCAACGCGCTTCAATGAGGCCGCGGCAGATGCCGCGGAATTTTTGTGGTAAGATGAGTTCCCATGTCTAAACTCACCGAGCTTCAATGAGGCCGCGGCAGATGCCGCGGAATTTTAACTATAGGAGCGTTGTTTCGCTCTCCTGAAAAGCTGCTTCAATGAGGCCGCGGCAGATGCCGCGGAATTTTGGCCCTCTCGGGAAGCCGCGCCGGTGCTGGCTTCCCGGAGGCCGATGCGAGCGCTACCCTCCAAAAAGGCGATCCTGCGACCGGATTCTACCCTCGCAAGCGCTCGGATTTCAAAAATCGTCGAATTGTTAAAGAGCTGCGCACCGCGAGCGCTTCAGGCGTCACGCGCTCGCACCAGAGCGCTCGCGTCCGAACGGCGACCTTTACACGATGACAGGTTCGCGCTCGATCGGTTGAAAATCCTTGCCGAGGCTGACCACGTGAGGGATGACCTCGTCCGCAAGTCCGAGATCGAGAAGCACCACGTGATCTTCTTTATGTTGGATCATTTCATCGAGCATTGCAATCAGCTCCGCGTGGCGCCTTCGCGTCAGTCGGCACTGGAAGACCGAGAGCTGGAGCCAGTCCCCGTATCCGTGCATCAGCCTGAAGATCTTGCGCCAGCGCTTCGGGTCGCTGATGTCGTAGCTGACGATGTACAAGCGTTCGTCGGTTTTCATCGGGTCACGAAGTTCGGATAGTCGTCGATCTCGCCGAGCAGAAACCGCCCCAGAAGCCTCGCTTGCAGCTCCAGGAGCCGCCGGTAGGATACCTTGTACGCGAAAATCGGATGCGTCACTTCGTGCCCCAGGCGCCGCTCGAACGCGGCGATGAAGCGCTTCCTTCCGTCCGGGTCGAGCGCGACGCTGCCGGCCGCGGAAATAAAGTCCGAAGGACGGACCTCGCCGTTATTGATCGCCTGGATCACCGTCGAGTCCGCGACGAGCGGCCGGAACGGCTCCATCATGTCGAGAGCGAGCGCGGGCCGCCCGTAGCGGGGCTGATGGTAGTAGCCGCGGTATGGGTCGAAACCCACTGCGCTCAGCGTCACGGTCCAGGTTCGCACCAATAGGCTGTAGGCGTAGGAGAGCAGCGCGTTTACCGGGTCGGTCGGTGGGCGGCGGTTTCGCTTGGTGAAGTCGAAGGCGAATTCCTCGTCGCCTTCGCCTCCGCGGATCATGTTGCGAAACTCGCGGAAGTAGCGCGCGGCGGCGTTCCCTTCCGCTCCCAGAAGGTCCGGAAGCGCCCGAGCGCGGCGCGCAAGATCGATGTCCTGCCGGAAGGCGTCCAGCAACGGCTCCGGTGCCTCGCCCGCCTTCCAGTTGCGGCGAAGGAGCGTGCGCGCATTCTGAATTTTCGCGACCACCAGTCCCTTAGCGATGCGAAGACAGGTGCTCGCGTCGAAGCTCGCCCGGTATTGAGCCGTTCGCAGCTCCACGTTCTTGTGGCCGGTGCCGACCGTGTGCCCGATGAACCAGCCGCCGAAGCTGTGCCAGGAGACGGTGATGTCGCGCCCCATCAGCTCGTGCAGGCAGGGTGTGGTGACGTAGATGTTACCCATCAGAACCAGCTGCGAAACCTCCGGCAGCCGCGCGGTCGCAGTCTGCCGGTCGTCGACCGAGATCTCCAGCGTCTCGCCGTTTTTGGAGACCTTGGCGCTACGCGCCTGCACGTACACCGGCAGCGCCTCGTCGCGCAGCACGGCAATAGGACGCGGCGGCGTCTCGCCGCGCTTCAGGAAATTCACCTCATCGGGAAGGCAGATTCCCACGAGCGAGCAGCGCGGGCATTTCGGACTGTCGACGAGCGGCGGCGGGGCTTGGCCGCCTGCGGCAATGAGGCGCATACCGTCGATCGCGTTCTGCGCGAGCTGCCGCAATTCCTCATCGAACATAACCTGCACCCGCTCGCGGCCGGCGGAGAAGTAGAGCACGCCTTCGGTGCAGGTATACCCATGCTCCTGCAGGATCATTCCCTGCACGCACAGCTGCACGCGCTCCGGATCGTACGCGCCCTTCGCGACGTGCGGCCGCTTGCCGCGCTTGTAGTCGACCGGGATGACGGCGCCGCCCTCCGACTCGATCAGGTCCATCTTCGCGATCAGGCCCAGCCGGTTGCTGGAGAGAGTGATCGAGCGCGCGTGAAGGCGGGTTTCCTCTTCGATATCTTCGGGGGCGGGCAGCTCGCCCGAGGGCTTGTCGGTGCGGCGGTGCACCCGTCTGCCTTCGACCGTGTCGGCCGAATCCGACCATTCGCCCTGCACCCATTCGAGGTAGGCAAGGCGCGGGCAATACTGATACTCGTTCACCATCCGCGCGGGCAACAGCGGCAGGTCCTGCGCGAGCTCGGGGAAGGGCAGGGGAAGTTCGGGTTGGGAGGGCGGATCCTCGGCCATGACGGGAGACCGAGGCAGGCGAAGGTGCGGGAAAAGAGTAGGGGTTACGCTACGCTGCGTGCGTGGGCGATCTCGCGGCGTTCAACGGGTTTGACTTGAGCGCGCTCCAACGTAACGACGGCAACGGTCTCGCCGTCGAGCGATACGAATTCCACTTCGTACGCCTTTCCATCGTGGTGGACATGCACGACGGTGCCGACATCTCCCGCGGTGAGCTTCTCGCCTAGCACGTCGGCCGTAAGCACTACTCGGTCGTGTTCCTTGATCATTCCTGCTCGTCCTCTTTGTCCGGAAGACGCACCCGCACGCGCCCGGGCTCGACGGTCACGATGGCGCCGCGGGCGAGCTCGGTTCCGTAGCGGTCGAGGACCGCTGCGCACGCGGGGCCTTGCCGCCGCGCTGGAATTTCCATCAGGCGGATGATTCCCACGTGAGGTTGTGCCTGGACGACCGCCAGTTCGCCGAAATCCTTGTCCAGTGTGACGAGCACTCGGCCCTCCGAGTGCGCGCGGCGAAGAAGCTCCTCGTCGCCGGAATCTTCGGGCCAATCGCCGATATGAACGACATCGTGTCCAGCCGCGGCGAGGTCTTCCCGGGATTTGTTCCAGACGCAGTTATCAAGCAGGAGCTTCACACCGCCGTATCCACGACCGGCGGTTCGACGCGTTCATGCGCGACGACCCGGTGGGCGTAGACGAGGCAGGCGCGGATATCCTCGGGCTCGAGCCAAGCGTATCCCTCGAGGATCGTCTCGGGCGTATCGCCGGCGGCGAGCATGCCGAGGACGTGCTCGACGGCGAGACGCCGTCCCCGGACGATCGGCTTGCCGCCGAAGATCTTCGGATTGACGGTGATGCGCTTGAGGAGATCGGTATCGTTCATGGCAGTGCTTTCAGAGAATCCCGTGCGCGGTATCTTACACCTCAGCGAGGGGAGGACCGTTGTTCCGCGCTTGCTGCGAAAGCAAGAGCGGTTCGGCAAACTCAGTGCCTTCAGGCTTGAGATTGGACACTGGTACGGTAGAAGATCAGGCAATAACATTGGCGGGACCGAAGTTGCCAAATCCCTGACTGGTACGACGAATTGCCGATGTGCAGACTGCGAAGACACCACGCATTTGCCTAAGACGGGGCTCGTCAGTCCATGGCATCTGGAGCACCGAACGGGTAGTTTCAAGAGAGATGGGGATAGACCAAAGCGGCCACGTCATCTCCATATCGTCACCGCGCCCACTCACCGCCGTGGTGATAATGCGCATACCGCAAGGGAAACTCGGAAAGAGCGGCAATGCTCGAAAAGCAAGCCATTCCGCTGGAGCATCAACACTGGTGCCATCCTCCGTTGGATCGCCTGCCATCAGAGCCCAATTTCGTTCTGCCGAAGGGTCCCAGCGCAAATTGGACCCAGACTGACCGGCGTGGCCTTCGAAGAGGGAACGTCTTGCCCATTCGGACGTGACCGCAGCGCGGATCTTTTCAACAATGCCGAGAAACTCCTGTTGGGCCGCAGTGAAGTGGAGGGCAGTTGGCTTGATATTCTGGTTCTTTGTTTTGTCAACGATGATGCTAGTGCCGAAAGCGGTCGCGAACGCCACAGGTTCACTATCGCCACGGCACCAATGTTCTACGCAGGCGGTCAAGAACTCCCTAAAGACGGGCGGAGGCGGCTTTAGGTCAGCGACAATGACACCATCCTTTCCTGCTTTCTTATATTCCAACCACCAGGCCTGATTGGCCTCTGCAAGAGCGGCGTCGCGACAGACGAAATCCGCGAGGTCACCATCGAAACCCTCTACGAACGGATGGAAGGATCCGTCCGACAGAAAACCCAGGCGAGCCATATCCTTTGCTTGTCGCAGCAAGCGTAGTAGCCCCAACGAAGCTAGGAATCCGAGCGGATTCGTGCCGTTTAGTCCGCGGAGAACTACTCGACTCACGAGATATCCCCTGACATTTGCTCCTCCTCGCTCGCGCGATGATCCGCTAGCCGAAGAACCGCCTCGAGCCAACACAGTTCCAACCAACCATACCTTTCAACAAGGCGCCAAAAACGGTCGGCCAGCGGCGCATCCAGTCGATGAAGCTCGTGCTTCGACGTAGTCTCCGGGAATTCGACCTTCCCGAACGTCTTGCTTTGGTGATTCAGCAACACGACATCGACCGGCTCGATGTCAATAACGACAGGTGCAAACGGCCGGCAGTAACCGTGGTGACTCGCAACGAGATGCAGCACGAGCTCAAGGTCGTGGGCTTTCGCCTTCACGACATCGAGGTGCTTTTCGAGCATTGCCAGCGATTGCACCTCATGCCGTGCCCCCTTCGGATATCTGCTTTTCCTCCGGGCAAGCCGGTGTGCGGCCTTCGCACCCGGCGGCATGCCGGACTTGGCCCACGGCGTCTCGTCCTTGAAGAAGGCGATTTCACTGCCTTCGCGTAGTAACACCTGAAAGCGCTTATCGGCCTTACCCACGTCGTGAAGCCACCCTGCGAGGGCGAGATCTTCGATCAACTCCTTGGGCAAGACCTTCTCCGCGTAGTCGCGCGCAAACCGCTCGACATCGGCGCTGTGCTCGGAGAGCGTAACTGGACGACCCGCATGAGATGAATCGTCCTCGTCGGTCGTCAACTCAACGCCGTCCTCGACGGTATCGTCCGCTGATAACAGGGCGCGAAGTTTCTGTGGTCCGACCCGCTTTCCCCGCAGGACGGTCCACGGTTCGTCAGCGTCCACTACGATGGAACTCTTACTCTTGGCCAACTGATCCAACCAGAGCTTGCGCCAACCTAGCTGCTCGTCCTGTTCCGCAAGAGTTCCCAACGCACGTCGGGTTTCCTGCATATCGTCGACTGGCAGTGAAAGATTCAATTGCTTCAGCACTTGCGGATGCAGTCGAAGCACCGGCTGCCCCCTGGCCAACAATGCGGCCCGTTCAGCCAAGTCCTCCACGGGAGTGGATGATTCTGGCTCGAAGCATCCGTCGCGGATTCCGCCCCGAGTGGCCGGCACAACGATAGTGTCGCCTGGTCGGATCGATACCGACGGGATGACCGCGCTCTCCTCTCCATTCCACCGCAGCGCAAGCTTGCCATCCCCGCGCTCGCGATCCTCGCCAGGCGAGCCTTCAACGTCGGCGACGTCGCCTACGCCTTCTCCGCGCAGCCAGCGCTTCGCCGCAACGAAGGGAAGTGAAATCGCTTCCAGGCTCGACGGCCGTACAGCTGAGACGATCGCCACTGGCCAGTCTTTTGCGGCATCGCCTTCCTTCGCATTAAATGCGTCAGTGAGATCGTCCTCGCTCAAGTCGGTACGCCACACGACTTGCACATCGGCCGGCCCTGATTTTGGTCCGTGCAGCCACAGACTGACATCGGGAACGACCGCCGGCGCTGGCGAAGTTTGCATCCACAGGTCGAGATAGGCGGGCAAGAGCACAGGGGCGTGCGCTTTTGGCGCCACCATATCCATCAGTCTTTCCTCAGGAGGCAGCGGAAGAGCTAGAACGCCGAAGTCAAATTTAATATCCTTCGATTTCTTTGCGCGATTGTCCTTGAGCCAAGCGATTGTTGCGGCGATCGCGTCTCCATACACCGGATCATCCTTGGCACTCTTGTCGTGCACGATCACACCTTCGGCCTTCCCATACAGTCCCAGGCGATCCACACGACCGAAACGTTGGCGAAGCGCATCGAAGCTGGCGGCCTCGGTCACGATGGCATCAAAATCGAGGTCAGCGCCAGCCTCGATACATTGCGTGCCGACCACGATCAACTTCCTTTCAACGTTTGCACGATCGCGCTCGGCCATGATGCGGGGTCGCAAGGACCGCAGCACATCGTCGCGATCTAGCGGTCGCATGCGTCCAGTGAGCTGCGCGACTTCGATCTGATCGCCAAGAGCCTCACGAAGGTGACGAACCACGGCCGACGCGCTTGCCACCCGATTGACCACCACCACGATAACGCTGTGCCGGTCGATAAGGTCGCGCGCCTCGCCTATGCAAGATTGCTCCAGTGCCGCACGGTCCTCGACTTCGCGCAAGCGCGCGGGTTTCGCCGCATGCAATCGCGGACCCAATAGGGACTGCCGGCCCTTTTCGTCCTCTGTCAGCGCAAAGGGCTTCACATTCGAGACACCCGGAGTAGCCGAGAGGAATGCGTGATGAAAGCGCGTGGGCAACCGCGACGTGCCTGCAAATCTGTCGCGCAAACGATTCAGTGCGTCCAGGGTCTCGGCAAAGGGTTTCGAAAGATGAACCTCATCGAGCAAAAGCAGTACGTCATTACCCAATAGCCCAGCATGGACGGGTTTCATCCCCTTGCTGACGCCGTAGCCCTGTATCAAGAGGCGAGAGCCCAACTGATCGACCGTCGAGGCAAGTATGAGCGGCTGATCCGGCGTACGCGCCCAGCCGTCGTCTTTGGGCATTCCACCACGCAGCGTGAATATTCCCAGAGGCTCCTCGGCTTCCTTGCTCAAAGCGCGCAGGCGGCTCGCGACTTCACGAACAACGGGCTGCGAATTTTCGGCAACCAATGCCCGCAGCAGCTTGCGGCCCCGCTCGGCTACCTGATCGACAACGATGCGGCGATCCACAACCATAGCGACGCGTCGGGGGCACCAGCGCGTTGCTGGATCTTCGTAGGCATCCAGGGCAAGTGCAAAGAGTGCGATGTCGATGCAGGTGGTCTTGCCGACACCGGTCGGAAGGTCGAGGACACGCGGCCACTTCCTTTCAGCAACGACCTGACGCAACAGCCGGGTCTGCCAGTCGAAGGCGCGCCTGCCGTCGCCATGTACGGCGGCGTGGAAGGCATCGAAGTCGTCAACAGACAGGTTCATCTTGCGCCGTCCTCGGGAATGGGGACGCAAAGCCCAAGACCGAAGAACCGGCCCGCGCCAAGCAGCACCGGACCCCGCACTGATTCGGCAAAACGAATATCGGCGTGAACTCGAACGCGCGCCGTGCGTCCGGGCTGGCCGGGCCAAGGCCGGAAGGCGTGCACCGGCTGGCTGCCTGTAAGCAGCGGCGCGAGAGACACCTCGACCGAAACCGGGCGCGGCAGGCCAATACGCGCACAGGCGTCGGCGACATACTGTTGCGCCTCAATCGACGCCTTGCGGGCTGTTCCGTTCTGATTGCTGCGCAGATTCCCTGGATTCCGGTCGAGCGCAATGGGTGTAGCGGTCACGTAGCGGCGCGCAGGCCTGCACCAGGTTGCCAGACGGAGCGTGACCTTCGCTGCGAGTTCGATGCGTTTGACGCGAACCGTTGGTAGATCACCTGCAGCCAATTCCATGGTGCCGTCAGCGTCTATCGCTCGGTCTCTTTCCCACTTGGCGATCAGTCGCAACAGATCTTCCCGCTCCGACATGGCAAGCCCACGAGGCACTACGATGGCGCAGCCTTGCACCGATGCGTCAGCGTGTTCATGGCCGACGAACGGGAGGGCGACAAAAGCCACGTGCGGTTGATCGGTGGCGCTGCCGTCCTGCCGATGGCCGGAGAGCGAAGCTGGCAGCGTTTTCAATCCGTGCTGCTCGAAGAGCGCAACCCGCAGCGCGCGTGAAAGGTCGGTTCCGCGGGACGACAAAAGCCGTGCGCCGCCAACACGCTCGAAGACGACCCAGTCGTGCGAGAAAATACTTTCAGCAGCAACAACGACGGCATCACTCAGATTGGCGTCGCGTCGGCCGTAGCGCTTTGGAATTGCTGGAAGGACTCGGTTCTCTACACCTTGATGCCGCGCGAACTCGGCCTCCAGTCGGACAAGTTGATTTGGCCCGACTGTCCGCAACACCAGATCGCCGTCCTCGTCGGGAACAAGCGTTGGCGTAAGGGGGCGATCCACGAGCGCACAGCGGACCAGCGAGGAGGAGTGGCCGAGACGCGTAACCCGCTTGCACAGCCCATCAAGGGCGGCGCGCAGCGTTATCGGCGGTGAGGCGGGCCAAATGAACGCGAAGGTCGTACGTTCCGGGACGACCACGGGAAACGTACGGACTTGCCTAGTGCGACCATTGGGCAACAGTGCGGCCGCAGTTGCCAGCGCTGACTTCGACGGGTCCATATCAATCTCTTGTTGAGCCGCGAGAAAGTCCTGAAGCTTCTTCTCCTCCTTCTCGACGAGCTTTTGCGCACTTTTCAGTTGGCGCTTTGTGTCCGGAGTTTCTGATTCCGCGGCAAGCTTCGTTGCCGCTTCGCGCGCCTTGCGCAGCGGCCCTTCCACATCTCCGACGAGCGTGACATCGTTCACCGGCACATAGACGTCCAGCACCCTGCGCCGTCCGATGTCCTCGCTCACATTGAGATCGACATCAAGTGATGGAGGCGGCTGCCCCTCCAACCATAAGAGCGCTTCACGTTCCTGAGCGTCGAGTGACTCGTTGTCATGAAGTGCGGCGACGAGCGCTGAAAACAACCGTGCGGGATGCGGGGGCCATTCGGCACGACCGCGATCGTTATGCGCGGTGGCCGAATACCGGCCGGCCAGCAGCTCGACTTCAATCGTGAGCATCTATTCCCCCTCGATCTCTACTCCCGTCGCGGCAAGCTCGCGGCTCTTTCTGACAAGATGCGCGAGCTTGGGGGAAGGAGTGAGTGTTGCAAGTGGCTCGCCCCCCTTCTTCGTGAATTGAAGGTGTTTTGGCAGTGCGGCAACGGCAGCGTTGAAAAGACCAATGGCGCCTGCGGGGTCGATGCTTAACGGCTGCGCTGTTCCATCGTGATTCACCGCCTCGAACTGCAAGGCCCCGCCCTTCTTAGGGACAAGCAAGCACCGCGACCGCAGGTCGTAACCACGACGCTCGGCAGCCAAAACCGCAAGCACGGCAAGAGCCGCAAGCACTGTGCGAGCCTCCATTTCCGCACCGCCAAAGCTCAGCTTTCGCAGAGCGGCCAGGGAGAGAACAACAGTATGCAACGCGTAGTCGATCGTCACGCCTCCCGCCATGTCATCGATGGTCGGCGGGATGTTGCTGTGATTGATGGACGTTGGCTTTCCTGCTTTCTCTGCTTTACCCCATTTCTCGACTGCGCCAATGTCCTGGTCGTTCTTGGGTGGCTTGTCTTCCTTGAGCGGCTTTGCGTCCATGACGTTAGGAGTCCAGGTGGGCTTGCCATCAGCTCCCGGTTCTTTTGCAACGAATACTGGCCCAGCGCTGGTGACAATGCTTGCCGGGTCAATGCGGCTCGCTGTCTTCGAGCCTGCCACTGCACCGACACCAACGATCTCTGAAACCAGTGCGCGAGCAAACTTCGACCCGAGCCCCCCTTTAGGACCTGTGCTATCCCAAAGGCCAAAGATAAGTCCGGTGGGACACACTTTGAAGAGCGGCGCCGCATTCTTTGCGGTCGCGTCCGTGAATGACTTCCCGATCTCCGACAGGCGAAAAAGTGTCCCGTCAATGAGGCTATCGCGCAAAAGAGCATCTGCAACCCGATGCGGCGCAGACAAGGAGGTCACTACACCGACATCCGGTGCGCAGTCGGAGAAATCCACGGCGATGACCGGCAATGCAATCTTCTTGCTGGTCCAAAGTGCCTCCAGCGCCTCCTCCATCCGATTTGCCTGGCTTTGCACCGAATCGATCAGGACGCAGTCCACGTCGCGGCCACCAAGGCGTCGCTTCTCGAAGGCATACCGAGTGGTGGCGCGATCGCCCACCGAATGTGTGGGCGGGAATACTTTGTCGCCGGGCCCGCCCGCAGGCTCCAGTGTGGCCGAGCCGCGCAAGGCCACAGCATCGCCTTCTATAAAATTCTTCAAGAGATCGAGGGTGACAGGCTTTGGGGTCGAGTCAGTCATGGGTCTTCTCCTTGTAATTGTTACTAAACGGTTGTTGGTCGCTCTTGAAAGAGGTATTCCCGCGAACTTTTCTTTCAAAGTGAATGGTCGGGACACTCATTGTTCAGTCTCGCTTGACGGTATCGAGGAAAGAACCGGTGCCTGCACTCCCCGCGCCGCCCGCTCTACCGGCTCGATCACCTCGATCTCCACGTCCTCCGCCCCCGCCTTCAGCTCTCTTAACCGCCGCGCGGAGACGAGCACCCGCGATTCAAGCGTGGAGGTCGCGCTGTTGCTGTTGTACGCGTCCACCGCCTTGCCGAGCTTGTCGCCGACGTTCGCCCAGTGCTCGCCGAGCTTGGCGACACGCTCATAAAGTTGCTTGCCGAGTTCAGCGATTTCCTCAGCGTTCCTCGCGAGCGCCTCCTGCCGCCAGCCGTAGGCGACCGCGCGCAGGAGCGCGATCGGCGTGGTGGGCGTGGCGGGGATGACTTTCTCGTTGACGCCGAACTCGATCAGGCCCGGGTCCTGCTGGAGCGCGGCGCTGAAGAACATTTCGCCCGGCAGGAACAGCACGACGAGCTCGGGCGTCGGATCGAACTGCTCCCAATAGCCCTTGCGGCCGAGGGCGACCCTCATTGGTGATTCCGTCCTTCGATATTTTTCAAGCCCAATACCTGCGGACTGTGGTCGAGAATGCAGCGTTCGCCGACTTCATAGAACGCCGCCAGCGCGTCCGCGTCGATCGTGACGCTCAGGTCGTCGTGTCCGATCTCATAGTCCGTGAAGCGCTTGGGATCGTGATAGACGCGAAACATCAAAGCGCCGTCGAGGGTGCGGATGATCACGCCCTTCACCCCCGCCGCCGATTCGACTGCGGCCGGCTGCCCGCCGTAAAGATACTTGCCGTTCATGTTTGGCCCCAGGGCTCGTTGATCCCTCTATAACAAACGTTATAATCCACCGCGGAGGTACCGCCATGAAGATCAAGATCACCACCGTGGGTAATTCCGCCGGGATCATCCTGCCGAAGGAGCTGCTCGCGCGGCTGCGGCTCGGCAAGGGCGACGCGCTGTACGCGACGGAGCTTCCCGACGGCGTGAAGCTCTCCCCTTTCGATCCCAAGCTCGCCGGGCAGATGGAGGTCGCGGAGCGGGTGATGCGCGAGGACCGAAGCGTGCTGCGCAAGCTCGCCGGCAGCTGAGCCGGTGCGATGATCGTCTGGCTGGAGAAGGCGCTCGTTCTCGCGATCCACGACCGGCAGATCGCCGAGCACGGCGGCAGCGCCGGGGTGCGCGACGAAGGGTTGCTCGAGTCGGCCCTCGCGCGGCCGCAACAGTCGCACGCCTACGGCGATCCGGCGCCCGATCTCGCCGATCTCGCGGCGGCACTCGCGTACGGGCTCGCCCGCAATCATCCGTTCCTGGACGGTAACAAGCGCACGGCGCACGTCGCTTACCGGACCTTTCTCGCGCTGAATGGCGCGGAGCTCGCCGCGACCGACGAGGAAAAATACGTCACGATGCTCGCCCTCGCCGAAGGCAAGCTCGCCGGGCGCGACTTCGCGGTGTGGCTGCGCGAGCGGCTGCGGCTTTCTCCGCGCGACAAGGCGCACCAGCCGCGCAAGCCGTACCCGGTAAAGCCGCGCGGCGCGCGCCGCGCGGGCAAAGCAGCGCGGCCTTCGCGCTGAACCTTCGCCATCCGCCGGACGGCGCTTTCTCAGAGCCTCATTCATGCGCCTCCTCGACTTCCATCCGGCGCAGACTGCCACGCCGGACTATTAAACCGCGATAGTCTCCGTCACCTATCCGCCCGGCGCTGCGGATACCGCCTCAGCGCAGCCTCCAGTTGCCCGCTCACTTCTTCGCGCAACGATTCCGGCGACACGACCTCGACCTCGGGGCCGTGGCGCAGGATGTCCATCACCAGCTCCCGGTCGTCGCGGTAGGGAATGCGCAGCTCGTACCTGCCGTCGGTCATGTACTGACCTTCCTGTTGCGGGTGCCAGCGTTCGTCGGCGACCCATCGCGCGCGCTCGCGGGAGAAGCGCAACACCGCCGTCTTGTTCGCTTTGCCGGAAAAGATGCCGTAGCTGCTGGCGAAATATTCGTCCAGCTCCCCGTCGGGCACGCTGTCCGCGGCTTCTTCAAGCTCCCGCGCACTCTTGATGCGATCCGCCGAAAAGCTGCGCAAGCCCTTGCGCAGGTGGCAATAGCCGTCCAGAAACCAGTTGTCGCGGTAGTGCACCAGGCGCTGCGGCGACACGGTGCGCTCGGTCGCTTGATCGCGCGAACGGCTGTGATAGCTCAAGCGGAGCTTGCGCCGCTGCAAGGTGGCGCTCGCGAGAATGTGGAACCATTCTCCCGTGTCGCGCGCAGCCATCCCGAGCACGCGGATGCGGCGCACGGCTTCGGCGAGGCCCAGCCGCTGGTGCTGCAGCAGCTCGGTGATGCGGCGCGAGAGCGGGGCCAGATGTTCGCCCAGCAGGCCGGGTTCGAGGCTTTCGAAGAGCCGGTCAAAGACGATCAGCGCCTGGAGCTCTTTGGCGTTGAACCACAGGCCGGGTAACTCCCAGGTACCGCCCTCGGCGTCTGGCCTGTAGCAGTAGCCGCCCGGCTCTTCATGCCATTCGATGGGCGCATTGAGCCGATCCTTGAGAAGCCGGATCAGGCGGAATACCGTGGGTTCGGAGCACTCCAGCCGCTCCCTCAGATCCTCGCGGCTGATCGGCGTGCGCCGGCTGCGCAGGATGTTGTGAAGCTCGTAGATGCGGTCGAACTTGTCCACGCCCGGAGTCCTCCCCAAATCTCCGGAGGCCCCTTGCGGGCATCCCCGCCTTTGCATCTTGTTGGAATGAGCCGGGTGCGGATCGTCCGCGCCGGGTCGATGTCGAGCCTCGCCGTGGAATGTTGCGCCGGTTGCGACGCGAGCGCAATTCCAGGATCGCCGACTCCGCAGAAACGTCCGATGCCCCACGGCTGTAAGGAATCTCCTGTCAGGTGATTCCCGACAGAGAAGGGATTACGCCGCGCGTTTCACTTTCTTTCCCAGCACGTTGCGCAGGTATCGTCCGGTGAAGCTCGCGTCCATGGCCGCGACCTCCTCCGGGGTCCCCTGCGCGATCACGCGCCCGCCGCCGTCGCCACCCTCGGGGCCGAGGTCGATGATCCAGTCGGCGGTCTTGATGACATCCAGGTTGTGCTCGATCACCACTACCGTGTTGCCCGCGTTGCGCAGGCGGTGCAGGACGGAGAGCAGCAGGTCGATGTCCTTGAAGTGCAGCCCGGTGGTGGGCTCGTCCAGAATGTAGAGCGTGCGGCCGGTGTCGCGCTTGGAGAGCTCGAGCGAGAGCTTCACCCGCTGCGCCTCGCCCCCGGAGAGGGTAGTTGCAGGCTGACCGAGCTGGATGTAGCCCAAGCCCACTTCGAGCAGCGTCTGGAGCTTGCGCTCCACCGCGGGGACTGCGCTGAAGAACTGGAGGGCGGCTTCCACCGTCATCTGCAGTACTTCATGGATGTTCCTTCCCTTGAACTGCACTTCGAGCGTCTCGCGGTTGTAGCGCTTGCCGTGGCAGGTGTCGCAGGGCACGTAGATATCGGGAAGAAAATGCATCTCGACCTTGATGACGCCGTCGCCCTGGCAGGCCTCGCAGCGTCCTCCGCTGACGTTGAAGGAGAAGCGACCCGGTCCGTAACCGCGCTCGCGCGCCATGGGCACGCCCGCGAAGAGCTCCCGGATCGGCGTGAATAGCGCCGTGTAGGTCGCGGGATTGGAGCGCGGCGTGCGGCCGATCGGGCTCTGGTCGACGCTGATTGCTTTGTCGAAGAACTCCAGTCCCTTCATCTCGTCGTACGCGGCGGGCTCGTGGACCGAGCCGTAGAGCTCACGCGCGACCGCGTAGTAGAGCGTGTCGTTGATGAGTGTCGATTTGCCCGAGCCCGAGACGCCCGTCACGCACACGAACCGGCCCACCGGCAGAGCGAGATCGATGTTCTTGAGGTTGTTCCCGCGCGCCCCGCGCAACCTGAAAACCCGGGTCTTGTCGAAACGGCGTCGGTTCTCGGGCACGGCGATCTCCCGCGCGCCGGAAAGGTACTGACCGGTGAGTGAAGCGGGATTATTCCGGATCTGCTCCGGCGTCCCCTCGGCGACGACCCGTCCGCCGTGCTCGCCCGCGCCCGGGCCCATGTCGAGCACGTGATCGGCCGAGTTGATCGCCTCCTCGTCGTGCTCGACCACGATCACCGTGTTGCCGAGGTCGCGCAGGTGCTTGAGCGTCGCAAGCAGCCGAGCGTTGTCTCGCTGATGCAGTCCGATCGAGGGCTCGTCGAGCACGTACATCACCCCGGTGAGTCCCGAACCGATCTGGCTCGCCAGGCGGATGCGCTGCGCCTCGCCGCCCGAGAGCGTGTCCGCGGGGCGGTCGAGCGACAAATAGTCGAGGCCGACGTTATTGAGAAAAGCGAGCCGAGCGGCGATCTCGCTGACGATCTTCTCGGCGATCGACTGCTTGGCGCCGGCGAGCTTGAGTTTCTTGAAGAACTCCAGTGCCTGCTTCAGCGGGGTTGCGCTCACTTCGTAGATCGCCTTGTCGGCCACCTTGACGTGGCGCGCCTCGGTGCGAAGCCGCGTGCCGTCGCAGGTCGGGCAGAGCTTGGTATTGCGATACTTGGCGAGCTCCTCGCGCACGACCAGCGAATCGGTCTCTTTGTAGCGCCGCTCGAGATTGGGCAGGATGCCCTCGAAGGCGTGCTCGCGCACCTGGGTGCGGCCGCGCTCCGTGAGATACGAGAAAGCAATGCGTTCCTCGGTGCCGTTCAGGACGATGTTTTGCATTTCTTCGGGGAGCTTCTCGAAGGGCGCCTCGACGTCGAACTTGAAATGCGCGGCGAGGCTCGTGAGCATCTGGAAATAGAACTGGTTGCGGCGATCCCAGCCTTTGATCGCGCCCGAAGCGAGCGAATGGCCGGGATGAGCGACCACACGCTTCGGATCGAAGAAACTGATGCTGCCCAGGCCGTCGCACCCGGGGCAGGCCCCCATGGGATTGTTGAACGAGAACAGGCGCGGCTCGAGCTCGGAGAGCGAATAGTCGCAGGCCCGGCAGGCAAAACGCGCCGAGAACAGGTGCTCGCGCCCCGAATCGAGTTCGATCACCAGGGCTCGGCCGTCCGCGTGCTTGAGCGCCGTCTCGAACGATTCCGCCAGGCGCTGCTTCGCGTCGGGTCTCACCTTCAAGCGGTCGATCACCACGTCCACCGAGTGCTTGACGTTCTTGGAAAGCTTGGGCACCGAATCAATTTCGTGGACTTTTCCGTCCACGCGCAGGCGCACGAACCCTTGAGCGCGCAGTTCGGCGATGAGCTCATGCTGCTCGCCTTTGCGGTTCGCCACGATGGGCGCGAGGATCATGAGCCTGGTGTCCTCGGGAAGCGCCAGCACGTGATCGACCATTTGCGACACCGACTGAGCTTCGAGAGCCTGCTTGTGCTCCGGACAGTAGGGCGTGCCGACGCGCGCGTAGAGCAGCCGCAGGTAGTCGTGGATTTCGGTAATGGTGCCGACGGTCGAGCGCGGATTGTGGCTCGCCGCCTTCTGCCCGATCGAGATAGCCGGCGACAGGCCCTCGATCAGATCGACGTCGGGCTTTTCCATCAGTTGCAGGAACTGCCGCGCGTAGGTCGAGAGAGACTCGACGTAGCGGCGCTGGCCCTCCGCGTAGAGCGTGTCGAACGCAAGGGAGGATTTCCCGGAGCCGGACAAGCCGGTGATGACGATCAGCCGATTGCGCGGCAGATCGACGCTGAGGTCCTTCAGATTGTGCGTGCGCGCGCCGCGGATGCGGATGTGGTCCATCAAGACCGACCAGGGTGAGGGGCGAAACCCGCTACTATACGAAATTCCGCGGCACCTTCGCTACTTCGATGAGTACCCGGACGTCGCAACAACCAACACCCAACCATGACTTCAGCCGAACTCTCCGTTGCGTTCTTCCTGCAGATGTTCTTCATCCTGGCGGCTTGCCGGGCGGTCGGCTGGGTGGCGCGACGCTGCGGTCAGCCGCAGGTCATCGGCGAGATGATTGCCGGTGTGCTCCTGGGGCCCTCCTTGCTCGGGGTCTTATGGCCCGGGGCGCAACAATTCCTGTTTCCGCCGGAATCGTTCAATACGCTCTACGTCTTCGCGCAGCTCGGCATCGGCCTCTACATGTTCCTGGTGGGCGTGGAGTTCAATACGGCGCTTTTCCGCAGCCGCATGCGCAGCGCCGTTTCGGTATCCCTCGCGGGAATGCTGGTGCCGTTCGTCATCGGCACGGCGCTCGCGCTGTGGCTGGTGAAGGTGCCGGGGCTTTTCTCCGAGAAGACGCGCATGTTCGAAGCGATTCTCTTCCTCGGCGCGGCCATCGCCATCACGGCTTTTCCGGTGCTTGCCCGCATCATCCACGACCGCGGTCTCACCGGCACGGCGCTCGGCACGCTCGTGCTCGCGGCCGGCGCCATCAACGATGCGGCGGCCTGGTGCGTGTTTGCCGTCGTGCTCGCGAGCTTCGGCGGCGGCGCCATCGTCGCGGTGAAGGCCTTTGCAGGCGGGATCGGCTACGCGCTGCTCATGGTGTTCGCCGGCCGCAAGCTTCTCGCGCCGCTCGGCCGGCTGGCCGAAGCCGAACAGAGGATCAGCCCGGGCTTGCTCGGCGTGGTACTCATGCTGCTCATGCTTGCCGCATGGGCGATGGACGCGGCCGGCATTCACGCCGTTTTCGGCGGCTTTCTGCTCGGCGCGGTGATGCCGCGCGGTTTCCTCACCCAAGAGCTCAGGCGGCAGCTCGAACCGCTCGCCGTGGTATTCCTGCTGCCGATGTTCTTCACATTCTCCGGCCTGAACACGCGACTCGACATGGTGGCGAGCCCCGAGCTTCTCCTCATCGCCGCAGTAGTCTTGGTCGCCTCGATCGCGGCCAAGGCCGTAGCCTGCTGGGCTGCCGCGCGGCTCGCCGGCGAGGACAACCGAACCGCGATGGCTGTGGGCACGCTGATGAACGCGCGGGGTGTGATGGAGCTGATCATTCTCAACATCGGCTTGCAGAAGGGGATCATCCAGCCGGCGCTGTTTTCCATCATGGTCTTGATGGCCATCGTGACTACGCTGATGGCTTCGCCTCTGTTCGAATGGGTATATGGGAAGAAAGCCCGCGCTGCAGGCGAGTTGGGCGCGATCTCCCCGAAATCGTAATTGCGCTGCGCCAATCCCGATCCGACATGACCCGCGCAACTATCTAGCATGACCCGGAAGGATCGATTCCGGGCTTCACCCGCCGGCCAACGGACCCATGTCCCCGCTCGAGCTCCGCGCTAGCCTGTCGCTCGCGTCGCTGTTCGCCCTGCGCATGCTCGGGCTCTTCCTGATCCTGCCGGTGTTCGCGGTCCATGCGAGGCAGATCGAGGGCGGCGACAGCCAAACGCTCGTCGGGATGGCGCTCGGCGCGTATGGCTTGACGCACGGGCTGCTGCAGATCCCTTCGGGCATGGCATCCGACCGCTACGGCAGGAAGCGCATCATCGTCATCGGGCTAGTGCTGTTCGCGCTCGGCAGCTTTGTCGCGGCCTGGGCGTCGGACATCTACACGATCATCGCGGGCCGGGCCCTTCAGGGCGCGGGCGCGATCTCGGCGGCGGTGATGGCTCTTGCAGCGGACCTGACGCGGGAGGAGAACCGCACCAAGGCGATGGCGATTATCGGCGGCTCGATCGGGCTGACGTTCGCGGTTTCGCTCGTCGCCGCGCCCGTGCTTTATCCGGTCATCGGCATGAGCGGCCTGTTCGAGCTGATCGGCGTACTGTGCCTCGCGGCGGTTGGGGTTGCCGTCTGGATCGTGCCGCCCGAACCCCGCGACTTCGCGGACACGACGCGCCGCGTCCGCTTGGAGGCGCTCGGTGAAGTCTTGCGCAACCGGGACCAGCAGCGGCTCAACCTGGGCATCTTTTCCCTGCACGCCGTGCAGATGGCGATTTTCGTGGTCGTCCCGGTCGCCCTCGTCGAGTACGGCGGCATCCCGGTAAGCGAGCATTGGAAGATCTATCTGCCGGTCGTCCTCGGATCTTTTGTCCTCATGTTACCGCCGCTGCTCCAGGCCGAGCGCCGGGGGCGGATGAAGTTCCTTTTGTTGAGCATGATCGCGCTGCTGCTTGCGGTCGAACTCGGTTTTGCCGTGTGTCTGCCCAGCTTGCCCATGACGATCGCGTTGCTGCTTGCCTTTTTCGTTGCATTCAATATCCTCGAAGCGAGCCTGCCGTCGCTCGCGTCCCGGGTGGCGCCCCCGGCCTCGCGCGGCACCGCGCTCGGGGTGTACAACACCACGCAGGCGCTCGGGCTGTTCGTCGGGGGCGCGGTCGGCGGCTGGCTGGCCAAGAATTTCGGCGATCCGGCCATCTTTGTATTCGGATTCGCGCTCGTTGCGTTATGGCTGGGAGCGGCCTTGGGAATGCGCGTGCCGGGAGAAGCCCTGGAACGGGTGGTTCGGGTGCGCGCAGGGCTTGATCCAGTTGCGTTGCGGGAGCGGCTCGTTCGCTTGCGCGGCGTGCGCGAGGCCGTGATCCTGCCGGCGCGGGGTATCGCCCGGCTAACGGTGTATCCTGAATCGTTCGATGAGCGGGCGTTGAAGGAAATTATTGAGGGAGAGAGCTAAATGGCATCCGTCAACAAGGTAATTCTCGTAGGCAATCTGGGGAGAGATCCCGAAACGCGCTACAACCCGGAAGGGGGCGCCATCACCAACATTTCGGTGGCGACCACCGAGACCTGGAAGGACAAGACGAGCGGCGAAAAGCAGGAGCGTACCGAGTGGCACCGCATCGTGTTCTTCAGCCGGCTTGCGGAGATCGCCGGCGAGTACTTGAAGAAGGGCTCGCAGGTTTATGTCGAAGGGTCCTTGCGCACGCGCAAATGGCAGGACAAGGAAGGGAAGGAGCGCTATACCACCGAAATCGTCGCCGACCGGATGCAGATGCTCGGCAGCCGGCAGGGCTCCGGCGACGCGGGCGCGCGCGAGCGCGGCGACGATGCCAAGGAACCGGCCGTCGCGGGCGAAGGCAAGGCCGCCAAACAGCCGGCGGGCAAGTTCGACGACATGGACGACGATATTCCGTTCTAGACTTTTCGAGGACCAGCCTCAGAATTTCCCCTCACCCCAGCCCTCTCCCAGAGGGAGAGGGTGTCTTACGCCGGCACAACAGCAGGACCTCGTCGACCTCGGCGATGTCGATCAAGCCCTCGGCCAGCGTCAGCGGCTTCTGGAAGTACATGCCCAGCGGCATCAACACGCGGTTGTACCACCACATCGCGCGTTCGCGCCGGTGGATCAAGAACCACATGCCGAGGTCGACCAGACGCGACGATTTCGGCTGCATCCCGAACGCGGCGCTGCGCTCCACCGAGAAGCCGTGTCGCGCGAGCTTGGGCTTCAATTCCGTCGGCTCGTAGCGGCGCCTGTGCCCGACGAAATCGTCGAAGCTCGTCCACTGCTTGGAATGCAGCGGCACCGAAGTGATTAGCGCCGCCCCGGGCGCCGCCACGCGTGCCAGCTCCGCGAGGGCGCGTTCGTCGTTGTCGACATGTTCGATCACATCAAAGGCGCAGACCAGGTCGAAAACCCCATCGCCGTAGGGTAGGGCGGTGATGGAGCCGAGCGTTCCGGCGGCGCCGCGCACGCGCAGCTTCGCCAGCGCCGACGGACTAATATCGATGAACTGCGTACCCTCGATCGGCAGACGCGGGCGCAATCCCGGCGCCACCTCCAGCCGGCGCTGCGCAGGCGCGAGGAGGGACCGGACCAGCGGCCAGGTGTTGAATCGTTCGGGATCGATCAGGCGCGCGTCGGCCCACAGCGCGTTGTAGAAATCCCGGTTGACTTCGAGTAGTTCGGAATGGGTGCGCGCTGGGGTCATTGAAGTCATCCGCTACGCTAACACGGGACGTGTGTGTGCCGCGCGGCCACCTTCCTGGACCGGTCGCCCGGCCGTGCCGGACGGCCATCCAAGGCTCTGGAATAGAACGGAACCAGCTTATAATGAATCGCGCAGTACCCTACGGTTTCTGTCAGTTGCGAATATGAAACAAGACAACCTGACCCTGCTTAGTGAATTCCTGCACAAGCGCGAAAACATCGATCCCGCTCGGGTGACGCCCGAGACCTCGCTCGAGGAACTCAAGGTCGATTCACTCCTGCTGCTCGAACTGCTGTTCGAATTCGAAGACAAGCTCGGCGTCGCGATACCGCACGACATTCCGCCGCCCAAAACCGTCGGCGATCTGCTGGGGATCGTGGACGGACTCAAAGTCGGCAAAGACGCCTGAATGGCAAGCGCGCGGCGCGTCGCCGTCACCGGCCTGGGGCTGGTCAACCCTTTTGGCGGTGACCTTGCGGACTTCTTCGGCCGGATGTTGCGCGGGGAATCCGCGGTACGGCTCTTTACTCGCAAGGACGAGGTGACCAGGCCGCTCGCCGTGCCGGCGGTCCGCTGCGCGAATTTCGACGCGGAGGCGGCGCTGGGCCGATCTCTTCCCTACACCATGGACCGCTACAGCCAGCTCGGGACTACCGCAGCGCTTTCGGCGTGGCGTGATGCCGGGCTTCCCGCGACCAAGGACGCGCCGCGCAACGACTGGGGCGTTTCCTGGGGCACGGCGCTGGGCGGTACGCTGACGTTCGAGAACGGCTATTTCGACTTGTTGCGCAACGGCCGCGAGCGCGTGCCGCCGCTTTCGGTCGTGCTGGGAATGAGCAACGCGGCCGCCTCTCACATATCGATTCAGCTCGGCTTGGGGGCTTCCTGCGCGACGTATTCGGTCGCGTGCGCCTCATCGGCCGTCGCGATCGGCGAGGCGCTGTCGAAATTCCGCTCGGGCGAGGTCACGCTGATGGTCGTCGGCGGTTCTGAAGCCCCGCTGTCCTACGGCGTCGTGCGCGCATGGGAAGCGATGCGCATTCTTGCCCTGGGCGACGAGGCATCCGCCGCGCGCGCCTGCCGCCCGTTCAGTTCCGATCGGCAGGGACTGGTGCTAGGCGAAGGGGCGGGTGCAATGATCCTCGAGGACTGGGATCACGCGGTTCGGCGCGGGGCGAGGATATACGCCGAATTCGCAGGATGCGGCAGCACTTCCGATCACGATCACCTCGTCCGGCCCAATGCGGATGGACAGATGCGCGCCATGCGCATGGCGATTCAGGATGGCGGCCTGGCGCCCGAGGACATCGATTACATCAACGCGCATGGCACGGCGACCCGCGAAGGCGACCCGATCGAAATCGCGGCCATCCGCGGCGTTTTCGGATCGCGTTCCGGGGCCGTCGCCGTCAGCGCCACGAAATCGATGCATGGGCACATGCTCGGCGCAAGCGGAGTGATCGAGGCCATCATCACCGTGCTGTCGCTCGCGTCACAGGAAGCTCCGCCGACCGCGCACCTCGACGATCTGGACCGCGAATGCACCGGTGTACGCCACGTTACCGGAGGATCTCTCCGCGGCAGCCTGCGAGCCGCGCTGTCCAACTCTTTCGCCTTCGGGGGCAGCAATACGGTGCTGGCATTCCGCGCGGTTCATTGAATCCGCGCCCGGGCGGTACTCAGCCGCCGGATCGCGAGCAGCGGTAGCCGCAGCACGAAGCCGAGGAACAGACGAACGTGCATCCAGGTCAGCAGCGCGTTGTCGCGCCAATAGTTGAAATGCGACACACCGCCCTCGTCCGGATGGAAATACCGAACCGGCGCGGGTTTGTTGAGTGGACGCACCCCCAGCCAGCACATTCGCACCACCGCTTCCGGGTCGAAGTCAAAGCGCCGCATCCAGTACTGCTTGCGCATCACCTCGCGCAGGGGCACGATCGGGTACACCCTGAAACCATAAAGGGAATCGCCGATTCCCGTCCAGAGCGTTTCGAGGTTGGCCCACCAGTTGGACACGCGCCGCCCCTTCACGCGCAGATTCGGCGCGCTTGCGTCGAACACCGGAACACCCAGCACCATGCAGGAAGGCTCGGCCATGGAAGCCGCCATGAACTCGTCAATGAGCGCGGTAGGGTGCTGGCCGTCTGAATCCAGCGTCAGAACATGCGTGAAACCGGCGGCCTGCGCAAGCTCGATGCCGTGCAGGACGGCCGCGCCCTTGCCACTGTTCCTGGGCAATACGGTCACCTTCAGACCCGGATCGTCCTTGGCGATCGCGCGCAATCCTTCGGCCGTACCGTCGGTGCTCGCATCCACCACGATCCATACCGGGTTCCAAAACCGCCGCGCAGCCTCAACCGTTTCATAGACTCTCGCGCCTGGGTTGTAGCTTGGAATCAGAACAAGATGAGTCCGCGAAGCCTCCTTCATTCGATCCTCATCGTTCGATCAAGCCGGCGTTCTGCGGCTGCGCCAGGATATTGCCGGCGGCATCGATGCCGTTCCGGGAGCCGAGCGCGGATGCAAGATAGGCCTCCAGTTCCGCAATCGACTCTCTCAAATTGTCCCCGGGCATGAAACGCCGTCCCAGGCGAACCCGGTAACAGACCGGCATCGGCGGTATGCGATGAAGCGGCCAGCCCTTGGACAGAAAAGGCGACGTGGTTTCGATCAGTACCGTCTGGATGGGAACGCCGGAGCGCTTGGAGACAAGTGCCGCTCCTCCCTTCAGTCGATTGATCGGCGCTCGCGTCGTGCGGGTTCCTTCCGGGAAAAGCAGGAGCTGACTGCCGGCCTTGAGGGTCTCCACCGCCTGTGTCGCCGCTCCGATGAAGTCATCGTTTCGTATGTAGTCGGCGAGGCGCGCCGAGGCCCCGTAGATCGGATTGTCGATCAAGTCCGCCTTCATCACGCAGGCCACGTCGGGCAGGCGCGAAAGGACCATCACCGCATCAAGAAGGCTGGGATGGTTGGGTGCTATGACCAACGGGCCGGCATCGCGCAAGGCATCCAGCGCGCGCAGATCGAAGCGAAAGACTCCGGTGAGCGCGAGCAACCAGAGATAGAGACGAAATCCGTAGCTGGTGACACACCGGCCGACGACTCTCCCATGATCCTTCGACAACAGGGGCCTGAGCAGCGCCGCCACCCCGGACCAGATCAGGCACCCTAAGCCGAAGACGAGCAGTCCCGAATAAACGACGAGGTATCCATAAGCGGCGCGCAGCCGCGTCCGGGTCATTGGCGTCGCAGATTTCTGCAAAGCATCACCGTGCGTCCTGTGCGGTGGCGGACACTCACCTTCTTCCGGAGGATACGCTCGGCCCGTATCCGGTGGCTAGGGGATACTTGGGTCGGTCGGGGTATAATTCGCAGCTTGCGGAGGCGTCATGCCTATCTACGAATATCGCTGCTCATCCTGCGGGTTCCAGAAGGAATATCTGCAGAAAGTCACCGCCCCACTCATGACAGTCTGTCCCGAATGCGGCAAACAGACGTTTTCCAAGATGCTGACGGCAGCGGGGTTCCATCTGAAAGGAAGCGGCTGGTACGCGACCGACTTCAGGAACAGCGGCGCGAAACCCGCGGCAAAAACCGAGGGCAAGGACGCGGCAAAAACCGACGGCAAGGAGACGGCAAAAACCGACGGCAAGGAGACGGCAAAAACCGACGGCAAGGAAGTCGCCAAGGCCGAATCGAAGACCGATGCGCCGAGCACCGGCACCAGCGCCTCTCCAGCGAGTTCGTGAATCCAGTCCGGCATTGACACCGATTACACGGATCATTTCCAGTTTCCGCGGGTAATCGGCCGACGCCCCGCTCGTGTTCGGACGCGCGAAAACCCGCCGAAGTCCGAACCGCCTCGACCGTACCCTTACCCACCCGGCTGATCAGGTTCAATGAAGAAATACCTCATCACCGGGCTCTTGATCTGGATCCCGCTCGCGATCACGATCTGGGTGCTGCAGCTCATCGTGACCGCGATGGACCAGTCGCTGCAGCTTCTTCCGCCGGAGTATCAGCCACAGGCCTTGTTCGGCCGCCAGATCCCGGGGCTCGGCGCGCTGCTCACCGTGGTCGTTGTGTTCGTCACCGGCGTGCTCGCCTCCAACATCCTGGGCCAACGGCTGCTGCTGTTCTGGGAACGCATCCTCGGCCGCATCCCGGTGGTCAAGACCATCTACAGCGGCGTGAAGCAGGTGAGCGACACGCTGTTTGCGCCGGGCGGCCAGGCTTTCAGCAAGGCGCTGCTGGTGCAGTATCCGCGCCAGGGCAGCTGGACGATCGCATTCCTCACCGGGCAGCCGGGGGGCGACGTTGCAAATCATTTGCAGGGGGAATACGTCAGCGTGTACCTTCCGACCACGCCGAACCCGACCTCGGGGTTCTTCCTGATGATGCCCAGGGCCGACGTCGTCGAGCTCGACATGAGCGTGGACGAGGCGCTCAAGTACGTCATCTCGATGGGCGTAGCGGCGCCGGAGCTGCCCGGCGCGAGAAAACGATAGCGCCGCGCGCGGCGAAGTCGCGGGTCTGCGCCGGAGGGCTTGAACCCGTGTACCGGTGCGGTAAAATGCCTCTTCGCGCGCTGCTCCGGGGTCCGGGATTGCAGTCGCGCCGATCAAATCCTTGTGGGAGCCAGCATACCTTCTGCTTTTGTCAGCGCTCCGCCGGAATACCAGTGCGACGTGCTGGTCATCGGCGGCGGTCCGGGCGGCTCGACCATCTCGGCGTTTCTGGCGCAAAAGCGCTGGAAGGTGATGCTCCTCGAAAAGGAACATCATCCCCGCTTTCACATAGGTGAATCGCTGCTGCCGCTCAATCTGCCGCTGATCGAGCGCCTGGGCGTGCTCGATCAGGTGGACCAAATTGGGCTGCTCAAGCCCGGTGCAGAGTTCAATTACGAAGGCTACGAGCCGGCGGTGTATTACTTCGCCAACGCCATGGACAAGTCCTACCCCTCAGCCTACGAGGTACGGCGTTCGGAGTTCGACAACCTGCTGCTTCGAAACAGCGCCGCCAAAGGCACCGACGTGCGCGAGGGCGTCAAAGTCACGCAAGTCGAATTCCGGCCGGGTTCGACCTCGCTGGTGCACGCCGTGGATGAACACGGTCACGCGCAGCTCTGGGAGACGCGCTTTGTGGTGGACGCCTCCGGGCGTGACACCTTCCTCGCCAACCGCTTCAAGATCAAGAGCCGCAACCCGGTGCACAGCAGCTCTGCCGTATTCGGACACTTTCAGGGCGCAGTGCGCCGCCCCGGCCGCGACGAAGGCAACATCAGCGTCTACTGGTTCGATCACGGCTGGTACTGGATGATCCCGTTACGCGACGGCGCAATGAGCGTCGGCGCCGTGTGCTGGACGTATTACATGAAGAGCCGCAAGGTCAGCGTCGATCAATTCCTGCTCGACACGATTGCGCTGTGCCCGCTCATGGCCGAGCGCCTCAAGGACGCGAAGCTCATGGCGCCGGCGCTCGCGACCGGAAATTTTTCGTATCGCGCCACACGCATGACCGGCGACGGTTACCTGATGGTCGGGGACGCGTACGCGTTCATCGATCCGGTGTTCTCAAGCGGCGTGTTCCTTGCGATGAACAGCGGCGAGCTGGGCGCCGCAGTAGTGGACGAGGCGTTACGCAACGGCGATGTCTCGGCACGCAGCCTGCAGCGTTACGAAAGGACCATCAAGCACGGTCTCAAGACGTTCTCCTGGTTCATCTACCGCATTACCACGCCGGCGCTGCGCAGAATGTTCATGTCGCCGCGCCCTGCGTTCCGGTTGGAACAAGCGGTCTTGTCGCTGCTGTCGGCCGACATCTTCGGCAAGACGCCGATTCGGGGTCCGCTCCTGATCTTCAAGGTCATTTATTACTGGTACTCGATCTTCCATTTCCGCGAGAGCCTGGCAGCCTGGCTGAAACGCAGGCGCGCCTGGCGGACGAAACTTGATTTTGTCTGGAAGACCGGCAACTGAGAGGCCCAGCCGCGCCCGGCTCGTGACCGAAGCGCCGCTCAGGATCTGCACAGCGAGTCAGGAGTCCTATTGATGCATTCTAGGGTCTCGCGGAGGGTGCTCGCGGCCCTGCTGCTCTTTGGCTATCTTGTCCTCACCCATGCCGCAGTTCTTACCGGGATCACCACTCTTGCTCAGGCCGCCTGGCTGGGCCTCGCAGGGCTTGTAGTCCTGGTTGTTCCAGGCAAATGGGGCGTCGGGACTGGCGCAGTGCTCGCAGCCGCGCTGCTCGTCGCCGATGCGAACACGTTGCTGAAATTTCCTCCCGTCGTCATCAATCTGGCCCTGGCTGCTTGGTTCGGCAAGTCACTTGCGCCCGGTGAGGAGCCCGTCATCAGCTGGTTCGCACGGCTCGTGCGGGGCGTGGAGCTTCCAGCGGATCTCGCGCGCCACACGAGAAATTCCACGGTCAGGTGGACGGTATTTTTTGCGGGCATGGCCGCCGTGGCGGCGGCGCTCGCGGTGCTGGCGACGCCGCAGACGTGGTCCCTGTTTGCAAACGGCATCAACCACCTCCTCGTGGGTGCGCTGTTTGTGGGTGAATTTGCATACCGGCGTTTGCGCTACCGGCATCACCGGCACGCGCACCTCGCCGAAGTGGTTCGCACGATAGTCCGCGCGGGAAGGCTCGCACCGCGCCGCACCGCACGCAAATGAACGCGCCCGAGAAAGCACCCTGGCTCGAGAAGCGGGAGCGCGGCAGCCGCAGCGCGATACACTTGATGAAGTGGCTGGCCCTTAGCTGCGGCCGGCGCACCGCGCGTCTGGTGCTGGTTCCGATTTGCACGTACTTCCTGCTTTTCTCGCCGCGCGCGCGAAGGACATCGCGCGAGTATCTCGCCTGCGCCCTGGGTCGGCCGGCGCGCCTCGCCGACCTTTGGCGGCATTACTTTACCTTCGCGGCGACGGTCCTCGACCGCGTGTATTTCATCGACGGGCGGTTCGGGCGCTTCGACATCGAGGTCAAGGGGCTGGAGCTCCTGCGCCGGACGCTCGCCAAGGGACGGGGGTGCATTCTGCTCGGCGCGCATCTGGGCAGCTTCGAGCTGCTGCGCACGCTCGCGCCCGAGCATGGGTTGTCCGTCAACGTAGTGATGTACGAGGAAAACGCCGCAAAGATCACCGGTGTTTTGAACACGCTGAACCCGGAAGTCGGCTCGCGCACCATCGTTCCGGGCGAACTCGACACGGTGCTGCGGATCAGCGAATGCCTCGCTCACGGCGAGATCATCGCCATGCTCGGTGACCGCAGCGCGGGATCCGGGAAATCGGTGATGTGCCGGTTTTTCGGGCGCGAGGCGGTCTTTCCCCAGGGACCGCTGCTGCTCGCCCTGAGCCTGCGCGTACCGGTGTATTGGGTCGCCGGGCTGTACGAGGGCGGCAAGCGCTACGTCATTCACCTGGAGTCGCTCTGCGAGGAGCCGAACGCGGACGGCGCCGAGAGGGCCGCGTGGACTCGCGAATGGACCCAGCGCTACGCGGAACGGCTCGAGCGTTTCTGCCAAATGGCGCCTTACAACTGGTTCAACTTCTACGACTTCTGGAGCCGATCTCCGGGGGCAAGGTGAAGCGCGCTGCACTTGCGATGTGCGCCGCCGCTGCGCTCCAGGCTGCGGCGCAAGAGCAGCCCTGGGACTTCGCCCAGCTGATGGCGCAGCTCGCGCAGGTGCAGGCGAGCAAAGCCCGGTATTCCGAGGTCAAGCGCGTGGCCGTATTGCGCGAGCCCCTGCGATTCTCGGGCACCTTGTCCTACGCGCGCCCGTCCAGGATCGAAAAGCATCAGGTCCTGCCGTTCAAGGAAGTGATACGCGTGGACGGCGATCTGCTCACCGTGGAGCGCGAGGGCAAGACCCGCAGCCTCACGCTGCAAGGCGCTTCGCTGATCGCAACACTCGTCGAGAGCCTGCGCGCCACGCTTGCTGGTGACGGCGCCGAGCTCGAGCGGCTCTACACGGTCAAGCTGGAGGGCACGCAGCAGCGCTGGACGCTCAAGCTTGTCCCAAGGGACTTCGAGGTCGCCGACGTCGTGAAGAGCATCGGCATCGACGGCTCGGGTTCGCGCGTGGCCCGCATCGAGATCCTGGAGCCGGGCGGCGACAGCTCGGTGATGACCATCCACCATGAATCCTAGGGAACCTCTGAATATGTCATCCCCACGAAACTTGTCCCCGAATGAATCTATCGGGGAGCGGGGATCCAGCAGCTGCCTGACTTCCTGGATTCCCGCCCCCGATCGGGGGCGAGGGCAGGCTTGCGCGGAAATGACGACAACGGACGCCCGGTGAGACACTACCCGCGTTCGGCCTTGCTTGCCTGGTTCGCGCTGGTCGCGGCCAGCACCTGGTGGATCGCGCGGTACGCGGTCTTCACGACCGATCTCACCGCGTTCCTTCCCGCCTCGAGCGGGCGCGCGGAGCGGCTTCTCGTCGAGCAACTGCGCGCAGGAGGGGCCTCCCGCACGCTGCTCGTCGCGATCGAGGGCGGCGAGCCGGCGCAACTTGCGCGCTCGAGCCGGGAGCTCGCGCGTTCGCTCGCCGCGGATCGCCGCTTCGAATACGTCACCAACGGCGCCGCGGAATACACCCGGCCGGCGCGCGAGCTCGCGTTTGGTAATCGCTACCTGCTGAGCCCGGCGGTCACCGCGGAGCGCTTCAGCGAAGAGTCCTTGCGCCAGGCGTTGCGCGGAAACCTCGAGCAGATCGCCTCGTTCGCGGGACTGGCGTTCAAGGCGACGCTTGCACGGGATCCGACCGGCGAGCTGATGAGAATCGCCGAGGGGGCGGCCCAGGCCGCGCCGACCTCGCGCCATGGGGTATGGTTTTCGGCCGACGGCAAGCGCGCCCTCCTGCTTGCGCAGACCGCGGCGTCTGGAATAGACGCGGTACGCCAGCAGGACACCCTCGACGCCGTGGCCCTCGCTTTTGCGGGCGCCCAGGCCGGTCCCGGCCAGAGCTTGCTCGCGAGCGGCCCGGGCGTATTCGCGGCGCGCACCCGCGCCGCGATTCGGCAGGACTCGCAATGGCTGACGGGCATCGCGAGCGTGCTGGTGGTCCTGATCCTCGCTTTCGTCTATCGCTCGCCCGGCGCCGTGGCGCTTTCCGCGCTTCCGGTGCTGAGCGGGCTCCTGGTGGGGGTCGCCGCGGTGAGTCTCGTCTTCGGCTCGGTGCATGGGATCACGCTTGCCTTCGGCATTACTCTGATCGGCGAGGCGGTGGACTACCCGTCCTACGTCTTCACTCAGCGCCGACCCGGCGAATCGATGCTCGAAGTCCTCGGCCGCGTCTGGCCGACGCTCAGGCTCGCGGTGCTGACCACGGTGTTCGGTTCGCTCACGCTGCTTCTGTCGAGTCTCCAGGGATTGTCGCAGCTCGGCGTGCTGTCGATGGTCGGGGTGCTCGTTGCGGGCCTGGTCACGCGCTGGGTCCTGCCGGCCGTTGCCCCGGGCCGGTCCGCGCCGCCGCCGCGCAGACTGCCTTTCAGCCTGGTTCGCGCGGGCCTTGCCGTGAGGCGCGCGGCGTGGGTGTTCTGGGTCTTGCTTGCCACGGCTCTGGCGTTGGTTGTTTCGCGCCACGACCGGATCTGGGACGACGATCTCGCGCACCTGAGCCCGCTGCCGGAGTCGGTGCGCGAACTCGATGGGCAGTTGCGCGCCGATCTGCGCGCGCCGAACGTGCGCTACCTCTTGATGGCGAGTGCACCGAGCCGCGAGGCGGCGCTTGCCGGCAGCGAGCGGGTCGCGCTTTCCCTCCAGGACTGGATGGGCGAAGGCGTTTTGGAGGGCTTCGATCTGGCGGCGCGTTACCTTCCCAGCGCGCAAACCCAGGAGCGCCGCCGCGCGGCGCTGCCCGAGCCGGAAACATTGCGCCGCTCGCTCGCCAAGGCGCAGCAGGGACTGCCCTACCGCGCGGACGCCTTCGCGCCTTTCCAGCAGGAGGTCGAGGCGGCGCGGCGCGGACCGCTGCTTGCGCTCGAGGACTTGCGCGGCACGGGGCTCGACCTGAAGGTGCAGTCGCTGCTTCTGTCGCGCGAGGGCGAGTGGCACGCGCTCATTCCTTTGCGAGGCGTGCGCGATGCCGCGAGGCTCGAGAGCCTCGCGCGAAGCCTGCCTGTCGACTTGCACACGACCCTGCTCGATCTGAAATCCGAGTCGGACCGGCTGATCGGGGGCTACCGCGCCCAGACGCTCGCGTTCGCCGGGGCAGGCGCGCTCGCAATCGCCGTGTTGCTGTACGTCGGGCTTCGCGACGTGCGCAGGGTTCTGTGGGTCATGCTGCCGGTCTACGCGGCGATCGCGATGACCGTCGCCTGCTTCGTTGCGCTCGGCTCGGGGCTGTCGCTTTTCCATCTGGTCTCGCTTCTTCTCGTGCTCGGAATCGGCCTCAACTACGCGCTGTTTTTCAATCAGGCGGAAGCCGGAACGCAGAGCGAGCGGGAAACTTCACTCGCCTTGACCGTCTGTTTCCTCACCACCTTCGCCGCGTTCGGCTGCCTCGCCACTTCGCGCGTTCCGGTCCTTTCGGCGATCGGGCTCACCGTGTCGATTGGCTGTGCGCTGTCGCTGCTGAACGCGATGGTCCTCGGTCAGGTCTCGGCGCGCGGACGCCGCGTCGCCTGAAAACCAGCGCCTCGTTCGAGGCGTTTCGCGCTCTACGCGCACTTGCTATACTCGGGCGGCCGCGGGGTACGCGGCAACTACAACGAAACCATGCGCACCCACTATTGCGGCAAGCTCGGCGCCTCGCTGCTCGGGCAATCGGTGACGCTTTGCGGGTGGGCGCACCGCAGGCGCGACCACGGCGGAGTGATCTTCATCGACCTGCGCGACCGCGAGGGCCTCGCACAGGTCGTGTCCGACCCCGACCGCAAGGCGACGTTCGCAACGGCCGAGCGCATTCGCAATGAATACGTGTTGAAGGTGACGGGCGTGGTGCGCCGGCGCCCCGAGGGCACGGTCAATCCCAACCTTGCGTCGGGCGAGGTGGAAGTGCTTGCGCACGAAATCGAAATTCTAAACTCCTCGCTTACGCCGCCCTTCCAGCTCGACGATGAGAACCTCTCGGAGACCGTGCGCCTGACGCACCGGGTGCTGGATCTGCGGCGCGAGACCATGCAGAAGAACCTGATGCTGCGCTACCGCGTCGCGATGGCGGTGCGGCAATATCTGCACGCACAGGGCTTCATCGACATCGAGACGCCGATGCTCACGCGATCGACGCCCGAGGGTGCGCGCGACTACCTCGTGCCTTCGCGCGTGCACGCGGGCGAATTCTTCGCGCTGCCGCAGTCGCCTCAGCTCTTCAAGCAGCTCCTCATGATCGCGGGCTACGACCGCTACTACCAGATCACGAAATGTTTTCGCGACGAGGACCTGCGCGCCGACCGCCAGCCCGAATTTACCCAGATCGACTGCGAGACTTCGTTCCTCGACGAAATAGAGATACGCGCGATCTTCGAAGGCCTGATCCGCGCCGTGTTCAAGGAAGCGCTCGGGGTCGCGCTGCCCGACCCCTTCCCGGTGATGAGTTACGCCGACGCGATGCGCGATTACGGCTCGGACAAGCCGGACCTGCGCGTGCCCCTGAAGCTTACCGAGCTCACGGAGGTGATGAAGTCCGTGGAGTTCAAGGTGTTTTCCGGGCCGGCGAACACGCCGGCGCACCGCGTGGGCGGCCTCCTGGTTCCCGGAGGCGGCGAGCTCACGCGCGGAGCGATCGATTCCTACACGGAATTCGTCGGCATCTACGGCGCGAAGGGCCTCGCCTGGATCAAGTTCAACGACATTGCCAAGGGGCGTGACGGCATGCAGTCGCCCATCGTGAAGAATCTGTCGGACGCGGCGCTCAAAGCGGTCGTCGATCTCTCCGGGGCGAAGAATGGCGACCTGATGTTCTTCGGAGCGGGCAAGATCAAGGTCGTCAACGACGCGCTCGGCGCGCTGCGCGTGAAGATCGGCCACGAGCAAGGCTACGCGCAGGCCGGCTGGAAGCCGCTGTGGGTGGTGGACTTCCCGATGTTCGAATACGACGAGGACGAGAAGCACTGGAACGCGATGCACCACCCGTTCACCGCGCCCAAGGACGGCCACGAGGACCGGCTCGCGGGCGACCCCGGAGCGGTGCTCGCCAAGGCCTACGACATGGTCCTGAACGGCTCGGAGATCGGCGGAGGATCGGTGCGCATCCACCGCGAGGAAGTGCAGTCGAAAGTGTTTCGCGCATTGTCCATCGGACCGGAGGAAGCGAAGCAGAAATTCGGCTTTCTCCTGGAGGCGCTGCAGTACGGCGCGCCGCCCCACGGCGGCATCGCCTTCGGCCTGGATCGCATCGTCGCCATGATGGCGGGGGCGGAATCGATCCGCGACGTCATCGCCTTCCCGAAGACGCAGCGCGCCCAGTGCCTGCTCACGCAGGCGCCGTCGCCCGCGGACGAAAAGCAGCTGCGCGAGCTGCACATCCGATTGAGAAAAACCGAACAGGCGTAGCCACGGACAGATACGGATTCAAACGGATCAGCCTTGCACCGTCTCACGCCCTTTCTTGCCGTTGTCGTACTGACGCTATTGCCGTTGGTCCCGGCGCCGGCCGCCGAGATTGCTTTCGCCGGATTGCCTCCCGAGGCGCGCGAGACGCTCGCGCTCATCCGGCTGGGCGGACCGTTTCCGTACAGGCAGGACGGCTCCGTATTCGGCAACCGCGAGCGCCTGTTGCCGCCGAAAGAGCGAGGCTACTATCGCGAGTACACGGTGAAGACGCCGGGCGCAAGAGACCGCGGCGCCCGGCGCATAATCGCCGGCGGCGAGCCGCGCGCCCCGCGCGAGTTCTACTACACCGACGATCATTACCGCAGCTTAAACAGGATCAAAGAATAGCGCGATGAGCGCCGACTGGCTCAATGATGCTGCCCGGGCGGGGGTGTTTCACCTTGCCGCCGACCCGCGCGCCCTTGCGAGTGCGGCCGCTTCCGCGGGACTCATGGTCGTCTACGCGGACATCGGCCACGCGCACGACAAGGAGGAGTTTCTCGTGCGCCTGTCCCAGGCGATGAGATTTCCCGAGTGGTTCGGCGGGAACTGGGACGCCCTCGCCGACTGCCTGAAAGACCTGTCCTGGCTGCAGGCGAAAGGCTGGGTGGTGATCCTCGAGAGAAGCAAGCACTTCTGCGGCGGCCACGGACACGAGTTCAAGGACGCCATGCAAGTGATGGCCGACGCGGCCGAGTACTGGCGGGGAGAAGGCAAGCCCTTCTGGACGCTTATCGGCGGGCCGGACGGCTGGAAATCCGGCTGGCCGGAAATGCCTTCGGCCTAAGCTGGCGGTCAGCCTTAAGACAGAAGGATAGAGGAGAGGCGGGGCGGGGCGAGGTTGGGCGGGGTGTAAAATGCATTCTCTAACTGATCCAATCCTCGAAGGTGGATCATGATTCGCAAGATCGAAGCGGTAGTTGACGAGCAGGGCAGGGTCCGGTTGAAGGAGGCTGTGCGCCTGGTCGCGCCGCGCCGCGCGGTGGTGACGATCTTCGATGAAGACAGAGCGGTTGAGGTCGATGAATCGCCCTTGCTCAGCGAGCCGGCTCTGGCCCAGGACTGGAATCGCCCTGAAGAGGATGCCGCGTGGTCGCACCTTCAGCCGGCTCGGTAGTCCTCGTACCATTCCCATTTTCCGATCTTTCCCAGAGCAAACTACGTCCCGCGGTCGTGTTGGCCGATGCAGGCCATGGCGACTGGATTCTTTGCCAACTCACCAGTAGTCCGTATTCCGACGCGAGGGCGGTCGGGCTGGCCAATTCCGACTTCAAGAAGGGCTCGCTCCGCGTGGTGAGCTACGCGCGGCCCGGCAAGCTGTTCACCGCCAACCAGGAACTACTGGTTTCCGAGGTTGGCGTTCTCGGCGAAACAGCGTTCAACCGGGTACTCGATGCGGTGATCGGCGTTCTTCGGCCAGATAAGCGGCGGTAATTCTGGATTAGAGAGACTGCGGTTTCCCGCGCGGTCAGCTCTCCGCTTCCAGCCCCATCGCCTCGCGGAACGCTCGTCTGACGTCCACGGGCTGGCCGTAGTGCCATCTGAAGTCCTGCAGCAGCTTTTTCCAGAACGGATGCTCGCGGTATTGCGCGAGCGTCATGCCCTCGAGGTAGAGTTTTTTCCCGATGTTGGGAAGCTCGATGGACTTGTTGCGCTCGGGATCGCGGATGAGGCCCTTGGGGTCGTTGCCGTCGGCGACGGCGTCGAGATCCTTGAAGAGCTGCTTGCGCAGCATCGAGATTCCCCGGTCGCTCGCGCCGAGGCTCTCTTTCGTACGGTCGGCGATCGGCCCCTGGCCGACCCAGGCGACGATGTCCTGGTTGATCACGTGGCTGGTGATCCAGCGCCCGGTCTGCGGGTCCCGGATCGGCGAGGTCCACGCCGGAATACTCGTCTGCCCGTAGGGCTCGGCTTCCTTCGGCACGCGAAGGAACGACCAGGTGACCGAAAGCATGTTCTCGTCGTCCACCGGCACGCGCCACTCGAAATGCTCTCCCAGGAAAAAACCGTTCGGCCACAGGCACACGCGGCCCACCGTCCACAAGGGATCGTTCTCGTTACCGCCTTCGCGTACGCGCTTGTAGACGAAGCCGTGTTCGAACTCGTCGAAGCCGAGCTTGAGGTGCGTCGCCGCGTAGGGGCCCGCGCTGCCCTTGAGTCGCGCGTTCCAGTTGTCGTGCATCCACTCGAAGTGCACCGGATCGATCGAGTTCTCCTGCGCCTGGAGCCAGTTGCACGGCACCTCCGCGAAAACGATCTGCACGAAACCGTTCTTCCAGGAGAAAAGCTCCCAGTCGGGCAAGAGCGGCGCGGGCTGAGGGCCGAGGTAGGTCCACAGCAGGCCGGCCTTCGCTTGCACCGGATAGGCGGCGGTGCGGATTTTTTTCTTCAACCGCTCCTGCGGATCGAATTTTTCCTCGAAAGGCTGCGCGATGCAGCGGCCCCCTTCGTCGTAAGTCCAGCCGTGATAGTGGCAGCGCAGTCCGCATTGCTCGACGTAGCCGTAGGCGAGATCGGCCGCGCGGTGCTTGCAGTGGCGCGCGATCAGCCCGTAGGTCCCGGAAAGGTCCTTGTAGAGCACCAGATCCTCGCCCATGAGACGCACCGGCTTGATCGCGTTCTTCTCGAATTCGCTCACCGCCGCGATCGGATGCCAGTAGCGGCGCAGAAGCTCCCCCATCGGCGTACCCGCGCCTACCTGCGTCAACGTTCGATTTTTTTCCGCGCTCAACATGATTCGCTTCCGACCCCGCTATGATATCGGCCTGTGCGAATTCGCGTCCGATCGAGTGTTTCCGCGTGAACCCGCCGTACAAAATTCCCCGCTCGGTCCTCGTGGTGATCCACACCCAGGACCTTCAGGTGCTGATGATGGAGCGCGCCGGCTGGCAAGGCTTCTGGCAGTCGGTCACCGGCAGCGTGGGGGATGAATCCGAGCCGCTGCGCGACACCGCGATCCGCGAGGTGCGCGAGGAGACCGGGCTCGACGCGACGCGCTACGATCTGCGCGACTGGGGCATCGAGATCCGTTTCGAGATTTTCAAAAGGCACCAAAGCCGCTACGCGCCCGGGGTCACGCACAACCTCGAGCACGTTTTCGGCATGGAGCTGCCCGCGCCGCTCGATGTCACGCTCGATCCGGCCGAGCATCTCGCTTACCGGTGGCTGCCCTATCGAGAAGCGGCGGCGCTCACGATCTCCTGGACCAACCGCGACGCGATCATGCTCCTGCCGCGGCGCGGCCATAGCGCCGTCTAGGCTGTCGATAAATTGCGGCGGAATAGGCCAATGGCGCATGCTGTTAGCATGTCCGTGACCCACACAGGCCGATATGGCCGAGCGGCCGTCCTTGTCGCGGCCCTTGCGCTCGCCGCGGCGCAGGGCCTGCCGAGCCGTGCAGACGCGCAGGAACTCACCATCGAGATCGAGCGCCAGGGAGAATTCATCACGGTCAACGCATCGGCCCGGATGCAGGTGGATGCGCGCATCGCCTGGGAGGTGCTCTCGGACTACGATCGCCTCGCGCAATTCATCCCGGATATGAAAAGCTCCCGCGTCGTGTCGCGCAGCGGCGACCGCGTCGTGGTGGAGCAAAAGGGCGAGATCGGTTTTTTTTTCTATCGGCAGCCCGTCGAGGTGACGCTCGAGGTGCGGGAGGAGCCGCGGCGGCGGATCGTCGCGCGCCGCATCGACGGAAACATCCGGGATCTGGAGACCCGCTATGAACTGGAGACCTCGGACGCGGGGGTGCGCCTCGACTATACCGGTCGCTTCACCCCGGACTTTTACCTGCCTCCTATGATCGGCATGCCGATCATGCGCAGGATAGTCGAGCGCCGGTTCCGCGCCATGGTCGATGAGATCGAGCGGCGCGACGCCCTCGCGCGGAGCCGGCCGAAGGACTGACAAGTCCCGTACCGGTTCGCGCTTGCACTAAGCCTCGCCGTAATCGCCGGCTGCACGACGTTCGACGTCTACGCCACGCCACCGCCTTCGTCGGCAAGCGGCACTTCGACTCCCGACCTGTTCGAAAGGTATTTTCGACGAGTCGAGTAATGTCGAGTGCCGCTCCCCGATGTTACCTGCAAGACTCCCGGGCGGATCAGAACTTGTAGATGCCCTGGAAGGCGATGGTCATCAGGCTCTTGCTGGTCGAGCCGTCGGTGTTGGCGAACACGGGGTTCGTCGCCTGGTCTCTGCGCACCTCGGCGCGCGCTTCAAAGTTGTCGGCCGGCAGGTAGGCGCCCGTTGCGGTTACCTCCCTGTACTTCGTGCTCGAAGTACCGAAGCGCAAACCATCCTTGTCGTCGAACTGCGGCTCCACGCGCAGCGCGCCGCGCAGCTTCGGCGTGAACATGTAGCTGCCGTAGAGCGCCACGCCGGTGTACTTCGCCTTGATCGTGCCGGTGCCCGAGGGGAAGTTCTCCTGCTGGACGTAAAGTGCCTCTGCGCCCACGCTCAAGGGATCGATGATGGCGTAGGACGCGACAACGTTGAGGCTGTTGCGGACGCCGTCGTTTCCCCCCCCCACCGGCTCCTTGCCGCTCATGCCGGAGACAGTGACCGCCAGCGGCTTGATGGGGTTGAGCGTCGCACCCAGCTCGACCGTCTTCCCCTTGTTCGCATCGGTCAGCTGGTCCCAGCCGTTGTTGAGACCTCCCATGAGGCTGACCTGATTGTTCAAGGCCCAGGTCCCGCGCACGCCGGTATGCGTGAACGGCACGGCGCCGAACAGGATCGAGCGGGAGATATTGGCGTTGCTCGGGCTCCAGATCACCTCGGTGCTGTGCATCGTGGCGTACTTGCCGGCGATCACGGTCACCGGGCCCGTTGCGTACTGCGCGTAGGCTTGGGTAACATCGATTTGGGATGTGGCCGCGCCCGCGGAATTGATCACCTGGGCATCCCGCCCCCCGGTGATGTTGACCAGGCCTCCAAAGCCTTGTCTGGGCTGCTTGGCGACGCGCAGTCCGAACTGATTGAGCCCGAAGGAGTTGTTTTGAGAATCGAATACCCGGGTGGAAAACCCGTTCTCGATGTCCCGGTCCGCGCGCGTGTACCCTGCGTCGATATAGCCGGCAACGTTGAGTCCCGAGGCCTCAAAGATCTTGTCAAGGGTTGGCACTGCGGCAGGCCTCGCCTGGGCGAGCGCCGTGGCCGGGGCGGCGAAGAGGGCGGAAACTGCGGATGCGATGAGAAGCTTCTTCATGTAGAGCGTCCTTTCATGGTGGGAAAAATAACTCGCCTTTTTTTCACTTGGAGGCTTCGACTGCATACTGCCGGGCTGCTCGATCAGCCGGGTCGTATCGGGCTTGCGCCCGAGACGTCCTCCCCGTTTCCTGCCCGTCCCGACCAACTCACCTGGGTTCGCTCGTGCCGCACTCCTCTACAAAATGTGAAAAATTTCCGGAGCTGGAACCCGGAAGCGGCGCAAGCATAGACCAAAAAGCGATTTTTTCCAACTGCCCGCTTGCGGCCCCTCCGGGCCGCGCACGGCTGCTATCATGAGTGCGAATGAGGCTGTCGGGCAGGAGCGACATTCGCCTTTCTGACGGAATGCTGAATACGACCGCCGTGCTTCCATTTCTACTTCCAACAAAGTCCAGCGTGAATTTACACGTCGCCACCTACAACATCCACAAGGGTTTTTCCCAGTTCAACCGCCGCATGATGATCCGCGAGCTGCGCGAGCGCTTGCAGCTGATCGCCGCGGATATCATCTTCCTGCAGGAAGTGCAGGGCGAGCACCACCGCCACGCTTCCAGTTTCGAGGACTGGCCCGAGGAGCCGCAATATGAATTTCTCGCCGATCAGGTTTGGAACGACTACGCCTATGGGCGCAACGCCGTGTACGACCACGGCCACCACGGCAACGCCATCCTCAGTCGCTACCCCATCGTCCGCGCCGAGAACCAGGACGTTTCCCACCATGCCTTCGAGCGCCGCGGCCTGCTTCACTGCGAGATCGAGCTGCCCGGGAAGGGGCACCGGCTGCACTGCATCTGCGTGCATCTCGCGCTGCACGAGCGGGGCAGGCGGCACCAAGTCGGCGCGCTGATCGAGCGGCTGCAGCGCGAGGTTCCCGACCGCGCGCCTCTGGTCGTCGCGGGGGATTTCAACGACTGGCGCAACCTCGCCGGCAAGCGCCTCGCCGAAGAGCTCGGTTTGCGCGAAGCGCTCGCCGATCGTTGGGGCAAGCCTGCGCGCAGCTTTCCGAGCGCCTTTCCCGTGCTGCGCCTGGACCGCATCTACACGCGCGGCTTCCGCGTGCGCCACACGCACGTGCATCACGGGGCGATATGGTCGCGCCTCTCGGACCACGCGGCGCTATCCGCGCACCTGCAGCTCGAATGAGCGTTCGGCCATGGCGCCCCGGTTCCTGCCCGGCAACCGTCTGACGCTGCTGCGCTCGGGCGTCGAGTATTTCCCCGCGCTCGAAGCGGCGATCGGCGAGGCCAAGCGCGAGGTTTTCCTCGAAACCTACATTTTCGAAGGTGACGACACGGGGAAGCGCATCGCGCGCGCTCTGTGCGACGCGGCGCGGCGAGGCGCGGCGGTGCGCGTGCTCGTGGACGGTTTCGGCTCGAAGGACATGCCGGAGGCGCTGCAGAACGAGCTCCTCGATGCGGGAGTGCGGCTGCTCGTGTTCCGTCCCGAGATCTGGCGGGCCCGCTTCCGGCGCGACCGCCTGCGGCGCTTGCACCGCAAGCTCGCGGTTGCCGACGCCCGCGTCGCCTTCGTCGGCGGAATCAACATCATCGACGACATGCACACGCCGCGGCAGGTGCCCCCGCGCTACGACTACGCCGTGAGGATCCAAGGGCCGTTGCTGGGACCGATCCAGGACTCGGCCGTGCGGGCGTGGAACTGGGTCGCCCGAGTGAATCTCGAGCACGCGTGGCGCGTCAGCCATCCGATCCGGCCCGGCTTGGCACGCACGGGAGGCCACTCGATCCCGCACCACGCGTCGCGCCCGGGCGGTCAGCGTGCGGCGCTCGTCGTGCGCGACAACGTTCGCCACCGCCGCGACATCGAGGAGGCCTATCTTGCGGCGATCAGATCGGCCAAGGAAGAGATCGTCATCGCGAACGCTTACTTTTTCCCCGGGATCCGCTTTCGCCGTGCGCTCGCCGCCGCCGCCGCGCGCGGCGTGCGGGTGGTCCTGCTCTTGCAGGGGCGAGTCGAGTACGTGCTGCTGCATTACGCCTCGCGGGCGCTCTACGGGACGCTGCTCGAGGCCGGCGTGCAGATCTACGAATACCACCGGAGCTTCATGCACGCCAAAGTCGCGGTCATCGACGAGCACTGGGCGACGGTGGGCTCGTCCAACATCGATCCCTTCAGCCTGCTGCTCGCCCGCGAGGCGAACATCGTGGTCGAGGACCGGGCCTTCGCCGCCGAGCTGCGCCGTCGGCTGCGCGAGGACATGGAAAAGGGGGCGCGCGTCGTGGCGAAAACGCGCTGGATCAAGAAGCCCCTGTGGCGGCGAATACCCATATGGATCGGCTACGGGCTGGCGCGCTTCACGATAGGCATGTTCGGCTTGGGCGGACGGTTCTAGATGTCTTCCCCTCCTGTCAAGGAGGGGTGCCCGCGAGAGCGGGCGGGGTGGTGATGTCTGATCGCGTGGTAGAGTTAAGCGAAAACGCGCCGGTCGCACCGGATCAACGCTCTATCGGGGGAGGAGTTCATGCCGAAATATTCCACCGAATCCATTCGTACCGTAGCGCTGGTGGGCCATACCGGAGCCGGCAAGACGACGCTTGCCGAAGCGCTGCTCGCCAAAGCCGGCGCGATTCCCGCGCCCGGCAGCGTCGACAAAGGCAACACCGTCTGCGATTTCGATCCTCTGGAGAAAGCCTACAAGCATTCGCTGAACTCGGCGATCGTCAATCTTACCTGGAAGAACACCCACATCCACCTCATCGACACGCCCGGCTCGCCCGACTTCATGGGGCAGGCCGTGGGCGCGCTCGCGGCGGTGGAGACCGCCGTCGTCGTGGTGAACGCCGAGACCGGCATCCAGCTCGCCACCGACAGGATGCTCAAGTGGGCGGCGAAGCGCGGCCTGTGCCGCATGATCGTGGTCAACCGGATCGACGCCGAGAACGCCGATCTCCCGGCGCTGATCGAACGCATCCGGCAGTCGGTCGGCAAGGAATGCCTGCCGATCAACCTGCCCGCGAAAGGCGGCACGGCCGTGGTGGACTGCTTCTTCAATCCGGAGGGCGAGGCCGATTTTTCCTCCGTCAAGGAAGCGCATTCGGCGCTGGTCGATCAGGTGGTGGAAGTCGATGAAGCGTTGATGGCGAAGTACCTCGAGCAGGGCGAGGTGGCACCCGAGCAGTTGCACGCGCCGTTTGAGAAGGCGTTGCGCGATGGGCATCTGATCCCGTTGTGCTTCACCTCGGCGAAGAACGGCGTTGGGGTCGAGGCGCTGCTCGACATCTTCGTGAACCTCGCGCCGAACGCGACCGAAGGCAACCCGCCGCCGTTCCTCAAGGGCGAGGGCGACAAGGCGGTGGAGTTCTACGCCGTGCCCGGCCCCAAGGCGCACGTGCTCGCGCACGTGTTCAAGGTCGTCATGGACCCCTTTATCGGGAAAATCGGGATCTTCCGCGTGCACCAGGGCACGATGACGCCCAACACGCAGCTCTTCGTCGGTCACGGCAGGCGCCCCTTCAAGGTCGGCCACCTGTTTACGATACAGGGCAAGGACACCGTCGAAACCGACGCGCTCGTGCCGGGGGACATCGGCGCGGTCACCAAGGTGGACGAGATCGAGTTCGACGCGGTGCTGCACGACTCTCACGACGAGGACCACATCCGCCTGCGCCCGCTCGAATTCCCAACGCCCATGCACGGCATCGCGGTCGAGACCAAGAAAAAGGGCGACGAGCAGCGCCTCTTCGAAGTGCTGCACAAGCTCGAGATGGAGGACCCGTGCTTCAAGCTCGAGCGCCACGCAACCACCAACGAGACGGTCATCCGAGGGCTGGGCGAGCTGCACATGCGCGCGAAGCTCGACAAGCTCAGCCAGCAGTACAAGATGGAACTCTCCACCAAGCCGCCCAAAGTCCCGTACCGCGAGACGATCACGCGTCTCGCCGAGGGACACTGCCGGCACAAGAAGCAGACCGGCGGCGCCGGGCAGTTCGGCGAGGTTTTCTTGAGGGTCGAGCCGCTGCCGCGCGGCAAGGGCTACGAATTCGTCGACAAGGTAAAGGGCGGCGTGATCCCCAGCAACTTCATCCCGGCGGTGGAGAAGGGCGTGCGCATGGCTTTGGATTCGGGCGTGATCGCCGGCTACCCGGTGCACGACCTCCGCGTCACTGTATACGATGGCAAACATCACGCGGTCGATTCGAAGGAAGTCGCGTTCATTTCGGCCGGCCGCAAGGCCATCATCGACGCCTTTGCCAAGGCCGGGGCGATCGTGCTCGAGCCCATCGTCAACATCGAAATCAACGCGCCGGACAAGTTCATGGGGGATCTGACCGCGGATCTGTCCGGCAAGCGCGGGCAGGTCACCGGCACCGACAACACAGGCGGCGACCTCACCACCATCAAGGGCGTTGCGCCGCTGTCGGAGCTTTCGGATTACCAGACGCGGCTGAAGTCGGTGACGGGCGGGCAGGGGTCGTATTCGATCGATTTTTCGCACTACGCGCCGGTACCGCCGCATACGCAGGCGCAGCTGGTTTCGAAGCACAAGCAGCCGGTGGAGGAAGAGCAGTAGGGAGCTTGGCCGCGCAACATGGCGGTGCTCGGTGATCTATACTTCGATTCGCATGGCCGTATGGGTTCGGTTCAGCGTAATTCCGGTCGGTCGACTGCGAGTCAGGTAGCGGACGGAGGCTAGAGGTTTGCCCTGCAAGTACGTAATAGCTGAAGGCGGAAACCTTGTCCTGGAACGATGGACTGGCACTGTTTCTTACGAAGAACTCCTGACTCACAAGGCAAGCCAGCTTCGGGACAGGTCGATCAATCCGGGCGCGTCGGTGCTCGCTGACTGCAGGGCCGCGATGTTCGCGATAAGCGGCGACCAGGCGCGCGAGCTCTCCGCGGTGGAAGGGAAATCTGACTACACGACGACAGTTCGCCGCTACGCATTGGTGGTCAACGACGATGTCTATGATCGGGCGCAAGTCTTCTCGAAGCGGGTAAGTCAGTACGGCGTGACCGCCATCGTCTTTTCTTCATTCGATATCGCCAGTACCTGGCTCGGAGTTAACCCGCAAAGAGCGGCGAAACTGATCCAAGAGTCGGATGACTGACCCATGGTTGCGGGGCGACCGGGGCTCCGGCACGATCGCCTTCAGCCACTACGCCCCGGTGCCGCCGCATACGCAGGCGCAGCTGGTTTCGAAGCACAAGCAGCCGGTGGAGGAGGAGCAGTAGAACTTATGTAAAGAAGGAAACAAGATCAGAGTGAGTCGACCCTTCGAGTTTTGCTCTGTCATCGCTCCTAGGCTTCCGGCGTTATACAGTTGCCATGAAGCTACCCAACCGCCTTTACGACGAAAGAACGCCACATCTCGTCGCACCAAGTCTTAAGATCGGCGGGCTACTAACGAGTGTGTTGAGGTCGTGCGGAAAAATCTTTCCTCCAGGTGGTTTGATTTCTTACGTACCGATGGCGATCGTAGTTCCATTTCTGATAGGAAACGGTACTACGGTTGCCCAGGAAGTCGATGAGCGTTCAACATCTCTTGAGGTGTCGAAGCCCGCCCATTCGACCCATCCTTCAGGTTCTATTCCACGTGACCGTTACGGGTCTGGTTACAATACATACATGAGCAGCCATCCGAACCTAGAGATTGACTTAAAGCGCAGAGAAATAAGCGCCCGGTTGGACCCCAAGGAACGCAGCAAGCTGGGTCAGTTCATGACCCCGTCGATGGTTGCTTCTTTTATGGCTTCGCTGTTTCAGCAATGGCCTAAAGAGGTGCGGTTGCTGGATCCTGGTGCCGGGATTGGATCACTCACGGAAGCTTACTTCGAGCAGTTTCTTCAAAGGGCGCCGAATGGCGCATCTGTCAATGTTACGGCTTACGAGATAGACCCTACGTTGCTTGGTCACCTTCGAGAGCACTTGGATGCGCTTGCGAAGAGGGCAAGCGTGTCGGGGCGGACATTTTCGAGCGAGATTGATCCGCGCGACTTCATTGCCGAAGGAACGTTCGCTCTCGGACTAGGTGCAAAAGGGCACTTCACACATGCCCTGCTGAATCCTCCTTACAAGAAGATCAATACCGGCTCGCCACATCGGAAACTGCTGAGCAGCGTTGGTATCGAGACAGTCAACCTTTACTCAGCGTTCTTGGCACTCGCGGTGGCGTTGACGGAGGAAGGGGGCGAGATTGTTGCGATAGTTCCGAGGAGCTTCTGCAATGGAACTTATTTCCGGCCATTCCGAACTTGGCTGCTTGAGCGAGTGGCGATCCATCATATCCATGTATTTGAAAGCCGCAAGACGACGTTCCGCGACGACGATGTTTTGCAGGAGAACGTGATTGTGCGTCTGGGCCGGGGCCAGACTCAAGGGTCGGTTATCGTCTCTTCCTCGAATGGCCCCACGTTTGCCGATTACTCTGAACGTCAAGTCCCGTTTAATGAAATTGTGCAGCCATCGGACCCGGAAAAGTTTATTCGCGTTCCGGTAAAGGAATCACAAGAATCAGCATTTCCATTTACCGGATCGCTGCGCGAGTTGGGGATGGACGTTGCCACGGGCCCCGTAGTGGACTTCCGCGTACGCGAGCATTGGCTACAGAAACCTCTATCGGGCGCAGTTCCGCTCATCTACGCGCACCATTTCGTTGGGGGCGAGCTTTCCTGGCCACGCGAACACAAAAAGCCAAATGCATTAGTGCTCAATAAGGACACTAGAAGGTGGCTCATGCCTCGAGGGTTCTATTCCGTCACTCGGCGTTTCTCGGCAAAGGAGGAGCGACGCCGCGTAGTGGCGTATGTTTTTGACCCGGAGCGTTTATCTTCGGACTTTGTCGGCTTCGAAAACCACCTTAACGTTTTTCACATCGATAAGTCCGGCCTGCCCGCCGAGATTGCGTACGGCCTCACGGTTTTTCTGAACAGTACGGCTGTCGATCAGTTCTTTCGTACGTTTAGCGGGCATACGCAAGTGAATGCCTCAGATCTGCGCGCATTAAAGTATCCAAGCGTGGCGACTCTCGGGTCACTAGGTAAATGGGCGATGAAGAATCGCGGCGCGACGCAGGAGCAGATTGACCGAGCGGTTTCCAGACATGGCGGATAAGGCCAGTAAGCAAATCGCTGCCGCCCTAAACGTACTGACGGATTTGGGAATGCCTCGCGCCCAGCGCAACGAGCGCTCTGCGTTATGTCTGCTCGCATTGCTTAACGTCACACCCGGAAAGGCCTGGTCGGAAGCCGAATCTCCGCTGATGGGAATCACGCCGATTATGGATTGGGTCAAACAGCACTATGAGAAGAAATACGCGCCAAATACGCGAGAAACGTTCCGCCGCCAAACAATGCACCAGTTCGTCCAAGCTGGGATAGCCCTCTACAACCCAGACGACCTCAGCAGGCCAGTAAATAGTCCTCACGCGGTGTATCAGATCGAAGCCGAGTGTTTGTCTTTGCTTCGCTGCTACGGTAAGGAGACATATCGCCGGCGCATCGCTGAGTACCTTGTCAAGAGGGAGAGTCTTACGGCGAAGTATGCGAGGCGCCGCGAAATGCAGATGATTCCTCTCTCCGTTGCTGGTGCAATAGAGATACAGCTTAGCCCCGGCGCACACAGCGAACTCATACGCGCGATCTGGCAGGAGTTTGGTCCGCGGTTTGTGCCCGGTGGAGTTCTTGTATACGCAGGGGACACGGGCGAAAAATGGGGATACTTTGACGAGAAGCTGCTTGGCTCCTTGGGTGTGGCTGTAGACAGTCACGGAAAAATGCCGGACGTGGTGATCTACTACCCGCAGCGAGAGTGGCTCATTCTTGCGGAGGCAGTAACGTCGCATGGCCCGGTCGATGCCAAGCGGCATAGAGAACTGATGGAATTGTTCGCAGGTTCTAAGGCCGGGCTGGTTTTTGTTAGCGCGTTTCCGAATCGTCGCACGCTTAACAGGTATTTGGAGGCGATCTCTTGGGAAACTGAAGTATGGGTGGCGGACAATCCGTCGCATTTGATTCATTTCAATGGCGCACGATTTCTCGGTCCCCATGAGCCCTAGGTCGCGCCGTTCGGTAGTGGGCCACGCCTGATGCCCACCCGCTCCAACATCGAGTGGACCGAAATGACCTGGAACCCCGTTACCGGGTGCACCAAGGTCAGCCAAGGCTGCAAACACTGTTACGCGGAGCGTATGGCGACGCGTCTGGAGGCGATGGGCAGCGAGCGCTACGGCAACGGCTTTCACGTGACGCTGCACCCTGATCTGCTGGATGTTCCCCGCCGCTGGCGGCAGCCGCGCGTCGTGTTCGTGAATTCCATGAGCGATCTCTTTCACGACGACATTCCGCTTGCGTACATCCAGCGCGTGTTCGCGACGATGCGCGACTGCCCGCATCACACGTTCCAGGTGCTTACGAAACGCAGCGAGCGGCTCGCCGAGTTTGCGCCGCAACTTCCGTGGCCGCCGAACGTCTGGATGGGGGTGAGCGTGGAGGATGCGCGCGTTCTCGGTCGGGTGCGCGATCTTCAGCGCGTCCCCGCGGCGGTGCGGTTTCTTTCGCTCGAGCCGCTGATCGGTCCCCTTGAGGCGTTGCCGCTCGAGGGGATTCACTGGGCTATCGTCGGCGGCGAGTCCGGACCGAAGGCGCGGCCGATGAGGAGGGAATGGGTGACTTCGATTTTCCGGCAGTGTCGCGCCGCGCGCGTGCCGTTCTTCTTCAAGCAGTGGGGTGGAGTCCGCAAGGACCTCACTGGGCGCGAGCTTTACGGCAGGACTTACAACGAAATGCCTGTAGTACCGCAGCTGGCCCGCGTGTGATTACTCGATCGCGTTAGACTCGCGCTGGCCCGCAGATCAGGAAGGACGGTGTCGATTTTCGTCGGCGAGATTTCGAAGACGGCGCCAAGATCGAGACCATCGGTTAGCCCGGATAGTCCAGCTCCCGCTGGTGGCGGATCGCCAGCACGCGGACCCTGTTTTCGGAAGGCACGAAGCGGTACAGCGCAACGTATCCGGTCCTGCCGAACGAGATCACCAGCTCGCGCAGGTTGCCTTCGACGGGGCGGCCGATGAGCGGATGCTGCGTGAGCACCTCCACCGCAGTGCGGATCGCCGATGCCGCCGCCAGCGCGGAGCGCGGATCTCTTTCGGCGAGATACTCGAACGCGCGCTCGATGTTGGCGATCGCGTTCGGCGAATAGACTATTTCCGCCACGGCCTCGGCCGCGCCGGTTTCTTTCCTTTCGCCAGCCGCTCGAGCCAGGCGTGGACGTCGGCGGCGGCGTACACTTCGCCGCCGCGGTCTATGGCCCGGTCGGCCGCCAGCGCTTCCTTCACGAACTCGCGCGTCCGCTCTTCCCGCGCGGCGTGGCGTTCGATCGCCTCCAGCATGAGGCTGTGCGCGGAACGCCCGCTCTTTTTCGCGAGCGCCGCGACGCGCGATCTGAGCTCGGGGGAAGCTTGAGGGTGGTGGTGGAGGCCATATCGGTTTGAAGGCGGTGAGTAGCACTATGGTAGCACCGAGGGGTTGCGTCGACAAGGAGCGCCCCGGATCACTTCCGCTCGCCCGCCTCGGGCGTCTCCGTTTCGATCAAGAAATTCTTTCCCGCCACAATCACCCTGGGCGCTTCCGACTCGTCCTTGAGCTTGACTCCGGTGAGTTTGCGCCGTCGCGCCTCGCTCATGAGGTAGTGGAGTTTGTGCGCGGCGAGCTCGCAGCTCATGCCTTCGCGCCGTATGTTGGAGATGCAGTTGCGCTGGGCGTCGGTGGTGCCCACTCTCGGGTTGTAGGTGAGGTAGATGCCCATGCTGTCGGGGGAGCTCAAGCCCGGGCGCTCGCCGATCAATATCGCCACCATTCCGGCGCCCAGGACCTCGCCGACTTCGTCGCCCACGGCCACCCGGCCCTGTTCGACGATCGCCAGGGGCGCGATGCGCCACCCTCCGAGCTTCCGCAGCATCGCGTCGAGGAAGGGCACGGCGTTTTCTTCGATGGCGAAAGCCGAGAGCCCGTCGGCAATGACGAAGGCCGCATCGAACCCGTCTTTCGATTGGCCCGCGCGCTCCTCCAGCCGGCGGCGCGAATCGCGGTCCAGGCGCCGGCCCTGGTCGGGGCGCTGCAGGTAGATCAGGCGGTCGCCGGCGGCGCTGCGCAAGGCGGTGACCTCGTGGCCGCGCTGCTCGAGCGCTTTGCGCAGCGGCTCGATCGCGAGCGGATGATGCACGGCGACCCGGGCGCGGGCGTGCGCGAGTTGGAATTCCAGATGCGGCTGGGTCGGCAGGCTCGTCCCCGCGCGCCCCAGTGCGATTCGCGCCCGCGTGAACCGGCGCAACGCCTGCCAGGGATTCGCGACGGTCGGGGCCTTCGGCCTGTCCATTGTCCGTTGTTCACGCCAGGTGCGACAGCGCGCGCCGGAAAGGCCGGGGCAGCGTCTCCGAAAGACGCAGCGCCTCGCCGCGCTCGAACACGCCGACGTTCTGCAGCCAAGCCTCGAATTCCGGCGCGGGCCGGAGGCCCAGCACCCGGCGCGCGTACAGCGCGTCGTGGAACGACGTGCTCTGGTAGTTGAGCATGATGTCGTCCGATCCGGGGACGCCCATGATGTAAGTGACGCCGGCCACGGCGAGCAGCGTGAGCAGCGTGTCCATGTCGTTCTGGTCGGCTTCTGCGTGGTTGGTGTAGCAGATGTCGCAGCCCATCGGAACGCCGAGCAGCTTGCCGCAGAAATGGTCCTCGAGCCCGGCGCGGACGATCTGCCTGCCGTCGTAGAGATATTCCGGGCCGATGAAACCGACGACGGTGTTCACCAGGAGCGGTTCGAACTTGCGCGCCACGGCGTAAGCGCGCGCCTCGCAGGTCTGCTGATCGAGATCGTGGTGGGCATTCGCCGACAGCGCGCTGCCCTGTCCGGTCTCGAAGTACATGACGTTGTCCCCGACCGTGCCGCGCTTGAGCGAACGCGCCGCGTCGCGCGCCTCTTCCAGGACGCGCAGGTTGACGCCGAAGGCGGCGTTGGCCGCTTCCGTTCCCGCGATGGACTGAAACACCAGGTCCACCGGCGCGCCGCGATTGATCGCCTCGATGCTGGTGGTCACGTGGGTGAGCACGCAGGACTGCGCCGGGATCTCGTACTGGGCGATGACGGCTTCCAGCATGTGGATGAGCGCGATCGCCGCGGCGACGCTGTCGGTCGCGGGATTGACGCCGATCACCGCGTCGCCGCTGCCGTATAGGAGGCCGTCGACGATGCTGGCGGCGATACCGCTCGGGTCGTCGGTCGGATGGTTGGGTTGAAGCCGCGTGGACAGCCGTCCCTTGAGCCCGAGGGTGTTGCGGAACCGGGTCACCACCCGGCACTTCTGTCCCACCAGAATCAGGTCCTGGACCCGCATGATCTTGGACACCGCCGCCGCCATCTCGGGCGTGAGTCCGGGGGCAAGCGCAGCCAGCGCCGCTTCGTCCGCCGCGTCCGACAGCAGCCAGTTGCGGAAGTCGCCCACCGTGAGATGCGCGACGGGCGCGAAAGCGGCCGCGTCGTGCCCGTCGATGATAAGCCGCGTGACCTCGTCCTCTTCGTAGGGAATCAGCGCTTCGCTCAGGAACGTCTTGAGCGGCACTTCGGCCAAGGCCATCTGCGCGAGGACGCGCTCCTCGTCGTCCTTCGCCGCGATTCCGGCCAGAGTATCGCCCGAGCGCGCCGGGCTCGCTTTGGCCATCAGGTCCTTGAGGCTGCGGAACCGGTAGGTACGGCCGCCGAGGGCGCGTGAATAAGCTGTCATGGGTCTTCTTCCCCCTACCGAGGTTATTATCCCCCACTCGCATCCGTTCCAGAGGACACGATGGCCGAGGCCGACTTCCAAGGGGTTTTCCCGTATCTCGTGTCGCCCATCGATTCCGCAGGCGAGGTGAAGGCCGATGTATTGCAGCGGCTCTGCGACGACCTGATCAAGGCGGGCGTCCACGGACTCACGCCGCTGGGGTCGACCGGAGAGTTCGCGTATCTTTCGTGGCCCCAGCGGCGCGGCATTGTCGAGGCGGTGGTGCGGGCGGCGAAGAAGCGCGTCCCCGTCGTGGCGGGAGTCGCTTCGACGACGATCGCCGACGCGGTCATGCAGGCGCGCGAGTTCGAGCGGCTCGGCTGCAGCGGGATCCTGGCGATTCTCGAAGCGTACTTCCCCGTTCCCGACGAGGGCGTGTTCGCGTATTTCGCGGCGATCGCCGAGGCGGTTTCCGTGCCGATCGTGCTTTACACAAACCCTAATTTTCAACGCTCGGATCTGAACCTGCCCGTGATCGACCGGCTCAGCCGCATCGCGAACATCCGCTACATCAAGGACGCGTCGTTCAACACCGGACGGCTGCTGTCCATCATCAACATGGTGGAAGGGCGAATGAAAGTCTTCGCGGCTTCCTCCCATATTCCGGCCTGCGTCATGCTGATCGGCGGAGTCGGCTGGATGGCCGGCCCCGCTTGCGTCGCGCCGCGCCAAAGCGTGCAGCTGTACGAGACCTGCCGCCGGGGCGACTGGACTAGAGCGATGGAAGAGCAGCGTCCTCTTTGGGCCCTGAACCAGGCCTTCGCCAAATACAATCTCGCCGCGTGCATCAAGGGAGGACTTCAGCTCCAAGGCTACGACGTCGGGGCGCCGCTGCCGCCGCAGGCGCCGCTGCCGCCCGACGGGATCGAGGAGGTGAAGCGAGCCTTGGCGGCGCTGGGTGCGCTGGACCCGAGCGCCTTGGCGGCCTCGCGCGATCAGATGAGGGCGTGAACGTTCATACGCTGACGGAAACCCAAACGCCACAGGGAGCTCATCTTGTTCAAGAAGATAGATCACGTCGAGATCGTCACCAACGAGCCGGACCGGAGCGTTGAGTTCTACACCAACGTGCTCGGTTTCAAATTGAAATTCCGCGACCGCGTCCCGCTGAATGACGCGGGCGGGTCTCTCGGTATCGTGTACCTCGACCTCGGCGGAACGGCGATCGAGCTGCTGACTTACGAAGGGACGCCGGTCGAGCCGGCGCCGCAGAAGCTTCAGCTCGGCTACCGAATGATGGCGCTGGAAGTGGATGACATGCGAAAGACGCTCGAGTACCTGAAGGCGAAGGGCATCGACCCCGTCTGGGGCCCGGTATTCAGGGAGAAGTACGCCCGCGCCGAGATACGCGACCCCAACGGCTATCACATCGAGCTCCGGCAGTGGCACCGCTGAAGGCGCGGCATGGCGAAACTCTCGGAACGCAACCCGGCCTCTGCGCCGGGTGACTGGTACATCGACCACCGCTGCATCGACTGCGGCGCTTCGCGTGATGTCGCGCCTGGCCTCGTCGTTCTCCGCAAGGGGAAGTCGGTGTTCGCGCGGCAGCCCGCGAACGAGGAGGAGGAGCGCGCGGCGTGGCGCGCAGTGCTGGTATGCCCGACCGCTTCGGTCGGCACCGAGAGCCATCGGGCGCAGCCGGGCGATCTTTTTCCGGAGGAGATCGCACCCGGTGTCTATCGCTGCGGTTACAACGCGGAATCTTCTTTCGGCGCGCATTCCTACTTCGTCAGGCGCAAGGAAGGGAATCTCCTCGTGGACTCCCCGCGCTACGTCGGGAAGCTCGTCCAGAAGCTGGAAAGTCTCGGCGGGGTGAGCGACATCATGCTCTCGCACCAGGACGACGTCGCCGATGCCGGCCGTTACGCGAAGCATTTTAACGCCCGCGTCTGGATCCACGAGGACGACAGGCGAGCCGCGCCTTACGCGACGGACGTGCTGAAAGGCGGCGAGCCTGCGGAGATCCACAAGCATCTGCTTGCGATCCCCGTCCCTGGCCACACGAAGGGCAGCGTGGTCTATCTGCTCGAGGAGACGTACTGCTTCACGGGCGATTCGCTCGCCTGGAGCCGACAGCGCAAGGACCTGGTTGCGTTTCGCGACGTCTGCTGGTATTCCTGGAGCGAGCAGAAGAGCTCTCTCGCGAGGCTCGCCGAATACCGCTTCGAGTGGGTGCTTCCCGGGCACGGCGGGAGCACCCGGCTGCCGGCGGAGGAGATGAACGCGCGCCTGCGCTCGCTCGTGGAGCGTATGTGAGCGCACACTGGGGCAGGTAGCGACGAGTTCGAGCGAATGGACAGACTCTCCCCTCCGGTCATACCCCGCACTTTCTACGCCGCGGGCTTAAACTACCGCGCGCACATCGACTGGGCGAACAGCCGCGGCGCGACCCACAAGGTACCCACGCAGCCCGACATCGGCTACCGCGCGGCGAGCGCGCTGATCGGCAGCGGCGAGGAGATCGTGATCCCGGCGGACTCGCCCGGGCCGGTGGAGTACGAAGGGGAGCTGGTCGCGGTGATCGGGCGAAAGGCGAGGAACGTCCCGGAAGAGAAGGCGCTCGATTGCGTGCGCGGCTACACGCTCGGCAACGACGTGAGCGAGCGCTCCTGGCAGAAAACCGACCGCACTCTGTGGCGCGCGAAGAGCGCCGACACCTTCAAGCCGATGGGGCCGAGGATCGTCTCCGGAATCGATCCGATGAACCAGGTGATCGAGGTGCGCGTCAACGGCCGCACGGTGTCGAGCTACAACACCTCCGGCATGATCTTCAGCGTAGCGCAGTACATCTCGCGCATGTCGCGCTACGTGACGCTCTACCCCGACGACGTGATCTGGTTCGGCTGCGACGGGGCGACCGAGCCCGCGCTGAAATCCGGGGACCTGGTCGAGGTGGTGAACGACAAGATCGGCGTCCTCGCTAACCGGGTGAGGAAGGAAGCCTGAGACCGCAATGGCCAGGCTTTTCGTCCTTTGCTGCCTCATCGCGGGAACCGTCTCCGCGCAGACTCCCGGCGCTCAAGGAGCCAAGACGATGAAGAACCTCGTCGTGTACTACTCGCTGACCGAAAAAACGCACGTCGTGGCGCAAGCTCTGGCGAAAGAGCTCGGCGCGGACATCAGGCGCGTGGAAGACGTCGAGAAACCCTCCGTTTCCTGGTGGTTCATCGTCAAGGGCGGGTTTGCCGCGGTGCGAGGCGTGGAATCCGAAATAAAGCCCATCGACACCGGCTTCCAGGGATACGACCGCGCCTTCGTCGGCTCTCCGGTATGGGGAGGCAGTCCTTCGACGCCGATCAATGCCTTCATCGCCAAGGCCGACTTCACCGGAAAAGAGGTGGTCCTCTTCATGACGATGGGCAGCGACGCCGCCGCCGGGGCAATCAAGAAAATGACCGAGCGCATCGAGAAGAAAGGCGGAAAAATCGCCGGCTCGTTCGCCCTCTCCTCGGGTAAGGCGACCGACGAAGAGCTCGCGACAAAAACGCGCCAGGCGGCGCAGCGCTACCGCGTGGACGCTCGATGAGCTCGATCATCTCGCCGATCTCGGTTCGGTGACGATGCAGGCGGAGCCCGAATTCCACAGCGACACGCCGCGCATGGATACGGATGTGCTGATCGTGGGCGGCGGCCCTACCGGGCTGATGCTCGCCAATCAGCTCGGACGGCGCGGGGTCCGCGCAATGATCGTGGACCGGCATTCCGGACCCGCGCAGCAGTCGCGGGCGATCGCCGTGCAGGCGCGCACGCTCGAAATCTACTCGAAGCTCGGGATCGCCGATCGCGCGCTCGAGCGCTGCAAGCGGGGCACCGGCGCCAACCTGTGGGCGGAAGGGCGCTGGAGGGCGCGCATCCCGCTGGGCGATATCGGCAAGAGCCTCTCCCCGTTTCCCTTCGTGCTCCTGCTCGGCCAGGACGACAACGAGCGGATCATGGGCGAGCATCTGCGCAAATGGGGCATGGCCGTGCAGTGGAATACCGAGCTCGCGACTTTCGAACAAGCAGCGGACCACGTCACGGCAACGCTCAAGGCACCGGACGGCGCGACCCGCAAGGTCACGGCTGCGTACATGGCGGGCTGCGACGGCGGGCACAGCACGGTGCGCGAGGGCTCGGGCATTACGTTCCCCGGAGCGCCGTACGAGCACGTATTCTTCGTCGCCGATACCGAGGCGACCGGGCCCATGGTGCCGGAAGAATTGAACGTGTACCTGTGGCGCGACGGATTTCACCTGTTCTTTCCGATCCGAGGGACCGACCGCTGGCGCGTCATCGGCATCCTGCCCAAGCACCTGCGCGAAAGGGACGATCTCGCTTTCGAAGAGGCGGTTCCCGCAATACGCCGGGAAGCAGGGGCGGAGTTGTCCTTCAAGGGATGCAGTTGGTTCTCGACCTACCGGATCCACCACCGCTGCGCCGAGCGTTTCCGCGACCGGCGCTGCTTCCTGCTCGGCGACGCGGCGCACGTGCACAGCCCGGCGGGGGGGCAGGGCATGAACACCGGCCTGCAGGACGCGTACAACCTGGCGTGGAAACTGGCGCTCGTGGTTTCCGGCAAAGCGGACGCGGCCTTGCTCGACACGTATGAAATGGAACGCATCCCGGTGGCCCGGCGGCTGCTGCGCACCACCGACCGGGCGTTCGCGCTGCTCGTTTCCGACAGCTGGGTCGCGGGGATGTTTCGCACGCAGATCGTCGCCAGGATCGCGGCTTTCGCGATGACGGTCGAGCGGGTGCGGAAGCTCGCGTTCCGCACCATCTCGCAAATCGGCATCCGCTACCGGAGAAGCCCGCTGTCGCAGACGCTCACGGGCCTTCCAAAGGGCGCGCCGGCGGCGGGTGACCGCTTTCCGTGGCTGCAACTCAAGCTGCGGGCAAACGGCACAGTCGAGGACCTGTTCCAGACACTCGACGACACGCGCTACAACCTGATCGTAATCGGGCAGTCCGCGCCATCGGGGGAAGCACCGGGACTTGGCGACCTGCTGAGCACGCACGTGATTCCCGACGATCCGCACAATACTCAAGAGCTGGCCCGGGTGCGGATCTCAGGGCCGGTTTTCTACCTGCTGCGTCCGGACGGCCACATCGGGCTCGCCGGAACTCGCCTGGAACCGGATGCCGTCGCCCGGTACTTGTCCGCGAGCTACAGTTAGGCCGGATAATCCAGTTCCCGCTGATGCCGGATCGCGAGCACGCGTACCCGGTTCTCCGAAGGAACGAAGCGGTAGAGTGCGACGTATCCGGTCCTGCCGAATGAGATCACCAGCTCGCGCAGTTCGCCTTCGACGGGGCGGCCGATGAGCGGATGCCGTGCGAGCACGGCCACCGCGGTGCGGATCGCCGATGCCGCCGCAAGCGCGGCACGCGGGTCCTTGTCGACGAGGTACTCGAATGCGCGCTCGAGGTTTGCGATCGCGTTCGGCGAATAGACTATTTCCGCCACGGCTTCGGCCGCGCGGGTTTTTTCCCTTTCCCCAGCCGCTCGAGCCACGCGTGGACGTCGGCGGCAGCGTACACTTCCCCACCGCGGTCTATGGCCCGGTCGGCCGCCAGCGCTTCCTTCACGAACTCGCGAGTCCGCTCTTCCCGCGCGGTGTGGCGTTCGATCGCTTCCAGCATGAGGCTGTGCGCGGAACGCCCGGTCTTTTTCGCGAGCGCAGCCAGGCGCGATCTGAGCTCGGGGGAAAGCTTGAGGGTGGTGGTGGAGGTCATATCGGCTTCAAAGCAACGAGTAGCACCATGGTAGCACCGACGGGTGGCATCCGCAACGAGAAATGACTACCGCGATCTTCGTCATCTTCTGCATCGTCTATCTCGGCATGATCCTCGGCGGGCTGCCGTTCCTGCAGCTCGACCGCACCGGCGTCGCGCTCCTGGGGGCGATCGCGCTGATCGGCGTCGAGGCGGTGACCCCCGAGCAGGCCGCGCTGTCGATCCACCTGCCGACGCTCGTCCTGCTGTTCTCCTTCATGGTCGTTTCGGCGCAGATGCGCCTGGGCGGTTTCTACGGCTGGGTCACGCGAGCGCTTGCCGCGCTGCCGCTTTCGCCCCCCGCGCTGCTCGCGGCGCTCATCGTCGCAGCCGCGGCGCTCTCGGCCGTGTTCAGCAACGACGTCGTCTGTCTCGCCGTCGCCCCGGTCCTGATCGAGGCCTGCCTCGCGCGCCGGCTCGACCCGGTGCCCTATCTGCTCGCGCTCGCCTGCGCGGCCAACGTGGGTTCCGCGCTGACGCTGATCGGCAATCCGCAGAACATGCTGATCGGCGAGACGCTCGAGCTTTCCTTCGGAGGCTACGCGGCGCAGGCGCTCGTACCCGTGGTCCTCGGCCTCGCCGTGACCTGGGCTCTCATCGCCTGGCAGACTCGCGGGCGGTGGTCGCAGGGGAGCGCGGGTGCAAGGTCATCGGAACGGCGCGAGGATCCTTCGTTCGACCGCTGGCAGACGGCGAAGGGCCTCGCGGTCGCCGCTGCGCTTCTCGCGGTGTTCCTGTTCGTTCCTTCGTGGCCGCGGGACGTGGCGGCGCTGACCGGCGCGGGGCTGCTTTTGATGAGCCGCAGGCTCCATTCCACCAAGATGCTGGGGCTGGTGGACTGGGAGCTGCTGATTCTATTCATCGGCCTGTTTGTGTTGAACCACGCCCTTCAGGAAACGGGGATCGCCGCCGGGATCGTCGCCGATCTTGCGGCCGCGGGCGTGAACCTGGAAGAGCCTGCGCCGCTTTTTGCGGCGACGCTGGTGCTCTCGAACGTCGTCTCCAACGTGCCGGCGGTGATGCTCCTGCTGCCGGTCGCCGAGCACGCGCTCGCCGGGCCGACGCTCGCGCTCGTCAGCACGCTCTCGGGGAACCTCCTCGTCGTCGGCAGCATCGCGAACATCATCGTGGTGGCCGCCGCCGCGCGGCGCGGCATCCACATCGACTGGAAGCGCCACGCGCGCACCGGCGTGCCGGTGACGCTCGCGACGCTCGCGATCTGCGCGGTGTCGCTCTGGTGGGGGACGTCGCCCGCGGCCTGACGCGAGAGGCTCCGGCGAATGCAGGCTGATGTTTGCGAGTGTTTCCTTTACCTGCCCGGGGTCGAAAAGTCGCGCTCGATCTTTCCCCGCACCGCTCGCGCAAGGGCGGCGTCCAGCCGGGTTGCCGCCAGCCGCTTGAGCAAGGTCTTTTTCTCGGTCATCCTGTGACGCGCAAGCTCGCGTGTGAACTCGAGGTCCTTTTCCCGGCCCGCCGCGTACTTTGAAAGCGCCAGGTCGTGCACCTCCAGGCACAGACCGGCATAGCCGCCGGTATTTGAGTTTTCGACGCGCACCAGACGACGCTGCCAGCCGCGCGGGAGCGTCGCGGTGTCCGGCGCGACGCCTTGCGCGTAGTAGCCGTATTGCTCGTGGAATCGCGATCCCTCGCCGATGGCGCCGTCCACCTTGTCGGCGAGCTCGGGCTTGCTCCTCGGATACAGGTCGGCCTCCATCGATCTGAGCAAGGCCGCCGGCGAGTCGGGAAACTGGCCGAGCACCGCCTGGCTGCCGATCACGACGATCTCGCGCGCGCCGGCGATGCGCCCTGCCGCGCGGATCAGATGCTCAAGCTCGGAACGCTTCATACACGCGCCGCCGCTCGGCGGGTGTGAGCACGCCCGCGAAAGGAGAAGACTGCCGCAGGCGGACGGCCGATTCGTCCGTGCCCGTGATCAGCGCGGCGACTTCCGGCCAGGGGCGATCGAGAATCTCGCGCCACTCGCCGAGCGCGCGCGGCACGCCGTCGCCGTAGCGCGCGATCCATTTGGCGAGATTGCGCCGTGCGGCAGCGAGCAGCCGGCGGTCCGCTTCGATTTTCCGCGCGATCAGGCAGTGCATCGCGAGGCTGCGCGCCTCGATGATGCGGTGCTTCAGCAGACCGGGCGAGATTCCCGCGGACCTTGCGGGCTGCCAGCGCGTCGCGATACGCAGACCCGCCGCCCGCTGGCGGGTGCGGTAGCGGCGCATGCGCTCGGCTGCGGACTGGGCGCTGCCGGTGGGGGGCCGGCCGGGGCGGCGGCGGTGATCGCTCATGCAATTATCGTAACAAGTGACGATAATAAACGCAAGCCGTCTGCCGACCGCCCGCACCGGGCGACTACTTCTCGATCAAGAAATTCTTTCCCGCGGCGATCGCCCTTTCGAGTGGGTGCTCGCCGGGCACGGCGGGAGCATCCGGCTGCCCGCGGAGGAGATGCGCGCGCGCCTGCGCGCGCTGGTCAAGCGCATGAAGGCGGGAAACGACGCCCGCGAACCGCTACATGAATACCATGTACATGATCGCGAACATGATCACCGCCATGACGACGATCATCAAGGGGCTCTTGCTCATGTGCCGGAGCATGGCGAACCGGGTGCCTTCGGGCAGCAGATCCATGCCGCACTTCGGGCACTTCCCGGGGTTCGCCTGACGAACCTCCGAATGCATGGGGCAGAGATAGACTTTTCCCGCGTATTGACCTTGATTCATGTTGCCTCCGTTTCGGGGAGTTCCGGTTGCCGGATTCGAGAGCTGGCGCACCCGGGGTTGACGCGGCCGGCGCCTAGTAGCGGCCATGCTGCTGGAAAATGTAGTTGGTGAGCTCGATCGCCTGCATGCTCATGGTTCGCTGCAGGGCGTGCGTGTCGCGCAGGATGGCGCGCATCACGCGGTAGACGATCCACGGATGCTCCTGGAGGATCCCCTCGAACTGCTCGCGGCCAAGACTCAGGATCTCGGTGTCTCCGAGGGCGCGCAACGCCGCGAAGTGCGGAACGCCGTCGAGGAACGAGAGCTCGCCCACGAGTTCGCCGGCGGTCTTCACGTGGAGGTTCCGCCAGCTCCCGTCGGGATCGCGGCGCGCCACGCCGAGAGCCCCGCGCACGACCAGGTGCAGGCGGCTGTCGGCCTTGCCTTCCTCGCAGGCGATCTCCCCGTCCGCAAGCTTGCGGGCCTGCATGAGCGCGGCGAGCACCTTGCAATCCGCGTCGGAGAGCTCCCTGGCGAGGGTGGACTTGCGCAGTGCTTCAAAATCGGGTGGGACGAGCATGGGGGGTCCTTTCTGCTGGGCGCTCGCCATCGATGATAGGAGGGCGGCCGGAGGCGATTTTGCGATACATCAAGGAAAGCGGCGATGCCAGGCGCACGGGTGCAGTTCGACCGGCATTTCGGCTAGACTTGTCCCGACGAGGGACGAACAACCCCGGGCCGCGGCCCGACACCAGAGGAGGATTTGCCATGGACGTCGAGTGGCTCGCTCCTTTCGAGGGAACCGGCGAAGACTACGGCTACGCGAAGTTCTATGCCTCGGTCGATGCCGTGCTGCTCGGCCGAAAGACCTACGAAAAGAGCCTTTCGTTCGGCGAGTGGCCTTATCCGGGGAAACCCAGTTGGGTGTTTTCCCGCGGACGGATCGAGATCTTCAAGCCGAATGTGAAGGCGATCGCCGGAAGCCCGGCGGAGGTCGTCGCGGAAATCGCCGCGCGCGGCTTGCGCCGCGCGTGGCTGGTCGGCGGAGGCGTGCTCGCCGCTTCGTTCCGGGCCCAAGGGCTCATCACCGAGCACATCGTCTCTGTCGTCCCGGTGATCCTCGGGGCGGGCGTGCCGCTGTTCGCATCGGGCGGACCCAAGGAGAGCCTGAAACTCGTGGAGTGGAAGTCCTACGCGAACGGGCTGATGCAGCTCCGGTACGCTCGGACGACATGAGATTCCTGCGCGCGCACTTCGGCGTGAATTCACTTGACCCGGCCGTATCTCGCGTGTATAAGAAACGCGCAGGATTCTCCAAGCCGAGATAGTCTGGTCCGTTGCAGCCGCTTACGTGGCACTCATCTCATCAGGTCGCTTTTCTTCTCCCCTTGAAGTTCCCGCGCTCCGGGCGAACGCCCTCTTACAACTTTTTGGGAAATAGACAACACATGAGTACAGGCACGGTTAAATGGTTCAACGACTCCAAGGGCTTCGGGTTCATCACTCCCGACGGCGGGGGCAAGGACCTCTTCGCGCACTTCTCGGCGATCCAGGGCAGCGGCTTCAAGACCCTGAAGGAGAACCAAAAGGTGACCTTCGATGTCACCACCGGTCCGAAAGGCGACCAGGCCGTAAACATCAAGCCGGTCGCTTAGAGCGGCGTCGGCGGCAAGAAAGCCCGGGGCTCCCGGGCTTTTTTTTGTGCTGTTCGCAGAAAAGAAGGAAAATAGCGGGCTATGGACAAGCGAAGAGCATGGCGGGAGCAGGAACAGCAGCTGGTCGAGCGGTGGAAGGCGGCCAGCGAGCGCTACCGGGACGCCGAAGCAGCCTTGTCGTCCCAGTCTTCCGCGAGCGGTGGGAGCACGCCCAACGAAGAGAGCGTGCTCAAGGTCAAGGCGGCCCGCGCCGAGCTGGAGGCCATGCGCAAGCAGGTGGCGCGCATCAAGGTTGAGTTCAGCGCGGGAAAGCGCTACTAGGCTCGCGACGCTCGGGCGCGATTCAAGACGTCCATCCACCGTGCCCACTGTGGGCAGGCGGCGATTGCCTCGGGCAGGGTCGTTTGCTACATTGCCCGGAACACCTGACAGGAGGGACACCATGAAACGCATTCTGACCGCGATCGCGGCGGCGCTGTTTGCCTCGGGCGCGCAGGCGCAGGTTCTCGGATTCGGCAGCGCTCCGCAGGGCTCGATCGGCTACAACATGAGCTCGGCGATCGCGCGCGTGATGTCGGAATCGGCGCAGATCCAGAGCCGGGTGCAGCCTTACTCGGGCTCGAGCGCGGTGCTGCCGCTGGTCAACACCGGCGAACTCGATCTCGCCGTGTGCAACGTGCTGGAGATCGATGAGGCCACCAAGGGCGAAGGCCCGTACAAGGGCCGCAAGCAGGCGAACCTGCGCGTGCTCGGCGTGATCTTCCCGCTTTATTCGAGCATTTTCGTGCGCAAGGACTCGCCGATCAGGACGCTCGCCGACCTGAAGGGCAAGCGCCTGCCGTACGGCTACTCGGCGCAGGTGACGCTGGAGCGGATCGTCGACGCGATCATCGCCACCGGCGGGCTCGCCCGGCGCGACATCGTGCCGGTGCTCGTGCCCAACGTCGTGCGCGGCGCCGACGATTTCACCGAAGGCAAGATCGACGGCGGCTTCTTCGCGCTCGGCGCGGCGAAGGTCGCCGAAGTGGACAAGAGCGTCGGCGGCATCCGCTACCTGCCGCTGCCGGACGATCCGAAATCGGTCGCGGCCATGCAGAAGATCATGCCGTACGCGTATATCAAGCTGGTGAACCCTTCGCCCGCGTTCGTCGGCCTCGAAGGCCCGACGAAACTCATGGCTTATGACTACTTGGTGGCAGTCGGCGCCCACGTCAAGGACGACACGGTCCGCGGGATCGCCAAGGCCATGTACGAAAACAAGCCGAAGCTCGCCGAGAGCCTGCGCGCCTTCAACAACTGGGATCCGGCGACGATCAACAAGGGCATGCCCGCGCCGTTCCACCCGGGCTCGCAAAAGTTCTTCAAGGAAAAGGGCATCGCCGCCAAGTAGCGACCCTCGATGGCCGAAGAATTCATCGAGGAGAGTTTTCCCGGAAAGCGGCCCTACGCCCGCACCCGCTTCGCGCTCCAGGCCCTGCTCATCGTCTGCGTGACGGGCTGGGTCCTGGACCTGCAGCGCTCGATTCTCCGCCTCAACCTCTACACCGAGCAGCTGCTGCTCGCGGTGCTCGGGCTCGCGGTCGCGATCTGCTTTCTCGTCACGCGCAAGAAACCAAGAGGGTGGGATTTGGCGGCTGCCTTCGGCGGGCTCGCGCTCTGTCTCTACCTCGCCTGGCGCTACCCCGAGTTGAGCGACCGCCTGACGATGCGGCCGCTCGACGGCATCCTGATGTCGGCGGCGCTCGCGCTCCTCGTGCTCGAGGGCACGCGCCGCATGGCGGGCTTCTCGCTTGTCGGCTTCACGCTCGCCGGTGTCGTGTACGCGATGTACGGGCACACCCTGCCGGGGGTGTTCCAGGCGCGGCCGGTCGAATTCACCCGGCTGCTCGTGTATCTCAACCTCGACACCAACGCGCTGCTCGGCACTTCGCTGCAGATCGCGATCATCGTGATCGTTCCCTTTATCGTGCTCGGCCAGGTGCTCGGGCGCTGCGGCGGGTCGGAGTTCTTCACCGACCTCGCGCGCGCCTGGATGGGGCGCTACCGCGGCGGCTCAGCGAAGGTGGCGGTGGTCGGTTCGGCCTTTTTCGGCATGATCTCGGGAAGCGCGGTGGCGAACGTCTCCGCGGTCGGCGTGGTTACTATTCCTCTCATGAAGCGCTCGGGTTTCCCGGCGCAGATCGCCGCGGCGATTGAAGCGGTCGGCTCGACCGGCGGGCAGCTGATGCCGCCGGTCATGGGCGCGGCGGCCTTCCTCATGGCCGAGGTGCTCGGCGTGCCGTACGTCGAGGTGATGATCGCCGCGATCATCCCGGCGTTTCTCTATTACCTCGCGCTTTTCTTCGCGGTGGACGCCGAGGCGGCCAAGCGGGGAATCAAAGGCGAGCCCTCCGAGCGGCTGCCGCAGACGCTGGCGGTGCTGAAGGCGGGCTGGTATTTTCCGCTGCCCTTCGTCGTGCTCGTGTACGCGCTCGTCGCCTGGAACTGGCAGGCCGAGTACGCGGCGCTGCTCGCCACCGCGGTGCTCATCGTGCTGTCGCTCGCCTTCGGCTACAAGGGCGAGCGCGTTTCGATCAAGGACCTCTTCAAGGCGATCGTCTCGGCTGGCGGGTCGGTCGTGGATCTGATCCTCATCTGCGCGGTCGCCGGGATGTTCATCGGCATCCTCAACATCAGCGGGCTCGCCTTCGGCATGACGCTGCAGCTGCTCGCGGTCACCGGCGAGAGCCTGCCGTTGATGCTCGCGCTCACCGCGGTGATGGCGATCGTGCTCGGCCTCGGCTTGCCGACGGTGGGCGTGTACATCATCATGGCGACCCTGATCGCGCCCGCGCTGGTCAAAGTGGGCGTCGCGCCGATGGCCGCACACATGTTCCTGCTCTACTTCGGCGTCATGTCGATGGTGACGCCGCCGGTGGCGCTCTCGGCCTTCGCCGCCGCGAACATCGCCGGCGCCGACGTGGACAAGACGGGCTGGACGGCGACCCGCATCGGCTGGGCTGCGTACATCGTGCCGTTCCTCTTCGTCGTGTCGCCGAGCCTGCTGATGCGGGGCGATCCGCTGACCATCGCGTGGGCGGTGGGCACCGCCGCCGCCGGCATCTGGCTGGGCACGATCGGCGTCGTCGGATTTTTCCACCGGCCCGTCGCCGGCTGGCGGCGCGCGTCGTTCATCGTCGCCGGCGTGCTCGTGCTGATCCCCGCCGACATGTTCCCGGGCGCGATCCTTACCGATCTCGTCGGGCTGGTGCTCGGCGCGGCGCTGCTCGGACGGGAGTTCTATCGCCGACGCGCGCGCGCCTGAGTAGGAGGAACGATGGTGGAGTCCTCGGACCGGCGTAGAATTCTCGCTGGAGGACGGGAATGCCGACGGTAGCGTCTCCGCGCACGCGGACAGAAGACTTGGCGACGCTCCGATCGCTGTGGAAGGAGATCAGGCGCGATCTGCTTCGCGGAAAGCGCCTCCTCGACCATGAGATCCGCAGCTACCCCACGCCGATCCCCCGCTGCGACGCGCAGTTCAACCACCTCTACGAACAGCAGGCGAGGCTTGCCCGCGAGTTGGATCGGATCGGTGCGCTCGATGAGAAGAACCTGGGACGCGGAGACTATTCTCGATTGATCGAGGAATTCATCGCCTCGGCGTCTTATATGGACGACGGTGCGGAGCGCGAGCTCAGGTCTCGCCTCGGCGCGGAGCTTTCCGTGATCGGAAAGTAAACCACGCTCCGGCGAACGGGTTTCTCCCCGCTCCCGAGTCGCAAGCTTCCCTCAAGAATCGCATCGCTGTAGACTCCGCGGGTAGTCCGACTCGAGGAGGAAATCATCCATGTCTGTAATCCGCATGTCCCTTGCATTGCTCGCCGCAGTCGCGGTTCCGGCCTTTGCCGATTTCAACGACAAGAAACCGATCACCGCGACGGTCACGGGTGCGACCCCGAGCGGCTATCCGCGCACCATGGTCGAAGGTCTCAACGCCGTCGTGCGCGACGCCTACCCGGGCTCGGCGGTGTCGTTCAAGCCGAACTCGCCGGGGGGCGGCGTGCTCGCCATCTCCGAGGGCCAGGCCGACTTCACCGCGACCGCGACCGGCACGGAAATCAAGCTCGCCAGCGAGGGGAAGTCACCGTTCAAGGCGCCGCTCAAGGGCAAGTTCGTGTTCGTGATGCAGCTCTACGACAACCAGTTCGTCCACTTTCTCATGACCAAGGAATGGGCTGACGCGAACGGCATCAAGAGCTGGGACGACATCGCCGCGAAAAAGCCGAGGATGCGGCTCGCGATCAACCGCCCGGACAATCCGCAGGTCTCGATCGGCGGCCCCTACGCGGCGATGGAAGCGCACGGATTCACCATCGACGATGTCCAGAAATGGGGCGGCAGCTACGTGCTCGGCAACAGCGCGATCGGGCTTGCCGCGCTCACCGACGGCAACGCCGACGTGTTCATGAACGCGCGTAACCTCGGCGACGCGCTCGTCAAGGACATCGCCTCCAAGCGCGCGCTTCTGTGGATCGACGACGACCCGGCCAAAATGCAGAAGGCCGCCGCCGTGTTCGACAACAAGATGGACATGGTGCCCAAGGGAACCTATCCCTTCATGACGAAGGACTATCCCACCATCCGGATGTCGGTGTCCATACTGGCCGGCAGGCACGTGTCCGACGAGACCGTGTACAAATACGTCAAGGCAATCGCCGAGAACGAGGTCCGGGTGCAGACCATCGGCGGTTCGCTGAAGACCTCCTTTGCCACGGCGAAGATGGTCACCAATCCGACGAAGCTGCCGGTCCATCCGGGCGCGCTTCGCTACTACAAGGAAAAGGGGTTGCTGAAGTAGACTCCGCGCGCTAAAACGGCGGTATGTCGCCGGAGCAGCAACCGGCGTCGGCACGGCCTCGGCGCAGGATCTGGGCTTACCTGCGGGAAGGCAGCCGGCACCGGCCGGGCGGCACCTGGGCGGTGCTGATCGCCGCCGGCTCGGTCGCCGCCGCCCTCTATGTACTGTGGATCGGCGCGCTTGCGACGATCATAGGCGACGCCGCGCTTTGGCTGACCACGCGGCTCGCGGCTCTCGGCGCGCCGCACGGCGCGCTCGATGCATTCGCAGTTTGGGCGCGCGCTTTCTCGGCGCAGTTCCACCTCGACATCTCGATTTTCATCGCGATCACGTTTCCGATCGCGTTCCTGACGACCACCGCGACGATCGCGCGCAAGCGCCTGGCCTGGACCGATGTCGCGCTCGCCGCGGCCTCGCTCGCGGCGGCGCTCTACTACATTGTCCTCAACGACAAGTTCCTGAACTGGAGCCGCGGCTTTTCGGTCCCCACGCTCGCCGACGTCGTCGTCGGCTTCGCGCTGCTCGCGCTGGTGATCGAGCTGTGCCGGCGCTCCGTCGGCATCGGGCTCACCTCGCTCGTCCTCGCGCTTCTCGCGTTCACCTTCTTCGGCGAATGGATGCCGGGGCCGCTCAGGCACGAGAACTTCGGCGTGCCGTACTTCATCGAGATGATGACCGTCCAGGAGAACGGCATCTTCGGCGCGCCGCTCGACGTCGCGGCGACCTACGCGTTCCTGTTCGTCCTGTTCGGGAGCTTCTACGACAAGGCCGGCGGCGGGCGGCTGTTCTTCGAGCTGGCGAGCGGCATCACGGGCCGCATGCGGGGCGGCGCGGCGAAGGCCTGCGTGACCGCGAGCGGGCTCTACGGGTCGGTCTCGGGGAGCCCGACCGCGGACGTCGCAACCACCGGACCGCTCACCATTCCGATCATGACGCGGATGGGCATCTCGCCGGCGCGCGCCGGCGCGATCGAGGCAACCGCCTCGAGCGGCGGCGCGATGCTGCCGCCGGTGATGGGGGCGGTCGCCTTCATCATGTCGGATCTCACCAACATTCCCTACGCGCGGATCGCCTGGGCGTCGCTGCTGCCTGCGCTGCTGTACTACATGGCGATCTATGTCCTGGTGCACAACGAAGCGGTGAGGAACAATGAGCCACGCCTGCCCGAGGAACAGATCGTTCCGGTCGGCAGGGCGCTTGCGAACGGGTGGCGCCATATGCTTCCGCTCGGGGCGCTCATCTGGCTCCTGATCGCGGGCTACACCCCGGTCTATGTCGCCGCCGGCTCGACCGCCGCGGTGATCGCGCTCTCATGGTTTTCGCGCGAGAGCGCGATCGGGCCGCGGCGCTTCGTCGAGTGCTGCACCGACACGATCACGCGGCTGGTGCCGCTGGTGGGCGCGGTCGCGGCCGCCGGAGTGGTGATCGGCGCGATCGAGATCAGCGCGCTCGCCGGAAAGTTCACGCTGCTCATCAACACCGTCTCGGGGGGGCTGCTCGTGCCGACGCTGATCCTCTCGGCCGCGTTCCTCATCCTGCTCGGGATGGGCATGCCCACGCCCGCCGTATACATCATGGGCGCGGCGCTGCTCGCGCCGGTGCTGCGCGGGCACTTCAACCTGCCCGAGATGCAGGTGCACCTGTTCATGCTCTACTTCGCTTGCCTGTCCGCGATCACGCCGCCGGTCGCGGTGGCGAACTTCGCCGCCGGCGCGATCGCCGGCGTCAACCCCATGTCGCTCGGCCCCTACGCGGTCAAGCTCGCGGTGGGCGGGTTCGTGCTGCCGTTCTTCTTCCTGTTCAACCCGGGCCTCAACATGGAGGGCGGCATCGTCGCCGTCGCTGCCGCGCTCTTCTTCGGGGCGGCGATGGTCACCCTCGCGTCCCTCGCGCTGCAAGGCTCGCTCGGCCATCGGCCGATCACCTGGCCGCTGCGCCTCGTTCTGGCCGCCTGCGCGATCGCCGCGATCGTCCCGAGGGCGGAAATCCAGGCGGGCGCAACCCTGCTCGGCGCGCTGCTGCTCGTCGCCGTGTGGCGCCTGGCGCGGCCCGCGAAGTAGTGAGATCCGCAGCTACCCCACGCCGATCCCTCGCTGCGCCGCGCAGTTCAACCATCTGTACGAGCAGCAGGCGAGGCTTGCCCGCGAGCTGGATCGGATCGGCGCGCTCGACGAGAAGAACCTGGGACGCGGAGACTATTCTCGATTGATCGAGGAATTCATCGCCTCGGTGCCTTATACCGATGACGGCGCGGAGCGCGAGCTCTGGTTTCGCCTAAAGACGACGTTTGCCACAGTCGAAAAGTAGGTATGTAGGGGTTGGCCGCTCGATCGAGGACCCCATACGGTCATACCTGGCACGCTCTGGTGGGCGCTCGCTATGCCGAAGCCCTCGAGCGCTTGAGCCGCCTGCCCTCGCGCAGCATCGCCCCCATCTCGGCGGGGGCTGCGGGCTTGGCGAAGTAGTAGCCCTGCATCTCGTCGCAGGCGTGGCTGGAAAGGAAATCGAGTTGGTCCTCGGTCTCCACGCCTTCGGCGACCACCTTCAGCTTCAGGCTGTGCGCAAGACCGATGATCGCGAGCGTAATAGCCGCGTCCTCCGGGTTGGTCGTAACGTCGCGGATAAAGGCGCGGTCGATCTTGAGCGTGTCGATAGGGAAGCGCTTGAGGTACGCCAGACTTGAATAGCCAGTGCCGAAATCGTCCACCGAGAGCTTCACCCCGGACTCCTTCAGCCCGCGCAGGGTGCGCGCTGCGGCCTCCGTGTCCCTCATCAGCAACGACTCGGTAAGCTCGAACTGGATCAAGGAAGGTTCGATCCCGGCATCGCGCAGGATGCGCCGCACAGTGCCCTCCAGGTCCTTTTGCTGGAACTGGCGCGCAGACAGGTTGATCGCAACCGGCAAGGCGGCAAGCCCGGCTTCCTTCCAGGCATTGAGCTGCCGGCACACCTCCCGTATCACCCATTCTCCCACCGGCACGATGAGCCCCGAGTCCTCCAGCACGGGGATGAACTCGGCCGGCAGCACGGTGCCTCTGTCCGGATGCCGCCAGCGCAGCAGCGCCTCCAAGCCGCAGATGGCGCCGCTTTCCAGGTCGACCTTGGGCTGGTAGTGGAGCTGGAACTCGTTGCGCTCCATCGCCCGGCGCAGCGCGGCTTCCAACTGCATGCGCTGTACCGCACGCTCGTTCATCTCGGAGGTGAAATACTGATAGGTGTTGCGGCCCTGCTCCTTGGCCCGATACATCGCAACGTCGGCATTCCCGATCAGCGCGTCGGCCTCGCCGCCGTCGGCCGGGAACAGCGCGATGCCGACGCTGCCGCTGACGTAGGTTTCATGCTCCTCCAGATGGAACGGCCGCGCCAGGGCGTCGATGACCTTCTGGGCCACGATGCTCGCATCTCCGGGCTTGGCGAGGTCCGACAGGATCGCGCCGAACTCGTCGCCGCCGAACCGGCCCACGGTGTCGCCGCTCCGCACGCACTGCGCGAGCCGCGCCGCCGCTTCCTTGAGCAGCTTGTCCCCGGCGCTATGCCCGAGCGTGTCGTTCACCAGCTTGAAGCGGTCGAGGTCGATGAACAGCACCCCCATGGGACGCTCGCTGCGTCTTGCCTGCACTATGGCCTGCGTCAAACGGTCGTGAAACAGATGACGGTTCGGCAACCCTGTGAGGACGTCGAACTGCGCGAGATAGGCCAGGCGCTCCTCGGCGCTCTTGCGCTCAATCGCCACTGCCAGGATGTTGGCCACGCTCTGCAGGAAGCTCAGGTCGTCCCCTCTGAAGCGCCGCGGCTGCAGCGCATGCGCGCTGAGCATTCCGAAAGTTCCCTGGGTCCCGAATAGGGGCGCCACGATGCCGCTGCGTACCCCGAACTCCACTAGGAAAGGCGAAGACGAGTCATCCGCTTCCTGGTCGTAGTCCTCGATAATAAGCGGCTCGCGGCGAGAAAGAACGAGTTCGGCGCGGGTCCCGGGGCGGAGGGGCACCGTGCGGCGTCCGATCCATTCCGCCGGCCAGCCGACGGCTGCCTTGAACAGGAGATGCTTGCCGTCATGACCAATCTCAAGCAGGTTGCAATAGTCGGCCTTCAGCGTCTTCGAGACAAGCTCTACCGCACGGTTGAGCACGTCGGCGAGGTCGGTGCTCGCAAGGACCTGTTGTCCGAATTCCGCGATCAGGCGCTGCCGCAGCGCCTGATCCAGTATCTTTTCCTCGGTTTGTTTGCGTTCGGTGATGTCGGCCATCGCTCCGATCAT
>Ga0137451_1000008_pt1 | contig 76180 bp, 89 predicted proteins | sample EasRivERMGT500_2_FD_102336 | JGI IMG/M metagenome (GOLD analysis project Ga0137451, IMG submission 102336) | Soil microbial communities from meander-bound floodplain in the East River, Colorado, USA - East River MetaG ERMGT500_2 | ecosystem: Environmental > Terrestrial > Soil > Floodplain ... | reverse complement strand
TGACGATGCCCCGGGCGGATCAGCCGCCCCAGGACGTTGAGTATCTGGTGACGATCCACCGGGCAGGAAGCTTGGTGGAGAATGAAAAGAAAGAGAGGCCGAGCTGATGATGCCCATGAAATGGCAGGGGAAACATTCAATGCATCCCAATGCACCATGTGCCGCGTGCGGGGACATAGAAGGCTGTCATCTTCCCTCGCAGGTTAGATACGCCACCAAACCCAAGATCGTTTGCCTTTGTGGCAGCACTCGATTTTACGATGCCTTCCAGGAAGCCAACTACCGCGAGACAATGGCCGGGAAGATCGTTTTGTCGGTCGGGTTTTATCCACATTCGGCGAATGTCCATGGCGAAGGGGTGGGAGCAACAGAAGCCGAAAAGGAAAAGCTCGACATCCTCCACTGCCAGAAGATTGATATGGCCGACGAAGTCCTGGTGCTCAACGTTGGTGGGTATATCGGCGAGAGCACCTTTCGCGAGGTGCAGTATGCACATGGTCAACACAAGCTGGTTAGATTCTTGGAGACCGCCAAATGATCGCAACCTGCACGACCTACATGCCGCATCCGCTAGGCGTGTTCTGCACTGGAGACGCCTCTGTGGTTCATCCTGATGCGTTTAGCCGGCGGATCCCGGCGGGGGATCCCAACAACCCCGCGCATTATGTGAGCAAGCCGGTGCAGGGGAGGCATGGCAGGCAGATCACGGTTGAGATATTCTGTGGGAAGTGCTGCCCGATCTGTTCGCACATAAAGGATTCAAGCACAAAGGAGAAGAAGGCTGATGCCAATGCCGATCCCCGCTGACCCCACTGTTGCTCTGTTTTCCCATCTGCCATCGGCGGTTGAGTCAGCGCCCCTGCTGAACCTCTTTCTAAAGGCGATCGCGTTGGTGGAGTCGAGGCGCGGCGAGAACAACCTGCCCAGGTTTGAACCCGCCTACATGCCCAAAGGTTTCAGCGTGACGGTGCAGGGGCGAGTCCTAACCGGGACCGGCGCCAGCTTCAATGAGATCGTCTCGACCCGCTGGAATAAATTCTCCTTGCCCCAGATCGCCGATCAGGAATTCGATCCCGCTGGGCCGATGGCTGGCTGCACCATGGGGAATGCTATTGCTACTGCAGGAAGCTATTCCCCATGGCAGATTTTGTTCCACACCGCGGCCGATCGTGGGTTTAAAGACCATCCTTGCAGATTGTGGGAAGAGCTTGAAGCAAAGAAGTGGGTCTGTTTAGAACTCGACCGGTTGTGGAATCGGTTCTCCAAGCGGATGGCTGGTGCGGTTCCGGTGGCGCGGATCGCCCGGGCCTGGAACGGCGGGGAGGGCGGCGCCGAGATGAGCTGGACCGTTGAGTATGGCGAGAAGTTTGGGAAGGCCTGGGCGGATTTGCTGAGGAAATAAAATGCCAACAACGCCAACTCCAAATAGGATTCCAAACAAGACTGCAGTCGATAGCTGGATCAATCGGCTCAAATGGTTGATGTGGTCAAAACCAGATGGGCTGGAACTTCAAATCAAAGAAGGTGAGTTGGAAGTGTTGGTGGCCGGCAAGTCCGTTCATAAGTCGATCCGCTTAGGCAAGTCGGCTTATCGGGCGCCCAGCAGCCGCTTCTGATTCGTCTGCTTGGCCTCGCCCTTCTTCATCCCAATCTGCTGCTTGATGATCCTCTGCTGCTCAGCTGGCAGATGCCGCGACTTGCCTGCATGGCCGGCGAAGACATAATCCATCATCGTTCTTAAAGCCTTCTGCCCTTCATCGTAGCGATCCGGCGCCCCCTCGAAACCCGGGATCTGGCCAAAGAACTCTGGGTAAGCCGCCATCAATCCAGATTCTGCATCTTCAATCAATGGATTCACGCCGGCCAGTCCACGACCGCCCCGGGCCAGGATGTTCTTCGGCAGGGATTCGTAGGTGGGAAGGGTGGAGAGGAACTGCGGCTGCGGCCGGCCGTTGGCGTCACGCAACGATTGTAGATACGCATGGTTCCCAAGGATCATGGGAATGGCGGTTGATGGAAGGGGGCCACCAAGAAGGGGATGCGCGATCGCATTGATCATGTCCTTGGCGCCGGATTCAACGGCTTGCGTAGGCGTCCCGCCGATCATGCGCGTGTCCACAAACCCCTTGACCCCGGTTGCTTGAGCCCCGCGCACCGGCGCCATGGTCTGGAAGCGCATCGACATATATTGCGTCTTGGGATTATCGCCCCAATACCATTTGCCCTGCGGGGACTTTCGAATGGAGTCGGGAACAGGAACTTCAAAGAGCCGGGCAGATGGATCATCCCAGGGATCTTTCCCGGTCACCGCTTTGTGCATGCCCATCCACATGATCGTGGCGCCGAGCACTCCACCAGACCATTGGGCCTCGAGTTTGTCCATCATGTATTGCGGATAGGGCACGTCCTGCGCACCATATTTTGGTCCAAGCATCGCAGAATGCTCAAACCGATAAGGCATGGCGTTCTGGCCAGTGACCGCCTTGGTGCCGGTCTTTAGAAATCCAAATCCCGCGGTGACGAACGGGGCCATTAATTGCCCGGCGGCGGATCCTTTCAAAGCCCTTTCAATGCGAGATTGCGCCGTTTGATTGTAGATCAACAGCCCTTCGAAGGCCTTGTGGAATTCAGGCGTGTCGGTGCGGCCATCCGGGGTCATTGCCTTGAGGGCGCGGTAAGCGCGGAGGCGGAGTCTGGCGTCGAGCCCATCCGGCCCATACATCGCGGCTTCTATGGCGCGGCCAGGGGTCCGTCCAGATGGAATTTGCAACGCAGCTCCAGTCCCTTTGTTGGTGGTGGAGGATAGATATTTGGAAGGGAGAAGACCAAGTTCCGCCATCGCGTTTAGATCCATGGAATTCTTTGGATCCAGCGTCCCGCCCTTGCCGCGAGCGGTGTCGATCACGTCGCTGGCAACTTGCAGGCCAAGGGAAAGTTTCTTGGTCGCGGGGGAATTAGCGATGAGTCTCCCCATCGGGCCTTGCGCGATCTTGGGAACGGAGAATAGAAATCCGCCGACCACGTTGGCAGCGTGATATGCATTGTCGATGGGGCCGTAAAGTTCTGTGGCCAACGCCGCATTGGCAATCTTATCCCCAAGGTTCTTCCAATGGACTTCTTCTTCGAAGGTCACGGGATTGACCGAGCGGGTGGCGCGGGTGCCGAAATCGCTCTTCTTATAGAGAGGCTCGATCTCCTTCCAGAGCCAATTGGGCATCGTCTCTTTGATCTTGGGGTTGGTGGGGTCGATCTCGACGGTCACGAGGTCGTTGCCAGACCAGGATCTAGGCTGGGAGGAGGCGCCCTTAGAACCTGGAGGCGGGATGTAGGTGATGACCGTGCCGGCGCCTGGAGCTGCACCAGGAGGCGCATCAGCAGCGGCAAGAGCCTTCTCCATGGCGACTGGCTTGGAAAGACCAAGGGCTCGCAATTCTTTCATCAACCCGCCCTTGGAATTGGCGGCAATAGCGCCACCAAGCTTCTGGCGAATCTCATTAACGGTCGCTTCATAGGTGCCGAGACCGGTCATGAAATTATTTGTAGGGTTGGGCGGGATCAAATCATCCATAGTGGAGAGCGAAGCCAGCCCGGTCTTCGCTGCCATCTTGGAAGCTTCCGTCGCATTCACCATGGGGATGTAGGCGTTCAACGGGCCCATGTCTTCAGACAAGAACCCGTCGTTGAGGGAATGGAACTTGGCGAATGCCGATCCAGGTCCATTCGGCCCCTTCCAGGATTCGATTGCTGCGGCGACTTGAGGATCGGCGATGATCTCCTGGAAAGTCTTGCCGTGCTTCTCGACCATGGCGTCGTGGAACTTTGGCAGCTGCCTTTCTCTAACGGTTGCCGCGAGTCCACGAAATGCGTTAGAGACGTAAGCGCGGGCATCATCAAGCTTCCCTTCCGCCATCATTTCTGCAACCTTGCCGCGCATGCCGGATCCGTAGGTGCCGGAAGGCGAATCGTAGGCGACCGAATCAACGGCGCCCAGGATGTCGGAGAGCCAAGTTTCATTTGCCGTGCGAAGATCGGGGTCGGAGGATTGCTCGATCACGTTGGCGAGCCGCTCATATTGATTGCCCTTGCCGACGATCCTGGAATAGGTCATTGCGTCCAGTGCAGGTTGAACAGGAGATGCATTGACGGCAGCATTTGCATCATGGCCGGCGGCTTTATTTGCGTCAGTAATCCAGGTGGCCATCCGGACTTTAGCGGCCGTGCGTGCAGCACCGATCCCTTGCGCGATCGCATAAGCCGTCTTGGCGCCGGCGGGGTTATCGCCCATAGCCTCTGTTGCCTTAGCCGAAGGCTCCCGTCCATACCTCTCCAGGTTGGAGAAGTTTCTAACGGCAACGTTCTTGACACTGGCGGCAAGATCACCTAGCCGGGTGAGGATGCCGGTCTTCATCCCGTTGGTCATTGTTGTGGCAGGAGCCGTTACGGGATTAGCAATCTGCGCAGCAGAAGGAGAAGGAGTTGGATCGCGGAGGCCCCGCGCTTTGGCCGCGGCAAATGCAGGAACTGAAGGCTTGGGCGCCACGTAGGAAGGATCGGCAGCTTTGAGCTGATCAATCTGGCGATGGATTGCCAGTTTGGATTCCGATGGGAGATCCTCGAATTTCGTCGGAGCCTTCTGCCCGCCGGGACCGCCGCCGACATAGCCCTTCTTGCCGTCGCGGAAGGCGATCAGCTCTGCCAGGGTCTTGGCACGTCGAGCTGGGTCTAGTTGCAGGACTCCAGATGGTGGAGCTTGAGTTGGAGGCGCAGGTTCCATGCCCAGCCTCTCGAGATCCAGGGCGGAGACCGGACGGGGAGGAGGGGTCGTTGGCGCCAGTGGAGCCTTGGGAACGGCCGGTGGCGGGGGGAGTGGAGAAGCACCGATCGCCGGCGGGGCCAGTGGAGCAGGCGATGGAGGCTTGGCAATCCCGGGTTGCGACAATTGAGATCGTGGATCTGCCGCAACATCGCCGGCCATCATGCGGTTGCGTCGGAGATCCCAGCCCGGGAGACCGGATGGCGAGAGGGGGTTAGGATTAGGCGATTCTAAAAACGCCGTCGCCCCAGGTGGAGCTAGCGGTGCAGGCCTGGGAAGCCCGCCGCCGCCTTGTGCGGCTGGACCCATAGGTTCCGGCAGATTGATCTGCTGGGTGGTCGTTGGATTCTCGGACCAGATCGGTTGCCCTTGCGCATTGCGCGGCAGCACAGTAGGTGGACGAGGCGTTGGACCTTGGATTGGATCATAAGGATCGTAGGGGAAGATCGGGGGGCGGGCGCCAGGGGGCGAGCCTGGGATCTGGGAGGTGCCCAGGGGATCGTAGGTCACGGGGGCGCGGAGCAGGGATCCTTGAACCGGGCCGGCGCCTTGGATCGGGAGGGTTGGGATTGGAGCTGGACCAAGTTGACGAGACGGTGGAATGATGGTCGAGGCGGATTGGCGCGGTTGCAGCCCTGGACGATAAGGAGGAGGGGCTGCGAGTTCTAGGGGGATGCCAGTTGGAGCAGTGGCGCCTGCAACGCCAGCGGTCTCGTTGGGGACGGCAGATGGGACCGCCGCGGGACCAGGGCCAGCCCCAGGAGCTTGGCGTGGCGGCAGTCGTTGAAACCCTGGTGGCCGGGTTGCTCGCGATTGCGTTGGCAGCGACGGAATTTCCTGGAATGAATATGGTGGCCGGTCGCCCATCGGCTGCGCCATCATGTAGTACGAACCTTCGATATCGTCGGCTCTTGCCTGACTTACAGGCGTAGGCTCATGGTGCGGGCCGGTCGGGCGCGGCCGGGTAGGATCCACATGGACGCCACTGCCGTCGTCAACAGGCGGTGGTGGTTCTACGCCTCCACCAAATCGGCCAGCTGCCCATCTGCCGGCTCTTGCCCCAGCCCATCCGCCAGCCAGTGTCCCAGCGGCCGCAGAGACCCCAGGCCCAGCGCCGGCATATCGCAGGCCATGCTCGACACCAGCCTGGATTGGCATGCCGGCAATCGCGCCCGCAGCAGTGGCGGCAGGTGCAGCTCCAGCGGCAAGTGGAAGGGCAACTGGGGCAAAGGCCATCCCCAGCCCAACCGCAGCCCGGTTCAGTCCACCAAATCTTGAATCGACCGGGCTGGAAGGCGCATTCCATGGAGCGTCTGGGTCGGTCCCGGTCAGGGTTTGATAAGCACCGGCGCCGACCTCGCGGATCTGGTGCTTTTCGTAGGCGCCGGCGAGACCTGGAGCTTCCCGTGCGCCTAATGCTTCATCAGCGCCGATGTTGAGCCGCGCCGCGGCATAAGGATCATCGCCAGGACGACTGCGAACCGGGTCTACCTGCCCTGGCGAGCGGGGCGGTGGACCAAGAGGCAAAGCAGAGTCAGCGCCAGTAGATCGAAAAGGCTCACGCTTGGGGGTTGTTGCACGAGCATATTGCACCTGCTGCGGGGAAGGTGGACCAAAGGATAGAACGTTGCCTTGAGTAGGTGGAGGACGAAAGGCTGGCGGGGCGTTGGGTTGGGAAGGTCCACTAAAATCCGGAAATGGATCATCATCCACAACATCGGCATGCTGATCCGGATAAGTCTCCTTAGTCGCCCTTCCCAATGCCGCATCGTCGGGGATGTCGTCGAACTGGCCAGGGAATTTGCTGCGGGTCTCCCGGCCCAGGTCGCGGATCGAGCGGCGGGCGCTCATGGAGGTGGATCGCGGTGGGCCAAGGGGAAAAGGGAAGGCTGACATTGTTTTTCAAAAAATCGAGCCAGATTCTAACGGCCAAAGATGCTGCGGTTGCCTTGCAATCCTGCGCCACCACCGGGCGGCGGGTTGAGCCCCGGGTTGGGCTGGTTCCCCGCAGGTGGAAGCTTCAGCCGGTTGCGAATGGCGTTTGGATCTTCAGCTCCAGGCGCAGCCCCGGGGGCAGGCGATGCTGGATTGGGATTGGCCGCAGCCACAGCCTTCGCCCGAACCTCCTGCTCCATGGTGTCGAAGTATTGCTGCATCTTATTCGCTTCTTCCACCGCAGACTTTTCGGCGTTATCAATTGCCGTTTTGGTCGTAGTATATTCCTCAGGCGACATTTGGTATTGGGTGGAGGCAAGACGGGCATGCGCGGTGGCGGCAGTCCTGCGGGCAATTGCTTCCGCGCCGACCGAGCTGTTCTTCATGCGGGCAATGGCGTTCAGGGAGGATTGGATTTGGGCAGGGTTCATGGCTTTGGCCCCGCCGATGGTGGTGCGGAGCTGCGCTGCTTGCAGCATGACACCAGACCTAGCCCGGCTGGCTTGGTCGTGGCCTTGCTGGATTTCTTTATTGATTGCATCCCGTGCCGCCGATGAATCACGTTTCAAGGTGGCGTCGTAGATTCGCTTGTCGACCTTGGCTGCGCCGCCGAACATCGCCCGTTGATTCGCCGGAACATCCACTTCGTTCTTCGCCTCAGCCATGTCGCCGGCATTCTTCGCACGTCGTTCTGCAGACGGTGCCGCCATCTCGAGGGGCTTATAAGAACCATCCGGATTCAACTGTTGCATGGTGAATTTATTCCAGCCCGGCTCCTGCACGTTGATCGGAATGGAGCTGGAGATTCCTGGAGGAAGAGAAGGCACAGATGGAGGGGCGGATAATGGACCACTCGATTGCCCGTTGTCGTCCACCGGGCCTTGCCATCCGCCAGGGGGCATCCCCAGATCCATTTGGTGGGTTGGAATCTGCCCCGCAGGAATCATATCGCCCTTGCCGATTTGATATTGCAGAGCGTTTTGAGAATTCATCGCAGTCTGGCGATCGCGCTGCTCACGTTCTTTGGTGGCGATATTGCGAGCCTCAGTAGCCGCGGCACGGGCATCAGCGGAAGCGGCCGTCATCTCGCGGGCGTTCTCGGCGAGAGCATCCCAGTGCTCCATTTGGTTTTGATGCTGCTGCAATTTCATTCTGTCGTCGAGCGAGGCATTCTCGCGGGTGGCGCGTTCAGCAAGAGAAGCTTTGGTGAGGGCGATCTGCTGCAATCTTTCGGGCTCGCCACTGCCACCATAAAGGATTCCTTCCTCTGCCCGGTCTAGTGCATATGGCGAGACGGCGTTTGGAGTGTTGCTCGCATATCCCGCTGCCCCGCCGAGGGCCATGGCGCCGATCCGCCGCCAGATGGATGGCGACTTAGCCACGGGGGAATCGTCATCCCCTGGGCGGGATTGCGCTTGGCGCAGGAGGAATTGATCATAGTCGTCCTGGGCTGGGGAGGGCAGGCGCGGGAGGTCGTTGGGGTCGTAGGACCGGCGGGGGCGGGCAGCGGTGCGGAGGGAGCCCAGGGCGCCTGAGCCTCCACCTGCTGATGCACCAGCCCCGCCATCAGCATCCGGTGGCGGTGGATTATAGGCAGGAGGTGGAGTAGGTTGATGGGTTTGCGCCGCGGGATATGCATGATCCTGATTCGTCATAGACGACAGATCCTCTTCAGCCCGCTGCTGTTGATAAGCTGGAGTCCCGCCATACCTGCTGCCCATGCCGGCGTCATCCATGTCGGAATCAGTCCTGCCGCCCATGTCATCGGCATCCATGTCGGTTGGGCGAGGTCGCATTCCAGGATTGATGAAAGGAGGCGTCCGGAAGGATGTCCTACTATTGCCGCGCAGAACGTCGAAGATTCCCATTTCGTTAGTAACCTCTGCCCATGCCGCGAGCACCACCGGCCGCAGCACCGGCTACTCTGCCTAGAGTTCCAGTGGGATTAAGCCCGCCAAGAATCCCGGTTGCAGCACCTAGAATTTTGCCAAACGTTCCAGGCCGTTGCTGCTTGGCCTCATAAGCATTTCCATAACCTCGAGCTGCACCTTGGGTCGCTGCGGTTCCTGCACTATAAGCGGATGTGCGTTGACCCAGTGCAGTCTGCCCGCGGTTGGCCCAGTCGCCAGCCTGCCCGGCGTAGTAACCACGGCCGGCCGTCTCGTCAGCACGACGGGCATCTGCAACAGTTCTTGCGCGGCCAGACGATGCATCGTTGGCGTAGGCGCCCCGGGAGAATCGCTCCTGGCCGGTGTTGGCGGCGATGGTGGCGCGGGTGTCGGCAAGGTGGGTTCCGCGATCGGATGCTGCTTGCTCACCGGCGCGTTCGTAATCAGCCTGGGTCTTAGCGGTGCGTTCATCAAGGCCGGTGGCTGCTTCTCGAGTGCGCTCTGCAGCACCAGTCCGGAGATCCCCGGTGTAGCGGGCGCCGGCAAATCCAGCGTCGTTGGCAGCACGTTCCGCCGCCGTGGTGGCATCAGCCGCATGGAATCTTGCGCCCATCCCGGCCTCTTCCCCGCGGAACCGGCGATCTTCGACGTCGGAGGCAAGACCAGCGCGGGTTTGGATCCGCTGCCCTGCCGCACCAAGTCTGGTCCCTTCGATATCCTGCTCTGCAAGCTTGGCCGTGTTGAGGCCGGCGGCTTCTGCGTTGGCGATCGCGTCCCCTTGGTCTACTGCACCGGATCGCGCAGCACGCAGGCGAGCGGCGGCAAGAGCCATCGGGTTGGTGTTGCCACTGGCAGCAGCTTGGCGGTTGATCGCATCGACTTCGGATGCGTAAGCACCACCGACTTGCCGGGCAGCTCGTCCAGAAACTTTATCAAGATCCCCTTCAGACCAGCCCCGCTTCTCCATGTAGCGATCGGAGAGAGAAAGATCCCGGCCGGCTTCAGAATCGAGACTTGAGACTCTGCCGGAATATGCAGGATCCACATCAAAGTTCGCTTGGTCAACGGCGCCGTTGTAGCGATTCGCGGTGTCGCCCAGAGACTTTCTATAGGCATTGGTGGAGCCAAGAACATCATCAGCAGCCGCGTTGACGGTTTGCGAGACCTTGTTGTTGTTGTCGTAGAAGGTGTCTCTTGTTGTCCCACTATCCCGGGCAAATGAATCCCTTGCCCCATAAGGATTGCCGCGGATTTCTCCACGCTCACCTTCGGTTTGGAACCTTGAATTAAATTCCTCATCGCCCATCTTGAGCCCGTTGGTCTCGGACTCGCGCATGATCTGCTGGGCTTCTTGTGGAGAATAGCCCGCGTTTTGCATCAGCTGGGCGAAGTATTCATCAGCCTGCCCACCGTAACGGGCGGCTTGTTCTTGGGCTTGATTATAAAAATCCCTGATCCCTTGGTCTAGAACATCCGCACCGCCGGCTGCACGGTCTTGTTCATTGGACCAGTTCTCCATAGAGGAGAGACCGTTGGCCGGGCGGTAGGGAGTGGAGCCGCGGATGGGGCCGGGAGCTTGAGCTGGGCGGTAGGCGCCGCCGTTGAACCCGCCGCCAACGGCGTCAGGAGGTGGACCACCGGAGCCACCACCAGACATTGGGGCCATCCCGCCGGCGTCGAGGCCATAGCCGGGAGGGGCTGAGAGCCCTTCGCCATAAGGATCAGCGTAGCTGCCCCCGCCACCGCTGCCGCCTTCATTCATCAGCGACATGCGCCGTTGGGGAAGCCCCGGGTTGAACCGCCCGCCGCCCCGTCCACCACCACCCATCGGCTGAACATATCCACCCATGAGATGAAGATCTCCTTTATCAGGGCAAGTTTACCATGCGTGGCTAGAAGTTACGAGCCAGATTTGGTGCCAGGATTCAAGAGCAGCGGGGCTCATCCGGCGCACATGAAGGAAGTGGATCATCGAAAGCCGCCATGGTCACTCGCTCTTGCCCCAACCCCTGAGCGGCGACCAGATCACCTTTGATGGCGCTGATTGCCTTGAGTATCTGGGTCTTGCTCAGGCCAGAGACCCGCAAGGTGAAGCCGTCTCGATATTTCTTGAAGTGTGCTTTCATGGTTGCTTTGTCCTTTCCCTCTTTCGTTTCTTTGCAAAATTATTTCGGCAGCAGATACTTAACCACCAGCGGCCAGACAATCCCGATAATAACTCCAATCGTCTTCAGCTGGATCATGAACTTGCGCAACTCGCCAACATCACAGTCGGTGGATTCTAAATGCTTGTCAATACGATCCTGGCGATCGTTGTAGACTTCCCACTTGCCGGCCTGCCGGTCCTCGCTATGCTCGATCCGCTGGTGCAACAGCGCAAGAGATCTGCTTATTTCATGAAGCGATGCTGGTGGCATATTTGGTGTTTCTCTATCGATCAGGACTTCGGACATAGGCAGGAACCCCTACACGAAACTGCTGCCAAACCGTGGAGACGGTCCAGGTCATGAACAGGCAGGTGATTAGGACGAGATGAACTGTGGAAACGGCTTGAATGGCTGGCTGGGTGATGGTGACCTGGGCGGCGACTAGCGAGAGGCCGTTGAGAGTGAAATAAGAAAGCATCCAAAGGTCGGTGCGGGCCGGGATAGTAAGTCGGGCGATCGAGAGGTTGCGCAGGACGGCCGGCATAACGGCTGGGATGAAGAGGCAGGAGAAGCAGCCAAAGGTGCCGGCTTGCTTGAGCAGGAGGGCGGCGCGGCGCAGAATCGACCAGTTGTCGCCGGTTAGAAGGATCGCCCAGAGCGTGAAGGAGATCGCCATGATGATGGCGATGTGGAACAAATCGCGGGTGGTCCCGCGGGTGGCTTGCTCGACGGCTAGGAATTGCAGGCCAAGGAGCAGGGGCTCAGTAGCCGTCCACGCATACCAATAGTCGTGGTCGGAGAAATAGCGGGCGCCTCCGGAGAATTGAATCCGGATCATGGAGACGGCGAGGGCAATGACGAGATAGCGAACGAACCAGTTGCGGCGATTGGGCTCCCAAAGGGTCAGGGCTAGAATCGCCTGGGCTACGAGGGAGACATACCAAGCAATTCTCATTGTCGGGGTTTACTGGGTCAACGAAGCATTGGGAGGAGTGGAGCCCCAAACAGCATGGCCCAGATCGCCGAGATGAGCCAAGCCGCCACGACGAAGATGATGACGGCGCGGATTATACGGACGATCGACGGGTCAAGGGGGAGTTGCTGCAGAAGCCAAATGGCAAGAGCAGCGATGAGCGCAACGCCGATCCAGACGACGAGTGGATGTGGGTGCATTGAATTTCTCAGCCTTCCTTCTTGGCAGAATCAACATCGGTGATCTGCAGTTCGATATGCGCATCCCCCTTGATCGCGACATCGCCAATGGTCATGTCGGCGCCCTTGAGGTCGAGCTTTACCACCTTACCTGTGGCAAGCTTGACGAGGTCGATCGGTCCTAATGGTGTGCCAAGCATTTGAGGCTCCTTATATTTGCGGGGGAGATTTGGGGGGTGAAGGTGGTGAAGTTGGGGAAGTTGGGGAAGTTGGCGAAGTTGATAGTGAGGTAGATGGCGAGGCTGGTGGCGTTTCGTCCACCGTAACTGTGACGGTCGGCGCCGGCGACAGGCCTTGATTCTTTCTATATGCGGCCAGCAGCTCACTCAACTCAGCAGCCTGCACCTGCTGCTCCTTGGGCATATGCGACTTGGCGATCATCGCCTGCCACATCGACATGATGCCCAACCCCACATGGGCAACGGCTTGAGCTTCGGCCGTCCAGTGCAGCCAGTTGGAAAGGGCCATGATAAGCCCCTGGCCACTGGCGGCAGTCGCCTGGATAAGGAGCGTGAAGTCAGCAATGAAGTCTCTCATTAAGCAGAAAACCTCGCCTGGTAGATTCTGCGATAGATTATGTCACGCATCAACTCGATTTCGCAACATCTCGTTTCTCTACTTGATCTTTGATGAGTCGATCTTCTTTCACTTTGCGAAAATTCGCCCCGCCCTTGTTCACCAAATCCACGATCCCATCATGCCAATTCTCGACGATCGTCAGCTCCAAATTGTCCCAACGGTCCCGTGTTGAAATGCTCATCGTCTCGCGCTTCTTGGAGAAATAGTCGACGATTTTGCCGATGACGACTTCAAACGGCGCCGTTCCCGAGACGTTAAGATCCAGGCCCAAACGTTGGAGGAAGGAGGTTAGGGGAGCAGCGGTGATCTGCGAGCCCGGGATACCGCCGAGGGGGGCTTCAGGCATTGATGTGGATCCTTTCGATGAGGCAGCAAGTTGGCTGGCGCGAGCACCCAATACCCGCGCCAGCCTTTCATATGCAGTGGTTATCGCAGCAGCCAAGGCTATTTCTTGCGAACTTCTTTGATCGTCGGCGATGGCAGGGCTGGGGCTAAAGGGAGTGATGATGCTGGTGACACCGGCGCTGGTGACGTCGATGACGCCGGCGCCAAAGGGAGTGGAGCTGCACCCAAGGGCTTTCCCGTGTTGGGGTCCAGCAACGGCGATGGCGTCTTTTTGGCAAGCTCCTCCTCGCGCTTGGCCAACTCCGCCATCATGGCTTCCAGCTTCTCCCTCAGCAATCGAATCTGGTCATACTCGCTGACGTGCGGAGCCGGCGGGTTCGCCTTTGTCACGTCCACGCCCGGGACCGGAGTTGGGGCAGAGACAAAGACCTGCGTGGGATTGGTGACCATGGACGGCGTCGATTGACCGGCAGACCGGACCCAGACCAGTTCCCAGGAATCCTCCATCGTCGCGGGGATCCAGCCGACGCCGACCTCGACATAGCCGGGAGTCTTGATCAGCCGGATCTTTTGATAGTTCCCTTCAGGGGCTTCGAAGATTGCGCCGACTTCATAGGTCGGCCCACCGGGTCCACCTAGTGGCTCAGTCTTGGCATGCCAGAAATAGCGGTCGGACGGAACGCCGTCGATCGTCGCCCATGGATGGTTGGGATAGGGGAGGCCGATCGGGGAAAGACCGCCAGCAGGATTGCGGGCGTCGTAGCCAGGGTATTTTGGAGACTGAACCTTCTTGCCGGTCTTTTCAAAATAGAGATCGTTGACGACGTAGTCAGGGTTGACCATGATGTCGAAGCTGTAGGCACGGATCTCGCGGGGCGGGTTGCCGTCGACTCCAACGGTGTCGTTGGTCCCTTCGATCTCGACCTTGGCAAAGGTGTCGCCGCGGTGAGGAGCGGCGCCGGGAGAAGCGGATTCTTCCGAATTCCAGCCGATCGTCGTGGCCTTGACGACGAGCGCGTTGGGGCCGAGAGTCGATTGCCCGCCGGCGAGGGTTTCATAAGCCCACGCATGGCGGTCGTGGAATTCCGGATTCGCCCAGGCGAGTGGGGAAGTTTGGTGGGTCTCGTGATCGCCGTTGTAGAGATCTTTGGGGTTGGCGATTCCACTAGAGGGGAGCGGTGGAACAATGGTTTGGCGAGGCATTGTGGTTTAGATTCTAAATCCTTTCGTTTCGGGAGGAAATCAATTCTTGGGCGGTGCGGGTGGGGGTGGCGGTTTAAACTCCTTGCCATCCGCAGACACCACCCAACCGTCTGGCACTTTGAGGGCCGTCTTGGCTGCAGTGGTGGCGGCTTGCAACTCTGCGTCAGATTGGCGGAAGGTGGCTTCGGCAGGTTTATAAGCTTCGCGGAAGCTGGCGTCTTGCTTCTCTTGAACTAATTGCTCAGCCTGCCTGGAGCGTTCAATTGCTTGTTGCGATTGGTCCCGCAGGCGGAAGAGGCGGATTTCTAAAGAGAAAAGCTCCAGCTTGGCGTTGGATGCCGCCAGAGCTTTTTCGAGATAGGCGAGACGTTGGTCCGAAGTGAGGGGGATGGAGGTGGAGACTGGCGTCGTGACGACCTTGGTGGCTGGCGGAGGAGCAGGAGTCGGAGTCTCGGCCATTGCCGTTGGCACAAGCAAGGATGCCATCGGGGCAAGTATGACAAGCAGGCTAAGAACTAAAACGAGAATATGCATCCGGTTTCTCCACTCGCCACGCCGTGAATAATCAAGCCTCGAAAGGCAATCATGAGTTGTTTGCATTCTTTTCCCTTTGGTTTGTTGATCTGGATATTTTTGACGCTGGGTTCGTTATCCAACACGGATTCGAGCCCCCTGATGTCAACGAAGTTGTTCTCGTTGACGGACAGGGGCGCGGAACCCGGGTCAAAAGTGTTGAAGTCCAAGTCAAGGGAGTATGTTGCTGGGGCATTGCTATTGTCCCGGTGCAAGGTCCAGGAGGGCTGGGAAGTGGAGCCCAGGTCAAAAGTGTTGACCTGCTTGACTGCCTTCCCGTCATCTTCGCATCGAACGGATTTGAGATCCCATTTGTATTTGGGCTTGGCTTTGCCGCCGACGGTGACCTCCCCCTTGAAGTTCTTGGGGATGGGGATTGATCCAGGGGCCAGCTCATCCAACCGCTTGTCGACTTCTTGCTTGACCTCCTTGAGGGCAGAAGCATAGCCTTGTGAACGGCCAATAAAGTTGCCGCCAGCAAAGCCAGAGAAGAAGCCAATGCTCATGCCCAAGAGGATTTCAAACCTCAGGGGGTTCTTCACTTCAATCATTCCCCAACCTCCCTGCTCTCCCAGACCACCGGCTTCACCTCGACCTTCACGTCTTTGAGATCGACCGCTCCAATAAAGAAGACCGATCCTCCAGACCTGCAAGGTGCCGGCCAGCATCCGCCTTTATTAAAGCTCCCTTGCTGGATCCTCGTCCACTGCTTGCCCGCCTGCCAATAAGTGACCGTGATCTCAACCATGTCGGCCGGCGTCGATTCATCCGCGGCAAAAACATAGACGATGACTCCCTCGCGTTTGTCGGCAGGTGTTGGAAGATGCTGGGGTGGGATGAACTGCATGATGCTTTGGGGCAAAGCATATTGCTGGATGGTCAGCTTGAAAATGCCGGATGTGGATGACGTGATGAACCCCTGGGCTTGGGCTTGGGGCAAGGACAAGGGCGAGAGCAAAGGCGAGAGCAATGCTGCTGAGAGCAGCACGGTTGAGATTAGGTTCCTCATGGAATGGAGCTTACCAGATCTTGTCAGATCATGCAAGCGCTGATTTTGCACAAGAAATCCAATCAGCATGTTTTCGAAACTGCGATCCCGCCGGTGAACGTAACCGTGCAGGAAGCCGTGGAGGAAGTAAAGGTGCCCGTCAGGCCGGTGGCAAACCCGCTGCCTATGCTCCCAACGAAGAACCCAGACCCCGAGATCGAGCCAGACGATGTGTTCACAGAAGCCATGATTGTGCCGGATGAATTATTCCAGGTGGTTGATGCCGTGGTGATCGCAGTGCGCAGGGTTGATGAACTGGTCGTGTGGTAGAGGTTGATGGACGAGACGACGTTGACGTTGGCGGGGCGGTTGGATGAAGTGCCACCAATGTTGTAGACGTTGTCGCTTGAGAAGTCAAGGTTGGTGGCCCATCGGCTGTTGGAGTCGACAAAAACTCCAGCAGCCGTGGAATAACCGCCTTCGCCGACGATTGCCCCGGTGGCGTTGGTGATGGAAGCCTTTGGAGTTCCAGAACTGTTATTCCAGGTCTGGCCGGTCGTGTCCATGTAGATACGAGCAGTTGAAGAGCTGGTGGTGTGGTAGAGGACGATAGTCGAGACGGCGCCGATGTTGGCGGGGCGCCCGCTGGAAGTCGTGCCGATGTTGTAGGTGTTGTCAGCCGAGAAAGTGAGATTGCCGCCTACGCTCAACGTGCTGCTGAGGGTGGTGGCGCCTGTGACGCCAAGCGTGCTGCTCAGGGTTGCCGCGCCTGTGACGCCGATCGTGCTGCCAAAGGATTGTGCAGCCGAGAATGAATTGTCTACATCCCGGCCGGCCAGGATCTGGTCGGTGTTGGGAATGGTCATCACGCGAGTGGTCGATGCCGAGACCCCATCTACTTCAAAGCGCATGAGCTTAGTCCCATCAGCCGATCCCGAGACAATGCTGGTGGTGTCAACTACGGGGAGCCCGCCACCTGGACAAACCCCGGAGCAGTCAATATCCGTAACCCAGAGCTTGGTGATGCGAGCGCCAGAGTTTCCAAGGTTAGCGGCGAAGACGGTCCCAGCAAAGTAAGCATCTCGCCAGTAGATGCCGCCAGCCCCAAGATCTGCGGTGCTGGTGACATTAGATGAGAGATGCCCCACCCATTGGGCAGATGAGTTGATGACGTTGGTCACACCAGATCCAACGTAGATTCCACCTTCACCAAATAGGGCGCCCGAAGCAGTGTTCACTGAAGCCTTCAAAGCTCCAGAAGCATCATTCCAAACCGTTGATGCCGTCGTGATTGCCGTGCGAACCGTTGCGGTGGCGCCATTGTAGAGATTGATCGTGGAACCAGCGCCGATGTTCGCTGGACGCGAGCCGGTGCCGCCATCGCCGATGTTGTAAGTATTGTCAGCAGCGAAGAAGATATCAGCGCCGACCCATCGCGCATTTGCATCAACCACTTGCACCACGCTGGGGCCGGCGTAGAATCCGCCCTTTCCGGTGATTGCCCCACTCGTGGTGTTGACCGAGGCTTGCAAAGTGCCGCCGTTATCACTCCAGGTTGTCGAGGCGGTTGTGATGGAGGTGCGCACGGTTGGGGTAGCGTCGGAGATTGATATGGCCCCAGAGAACTGCGCGTTGCGCCACCGCTTGAGGGAGGCGGCTCCAACTACTGAGCTGATGTCCTGAGCATCATCGGTGTCGGGACGGAGATCCATGGAGAAGATGGCGTAGTTGGCGGTTGCCCCCGCCTCTTGCCGCTGGAGGCGAAGCATCTCCGCACCAGCGTTGTCCCTGAAGGCCATATAACGCACGCCTGGAGAAATCGTGGAGATTGAAGCGCGAATGTCGAAGGTCAGGACAGATGGCAAAGCATTGTCATCCATCAGGACGAGCTTTTCCATTCGAACGTCATCGGTCGTAGTGGTCGGGTAGATATAGCCGCTGCCGGAATTGCGGGACCAGAAGCCGCACGCCCCTGTGCAGTCGATGTCGGTGACCCACAGTTTTGAAATGCGGTCGGCACTTGAGCCTAGTTCATTGGCGAAGATGTCGCCAGAAAAATGTGCGTTGCGCCAGCGCTGGGTTGTTGCAGCACCAATTGCCGATCCAATATCGTAGGAATCATCGACAAGGGGACGAAGGTCCATATCAAACAAAGCGTAGTTGGCGACCGCCCCTGCCATCTGTCGTTGCAACCGCAACATCTCAGCTCCAGCGTTGTCTCTAAAGGCTAAGTAACGCTCGCCCGGGGAGATGACAGAGATAGAAGCTCGAATATCAAAGAGCAAAGTTGATGGCAGGAGATTGTCGTCCATGAGGACCAACTTCTCCATCCGCACATCGTCGGTAGTGGTTAATGGATAGATAAAACCGGCGCCGGAATCGCGGCCCCAATAACCCGTGGGGCAGACACCGGAGCAATCGATGTCGGTCACCCAGAGTTTGGAGATCCTATCTGCGCTTGAGCCTAGTTCATCCGCGAAGAGATCGCCCGAGAGATGCGCATTCCGCCAGCGTTGCGTCGTAACGGCGCCGATTGCCGATCCAATGTCGTAACTGTCGTCCACGCGGGGACGAAGGTCCATGTCGAAGATGGCGTAGTTGGCAACGGCACTGGCGTTCTGGCGCTGGAGCCTGAGCATTATCCCGCCGGCGTTGTCCCTAAATTCCATGAACCGCACGCCAGGGGAGATCGTGGTTATTTCTGCGCGGATGTCCATGAAGAACACCGACGGGAGCAGCGTGTCGTCGGTCAGCTGCAATTTCTGGACCCGCACGTCGTCATCGGTTGTCGTTGGGAAAATAAATCCAGAAGCATCCCTAGACCAGTAGCTGCTGCCGCAAATCCCCGTGCAGTCGATATTCGTAACGTAAAGAGTGTCCCACCGGCCGGTGGTTGCATTGCCAAGGTTCAGTAGGACTGGAGAAATTAGATTCCCCCTAACCTCAATATCCGATCCGATGATCGGGCGCAGGCTGGTCGTGTGGGTCTCGGCGATGTAGGCGTGGTTCCAGACTTCGGTTAATTTGCCAAGGTCGTAGGTGGCGGTGATCGCCGGGATCCAGTGCATGTCGAGCACGGCACGGTTCGTTAAAACGCCGGTGTCTTTACGTTCAAACTGTAAGATTTTGGCTGGGGTGGAATCTTGAAAATAAAGACGAGTGGTGCCGGTCGTTGGGTCGCCTAATGTTCCTTCCATGACCCATTTGAGAGCCCCGCCGTCCTTATCCTTGATTTCATAACGAGAGTTGATGATGGAAGATGCATCACCAGCTGGGGCATGCACGGTGACGGGGGCGATCAAGTCCGTTTGCGCTTGAATGACAAACACTATGGACAATGCAAGCAGAAGTCGTAAGATCATGAATAAAAAACTCCCGTCCGGATGTTGGTCCTCAGCCACCACTTCCCATCTGCCTTGCCGACAAAGCTGAAGACGCTCCAGCTTCCCAAGGTCTGCGCAATGTTGGATGGCGTCAATCTAAATCCACTATTAAACGCCACCGATCCTGGGGTGCCGGTCAGGGGCTGGCGTACAAAGACATCAAGGGATGCGCCTTCGGTTGCGGCTGCGGCCGGCACGACCGTGGTGAGGGTTGAGGCAACCAGGAAGACGTCCTGGACGACTTGGACGGTGGATGGAGTTGGGGCGGCAGTTGCGGTTGTTGCTGCGACAACAGCCTCTGGAGCATTCGCCCAGGCTTGCATCTTGCGCAGGGCTTGAAAGAGCAGGATGCGAACCGAGTTGGGATCGTTGGCGTGGCGCTGCCCGGCAGGGGGGCCATTAGATGCTCCGTTGCCGGCAGGGGGACGTGGACCCTGCCGGCCGTTGCCATTGCCCAGGCCATCCACATTGCCGCGGGGCTCGCCAGCCCCCGGATCAACCGCCAGCTGCCGAATCTCGCGGGCTAGGTCAAGAACTGGCATTGGTTTCTAGCTCCCCCCTCTGCCCCAGGGATTGAACCAGACCTTCACCTCTGTCGTCATCTTCCACCATGCCTTGGCAACCCGCCCGTTGGAGACCTTGAGCGAGAAAGTTTCGCTCTTTGGAAGGTTGATGAGGCGGAATGGCCAGGAGTCCTTTAGAGAAGTCTGGGCCGTGTTGATGAACGATCGCAGGGCAACAACCGTCGGGCGGGCCGATGGACCATTGGCAAAGCTGCCGGCCCAGGCGACCGCATAGAGCCATGTCTTTCCAATGGGGCTTCCATCGACTGTCGTGATCGGCCCGCCCCGCAGGCAGAATTTTGTGGCGATCCAATCGGCCAGTCCCACTGGAGATAGAAATTTCTTAGTGGTGTAGGAGGAAAGAAACGGAATGCCGGTCCCGTCGGTGTTGACGCCGTCGAGATAGAAGTTATGGTTGGCCGAGACATCATCCTCGCCCAGAATTGCGGGGTCATTATCGAGATTTGCATCAAGCCATCTTGAAACAACAGAAGCCGCATCCCCGCGGGCGATCCAAAGTGATTTGCGGGCAGATGAGGAATCAAGCCCAAAAGCGATTCCGCCGATTCCCATATCCGGTCCACCATTGATGCCGGCGCCATTGGGAGCACCAATCTTAAAAGCCGAATATCTAATCCGGTAGGGGTCCATCCCGTCTGAATAATCCCAGACGAGCAGATGCGTGGCGACCGTGGGCAAAGCAAGCCCAGGCTCGATGATTGGTGCCTTGACAACGATCAAACAAAGATCGACGATCTCGTGGATCTCCAGGGCAGCAGTAGGTGCCGCCCAATTGATGGCGTCCCAATCGTGCCGTCCCTGGCGCTGGGACAAAGGAATACGATCGTAAGCGTTGCCGGCAAATTTGTGCAGGCCAGATTTATGAGCCACCAGTAAATAACCACGGGAGGAATCGCTGGTCACACCATAGATGAATGGAGTGCCGATCCCGCCGTCGATCCCCTCTTCTGCCGGCCATTCAACAGGGAAATCGCCAGTGGCAAGACGCAAGGTTGTCGAGTTAGGCCCAAACATCACCAGGGTATTGCCGAACCAGACCATGCTGGAGATTTTGCGAAATCCCTTCAGCTGGATCATGTTGCGATCGTAAGTCATCGTCTGTGGATGGTTGGGGTCGGAGATAAAGACCGCTGATTGGATGTCGAGCAGGTCGTTGGAGACTAGGGATAGATAAGCCATCCGGCCGTCGGGGCCTTCGCGAATGAGAGCAGGATAGATCGGCGGCTGGTTGGCGATCGAGATTCTCAACTGCTGGGAAAGATCCTCGACTTCGCGGGCGGTGGCGGTGCCGGTCCCCTGGAGTTCCGAGTCGGTGATGGCGATGTGCATCGTCGCTGGGGAGGATGTCCCAAAAGCAATCAGGACTTGATAGAGCCCCTGCGGAACATAGTAAAGCTTTTCTAGATTGGTGATGGGCGACATCACAGCTTGGATGGAGTAAGCCCAGGTCGGCCATGTGCTGGCGGGCGTGGCCGTCAGGGTGTAGGCACTGACGCCGTCTGCGGTGAAGATCAATGGGACGACCACAAACGTTGTGTCGGTCGGCGAGACGCCTGTCGCGTGGCCGTTGCGGGTCGTGACGACGACGGCGATCGCGTGGTCGCCGGCGGTCAGTGGGTATTCGCCCGGGGCGACGGCGGTTGCCACAACGCCAAGGGAGAGTTCAGAAGTTAGAAAGGGTCGTTGAAAGAGTGGGTCAACGGATGGGAAGCCAGAGACGATGTTGCCGTCCCAGACATATCCTCCAGACGTTCCGTAAGGACCGCCGCCGACGCCGGCAAAGAAGACCCGGCCACCCAGAAACGCAGCAGTGATGGCCGAGGTGTCAGCCGGCATCGTGGCGAGTTCCCATTCGTCATCGGCGGCAAGTCCATCGAGGGTTCGCGAGACGACTTTAGGCCCGCCGGTGGGGGGATCCATCCAGAGGTAGAGGAGCCGGTTGGCGCTGGATTGCGCATCCCATGGGATCAGCGTGTTGATCCGACGGGGGCCAGCGGTCAAGAGGGAGGCAGATGGACCAGGAGTGAAGAACGGCGTGAAGCCCGGGCGGGTCTGTACGGTCTTCTCGGCGAAGACGACGTTCAGGGATTCCATCGCGCCCTGCCGGTCGTCGGCCATCAGAGAGGCGCCAGTGAAATCGGTGAGGGATTGGGACTGAGCTGATTCGAGGATGCGAAGTTGTTCTTCCATTTTTGCTTCGAACCGCGCAGTCCCCGATCCCTATTGGATTACGAAGACAAAGACTACGAACGGTTGGGGATATTATCTCCCAACGGAATCGTTATGTCGAGCCAGTCTAAAGACGCCGGCGCCGACCAACCCCAGGCCGATCAGCGCAAAAGTGCTGGGCTCTGGGACATCCGGACACTGGTCGCCGACGCACCGGGGGTCGATGGTTGGGGCGAAGTAGTACTGATGAACGAACGAGATTGTCGAGAGCGCCAGGAACCCATTGGACTCAAAGGCGCCCAATTGAATATCCTTGATCACGTCGAATGACTTGAGGGGATCGTCCAGATGCAGGGTGGTTGACCATGGACCAAGCGGCGCGTTCACCTCCAATTGCGCCTCGACGGTTTGGTTGACGATGATCGATTCGACAACCTGGGCGAAGGATCCGTTGCCTTGGGTGGAGCCGTTGAAGGCGAGGCCGACGTCGGTGACCGGCGAAGGACCGGTGTAGGTGAAGCCGATTAGAAAATCACCGACCACTAGAGTGCCAGTGGGGGAGGTGACGGAAATTCCGCCGGCGATCTGGATCCCACCCGCGATCAGCGAAACATCCAGGCCGGAAGCGTCCAGGGGCGCACATAGACCTGTCAAGGCCGGCTGGCAGGTGCGGGTGAAGGTGAAGTCGGAATAGGTGATGGGGCCGTCAGTGATGACGCCACCGGGGATGAGAGTTGAGAGAGCGGTGGCTTGCAGAGGCAAGGACGCCAAAGAAGAGAGAATGCTGACGGCTAGAACCGTCAGGAGACGCTTGCTGAACTTCATTTTGATTTCCTCCAAGGGAGTTGACGAAAACAAGAGGAACGGGGCCGAGCACGCGCCGCTGTCCACGGGTGGTGAGTGGACCCCTTTCCCCAGGTTTGTGTGCCGCTGCTGGGGCTCATGACCTAGCAGCGGTTGGCACAAAGGGTTTGGCTAAGACACTAGTGCTTTTGAAAGCACTAGCGTTTCGGCCGAATCGTGCATTGCAACTTGATGGTGCCGGTCAGCGCACCAGTTGCTTCTTCGACTGCGGCGTTCCACAGCCGGATGTTGATGGTGCCTCTGGTGGCCGATTTGGATGCAACAACAGAGTGGCCCAGGGATGAGCTGCCCAGGATGATGGAGATGTTCTCCCAGGAAAGTTGGGAGAGATAAGGAAGGACGATGACGTTGATGCCGGTGGTGATCGTGTAGGTGTCGGCGGTCAGGACGATCTGGAAATCGATGCCGCCGGATGCACCGTATTTGGCGCCGAGGACGGTAATGGCTTGAGCCATGGTTTAGATCCTTTCGTTTCGATCGAAGTGGAGTGATCTGGAGAATGGGTTGGGGCGGGGGTTGGAACTTCAGAACCCGCCCCTGAACGGATTGCATAGATCCCCAACTAAACGCTGGGGTTGGACGGAGGCGGAACCGGGTTGGTTGGATCCGCAGCCAGCGCCCGCAGGTCAGCCAGCTCAGTAGCCAGCCGCGCCCGGGTCTCCGGGGTTAGCGACACGCCAGCCAGGATTGCCTCGATGCGACTTGCAACCGCGGTGGTTGCGGCGTCCATCTGGGTCAAGAAGTCTTCGATTTCCTGATTTACGTCTGCCATTTCTTCCTTTCTCGAAAATTCGGCCCGCTGGACCGCATGCTTTAGACCGAGCACGGTTCGCTCGATCTTCTGGCGGAGTTTGAGGGCTTCAAGTCCGGTCATGCGGCTAAGCTTAACAAAGAATCTGTTGCAACACCATTGCTTTTTCCATGACATCCTAGAGCCCTAAATTCATGGCGATTCTAAAATTTATGCCGGCGGGCCGGGTATTGCGACGGCCGGTCGATTGGTAGCATCTGCTTCTGGCGCACTTGAGGATTGCGCAGGAGTTTTAAAGACTCCATCGCCTGGGCCATGTGGTCGCCGGCAAGAGATGGGGAGATCGGACCCATTGCTCCTGCAGCCGTTATGGAGGCGAGATAGTCGGTGGAATTCTCGATGCCGATATTCTCGTAGATAGACGTGGGGAGAGTCGAGGAGCAATAGTAGGTGATGGCGAGCTGAACTTCGACGTTGGTCGGGGTCAGTTCAAGGGTCGAGTTTCTCCAATGCCACCCATAAGGTTGGGGTGCGGGAACTCGCATCGCATAAGCCCGCATGGTCTCCTCGTCCTTCTGATCCACCTTGATGAACCGGTCCTGGGACCAATAAGCATAGGCTTTGGCGTAGTAAGAATCGGGGGCAATGGATTGCGATGGCCGCGCCGGGCAACCATTGATGAAGAAGTGGGAAGGCGCATCGGTTATTGAACCATCCTCAGGCTCGTCGTTAACGACCATCCAGAGATCGTTGATGAGGGATGGAAATCCCCTGACGCCAGAGATGGTGACGGGGTAACCGGTGCGGAAAGGATGCGGGACGACCTCCGGGGTTATTTTCGCAACCCCTTCTGTTGCTCCTGCGGGGCCGGTCGAGAGGGCGATCGAGGAGATCTTGATTTTGTTGACAGGGACGACCGGACGACTCCCGATGTCGATCGGGATGGCCATGTCGATCAAGCCGTAGAGCTGGGGCGGTAGATTTTTAGTATAAGGCCCCCAGTGGACGAACTGGGTCTTGCGCGTCCAGGGGATCGCTTGAGCGGTGCAATAGGCATGGAGGTCGCGTAGGGCTTTGGAGAGATGGGGACGTAGAGTCGCATTATTCCACCGCTCGCCACCGTCGTCAAGGTCGGCGCCGTCGAGGGAATGGTCGTCGCCGAGAAGGGCGCGGGCGGCGCGGTAGACGGAGAGGGAGGTGGGAAGGGAGGTTGAGAAAGGGTCTGGGGCGCCGGCTGAAGTTGCCGCGGCCGAGAGAGGCGGATCGGGACCAATGAAGGTTGACGACATGATCCTCTATAGCTTACTCCCTTCCACCAAATTGGCTAGATCGGCTGGCCAACCGCCGCCGGTCCAGCCCCTTGGCCGTAAGTTGCAGCCAATCGCTGCAGAATGCTCTCGTAACGAGGCGCCAGCACCGGGTCGATGACTTTAACTTCATCCGCCGAGAACATCGATTCCCGGTAGAAAGCAAGAAGATTCTGCCCGCATCCACCGGTTGACGGGGAGTGAACGGCCGCAACCGCCGGCATCGACCGGCCGCAGGCCATGCACTGCTTCAACGCCGTCTCCTTGATCTCCTGATACCAGCGATGGCGGGACGGGTCGAAGTCGCCTAATGCTTCAAGGGCTTCGTGATGCCAACGCGAGACCATGCCTTCAGGTTTCAGCCCAGCTTCAGCCTTGGCATGCCAACCGTCGGCTTCCTTGACACGAGCCCTGAACCATTCCAGTTGCATCGCCCGCATCAACTGGAATTCTTCCCAGGTCGGAACGTCCCCAGGGAGCATCATGACCCCGGGCTGGCAGGTGCCTTCTCTAGACCCGGGCATCCCTTGGGCAACGTGGCGGATGATGTCGTTCCCCAGGGCTCGCATGTCGGTGTCGAAAATGCCATGGGCTTCGTCTTCTATCGTTAGATCACGCTGGACCGTTTTGGACTGGTAGATGCGCATCGAGCGGAATTGCCCGCGGGGGACGGCTTCGAAGAAGAAGCGAGGGATGGAATGGATCTGGTGGAATGGCTCGCTGGCTAGTGGAGCAGGATAGACCGAGCAGATCACGATATAAGGGCGGGGATCGCGGTTGGGGAGCCGCGGGGAGCCGCCGGCGGGGTGCTCGACCAGCAGGCCATGGACTTGGTTGAGAGAGGGAATGAGGCCTTCTGTTGGGGCAGGGGAGCCATCCATGTTGTAAGGCGCCAGCATCGGCTGGCCGAGCTGCCAGATCGCCGGGGAGTTGTGGATCCGGACCTGGACTTCGGGCGGGGGCGGGGCGGTTGGGCCACCAGCAATGCCGCCAGTGGGGAGGTAGGTCGCGGTCTGGGCCTGTTGAAGAGCCCGCATGTTGGCGAGGAGGTTCATGATTCTTTAGATTCTTTCTCTAGAATTATTTCGATTTCGGGGATGCGATCGATCCACTTTTCGGGATGGTCGACATCCGCAAGGGGGATACAAAAACCGTCAATAGTGATCGTCTTTGTATTGTGGTCAGCCCTGCGTGTGAAGGAGACCCGCGCCTGTTCATGATCGATTTGCATGATGCTGTAGCAACGGGCCAGCCCATCGACGGTCATGGCAAACATCAGCTCTTCTCCTCCAGCGTCGTCGATTGCAACACCGTCCCGGCCATTGCCCTAACCGGCCAGCTCACTTCATTCCCGCGCTTCCCTGGAAGCCCGCCCATCACGCTGCTGCCTTCCTTGATCTTCTCTTGAATGATCCGGCGCATGGTGGTGTCTTTGTGCAATTCCCGCATCGTCTCCATGACGGCGGAGTCTTCACCATGCCGTTGGAGACGGCGCCGTTCATCAGCCAGGATGGTCGAGATGACGTAGCGGGTCGTGGCCATCGCGGGGATTTCACCTGGAGGAGTTGCGACGGGATAGGAGGCGGAGCTGACCGGCTCCCAGCAGCCCTTGGCGTAGAATTCGCTATGGGCTCCTGGCTGAGCAAAGCCATCAGGCATTGGAGCAAGCCATCGTGCGAGAACATATTGGTTCTCTACTCGAGAACCATCTCCGTTGTAAAGGCCGACCCAGATTGGTCTGGTGGTGGAAGTAGTCTTGCCAAGCCATTGCGAGACGACGTTGCGCCACTGGATCCGGTTCACTGGAAGCAAGGTCTTGGAGCAACCTTCTACGTGATCCTCGTGGCGAATATTAACGCCGCATTGGCATTGGTAATCGTAAATAAATGCCCCGTCCTCATGGCGCAGGCACATGGGGTGATAAAACTTCTCATCGAGACAGTGCAGCCAGCGCAATAGGATCGCGCCTTCCGCCGCATGGCCCCCCTGGATCTCCAGTTCGCGGTTGGATTTGTCCAGCTCTCTCTGCTGCACCGTGGAAAGGACGGGTGGGGACCGCCGGCCCGTGCGGGTAGAGATAAAGGAAGGGGATCGGAATTTCGTCGGTCCAGCGATTGTGCTCATGAATTTTCGTCAAAACTGCAAAGCCTCTAGGGGCTGAGTAACCCAACGGCAGCGCGGAGGTAAGCACGGCCCTAAAGTGCTAAGCTGCGACCCAGCCCCATCTTACAAGGCTTTGTAGAAGCTTGGCAGATCTGGCAAGCAAAGTCAACAGCAAAAAATGGGCAGGCCCATCGGAGGAGATGTGAACCTGCCCAATGCTCTCAACTGAAGGAGAATCAACCAGAGAATCGATCGTTGATTGCCTTGTCTAGATTCTAGACATAAGCGGCTTCAACCGCAAGGCTATCGATGTAGCCGTTGCGCATCGGCGAGCTGCAGACGAAGTCGAAGCAGTCGCGGATGATGAACTCGAGCCACGTTGCGAGGCGAGCCGTCGAAGGAATGCGGCCGCGGAACAGATACTTGCCCGAGTCGCCACCGTCGAGGAAGCCACGCTCAAAGAACTGGGCGCGGAACCAAGTGGTCTTGTCGAGGTAGTTGATCCGGTCCTTCTTCAGGCGTTTGTCGCGGTAGATCGCCTTGCCGCAATATTGCACGGGCGTGCCGTACTTGCGATCGTAGGCGATCAGGTCGGCGGGGGTTTGGAGACCGCCGCCTTGCAGGCGATATTCGGTGAGGTTGACGCCGAGATCTTCAATGGCCTTCACCTGGGCGAGGCTGGCGAGACCGATATGATCCGGCTTGTCGTCGCTGGAACGAGTAAGGATCTGATCGTCCAGTTGGCGACCGTGGCTCCAGGAAAGGGAGGCGGTGCTGGCATTGACCCGGTTGGAGAGGAGTTGAAGTTTCGAGGATTTGAGCTGCCCCAGGTAGTAATCCGACGTGTTGACCGACAGGGCATAATCCATGCCATGGCGGAAGGTGTCACCGGACAAGCCGCCGGCGACGGTGTTGTCGGGCCAAGTGCTGGAGCCGATGGTCAGAGTGGAGGGACCATACGCATCCATGTCTGGAATAACAGCGACGTCCTGCGAACCAGCCGGGTTGATCGTGACCGCTTGGTTCAGCTTGATCGCCTTGTTGGCATAGTCGATGTCTTCGATGATCAGCGGCAATGTCGCATCGGCGTAGGTGGTCCGTTTCGTTGTCAGATCCTGCGACCAGAACTCGATGCACATGCCCTGGCGGAACATCGAAATCCCCCAGTAGTCGGTGGCGCCGGCAAAGGTGATGGTGGTCGAAGCAGTGCCCGCGCCGGTTGCGGCCGGGAGGCTGGTGGGGGAGGAGATGACGCCAGTTCCGCTTTGATGAAACGCCACGTCGTCGTCGATGAGGCAATCCGCCATCGCGCCGCCGATCTGCTCTGCGACGATGTCAACAACCGCTTGCGGGTTGCCCTGCGTGGTGTCGCGAACTTCATCGTTGAAGCGGAAGTTGCGCTTGGCATAGAAGGCGCCGAACTTCAGCTCATATTGCTTGTTGCCGGTGCCCTGGCCGTAGTTGCCGGTCCCGTTGGCCGACATCTTGCCCCAGTTGCCGCCGCGATATTGCTGGACGATCAAGCGGCCGAGCCGGCGGTTGATGGTGTGGGCGGGGAGGTTCTGAAGGACTAGGTCGCAAACCTGCGAGCCTTCCTCATACATATGCTGGATGTTCTTGTTGACATACTCGATTTGAGATGCAAGAACGTCTCTGACGTCTGTGGCCATTGGTGGTGGGTTCCTTTTTCTGGTTGCAACAACCAGCCCACCTACCGGATCAATCTAGCGAAGGACGTGGAATCGCCAAACTAACCTTGGGCAAATTGGCCCGATGTTGCCGCCTTAATTCGATCAGTGATCCTGGAAGCGGTCGTGCCTGGACGGTTGGCGCCTGAAGGATTAGGAGGCGGTGCAGTTTGCTGCTGCTGCCCTGGTTGTCCAGTTGGAGCAACACCAACCCCAGGTCGCCCAGCCCCCTGGCTTGGCAGACCCATTGCCGCCGGCATCGGGGCTGCGGCTGCATTTCCACCATTCACTGAAGCAGGAGAACCCACCGGCTGCGCCTGCTGGCCATTGAACGGCCGAAAATGCTGCTTGACGAACCCGTCAGCCTTTCGCGCAATCACCGATTGCACGATTCGACCATACCGTTTGAGCAACGATTGCTCGACAGTCACGGGAAGTTTACCAGATCTGGCGTTCTGCTGCAAGGCCTTAGCGATGTCGCGATCGAGGGCTTGGTAGGCCGGGAGGGATTCAACGGAAGGTTGAAGCTCTGCCAGGAATTTGTCTTGGATGAGGGCAAAGTCGCCAGGATCGCGAACGGCACGTAGGGCTCCTAATGCTTTCGAGACTACAGTGGCGGTAAGATTGGCTTGGGCGGTTTCAAATGGAACGGCGATGCGGGCGACGGCGTTATTGAAAGCAACGCGATCAGCGGCTTCGACCCGGGCGCGGAGCCGGGCGACTTCGGAGTTGGGATCTTCGGTTGCAGCACCATTGGGAACACCATTTGGGGCTGCTGGTGCATTAGAAGCAGCTCCAGCTCCCACGCTGCGATTTGTACCCATCTTGGGCAGCATCGGACCCGCCGCATAAAAAGCCTCCCTTGCAATTTCCTGCCGGCCAAAGACTCGAGAGTTGAGAGCGTTGATCGCCCAGATCATTGCTTCCTTGGCTTCATTCTCTGGGGTGCCGATAGCCCCACCAGGAAGCCGTTGCACAAAGTCGTGCATGGTGGAGATAAGTTGGTGCTCGATAGGTGCGGCGATCGCTTGGCGGAGAGCTGGGGAACGTTCAGCCAGTTGGGGAAGGTTCTCGAAAACCGCACGGGCGCCTGGGTTTCGCGACAAGGTGGATTCGGGATCCCGGCCGAGGATCATCTGCCAGAATTCCTGCGTGGATTCTGCCGTGCCGGTGTTGAATCGATCGACTAATCTTTCGGTATAGTCATGGTCAGCTTGCCATTGGCGGATTTCATCCGGGGCTGGAGCGTAGCCGAGCCCACCTGAGCCATCGGGGTTGGGCGGGGCTTCCAGAGCCTGGATCGTCTTGAAAGATTCCAGCATGCGCTGGCCGCGGGACGAGCGCAGGAGCATCGTCTCGAGAATTCCAGTGTCGGTGGGGGAGCCCGCGGTGACGACCCGTTGAACGAGGTTGTTGAGCTGCGTATTTTCGTCCGGGGAAAGGCCGGTGAAGGTGGCGGGTTGGATGGTCGGTGCAGCTCCGGGGGCCGAGGCGCCAGCAGTGGCAGCAGCCGTCGCGGGGTCGGCTCCTGGTACTGGCGCGGGTGCTTCCCCGGAGGCTGGCGGAGTTCCGATCGGAGTCGATGCAGCCGCCAGCAATTCATCGTCGGTCAATCCAACAAAAGGCTCAGGGGCTGGTGGAGTAGCAGGAGGTGCGGTTGAGACACCAGCAGGTGCCGCCGGCGGCTCCGAACCTGCCACTCCGCTGCCGGCTGGAGGCTGGCCCGAGGAAGGAGATCCCTGACCAGTTCCAGGAGGGACGGCAGCGGGTTGGGCAGGCACGGCCGGCGCCCCGGCAGGAGTGAGATTTGGGGCGCCAAGAGGAGGCTGCACCGTCGCAGGTACAGCAGCAGGAGTTGGGGCAAGCGCAACTGGAGTCGTTCCATCCATCCCGGCGATCCCTGCAGGGGCTGGAGCAGCAGCTGCTCCTACGGCTTGAACCATCGCCATCCCTTGTTTGATTGCGTTGGCGATGTTGCCACCGACGGTCCCGCCGGTTGGGATGGACTGGTCTGCGCCAGGGGTGCCCATACGAGTGGGTTCAGCCGGCGCCCCTGCGCCACCACCAGCAACAGGAGCAGGATCCAATAGCGAGGCAAAGGAGAAGGAGAGTGGACGAATCATTTAGAATTTCCCATCATGCGTGATCGCCGAATTGCAGTCCATTCGAGCGTCACGAATCTTGCGAATTGCAACAGATCGATCAGGACTAGGCGGAACGTTAGCGATGATGATCTTCACGGCATGCGCAAGAGCCTCGCGCACGAGCTTGCCCTTGGCGACTTTGGCGTCATCCCACTTGTGATATTCGAAGATGTCATCGACGAAGGCGGCGATTTCGGGGGATTCTCCAGTGACGGTGTTGATGTTCAATTGAGACATGATGAAACCACAGCTTATCAGATCTTGTCAGATCTTTCTAGCGCAATTCTACATCGGCCGCAGGTTGTTGGGCGGCGGCTCAGCCAGATCTACGAACTGCCCCGGCAATTGCCCGATCTGCGCGGCCATCATCTCAGGGTCGAGCAATTCTTGGGGCGGCAGCTCTGCGCCGAGCCCACCTTCCCCTTCAACCGGCGGCTGGAGCATGTTGGGGTCGGGACCGCCCCCAGGAGGCATCATCATCTGCGGAGGTGATGGTCCACCAGGAGGCATCCCCTCTTCTGGGGGCATCGGTTCCCCAGGCGGCATCCCCTCCTCGCCAGGAGGAGGTGGCGGGAGCGGCTGGCCGTCTGGCCCCAACGGAACCGGCGGTGGGATTAACGAAGCCCACTCGTCGATCGCCATCCGGACTTCCTGCCATGCCGCGGGATTGTCGATCTCTAAATCTGCACCGGCATCGGAAATCAGCCAGTCGCTCATGATCTCCACCACCAGCGGGGGAGGAATCAACATCGGATCCGCAACCATCATCTGGTCCCCTTCGCCGGCAACGATCCGCCCGATCATGTCGTGAATTCTTTGATAGGCGTTATAAGACGGAAGCCACCAATCGTCGAGCTGGACCACCTCCTTAATGAGGTTTAGATTTTGCGGCCGTGCTTCTCCAGTCGCGGGGTTGATCATGCCCATGGCCGCAAGCACTTCGGGGGGAGTCTGGCGCAGGACATCTTCAATCCAGTTTCGTCGAGCACCTGGAGACAAAGGAACTGCTTCTTCTGTGAAGTAGGACCAGTTTTCATCCAAGAGAATTTTGATCCTCTTGAGGATGATTGGTGAAGCTTCCGGATTCAGCATTGCAGAGCGGGTCCACAATGCTCCATCCTGGCCGGCGTTGCGAGCTATGAGCCGCGCCCCACGACGGTAGATCTCGGCCCAGAATTTTCTAACTGCCTGCCATGTTGGGTTGAATTGGGCAAGGGCTTGGGTGCGGCGAATTTCTGCGGCCCTGGCCGTCTCGTCCCCTGGGCCAGCGCCAAAGAGAGCAGGGGTGATCCCCACTGCCTCACGAGCAAGGGAGACGAGCATTTCCAAAAGCTTTGGTAATTGTTCCGGTAGTTCTGCACCTTGCACCTTATGGATGAAATTGGAAAGCGTTTCCTCTTTGGACATCACGACGGGAATCCACCGGGCGATGGAAGGGGGGAGGGACTTTAGACGATCTTCACTAATTAGCTCCCCGTCGAAGAAAACTTCCCCAGTTGCATGTTGGATGACCCGAACGGCTTGGTCCACGACAACATTGATCGCGTCGATGATTTCGCGATAGCAAGTGAACGTTGCATCGTAGTAGGCGCCCTCTGAAGGCCCGGGAACTTGATACCAATGTTCAGATGGCGTTTCGTCGAAAGTCGCCACGGGAATGGAATTGACGAAGCATTGCCTTGCCCCACGGTGGAAATTCTCTTTGAAGTAGGCGCCAACCTCCCCAGTGGGATCATTAGACGAATCATCAAACCAGGAGTAGAGATCCGGGTGGACCCAGATTTGTTCCTCCCGCCAGTAGTTGCGAGTGGGATAACCGGAATGATTGGTCCCCATGGCGCCCATAGAACTGGTGGAGAGATCTGCACTGGCCGCAATGCCGGCGCGGGGGGTTTGAAGGAACCGATGCGATTGGCCTTGATGGATGGCGCCGATGCCAGGGCCAAGAGCTTGGCGCCCCATGAAGTTGACCTTGTCGGGGTCGATGTTGAATCCAGCTCTTTTGTACTTTGCCAACAACGACCAGCGATCCTGCTCCTGGGCAAAGTGGACCCACGGATAAGACTCAGGATCCTTGCACCAATATGGAACTTCCACTAACGTCACTGAACCTTGGATGTAGGTGGTGAGCCAACGGGAATTTGGGTCAGCGCCGGCGGGGGGACCACCCATGGTCGTGGCGGAGAAATCTGCATTGGCAAGGTCAGGCTGCTGCATATCCTGGTGAGACAACAGATTGCCGCATTGCAAGCATCGGCCTTGCATCTCGATGACATCCGCCTGGGAATTCGAAGTCCCGCATTTGGGGCAGTTCCATGAGACCTCGCCTTGCGGTTTTTGGATCGTCCCTTTGAAGGTTTGAGGGTCGTTGGGAGCGCCAGCTGCTCCCCCTGCCTTGTTGTTAAAACGTTGGACAAAGACTCCGCCCCAGACCGGCCCGCTTAATGCGCGTTGCAAGATCAAATCCGCATGATTCTGATCCACATTGAAGGCCTTCTTCATATATGGGACCAGTCGATTGGCCAGCCGCTGGACCTGGGTGGCTTTAGGATCCCCCGGGACATCATAAAGCCCCTGAGCGTTGGGGGATCGCGTTCCAAGGACCGACAAATATTTATCAACGTCCCCCTGGAAGATAGGGAGTTGATAATTGATGAGCAGGTCTTGAGTGGTCCCAAACGAAGTGGAGGATGTCGTGGCAAGACGAACCGACTCAGCCCCGCCGGCGTTCATGGTCGTCTGGTAAGTTCCAGATCCAGTCCCACTGGTGAGCATGTCGAGATACTGTCTCCCACGGTAATATGCGTTATTAATCAAAGCATTGGCTTGGACGAATGCGCGATCCGCAGGAGACATCGCCATCTCGACGACGACATGGTGCAGGAATTTGGAGAGGACTGATCTAAAAGTTTGATTCTCCCAGAGCTGCGAGGGATCGATCCTTCCGTTGGAGGACGCAGGTCCGGAACCGCGGAGGTTGGCGGGCGGAAGGATGGGGATCATTGTTTTCTCAAATTAGTTGGTCTCGATGGATGGAACAACAGGAAGGAAGAGCTGATCATTGGCGGCTTGCAACGCAACATCATGCGGCCAGTCCCGCCGGGTGTGGTCCTGCAGAACCATCTGGCTGGCCAGCCGGTCGATCATGGTCGGATGGGAATCTGGTGGGGCAGGAGGCTTGGGGGCAAGAGCAGGCGATGTTCCCTTGGCCATGAGGTTGGGCGCCTGCGGGAGCACTGGAGGCGGAGCAACGGCAACCACAGGAGCAACCGGCTTTGCTTCAACATTCGCTTTCAACAGATCCCACAATTTCGAATTCGTCTCCAGGGCAGCATCTCGAGAGGCTTCTGCGAAGATCGCCCGCTGGAGGGCTTGATGGAACATCGCTTCGAGTTCTGCAACCCTCTCCTGCGCCATTCGAAATTCTTGCGACGATGGTCGCAAATCTTTGATCGGCATTGCTTTCTATCCTACCCCTTCCCTAACCCCGCCGCCAGTCGGATTGTAGATTCGGCCCCAACTGCCCCTTCAACATCTGCTGCACGCGGGCTCGCGCCGCCAGCTGCCGGCTGACTGCCGTAGCTCCAGCGCCATTCCCCCTGGCGGCAATCAAATTCTCCACCGGCATCCCTTTGTCCTTCCCCCGCTGCCGGCGCATGTCGCTCTCGATGAAGGCTCGCATCTGGATCATCTGGTTGATGTCCATTCCCTTGCCGGTTCTTTGCTCAGATTTATGCAGGTTGAGTTCAAATTCCCGCTCGATCGCCACCTCCAACGGCTCCTTCTCCCCGACCTTTCTCTCATTCATCCCCATCAATAAGTATCGCCAAGCGTCTAGAAGGTCCATCCCGCGGAAATGCGTCTTGTCAACGACGTCCGGATGCCGCTCATCCTTCTTAGCTAGAGGAATGGCTTGAATCAACCGCACGCAGTTATCCCAGATCTGCAGTCGTGGAAGAACCTCCAGACGCTGCTTGGCCATCTCGTTCATATACTGGTTGAATTCGTAGGATCCCCCGCCAGATCCCATCCCACTAAAGAGCGTAGAGAGGGCAACGTTGGCATCGAACTGCTGCGAATCAAATGGAACAATCGGAGCCCATCGCATCATGGATCGGCACAATTGCCACCCAATAACCCGGTCGCTTAGCGCACGACGGATGATGATTCCACTAGCCCGTTGCAACTTCACTTGGCGAAGCGATTCTGGATCCAGCCAATCAATTGGTGAAGCCTCCTGCCCATTGGGCATCTGCGCAGCTGAGGCAAAATCACGTTCCATCTCCCGGCCGCGCTGGGCTCGCGCAATTTGCGCCGCTACATAATCCGGCATGTGGACCATGTTAGGCCCGATCGCTTGGCGGATCCCCGCGGCGATCAGCTCGATGATCTGCCGGCCACCACCTGATCTATTCTCCTCAACGTCTCCACCTAGCCAAAGATTCATGCGATGGGCAGGATGCTCTCTCAACTCCTGCGCAGATTCTCTCCCGACTTCAAAGCCGACCGATTCCGGCATGGTCTCATGAAAGACCCTCTCGCGATAAACGTCGATTTGATGGGTGGATGGATTCTGCGCCCCCCAATAGAAAGCTGCCTCATGGCCGAATCCCCAGTCCCCGCCGATGTCGCGATCCCACCAGAAGGAGATAGGTCGAGACAAGATCTTCTTGTCGGTTAGGTCAATCTCCCGGCCTAGGGAATCAAGCCTCCCACCAGGGACATGGAATTGCCCTAGTCCCTTCACAACATGACAAGCATTCTCTGGTTCATGTTCTAAACGCATGGGACGAAAATTCGCAAAGTAAGCCCCGCCGCCCATCTCCCATTTGCCAAATAAATACGCATCTCTATCGTCCTCGTCTAGAGAGGCAAGGGATTTGACGTAGGTGGGATCATCTAGAAGATATGGATTGTCGGTGACAAACGCTGGAATAAAGCATCTATCTAGTGAATCGCTGGTCCCGGCCGGCGCCTCCACGCCAAGCCGTGCATAGACCATCTTCATATCGACCTTGGCCTTGATGGATGGCTCTGGATAAGTCGCCCGGCCGGCCCCGTCGAATGCTTTTATAGGCAACCCATCGCTCCCTAGAATGGGGATCAACACATCCTTTTCCGTAGGATGCCTCTGTTTAGGCTCTATGTAGTAATCAAAGACCCAGGCAACGCCCGGCCCGCCCTTGGGGTTGAAGGTGCAGAGAATTTGGGCGCGAAGGTCTGGATAGGCTGAACGGACGCAGGATTTGATCTGCTCATAGGTTTTCAATTCCTCAACCTGCACCAATTCATCGATGGCGAGTTTGGTGATGTTGCGGCCAAAGTATTTTTTGTAAGAATTCTTATCCGCAATATGCCCGAACCCGACCATGCCGCCATTAGGAAAACGGTAGGTGGAGTCTGCGGTGGAATAATAACCTCCAAAGAGCCCAAAGATGTCCTTGGACTTTTGAATGATCTCCACCATATCGACTTGGTTGCGGCGCAGGATCAGGCCAATAAAATTGGGATGGTAGAGATAGGACCGGCGATGGAGGATCAACCGGCCGTCCTCATATTCCGGCAACCATGGATTGCCCCAGGTCATCCACATCGGCAGGAGGAACGTCTTCGCCCCGCCCTTTGCCCCGCCCATGCCAATTTCGAATTCCTTTCTATATGCAACGCGCATCTGCGGGCTGGGACGGTAAAGAGGATCCGCCCAGGATTGGCCATAGATATAAGCGGTCAATGCGTCGTTGGCGATTTGCTGCGCCGCAACGTGTTGCAACGAATAGCGGCCGTGGTTCTTGATGGCGAGATAAACGGCGCGGCAGGGGAGGGCTTCCCATTTGGGGGCTCCAATTTCTGGAGCTTGAACATAAGCAGGAGTAGATCCATCATTGGGGCCGGCGGAGCCCCCACCTCCCAATGCTTCCAAAGTCGATTGGCGAAGCTGGTGCGCCTGCGCCGCGGCTTCAAAGAGTTGCTCCTGCGGGACGGCTAGACCAGTCGCTGGAGTCTGCCGTGCCGTTCGCCTTCTGGCCATCCTTTAGAAGACCTTCCCGCCCTGGACTTGTTTCCCTCCACGCCGCAGTCCACCGGCTCCAGACGCAGCCGGCAGGTTGACCAGGATCGTCAGTGCTGCAGTGTCGGGCGTGCCGGCAACCGAATCAGTGCAGGAGACCGTAAATGACGACAAGCCGGCGCTGCTGGGCGTTCCGCTGATCGTCGCCACCGAGATCGACAGGCCGGTGGGCAATGCACCACTGATAATCGAGCAATTGTAAGGAGGAGTCCCGCCGGTGATGGTGAGCGTTTGCGAATACGCTGCCCCTTGAGTTCCATCCAGCAAGGTGGTCGTAGTGATGTTGATGGGGCTTCCCGAGGAGATGATGTTGATGGTCAGGGCTGCAGTGTCGGGCGTGGCGCCTAAACTATCCGTGCAGGAGACCGTGAAGGACGAGAGGCCAAAGCTGGAGGGTGTGCCTGAGATCGTTGCGACGGAAATCGAGAGGCCAACAGGCAGCGATCCGCTGATGATGGAGCAATTATAAGCGGGAGTCCCGCCGGTGAGCGTTAATGCTTGCGAATAGGGAACGGCTTGGGTGCCGTCGGGCAATGTTGTGGTGGTGATGATGATGGGATCGGGGCCGGCGCCGTTCTGGACGATGGTTATGGCCCCTGCCCCGACGTCTGGGCAGTAGATCGTGTTGTCCCCGGTGATCACAACGATGGCGGTGCAGCCGCTGACCGCTACGCCCCCAAGGCGCACCTCATAGGTGGCTGGGGTGAGGCCGGCGGCAATTATGTCTGTGGTGGCGGATGTTGTAAATGATGGAACGGAGGTGAAGGTGCTGCCGCCCCGCGCATGCAGGTAGGTCAGGTCGGTGTATTGAGCGCCAGACCAATCAGCGGAAGGATTAAGTTCCGTCAAGCTAGACGTAGTCACCGCGCCCGACGAGACTTGATGGGCAGTGAAGGTCTCCAGGGCTGTGACGGATCCGCAGGATGAAGTTCCGCCGCACCTCGTGACGCGGTAGGTATGGTTGAGACCGCCGGAATATGAACCATCCGCGGCGTTCACCTGGAGGAACATATTCGAGCCGGTCGGGGCAAAGAATTTGGTAACGACCGATTGCGCCGACCCGGCCGTGGCAGTATTAACCTGCTTGGAGGTGTTGACGGAGGCGCAGGTGGTGTCGCCACTGGGGCAACTTGTTGTCCCTTCGCCGCTCTCGCCGTCCTGGACAAAGTGGGCGAAATATTCAATCGTCCCGGCGGCGGTGCGCAGCACGTCATCCCAGACGATAACGTGCTCTTGTTTGCCGGAACGTTTGTAATGCAGCAACGCACGGTGCTGACGGGTCAGGCCGCTCTGCCATGTGGTGGCGAGATTGGAGAGGACATAAGCAAATGCCGAATCGCTCCTGCCATCATTATTTGCCCCGCCGGCCCATCTCAAAATTGGCGCATGGTAATGCTGCACCTGGACATTGCCGTTGATGACGCCCGTCTGCCCCTGGTTGGTGGTAAGCCCCCCAAACAAATACATATTCATCCTGCCAAATGACGCATTATTGCCCATATTGCCCAGGGATTGCGCGACCGCATAGCTATCCCCGCAGATTAGTCCATTCCCCTTCACAATGCAGTAATCTCCCGCTCGTCGGGTGTCGTGATCGCTATAGAAACTCGCAGATGAATAACTAACCGCGGAGTCGGTTGTGCTGGTCCAGCCCGAGCGGCTGAACATATAAGCCATTCCAGACGACCCGGTTGGCGGGCATGGGATAGTGCTGCCCACTTCCGTACACCAAGTTAAGTCGGATGCCGCCACACGAAATAGCCGTTGGGTGGGGTCGCTGAGGTAATTGGTGGTGGCCACGTTGGGATTCGGAGGCTGACGCTTGAAGATGTTGTTGGCTTGGTAACTGTTGCCGGCGCTGATGGTGCTGGCGTTGAAACCGGCAACGTTGTTATACCAATACATGAACTTTGATGTCTCTGCCGACGCTGGAGAAATTCTAGAACTAGCGGGGAAGCTGATCATGTGCCCGCCCATGCCGTTCCAGCATGCAGTTCCGTCGGCATCGGCGCCGAATGCCCAGACGCACCAATTCCTCGTGCCCACTGCGGCGTTTGGATGCCATAAAAATCTAAATGCGTCCTGGAAGGGCTTGATATAACCGGCGCCAGTCCAGTCCGGGCCACCGACGAAACCGTTCCGCCAAAACGTTGGAATATCCACGGCCATGTAAGCCACACGGGCAAAGTAATAATTATTGCCGCCTTGGGTCATGCCCGTGTATTGGCCGCGCTGAGTGGGCTGCATGTAGTCCATCCACCAGACGCTGGCGTCCGAGAGGAGAATCGCTGCCCGGGGATCCTCATCGGCCATGGCTAGGCCAAACAGGATCGCGATATGCAGCTTCGACTGGGTCATGTTGTTGATGGGATCAACTGCCTCGCTAAGGGTGTAGCCGCCGACCGGGGGATAGTAGATTGGATGAGCGAGTGGAGTGCCGTTGTGATGCTTCAAAAACCACCAGAGGCCGCAGGAGGTCGAAGTGCGCGGATCGATGATGGAATAAAGTCCCATGGGATTAGCCGTGTTTGGCACAGAGGTGGAGGTGTTGACCGTCAGGTGCTCATTATCGATCACCGCGTTGACATGAATCGTCTCGGCCGCAGAAATAGGATCGGCGGGATTGTACCGGGCAACCAGGATCGATCCCACCGTTACCGAAGTGAGGAAGTTGGTGCCCGTGCCGGTCAGGAGACCATTGACCGCTTCGTTTCCGACCACTGAAATAGAACCGGCCCCAATGGCCGGGACGAGCTTGGTGCAAGAGTCGCCCAGGTCGTTGAGCATGGCGTTGCGAAAGGCGGTCTTCTCACCAGCGTCGAGATAGCTGGTGTTTTTCATCAAGTCATAAATGTAGGCAAGGTGTTCCCCACCAATGCTGGCGTAATCGCCCGCGTCGTCTCCGCAGTTGGCGATGGTTTCATCGCATCCGCCGTTATGCCAGCCGGTTTGCGGGTTGTTGATAGCGTGCTCAGCGATGGTGCAGGCTTCGGTGTCGGAACGGTTGAGGTAGCAGATGGTGGCCAGACTGGACGCAGTCTCCTTTTGGTAATCCCGCCTGCCAAGAGTGTAGGCAGGAGGGGAGCCGCCGGTCAGGAAGGACCGGAAGCTGTTGACGGCTATCCAGGCCGGGTTGCCGCCTTGCGCCCAGGAGGAGATGGTCAGGTTGGTGTTGTTGTAGACGGCGTCGGTTACCGATGCGGTGACCCATTGAATGGTGGTTGGGGATGGGACTGCGGTGATGGTGAAATAGACGGAGGTGCCGGCGGTGCTGGAGCAATTCAGGTCGGGGTCGGTGGCGCCGAAGATGCAAATTCGGTTGCCGACGGCGAGCCCATGGGCGCGGCTGTAGGTTGCAGTGGCCGTTGTGCTGCTGTCGGAGATGTTGACCAACAGGCCATTTTCGACGGAGGCTCCGAATTCAATCATCTCCCCGGCAGGATTCCAGCTGATGCGCGGGCTGGGTTGCAAAGTGTAGGGCGCGACTACGCCGGCGATTTGATAACCGCCTGCGTTTGCGCCGTTGTTGCCGTTGATCCAGGTGCCGCTTCCTATGACGGGAACCGTCATGGCAGCGTCGGAATAAAGGCGCAAGGTCGTGGCGGAAGGGATTTCTACGTAACGCAGGCCGTTGGTGGCGAAGTTGCCTGCGATGTTGCTGAACCAGACACGGTCGCCAGCGGCCATGTTGTGGGCTGCGGCGCAGGTGACGACGATGGGAGTGGCAAAGGTGGCGCCGATGACGCGGCAGTTTTTGTTGTCATGAGTGCGGAGGTAGATATCTACTGCGGAGAGCGGAAGCGGAACGGCCATTAGAACCAGGACTGGAAGGATTTTCATGTTTGCCAATTTGCTATTGTCGAGATCTACCACCAGCCAAAGCTTGGCGCAACCGGCGCATGCTCCCCGTAAGTGGGGCCGGTAGACCACGCATATGAGTTGCCAGAGCCGCTAGTATCCGCGGAGGGGGTGTTTTTCTTTGTAAGCGGAACGTGGCAAACGGCCCCGGCAATTGGGTAGCCCCGAGCCAAGCTGTTCATTTGCGCAGTCGTCAGCTCCACCGTGTAAACCCAGACTTCGGCGATCCGCCCAAGGAAGGTTCGATTGAAGGCGGAAGTATTGCCGATGAGCGTGTTGGTGGGGGTTGTGACATCAGTCCCGGTGCCGGCTGTTTGGCTGGCGTAGGAGACTTCCGTCATGACCGTGTTGACGCTAGAGCCGCTGGAGATGAATACTTTGGGGGCCGATCCTGCCCCGTCATAGGTGGAGCAGACAAAATACCAAGTGGCGGCAGTCAATGTTCCAGTGGAGGTGGAAGAGCGTGCGGTGCTGCTGGTGGTTCTGGTTCCAACCACTTGATTGGTGGATGTGATATTGAGCAGCGAGTGCCCACCAGCTCCCACTTGAACGTTAAAAATGTACCCGGCCACCGCCGGTGACGTGTCCACATAAACCCAGGCGCACAGTGTAAAGGCTGTTAAGTCTAGGTTGGTTGGAGTGCTATCCGACAACCGCTCGCCGGTGGCGTTGAACTGAATGGAACCGTGGGCGGGGGTGCTCATGTTGCAGATCAACAGCACCGCAGCGATAAGTTGTTTCAACATTAATTGGCCCATTGACATGCGCCCCCTTCCTAGAAGACAAACTCTAGCGACAACAGCTTCACGGTGGTGGTGCTGGTGATCGAATCCGAGGCATGGTTTCTATCCCTGAAGAATCGGAAGAAGTAGATCTCACCTGCGGCACATGACGTAACGGTCAGTGAAGGAATCTGGGCATCGTTTACCTCATTGGGAGTAGCCTTAATGGCATCTGTGGTGGCTTGCGCCGTCGCAAACGCCGGATCCATCGTTTCGTCGTCTGCTATACAAATGCCGGCGATCTGCCACACGACGCTGCCGCTGTTGCCGGCGGATCTCCATTTGATGTTAACGGCCGTGGGGCCGCTGGATCCTGTCGGAACCTTGAAGCTATCCTGCACGCTATACTCGCCATCCAGATCAGGGAAGGTGAGTTCACCACTCAAGATATTGGTGCCTGGGATGCAATCGGGCGCCGGGGCCAGTGTGAGCGGCAAGTTCATGCCCGGGCCTCCCGACCCGTTGACGCACTTAGCAGCCCTAAAGTAAATCGGAGGAGGCGTCGAAGCACCGGCCGTCGCGTTGCCGAGCTGGGTGGTCATTTGGAATGCATCGCCGGTGACGTAACGGACGAAGCAGACCGTTTGGCCGACGCGCAGATCGTTGGCGGCGAGAGCAGTCGTGATCGCCCCGTTCATTTTGTAAAGCGGCTTGGCGGTCAGGCCACTAATCGCCACCGTCACCGTGGTGGTGTTGACGGCTTCTGCAACAAAGCAGGTGAGGGTTGGCGGGACCGTGTCGAGATCAGTTAGGGCGGCAAGGGCTGGCGACGGCGCAAGCGTGATGGCGTCCCCGGTGCCGGCCGTTTGGGTGGCGTCAGACCAGACGGTGCGCTGGACGCGAGCCTTTTGGGCCAGTGCCGGCGAGGTCATTGCCCAGAGGATCAGAAGGCAAGGAATAAGTCGTAGATTCATTTTCATTCCCATTTTCATTCCCGTTTCTAGAATGTCAAAAGCTCAAAAGCTCAAAAGCCAAGCACCGGCCGCGGAATTGGCCGCGGGGTCGTAACGCAAAAGTCTGGTGGATCCAGCCGGCAGATCTCCAGTAGTTGGATCAGTCGTGCCATCCCCCAATTTGATAGCCTTCGCCCCCAGCCCGGCATCAAGGGTTGTCGCACCAGTGTTTACTGTGGCAACGGTGAGCCTGATCGTTAGATCCAGGGCGTAGGCGGCTGGGAAATTGGGGCAAGAAATAACATAAGTGTCATCCCCGCCGGTGTCGGTGCCGGCGCAGAACTGCGGCCCCGGCCCCCATCCCAATTGGGTAGGCGTGGCGCCGCTGCCGGCCTGGGTTACTTTAAGCACATAACCAGCAGCAGTAGGATCCGCTGAAGGAACATCCACATCCGCCGGCGTTCCGGTGACGTCCCTGACCCCCCACGAGACATGCCCGGTCGTCTTCCCATACCAATCGGTGTAGCCACTTGCACAAGTAGCAACGCACGTTGAAGCAATAACGGCATAATTGGTCCCGTCAAATTGCAGGATTTGAATGGTGACGGCATTTGGCGTCGGATCCGGTTGGATGCAGTTGAAGACCGTTCCAGGACAAGTGATCGTCCAGCCGCCGGTGCCGTTCTGGCGCCAGATCATCCGGATGAACTTGGCGCCGGCCGGGGCCGCGGGCGGATTGGAGAAGGTGAAGGTGATGTTGGAGGTCAGGGTGTGGTCTTGGGAATCCGAGGTGGAGAGATTGAAGACCGGAGTGCCGCCGGATGCGACAACGGTGGCGGGGTCGCTGGTGCCTTTTAGATTTTCGAGGGCGCCGGTCGAGGCATTTTGGCCGAGGTTCGAATCGCCGACTGTCGTGGTTGTCACCCAGCGCATGATCCTGTTGGCCGACCCGACATTGAAAGTCGTGGTGGTAGGCGAGGTGCGGATGACAACGCCATTCCCGCCTGGGTCATGCACTCCAGAAAAGACGCAATCCTTGGCCGTCGGGACGGCATCCTCGACGCACTTCATCGAGTGGGAAACGTCGTCGTAATACATGTCGCCTTCCTGAAGGGAGGAAGGGGCGCCGGCGAATGGGACAAGGCGAAGGGCTGCGCTGGTGCCATTTGAAGCAAAGGATTGCTTCATCCCGGCAACGTAAGCATTGACCTGCGAATTATAAACTGCATCGGCATGCGATCGGGCGGCGGAGAGCCGGCCGGTCCAGCCCAAGGTGAAGGTGTGCGTGGCGGTTGCCGAGCCAATATTCAAAGTGACGTTGGTGTCGTCCACTTTTGCAAACAATTGCGTCACCGGAGTCAGCCCATTGAGGGTCGTGATCCCGCCCCCGCCGCCGCCAGAGCCACAAATCGCCCCCGCGGTGTCCAATGTTCCGCCAGCGCCCCATTGGACGCAATGGCCGACAGTAGGAGTGCCGGCGGCGCGACGGGCAAATCTAAAGGACGTTCCATTGACCCCGCCGACGTAATCGTTGGCCGTCGAATCATAGCCGACATGGCCAGAGACGGTCGGGGCATAGGCTGGGCCGGTCTTTAAAACGATCGCGATCGCATCGGCGAAGGATTGCGTCCCGGTGACCCAGGAATTGGATTGGTCGTTATAGACGGTCGCGACGAATTGCTGGGCTTTAGTGGCTGAGCCGCTAAGCTGGGTGAATGCCACTTGAGAGCATGTTGGAACGCCCACGAGGGCTTGAATGCCGGTGGAATATTGACCAGCGGGGCAGGCGCCGCCGGTGATGGGGGTGCCGCCGCCCGGGTTGACGGCGTCCAGCTTGCGCGTGAAGGGGTTGTAGACGTAGATATTTTGGGCCAGGATTGGAATCGCGGAGAGCAGGAGCAAGGGCGGAAGCAAAAGAAGACGTTGGATTATCGTCATTACATTCCTTAGAGAAACATTATCCAGGCGCCGGCAGCGGCGTTGGCCGTGGAATCATAACGAAACCGTTGAAGGCTCAAAGCGGGGATGTCGCCGGTCGTGGGATCGGTGGTGCCGTCGGGGAGCTTGATGGCTTTTGCACCAGGGCCGCAATCCAGGGTGGCCCCACCGGTGTTTCCTGTCGTCACCAGGATCGTGACCATCAGTCCGGTGACGTAGGCTGCGGGGAAGTTTGTAGGGGCAAGAACGTAAGTGTCATCCCCGCCCGTGTCGGCCCCTTGAAAAAAATATTGCGGGGTGCAGGTCAATGCTCCAGAAGCGGCAATGGTGATTGCGACATCGCCGGCGGAGCAATCAGCTGGATTGGCGGCTAGCGCGGTTGCCGTTGAAGCATTGCCAGTCACGGCGCCCGTGACGTTGCCCGTGACGTTGCCGGTCAGGTTGCCCGAGAACGTTCCGGTCGTCGTCCCGGGCAGGGTAGGGTTTGTGGGGATACTCAAGACAACCGCGCCGGTTGATGCGGATGCTGCAATTTGCAAAGCCGTGCCGTTGATGGAAGAGACGCCTGCTACGCCACCAGCCGAGGCGCCTGCAGATTCGCGGCGCCATCCCCTAATCTTTCCTATAACCGCCCCGCCGGTGCCGGTGATTCCACTTAGAGTCACGCGAACAAATGGATTGTAGCCGACGAAGCTTGAATAAGTAGACGTCGTGCTGGTCATTGGATTCGCGCCATCTCGAGTGGTCCCGGCGAAGGTGATCCAGGTGCCGGCCGTCTGACCTTGCGATCCCGTTGCCGGCGCCGATTGGAAGGTCATCGTCAGGGCAGTAAATGCACCAGTGGATGGTGTGTTTTCGTATTGCACCACCCAATACATGCAGGCGCCCATGCGCTTGTTGTCGAAGGTGGGGGAGGAGCCTGCTGCCACTAAGACAAAGTCAGAGGAGCAGTCGGGTTCGACGACTGTTTTTTGTTGGGCAAAAGCCATGCCCATGGCTAGGGGGATTAGGAGGATCTTGAGGATTTTCATAAGTCCTTTTTCATGGGGATCATGGGGATGGTGGTGGGCTTTAGCCCAGCCCTATTGGAAATAACTCGCCCGGTTCGCGCAGACCTTGTTCATCGCGACATTCTGCTGTGCCGGGGCTCTCCGTCGAAACAGCCCCGCGACGGTCCAGTGTTTCGTAATGCTCCAAATCGCCAGCGTTTCGCGGGCGCTGGTGGTGGAGATATAGAGGCTAGACTCTGTGTAAGGACCATTCGCAACGCCTACGGTCGCAAAGGAGAAAGCGTCGGCGGAGATGATGGAGCTTATGCTGTAGCATCCGGTGGACGCCGGGCAGGAGCTGGCCCCGGAGTTGAGCGCCGGCGAGACAGTTGCCCCCCGCACGGCAATTAATGTTCCTAAACCATGCCCAACCGATCCATCCCCAAACCCATGACCGCCAGAGACAATAGCGATCGCGACATTGGACGTGACGGTAATGGAGGTGAGGGTTGGAGCGGCGCCCCCTCCAGGCAAGGTTGGTTGGGATGTGGCTCCCGGCCGGCCAAATACGGTCAGGTAGTTTCCGGAAGACGGGGCGATGCATTCATATTCCAGCTGCGACGACCCATCGTAAAAGAACCGGTCGTCGTAGGCATAGCGGGATGGACCGTCGGGGAGATACTGCAACGACTCCTGGGCTTGCACAACAGGGATTGGAAGGGAGATCCACTCCGCGGCCCGCCAGCCTATTGTGGCGCCGGCCAGGATGACCAGGACTAACGATCCCCCGAGCGTCCCAAAGTGCAACAAGCGATTCTTCATAGACTTCATTCCCCTTCTGGCGTTACGATACCATGTCGGCAATTTTACGGAAAGCGGCAAAAAGGCTTGCTGGATTTCGCAAGATGGCATATCATCAGGTCTGCGATCATGTCAGTTCTGGCAAGCGGCCGCAACAACCTCTAGCCCGCTAGCCTATCATGATTGCTCCCTCAAGGGAAGAGGGCAACAGGAGCAGAAGTGATTGGGGAACAAGGGGAAACGGGAGCTAAGGTGGCAGCATTACCGATCAGACCAGTGGATGAAATAGAAGTAACGACCGTGGTCGTGACGACACCGGCGGTTGAGGCAAAACCGACAGTCGAGAAGGCGGTTGAGACAAAACCGGCCAAGCGATCTACACAAGACAAAGGTCCGTCGCAAGCGAATGCGATCTTTGCTCATGCCGCGGGGATTCTTGCTCGCGAGCAACATTTCGCAATCGGCCCCGACGACCAGCTCTTCCGCTATGAGCAGGGGCGATATGTCCCAAAAGCCGCCCAATGGATCCACGGCTGGTTCAAGAGCTTCCTGGTCCAGCACAGGCTCTCAGAATTGTGGAGACCTGACCAAGCCAACCGTTTGGTTTCCTACCTGCAGATCGGCCAGCCAATGCTCTGGCCGGCGCCCCCCTCCCACCTGATCAACCTCGAGAATGGAATTTTAGACCTGCGATCCCTGATGATGCTCGACCATTCACCTGGATGGCTCTCCACCATCCAGCTGCCAATTCAATGGGATCCATCTGCCCCAACGGTCGAATGGGACAACTTCATCCTCTCGCTCTTCCCGGCCGATGCCGTCCAATTTGCTTACGAAATCATCGGCTCATGTCTGGTCCCAAACCCGGATATTCAAGAAATTCCATTCCTTAGCGGTTCAGGGAGCAATGGAAAGTCGACGTTCATAGAAGCCCTCTGCGGGCTGCTTGGCAACAGCAACGTTTCAAGAATTTCCGTTCCCGACATCTCCGAGAATCGCTTTGCGGCAGCTGGACTTGAAGGAAAATTGCTGAACGTTGACACCGACGTGGAGATCGGCCGGTGGAAGTCGGTTGCGCCCTTGAAAAAGATCACGGGTGGCGATGGAATCCGCGCCGAAAACAAAGGCGAGAAGGCTTTCGACTTCAAACCGTTCTGCAGATTGCTCCTCAGCGGCAACGAATTGCCCGATTCCAAGGACGTCACCCATGGATTCTTCCGGCGCCTGCTGATTGTCCCGTTTTTGGCCAATTTCAAGCCCGTTTCCGACGGCGGCGCGCAAAATGGGGCCAAAAACGGGGCAAATGGCGCACATTCCCCCCTCCCCCGCGCCGCCGGCGCCCAATCTTCCATCCTCGAGCGGCTCCTAACGCCCCAATCCCGTTCTGGAGCATTGATCCGCGGCGTCCAAGCCCTCCGCCAGCTCCAATTCGCCCGTAAATTCTCCTCTCCCGCCTCCATCGCCTCCGCCAGCACCGAATTCCGCCAGCTCCGCGACGTCCACCACGACATGATCACCCAGATCTGCCGGCATCTGGAGGTCGAGGAGCCCCAACCACAGAAATCCCATGTCACCCATCCTGGCTGGCATGCCTCCTGGTTCAAAGACAAAGTCTGGGTCTACGATTTCTACCTCAAGTGGTGCAAGGAGAACCGGCGGGCGCCACAATCCATGGCATTCCTCACCAAATGGCTCAAGGCGAACGCGCCAGCGGCGTTCGTCATCGTGCGCCCCAGGCCAAGCAACGAGCCCAGAGAGGCTCCCAGGGCGCGAGGATGGGCTATCTGGCCCCATCTGCTCCCCGCGGTGGTCGATGAGGCGGCTAGGGAGGTGGATGACGATGAGGATGATGCCGATGGCGCCGGCGTAGACGTAGACTACGTCATAGACGTTGCCATTGCCGATGTCCCTGGGGCGCCAAAGCCCGGTGAAGATCCCCTCTTGACATTGCCGCCACCAGTCGTCTAAACTTCAATCTGCCGATCGTGAGTCCCGATACTCGTTCCCCGAGTTCGCCACCAGCGCCGGCCGCTTCCCAGATTGGTTTCCCCACCAATTTGAGCCACAAAGCGGCCGGCGTTTTGGCGTTTGGGCCTCTTGGGTCCAAGGTCCAACTTCTCCCCAGCCTGGGTCCAACTTAGTCATTCCCGCTATCCCCAAGAAAACAAAGACTGGGTCCAATGGGTCCAACTGGTCCACCCACTTTTGACCCCTGCAGGGATTCTCCAGGAGATCTCCACCTAATCTTTAGTGTTATTCCCCCTCCATCCCTCTATCTTCGCGTATGCGTGTGCGCGATATTAGAACTCTTGTAAGTTTTTCATCCCTTCTGGATTTGAAATAGTAGATTAGAGTGGGACCAGTTGGACCCATTGGACCCACTCCTTTATTTCAATAGGTTAGCGGGAATCGAGAAGTTGGACCCAAAGTTGGACCCGAGGCAAAAGTTGGACCCAAAAATGGTTCCAAGGCGATTTAAATGACCCAAAATGGTTGAATTGGGGCAACCGGGGCATTTAGAAGGCATTTAATGGAGACAACCGGGGCTGAATTGCCGGCCGAGAAGGGGGTGGACCCTGGGGAATTTTGCCAACGGGAATTAGAAACCTAAAGTTTAGGCGGGGAAATGGGATTAGGTCTTTGTCGAATAGGGGGGAATTAAGCAATCCGCCCCCGCGACGAGCGGGGGCCCCACAGGAAAAAGGGGGTGGTGGGGGTTGGTCGTGTTGCTGGGCTCGAGAAATGCAAGGGGGGGGGGGGTGTCGGTCGCATGCGAGCCCGGGCTCGCCATTGTCGCATCTTATAGCCTATGGAAGCATGCGAGCCCATTTACCGGGCTCGCGCAATTGGACATTGTCGGCATTGGACAATTGCGACAATTGCGCCTTTATGGGTTTCCATACTAGCGTATTGTTTAGAGATAACGAGACGTGGTGTTGCAGATTCTACCCCCATCTAATCTTTAGGTCATGCTCGCCTGCTACCATGCTCGCGCAGGCGATCGCAGGCCGACGGGCTCGCCATTGCGCAGGCCGACCCATGCGCAGGCCGACCCATCGCCGATGGGCTCGCGCAGGCCTGCTATCCTCTCATGCTCGCGCAGGCGATCGCAGGCGAGCCCATAGCCAAACCTTTGCTACCAGTCAAATTTGCTACCAGTCAAAGTGTCATTTGTACACTAAGCTTCCAATTACGCAGGCGATCGGTCGGCCTGCGAGCCCATCGGCGATCGCCTGCTTTAAAAAATATCGCCATCGCCTATATTTTATTTTGAACCAACACTTAGATGACCATCAAACTGTTCTCCGCAAGTCTATGCAAACATTACTACTTATCCATAACAGTTAGATGGGCGTCTAACTGAGACCCCCCACAAATGGGGGTATTGTAGACTGCAAAGTAAAGGCGCATTATGATTATGTCAGATAGATAAAGACCTAAGGGAAAAAGGGGAAAGAAGATGAAAAACGTTCGAATTAATCGCGCAGGCGAGCCCGACCGACCGTATGAATCGCTCGCTCCGTCTCGAATTGACCTAACGAGCCCGACGTATGAAGTCTACTGCGGAAACATCGGGCTCGTTTATTCCGGATCGAATCCGACCGTAGCAGGATATGTTTACGCTTGCTACTGCGAACTTTCCGACGATTCAAAAACAAAGGCGAGCGGAGAATCTGTAACGATGTTTCGCGATGGCGATATTGCCATGGAACATTACCCGATGCGATCGGATGACGTGCAATCCCTAGGATAGTGAAATGGGCTCGCCTGCGCAGGCGATCGGCGAGCCCATCGCGCAGCATAGCCTACTGCGAAATGAAAATCAGGCTATAGGGGAATGAAATGGGAAAACCTCCATTAAAGAGACGGACCGTTCTGCGCTTCGCTGGCGACGCAAAGACGATCAAAGGCGAGCCATTGGGTATCGAAACAGGCATTTGCTACCTTGCGCCTGCGGATTCATCGGGATATGAGATGTGCGTTAGGCGCACTGTTGGTTGCACAAAATTCTGTCTTAACAAAGCAGGCCGTGGTGCTTTCAATAGCACGCAGGTAGCGCGAATCGCTAAGACCAAATGGTTCTTTGAGGATAGAGACGGATTCATGACGCAGGCGAGACGGGATATTAAATCCTTGCGCAGGCGAGCCAAGCGAAACAAGCGCAGGCCTGCCGTGCGATTCAACGGAACTTCCGATCGGCCTGATGTCGCAATGCAATTAGCTAAAGAGAATCCAGACTTGCAATTTTATGACTATACGAAAATTGAACGCCCATGGTTGCGCAGGCGAGCCAATTATCACATCACGTTTTCGTACTCTGGCGAGAATTTTCAAGACGCTATGGATTGTTTGAAGCATGGCGTCAATGTTTCGGTCGTCTTCATGGTCAAGAAAGGCTCGCCATTGCCTGCGATGTGGAATGGCTATCCGGTTATTGACGGAGACGAGCATGACGCAAGGTTTCTAGATCCGGTTGGATGCGTGGTCGGCCTGCGCGCAAAGGGGCCTGCGAAAAAGGCGATCGCGAGCCCGTTTGTTGTGCTCTCATAGCGTGGGGCGGCGATAGGTGGCGAGATAGCAAGGGAACGAGCCCTAGTGTGATGGGCTCGTTCCAAATGCGATCATGTCGCAAATTTGAATAGGGGAAAAACAATGTTCCGATGGCATCTGAGAGTTTATGTCGGGCCGACGTTGGTCCAATCGATGGCGGAAAAGTTCCGAGACGCAGGTTTGCATGTTCGATGTGAAGGGACTGCGCATGTCCATGTGGACGTTGAAACAGACGTGCTAGAACGGTCGGCTGGCGATCGCGTTTGGCGAGCGTGGCGAGCATTTGCGCTCGCGTTGGTTACTCGCCATGGCACAAATTTCGGGCTTGGAATGTCTGATTTGCACATGGTCCGTCAGGTGGTTGAATCGAAGGAAAACGAGGTCGCAAATGCATAATCTAATCGGCCTGCAAGATGAATATATTGAGACTGTGAACAGTGGAATCGACCGATGGGCGCATAGGCGCGATGGTGGCCATGCAAGGCGGATTCAGCGAGGCGCAAATCGGCGGATAAGGGCTAAGCTCGCCAAGTTGGGATTCTCGCCTGAAGAGGCGGAATATGCGTTGAATCAGGCGCGGGAAATGGCGGAGCTTATCCGGATTGCCGAGCATGGCGAATAGCTTTGGGGGTTCAAAATGCTGAGACAAATTAGGCGGATTGATCACAAGCGGCTGACTGCGCATCTATTCGGCGATATGGTGGATTTTATGCATATCGCATCTGAGCGGGAGTATCACAAACTGCCCCCATCGATCCCGTTGCGGTTTGAGTGGTTCGATTAGTGAAAGCATCGCAGCATGCCGACTAGCAAAGGTCGGTCGGCATGCCGGGATATTTTCCCAAAGTTGGAATTCTAGAGCAAAGGGGAATAGTCAAATGGCAAAACTTGAAGTGACTAACGAACTGCTGCAGCATATTGCCCGGGCTGAGAGCCCGGCGACGTTGGGCGCGATTGTCAAAGCCGACTGGGGCGGCAAGGTTTATTTCGGCGCTGTGCCTTATCTGCAGGCGCTGCTGGAGATGGACTCGTTCGACCAGCAGTATTACCAGGAATACGGTCGGCATATTGGCCTGCGGTTCCTGGGGCAGGCGTTCAGCTATCGGGGACCGGTTGCCAAAGCGGTCAAGTTGCGGATAAAGGAGCTTTGTTCCAAATGATGAATCCTAAGTTGCTGGCAAAAGCCAATGAGATAGCGCGGCGGGAGTTTCCCATAACCGTGTGGGTCGGGGCGGAAGGCGATGGCGGCGGCGGGGGCGTGGCGTGGCTCTGTGGAGCCAATGAAGTGGTTCCTGCCAGCCGGGTCGCTTTGATAAACAGCGGTCGGCTGCGGCTGCTGGGGACGTTTGAATCGCCTGTTAAGCTCGCAGGCGCGATGTTGAAATGGGCGATGGCAATGAACCTTGCCGAGATTCGGAAAGAAGGGGGGATTTAGGCCGATGGCAAAAGCAATGGAAGCGTTGCGGCGGGTCGGTGAGCCAACGCCTTATAAGCTGGCCAAAGGAGCCCGAAACGCCGTAGTCTACACCTGGATAGACCCAAGCCGGGTCTATGTCGAACTGCTGGAATGGCACGGTGTTTATTTCATCGGCGGGGCATGGGTCGGCACGGTTGAGGAAGCGGTCAAATGGGCGCTCTCGCATGGGGCAAACAAAGTCGAGCGGCACTACACCGAAAACAACGAAGCGAAGATGGAAAGGTTGGTATGAAAATGGCAAAGGCTAAGTTGGTCACGATCGATCCCGTGCATTTCACCACGGGAGAATGGAACGAGCTTTATTACTCCAGCGATGGGTTGCTTCCAGAAACGCTGGGGCACATGCTGGGGGACGTTAAGCAACGGCCGGTGCGCAGGACTAGGGGGGCGATCCGGTGCGCTGTGCAGGCGTTGCTCGCGAAGTCTCGCGACATGGCGCTGACCGGGCACGATGCGACTGGGGCGGCTTGGAGGCGGGAGTTGCGCGAGATTGCAGCCAAGCTGATGGAGCTTGCAACGGCGGGTCCGGATGGGCTAGCAACGTGCCAGATGTGCGGGGAGCCCAAAGAGCAACATCAGGCGAGCTTGGATAGCGGGGAGCCGCACTGCAGGAGCCTGCAGAGCAAGGCAGGCGATCGGTTCATTCAGCGCGAGCGGATGATACGCGAGATGGATGCGCGAGTGGCGAGCAAGGGATAGGTGATGGCGGAATAATCGCAAGGGACCGGCATGCGCAGGCGAGCCGGTTCAAATGCGAGTAGATCGCACTCGAGAATTCTGCGGATTGCAGGCTCGAGATTTTGAAAGGGGAATTGAGCAATGGCAAAAGTTGTGATTAGAAGGTCAACCGGGGAAGACTTGGATTATGTGCTGCGCGGGGTTCCATCGGCGAAGGCCCATGAGGTGGCGTCGTCGCTGAATATCCTATTCGCGACACGGGATATCCGGATTTATTACCAGCGGGAAGGTGAGAAGCACTGGACCTCGTTGGTGGCGCAGGTCGATATCGGGGACTAGGGGAATTTTGAAAGGAGCAAAAAGCTGATGTACAAACCAACGGTTTTGGAACTGAGCTTTGATCAGTTGGACGCCATGACAACCGCCTTTGAATGGGGCGCGGCTGACCAGGAGGAGTACGTTAAGTTCGTGCGCAAAGGTGGCGAAGATATCGATCCGGAATGCGCCATGAACAAGGCGGATTCATGCAATCAGGTGGCGCTCATCTGCCTGCAGTTGGGAAACAAAAGCCTGCATCGGATCTTTACCGGGTTGGCGACGTCCTGGTACGAAGTGGCTGAGCAGTTGGCCAAGGTGAGAGCGCAGGAGGAAGGCGAGACGGTAGAGCCGGGGCAATAGGGCTCCGGACTTTCAAGGGGCTCATCGGCCAGCGGGGATGGTCGATGGGCTCAAGTGAAAGGGGAACGAATTCGAATGACGATCTTGAAAGCAGTAAAGACCGACATGGACCGGCTGCGGTCTATCTTCGCGATGGTCGATGCCAAGCCGCCGGCCAAGCCGCCGGTCGGCGCGGGGCAAGTGCCGACCGCAACGGCTGTGGTGAGCCAGCTGGAAGGGGAGAGGGCTCCGGGGCTGGACCTTGGGGAAGTGAGGGTTAAGTCATGACCTCGACCCCAGCGAAACGCCAGTGCAATTGCGCAGGCCCGATGACGATCTCGTCTTATGAGAACGTCAGGAGATGGGTCCACTGCCCAAGCTGCGGCAAGGTCTGCAAGGTCAAGGCGAATAGCCTGGGGATCGCGACGATCAGGCCGCATAACGAGCCGGTTGTTATTTCGCCTTATGATCAGGCGAAATAAAAATTCGCAGGAAGTGTGATATTTTATTGCCCAACCTATTGCTTGTCAGAGTTGGCAAGCGTATAGTTGGGATGGCTGGAAAATTTAAGAAAGGGGAACGAAATGAAGAAGTTTAAGGTGGAAGTGATCGCCGATTCATCGGGGAAGTGGTGCTCGAATGCCCTGGTGTACGACACGCATGAAGCAGCCGAGGAAGCAGGAGCCAACTTGGCGGGGCGTTGGATGGCGGTGCGTGAGTGGCGAGTGGTGGAAGCTACCATCGAGCGCAAAGAGGCCGGGCTCACCGAGGAGGTGGAGTCATGATCAACAAATGGACGGCTGGAAAATCAACGATCAAGTGGGCTCATGACAAGGTCACTTGCTCGAATCCGAAATGCCCCGGGGACAAAACCTGCGGGGTCTTCCCCTCGCGGCAGGACCACATCAACCATGCCGAGGCGGCTTATGCGCTTTATGCCAAGGCTGATGGGACAGAGTTTCAAGACTTTGTGATCGACGTGATCATGGCGGCAGAGGCGCGGGGGTTTATGTTGAAAGACGTTGCAGGATATGCTGCGGCGGATGAGGGACCGGAGACGGCGACGGCGCGGATCGCAAGGTGGGTCGGCGCGGCAACGGATGTTGCGATCGTGGGCGGCGGGGACCAGGACGGGGAGTTGGCAGCGGCTTATCGCCAAGCGGCGAAGGATGAGGTTAGTGGCAAGGAAGGGGAGTTAGAGGTTGATGACAACGCGGTTGTCTCGTTTGGGGACGACGACGGAGCTTATGTGCAGGCTTGGTTGTGGGTTGGTGATATTGAAGCCAAGATCTACACCTGCCAGGAATGCGGGAAGGTCGAGATCGATCCCAAGGACAAGGCGGATTGGGGCGGGGATGGCTATGAGCTTTGCCCCGCATGCTGCGCGAAGGCTGAGGTGAGGGCAGATGCTGCGGCCATCTGGGCTGCTGCGCAGGCGGTGAAGTGATGCTCCTGGAATTCCTCAGCAACGCATCAACCCTCATTCTCATCACGGCCATTGGTGCATTCGTCATCATGCTGCAATCCCGCTACCACTGCATGAAGGTGGCGGGATGGCTGCTGGCCAAGGCGGATGCACTGGCGGAGTTTGAACGGAGGAAAGAAGTTTACTGGCGGGATTTGCCTCCCGTTGGGGATGGGTCGGCAAGGTCGGTAAGGTCGGTAGTAAGGGAGGTGCAATCGTGACAATCGTGAAACGTGGACCAGGAAGGCCTAAGAAGGGCACTGAGCCGCTAGGGGCAGACGGCCGGCCGCTGACCCGCTACATCCGCCAGCCGGCGCGAGGTCGTGATTTCTCGAGCAAGAACCGGGTCAAGTGGACTGGGATTGGATTGGACAACTGGGGCCGCGTGCTGGCCATCACGGTTAAAGGAAGAGATGCCGAGGAAGCAATCAGCGATATGATGCTCGATGCGCGGCTGGGCGTGGCGATCTGCGTGCTGCCCGGGGTCGTTGGGGAAGAGATGGTGCTGGCCGATGAGAAGGGGCGGATGCCGGTCGTCCTAGGGGCTCCCAAAGACAAAGATGAGGATGATTATGAGCCCGAATGCACCTGCGACGACCGGTCGTGGTACGGGGACGAGCATGATTCTGCTTGTGAGATGCAGGGGCAGCGGTGGCCGGATCATGACTGCTCCAACCTGCCGGCTGGCGAGAGTTGCGATATCTGCGATCCGCAGGCATGGCCCAATCTTTAGAAGGGCAAGAAGCAAGGGGGCAGGGGATTGGTCGAGAGGCCAGAATTCCTGCCCCCTTTTTGCTTGTCAGTTCTAGCAAGAACTGGTATGCTTGATCGAACCAACGGGACAGTTGAAAGGAGATTTGAAGATGGACGTTCGACACTCACGGTTTTTAAAGTCGGCCTATAGACGCGCAGTTTACAATCCCATTCCAGGTGGGGCGGTGGTTCCAAAGAATGAGCATGGCTCGCCGGTGCGGGTCGGGATGGCGCCGCTGATGGCTGCGCTGAATAGTGATGCAGATGATGACTGGGACCAGGAGGAGCTTGATCTGGAAGCGCAAGAACTGCAGGCGCAGGAGCACCATGACCTGGGCTTGAAGACGATCTTCTTTTTTGATGGCGGGGTTCCAACGGCGATTGCCGGCAGGGACTGGCAGAAGGATGACAAGAACGGATGGGAGCCCGAGGGCTGGGGAAGGGCAGGAGGTGCGCTTTGATCACCAACATGCTCGACGCAAAGACCATTGAACTCCAACGTCCGGACGACATCAGTTGCTGGACGTGGTATGACAAGCAGGCGCATGGTGATCTGCCGCTGTGGCAGAACTGCTTGTTTGCCGCGCACAATGCCGGGGCGGTTGATGTACGCAAGGCGGCGGAGACAATGTATGACCATCACAACGGGCAGCGTCTGTCGGGGCTGACGCGCCGGGAGAAGCGGGAGTTGATAAGGGGAAAGGCAGGCAAGAAATGAAAATCTGGGATCGCTGGAAGATCTGGGACCGCCCCGACCCGCCGCCTTATCGCTGGGGCCGAATCGATACTCGTTACGATACCCAAGCTCACCTTGCACCACCTATCGACCTTAGAGAGCCGGTCGAGCCCGAGTGGCATCGCTTGGCGGAAGCACTGGCCAAGGGGCTGCTGGCCGGTGCGTTTATAACGATGGCGGTTGTTTATGCCCCATTCGGATGGGTCTTGATTAAAGACCTGACCGGATATGGCGAGGGCGGGATTTTCAACCAGCCTAATGAGCGAGTGGCCAGGATGTCGGTCGTGCTGACGCTGGTGATGGTCGGGTTTGGTGGGTTGGGGATGGCGGCGGTCGGGGCGGCGGTGAAGATGCTGGTGGAGTTGGGGAAGCGGGAGCGGGAGAAATAAGATGGCCAAGAGAATCGACGATGCTGAATGGGCGGAGTATCAAAAATGGGCGGAGTATCAAAAGCTGCGGGCCAAGGAGATTGAAGATCCGCCAGGAATTACGATTGGGTCAATAATGGCGGTTGTTTTGGGGCTGGTGGTCGGCGCGATTATCTGCATCGTGTTTTCGATGATGGTTCAAGGTTGAGGAAGGGGAAATAAGGATGGCTAAGCGAATTGACGGGGAAGAGTTGGATCGATTGATTGAGGGGATGGTCAGGGACGATGCCCCAGTGCCGGCAATAGAGCCCTGGCCCGAGGTCCATCGCCTGACAAACGAAGCCGAGGCGCAGCTCGTCCAAGAACGTTGGGCTCCATCCTCCCAACAGCAAGACATCTTCGACTGGTGCAAGCACCGCACCGCCAACGCTGTTGACTGGGGCGGTCACCACGCCGGCACTATGGTCTATCCCTGGCCGCTCTATGATCGCGTGCTGATCGTTGGGGCGCTGGCCGGGACCGGCAAGACCTCGACTATGTTGCGGGGGATTGAAGAGCACATGCCGGGAGATGTCTGGTTTGGCGCGTTTGCCAAGCCGATTGCGCGGGAGATCTCGAGGAAGCTCGAGCCGATTCGGTTGGCGCGTTGCTATGGCAAACAGACCAATGGTGGATGGGCTGGGGCCGGTGGATTGGTCGAAGCATCGACCGTGCATTCACTCTGCTGGCAGAGTTTGTTGAGATGGTGCAGGCAGGTGCGGCTGAACCCGCCGATGCTCGATGAAAGGAAATGGGAGAAGGCTCTGGATCTGCTGATTTATGGACCCCCAACCAAGGGACAGAAGCCATGGGAGCGGAAGCCCTTGCCCGGGAGAAGGGCAGAGGCCACGTTGGTTGAAAAGGAAATTGGGGGCGTTGGCGTTGTCGCTTGGCTGATCGACATGGTGATGCAGTTTGGAATTGGCCTCAACCTATGCGGGGTTAGCCAAGAGGCGAGAGAGAAGTTCGATGACGTCGCGCCATGGCTGAGGATCATGAAGCATTTCGACGTGAGATTCAAGAGCCAGAAGGTGGAGCGGGACGTCATTAAACTGGCCCAGCTGGTGATTGGGAAGGATCGCATGTTGGACTCCATCACCTTCACCGAGATGATTTATCTCCCCCTAACCTTGCAGGATTGCCCATGGGCGGATGGGAAATTTGGTGCTCCGGAATTTCCCCAGTTCGATTGGGTGCTAGGCGACGAGGCGCAGGATCTTAATGTGATTAAGCGGGAAGTCTTGTTGAGAATGATGAAGCCCGGGATTGGGAAATTGGTGATCGTCGGGGATAAGCATCAGGCGATCTTTGGATTCACGGGGGCGGATTCCCAGAGCATGAAGAACCTTGCGTTAGCTGTTGGCCGGCAGACGATCATCGAGAACGGCTGGGAAGATGCGCGAGTGCCGGTGCAGGACGAGGAGCCCAGGTTGGAGCTGATGCCCACGATGCTGCCGCTGAGCATCACAAGGCGATGCCCTAAGAAGGTGGTGGCGTTGGCGAAGAAGTGGGCGCCGGAATTTGAAGCGGCGGATGAAGCAAGGGATGGTGAGATTCGAAACATGCGCCAGGGGCAGTTCTGGTACGCCGCTGGAAAGTCTATGGTCGCAGCCAAGGGAGAGCCGCCTAACCCGGATCTGCTGGCTGCACATGCCGCATGGGAGGCAACCAAGCATGGCGAGAAGGCGATCTTGTGCAGGTTGAATGCACCATTAGCAGGCATCTACTACAAGTTGATGCTGATGGGGATTCCAGCGCGGATCGAAGGTCGGGATATTGGGAAGAAACTGTTGGCGCTGGCCGGCAGGTTCAAGGTTGGCACGGTTCAGCAATTTGTGGAGAAGCTAGAACAATGGTGGAGTCGTGAAGAGGCTAAGATGCAGAAGGCTGGCCGGTCAGGGGAGATCGGAATGATTCGAGACTCTGTCGATTGCCTGATGACGATCGCGCAGAATGTGCTGGCCCGGTATGAAGAGGATTACTTGGCGGAAGCGAAGGAGGAAGGGGATGAAGCCGAAGTGCCGATCGACCTGCTGCAGGAAGAGATCGAGCGAATTTTTAGTGACCAAGCCGATGCGGTCGAGGGAAGTGGAGAAAGGCCCAATGCGGTCACGTTGAGCAGCTTCCATAAGTCCAAGGGGCTGGAGTGGGAGTTGGTGGTGCTCTGGGGCAGGGCAGAAACCTGCCCGGTGAAATGGGCCAAGCTGGATTGGGAGAAGGAACAGGAAGACTGGCTGCAGTATGTGGCGACGACTAGGACGAAGAATGAATTGTGGGAGGTTTCGATTTAAGTTATGAAGGAGGCTTCGATTTACGTTATGAAGAACCCAGCAATCCTGGATAAGATCCAGCGGGCGGCTGAAGTACGGGCGCAGGTGCGTTCTCACATGGCGGCTTGCATACGGCAGGTCGAACGGTGCGAAGCGGAGTTGAAGGTTGCCAAGGATAGCTTGGCGCTGATGGAGGCTGAAGTTGCAATGGCATCTCGCAAGCTTGAGAAGGCATTGGAGGAGGCGGAAGGGGAGGCGGAAGGGGAGGGGAAGAAGGCACAAATCTGATGGTAGATTGCCGGCCGCATTGCAAATCGAAACCTAAGTTCCATCCCAATCGGGTGGCGCATTATTTCCTCCGCCGCAAGAGTGCCATGGAAGGATCAGAGCTGGGGCTGGTTGGACCTTGGGATGAGAATGATGAGCAAGCTCTAGCCTTGGCGTTGCAGGCGATGCCAGGGGCAAGGAGACGGTCTAAGGGGTATCGCAGTCGGGGCAGCAGCTGGGACCGTTGGGCCAACGGGAATCAGTATGGCTCGTTCAATTCCGATGATGATTAGAAGGAGGAGAGAATCAAGATGCACGTAATTAAACTGACGACCTTGCAGTTGCAGTGGCTCCATTCCAGGTTGAAGCAGGACCAGGACACCGTGCTGGCCAACGTCGCGTCGTTCCTGCAATCTGCTAGAGACGCGGCTGTTGCCCCGGGCTGGACCGACAAGGAGACCGAGAAGGAATTGGAGGCTGCGCTGCTGGGGCCGGATTGGAAAGCGGCCTGGAGGCAGAGGCGGGAGCAAAGGTCCATGGTCGAGTTGCTGCTGAAAGAACTGCAGGGCGAGATGCGGAGTGAAGAGCGGGCGGATCGCGAGGCGCGGCAGAGAGCATTGAGAATCGTGGGGAAAGGTTAAGGTTGGGAAGGAATCATGAGCAATTTTAGATCGGGAACTGAAGACGTTTTGGGCGATCTTGAAGGCAATGCCCGGGGCAAAACATTGGCGGAAGTCTTCAAAGCGGAGGCTAAGATATCGGAAGCCGTGTCACTGGCCCAGACCCTGATCGACACTGGCATACTGCAACTCTTTCGGGTCACCATCCGGCACATACGATGTAATCCAAGGGAAGATACCGAGCAGGTGATCTACGTCAGCCAAGCCGGTCCGTCGAGGATCGGGGTCAAGAAGATTGTCATGGAACGATACGACCCCTTATGGTGGGAGAGTGCGTTCATCACCAGCATCGAGCATGTTGGGATGCTGGCGACGATCGGGGAGACGCAGTTGTGGGATCGGGATTAGAAATCAAGATGGAGAGCAAGATGGAAATGGAAATGGCGAGCAAGATGGAAGGAACCAAGATGGACGAGAATCAAGACTACGTCTGCCGGCTGCTGGACAAGCTGCCGATGTTGTTTGTGCCGCTGGTGGTGGTGGCGGCAGCGGTCGTGGCGGTAGTGATCGGAGTGGTTGGGTATTTGGGGGCGCTGGTGCTGGGGTTGTTCTATCGGTTTGTGGATCGCCGGTCTTAGAATCAAAAGATTATGGAACGCTGCAAGTTGTGCGGGCTGGAAGTTGTATCGACGGCTCTTCACAATTTCAACTGTTCGAAGTTGAAAGAAGCTATGGCCGACATCGAAACGGACTGGGAGCCTATTGACGAATTTGTGGAAGCGGCGAACCGCCAGATCGCAAAGACCCTGGAGGAGAGTCGAAAGGCTAACGATCCTGGTTCCGCAAATCGTAAAGGAACAGGGGCGTATACTCGCCGACGTAAGCTCCGATAACGTTGAAGCTCATCCATTCCTCAGCTTCTTCCTCGTCCATCTTGTCTCGAGACATCAGAATGTCGATGCACTTTTGATAGTCGTAGCAGGCGACGACTTGCCGGCAGGCTCCACTTACTGTGCCGATGAGGGCATCTTCAAAGCCATCGGCAAACAGCATCTCATCGTCGTTGTTCTCGACAAGAAATTCTTTGATCTCTTTGCTTGTCATCCTAGTTGCTCCATAACCCCAGCCGGCAGTCTCGGCACGCTCACGCAATCCTCGACCCTCTCGACCTCTCTCATCGGCAGCACATGGGTCTGGCGCTGCCCGCCGGCCGACCGGGAATCTTGAATCAGCCCTGCTACCATCCCAGCTCCAGCCGCGGCGCCGGCGATTGCTCCCGCGGCGCCACCAACCGCGCCCGCGATTGCACCAAATCGCTGGGATGCTGGGAGGTTGTTGGGCGAGAATGCATCGCCTTCGCCATCAGCAATCCTGGCTTCGATAGCAGCCATGGCGATCTTTTCCTTCGACGCAATCTGCAATTTCACGACGCCCGCCCTGGCCCGGTTGGCCAGATCCGTCTCGCCGATCCGCTGCTCGTCCTCAGCCAGCTGGCTGATCATCTGCATGGCATGGGCGATGTACTTCTGATGGGCCATGAATAGGCCCCGCGAAGGTTCCTCGCCGGCGGGAAGGGCTTCAAAGGCGGCAGTGGTGCGGGAGAGGCCGCGCAGGATCTCTTGTTCTGCAAGGTGGTTGAGGCGATCGCGGGCGATTTGCAACCCGGCGAGGCGAGCGCGTCGAGCGGCTAGCATCTGCGGCAAGGCTTGGTTTCGCAATTGCGCAAGCTCCTGCAACGTGCAGGCGAGGCCATTGGCTCCGGAAAAGGCTGCGTAGATTTGCGACAACGGGACGCCGGATTGGATTTGGTGTAGGATGGCAGGGCGGTCGGGATGGGTGGCGAGAATCTCGAGAGCAGGTGGGAGGGTCGAGACAGGAGGTCTGGGAGGAGCTGGAATCAAAGCCAGTTCTTTGGTGAGAGCCTGGAAGGATTCGTCCACGCCGACGCCCCTGACCCCAAGCTCACCGTTGTTTTCTAAAACACGATGGAGAAGCCGCTGTTTAGTTCTTGTCAGATCTTGCAAGCTCACCGCAATAATGTTAGCATGATCTGGTCAGATGGGAAACATCGATCTGGTCAGGTAGGGAATAAGAAACGAAATGGCCGCGACAAAAGCTAAGGTTTCCGACTCGCCCCTTGCCCCATTCGAGGCGGATAAGGGAGCGTTGCTCATTCGATATTGGAGTGCTGCTATGCGGCAGCGCAAGCCAATCGCCGAGGATGCCACGATCTTATTGAGGTTTCCGGAGGGGTGGAACTTTGACAGGTACGTGGCGTTCCGGCGGGATCTGTTGGATGTGGTGAGGAAGCACGGGCTGGACGTCAATGGGGTTGGGAATGAGGAAAGATTCTCTGAGATGGCCGGCATGTCGATTGAAGCAACGTCGATCGAAGCGATGGACGAACTGAAGAGAATGGGGAGCGCCGAATAGGTTATGCCGCAGGATCAACAGGACCAATCAGCGGATATGACCGCAGCAATGGGCGTTGTCCAAGCTTACAACTTCCCACCTCCCAGGTTGTGGCTTAGGCTGGCAGTCTCGATTGCCAGCGCCGATCCAAAGCAGCCACATGTCTGGGTGCAGATTCAATGGGCATCTCCGCTGTTGATAAGGCGACTCGAGACTGGAGCTTTTGAGGCGCCAGACTTTGATGAGCATGGGGCTAATCCATCCTATTGGCATAATCAAGGGACGACCTTGATGGAAGCCGGCGCCTTCTTGCAGTTCATGGAATGCATGAACCGGGAAGTGCGGGCGGCAGGGTCGCTTTCGAAATGCTTTATTGTCGGGCTGGATGGACTGATCCAAGGTTATGATCGATGGGTCATGTTGAGATGCGAGGAGCTTAGGAAGATCCATAAGATTCCTGTCGGGACCAGGATTGACGACGCCGATCCGGCGATGTTTCCGGGGATGCCGACGGTGGTTGGTTAGTTAATTTCAAAGGACTAGGGGAAATCAAAATGATGCGAGACGATCTACGTGTCGGCGATAGCTTTGTCATCGAGGTGGAAGGGCGGGTCACGCAATATTCCAAAATGCAGGGCAAAGACTACACAGCTAAGGCTCTGCTGGAACTGAAATACGAAGTGCAGCCAGGGGATCAGTTGGTCCTTGCCGAGACCGGCATTGTGGAGTGGTTAGAGGAGGAGGTCTAGCCATGAGCCCCACCAACTCATCCTTCAACCCAGGCATTCCCTACACGATGTCTCGATCTGCCATCGAGTCTCGACAAGCCTGCATGCGCCATCGATTCTGGAGTTATGAATTCGCCCGGGGATTCAAATTCGGCCCATCGCCTGAGCATCCCAATGGGAAGATCCACTGGGGCGGATTGCGCAGTGGCCGTCCTTCGATGTACACCTTGATGGGCACGCACTTCCATGAAGGCGTAGAGGATCTGCTGCGGGGCCGGGAGATCGAAGGCGTGGTGGCGGAGCGCATGTCAGCATATTGGAGGGAGGCGAATAAGCGAGGCCTCGCCGCGGTGGTTGCGGGGGAGGGGAGCGGCACGGGAACGGAGATGGTGGAGGTCAAGACCTTTGCCGGGCCGAGCGGGTTTCGTGGGATCGCGCCGGATGCTGGGCAGGCGCAGACGCAACTCCCGCCTGGGTTTGAGGATCTGCCAGCCAGTCCATTCTCCCGTCCAGCTGACGTGCAGGAATCCGAGGCGCAGGCTTTTGCGAGAGCAAGAAACAACTGGACCATGCGCGAGCAGGTCTGTTTGTTGGAAGCGATGATCAGGGCATGGGATCTGCGCATCAAGCCATTCTTCCTGGAAGCTTATGACGTTCTCGAGATCGAGAAGGATTACCCCACGAAACTGGACGTGGTGAACCTTCCCGGCCGGCCGGATCCGTTGCCTCATGTGGAGAGAGTTCTGCAAAGCAAAGCCGACATCCTGCTCTGGGATAAGTTCTTCCAGCGGATTCTGCTGGGCAATTTCAAAACCAGCAGTGGCGACAAACCCTATCCAAAGGCCATCAAGGGATATCAGATCGACAACCAAGGGGTTGCCGAAATCATCGGATGGGAGACCCACCACCCAGGCCAGCAGATCGCCGGCGTCATGATGATGATCGCCATGAAGGGCAAGCGGGACATGGATAAGAGCTTGGGATGGAAGGTCACCGACTCGCCATTGCTGGGTGGATGGAAGAAGGATGTGGATGGCGTGGTTGGGAAGATCACCAACTATGCTTGGAGCTGGTTTAATTTGAGCCCTAAAGATCCTGCTAAGAGCAAGACCGGGATGGGGGCGCTTGGCCCCAGCTGGACTAAGTTCAACGTTTGGGATTACCCGGGCGGGGTTAAAGGATGGGTAGAGGATCTTCATTATGGACGGGTCCAGCCTGAGTTGATGCAGGCCTGGGGGAATCCTTTAGACAACCTATTCCACTTCACCGAGCCTATTGCTAGAGCGACGGATGAGATCCATAGGTGGTGGCGGCAGGCCAGCATTGGTGAGGGGGAAATGGTCGGCAAGTGGGAGCTGGCCGGCACGCTCAGCCAGATGATCATGCAAGGGGCAAGCGGGGTTGATGATGAGACTGCGAAGTTAGTCGAGGCGACGTTGGATGAGCAGTTCCCGCAGAATCGAAAGAAGTGCAACGACTGGTATGGCGATGATTGTCCCATGTGGGGGCTATGTCACACCGGGAGCAAGGCAATGGGTGCGATGGGGTTTGTGCAGGATGGAAAGCTCGAGTGGGCTGAGCCGCACCATGATAAGCTCGTGCAGATTGAAGGTTAGGGAATTTGAAAAGGCGAAGGGAATAAAGACTCAATGATGAAAAAGATGCTCCTGATTTCAGTGGTTGCGTTAGTCGCAACTGCAACTGCAAATGCTGTGACCATTCCCGTGGCGAATCCGGACGGCACGTTGGTGACGGGACCGGGGATCGGCCGCTCTGTCATTCCCTTCAGCGGGCAAACCTGGATGGTCTGCGGGAATGACAACTTTGGTGACGTCATCCCAGGCGGGGACAACGATTTCAACGAGCCTTGTCTAAAAGCAACCTTCAAGGCGGATGGAACCTTCCTTGCCGAATTGCTCTTCAACGTGACGGCTTATGACAATTCGCTGGGGGTGCAAGGGCAGGCGGGCTGGGTTGATCCAGCCAATCCATCGGCGACTTTTAATTATGTTGCCGGCGTAGAGGTGGTCTTTGATCAGTGGGTTAAAACATTAGGAGTCCATCTGCTTTCTGGCGATGGCAGTCGCAACAGCGATGGCATCCCGTATGTCTGGACTTCTATTCTAGGGACGCCCGAGCAGCAGAGCGAGACGCCTGAGCCCAACAGCCTGTTGGTCATGGGCGCCACGCTTGCCGTTTTGTTCCTGCTGCTTTGGCGCCGGCTATAAAATCCTATGGCACTACCTCATGACTCGCTGCAGTACAAAGTCTATCAACGGGCTTATCAACAGCGCCTGCGGGCCAAGCGGCGGGAGCTAGGTTTGTGCAAGGTCTGCGGGCTGGCGGTCGAGGATGAGCGCAAGGGGAAAATGCTTTGCGCCTCATGCGCCGAGCAGCAGAATCGGCATAGTCAGAATTGGAAAGCTAGACAGAAGGGGAATAGAAAGGGGAATGAAATGAACGGCAAGATTGGCAAGATTGGGGAGGTCCAAACCGGATGCCCCACACGTTGACTTTGTATGGAGAAGGTGGTGGCGTCACCTGGAAAACGAGTGAGCTGCTATGGGTTGCAAGATGGCTATTCGCCAGGACGGGCAAGCCGGTGCGATGGGCGGCAACGGATCTTGTCGGTGTTGAAATCCTGCATGAGGATATTCAAGCCGGCATCATCGACTTCTTTCCCATGATCGGCAGCGGCAAGACCATCCATGCCCTGGCCGCGGCGATCGCCCGGGGCAGCTGGGGACCGCCTGCGCACATCAGACCGGCGGGACGATATATCCCTTATCGAATGGCCGACGGAACCATGCGGGATTTTCTAATCCCAGCCGGCATCACGGCTAAGTTAGAAGATGGAACCGAATGGACCAATGATCTCTCCAAGGTCAGCGGGTACTTCTTCGAAGGTCCATCAACGTTGGGAACGGTGCTGCTGGGCGACCATACTACGAGTGGGAGAAAGGTTGCTCAAGAGACGGTGGGGCAATGGACGGAGTACAGTATTGATGGGCAGGCTCGCAATGGCGATGGGATCGAGCGATTCGCCAACCCGGGCCAAGCGCACTATGGCAACGCCCAGCAGTTCATCTTGAATATGATGACCCAACTGTCGGCCCTGCCGGTGGAGATGGTCTGCTTCTCGACCCATGAAAGCAAGGGGCAGGACCAGACGACTAAGGCCACGACGCTGGGACCAAAGGTCGTTGGATCTGCTGCCACTGACCAATTGAAGCCGTTGTTGCAAGACATGTTCCATATCGAAGTCTATAAAGTGCCCATCAATGGCGCTGACGGCAAGCCGACTGGCGGGGAAGAGATGATCCGCCTTGCATGGTTTGTCCCGCATCCCAGCATGGACATCCCCGGGCTGCACTGGCCGGCGACGTTGCGGCTTAGCTCGATGCCCGGGCCGGATGGTGGGCTATCCCCGACGCATCAGATTCTAAAGAAGTGGCCGCATGGCTATTTGAATTTGAGTGCAGGAGATAGGATCGTCCATTACGTTGAGGAACGAGCGAGGATCCTGGCAGCTGGCAGCAACAAGCTGGCGGAATGGGCACAGAAGATTCGCGAGAGCAAAGCATTGGCGGCAGCACCGGCAATGGTGGCTGCTGCACCACCTACGACTAATGGCCCGCAACCATGGGTGCTGCTGCCGGCAGTCCCGCCACAACCACCACAGCCGGTGGAGGCCACGCCTGAGCCTCCAGCCGCCGCAACGGTCCCGCCACCGCCGGCTATTCCAACCGCCTAAACTTTAGGGTTGACTTCCAATCAACCCTCTGATACGATCTGACAAGATCTGACAAGCATGGTTGGCTCCACCAATCGCATTGGCCCTGGCCCATAACCAAGACCTAAGTCACCTTGCCGGGTTTGGCAATTAACTTTCAGAACCAACTTCCGAAATTTCAACTTAGGAGAAATAGACAATGTCAGCAGGACCGTTCCCTCCAGGATTCCCCGCTGGGTTTCCCAACGCCCCGCAACAGGCTGCGCCAGTAGCCCCGGTTGCCCCTTCTCAAGCGGCGCCTACCAACGTCGCGCCGGCCGGTGGATTCCCCGGTGGTGGCCCCGTGCCATTGAGCGCACCGGTTCCGCCCCAGGCCGCTAATGCGGAGGCCAAGAAGAACCTCGTCAACCTCGCCAGCTTCGACATCGAAACCATGGCGCCGGAAATGGTCGATGAGAATTCGAGCTTGGCAGACCGCCCCGATCCGCCGCAGCCCGGTGACCGCCGCTTCACGGTTGCTCTTGCATCCGATTGCCCGACCTTCCAACACAAGGGCGCCACTTATTTTGGCGAGTGGAAGCACACCGAAGCGAATGTGGCTAAAGGCAAGCCCGAGCGCATCTTTGCCCAGCTGGTGATCGAGATCGAGATCGCCGATGGTGAAGACACCGGCCGGAAGCGGAAGCATTACGTCAACACGCTGGTCATGGAGTCAGCGCAGACTTCCGCCGTTGACGATCTCTACAAGGCGATCAAGGGGAGCAAGCTCCAAGGGGCTAACCCGTTTCAAAAGATCGCCTATCTCCAGGCTGAGCTGGCCAAGAAGCCGACGGTCTGGGGCCGGATCGATTGGGAAGGCCAGACCTTGGAGGAAAGCTTCAAGGATCGCAAGTCGCTTCGTGGCCATCGACGGTGCGCCACGCAGGACGGGAGCGGGAAGTGGATTCCGCTGCCGACCGGCAACTTCTCGGTCGTGAATGGCCAGGGTCAGAAGGTCACCATGAGCCTGCCCATGCAGGTGAATTGGGACGTTGAAGCGTGGCTCGCGCCTGCGCAGGTTGCGGCTAATCAGGCGGTCGGCGGCGGGGCGGGGTTGCCGGCCGGGATCGGCGGGCCGGTCAACGGTGCGCCCGGTGGTCCAGGCGGTCCTGGTGGGTTTACCCCGCCGTTCCCGGGGGCTCGCTAATCGCCAGGAAGAAGGGGAGCTGGAGTTTGGACCAGCTCCCCCTTTCTTTGGTAAGTGGTGAGAAAGAATTGAGACAACAAACAACATGATACTCAACAAACAAGCTCTCGATAAGATGGCCAGTGAGATGATTCCCAGGCCGGTGCTGGCGCTGATGCAATGGCTGGCTGATCCGTATACGTCGTCGGTGGAAATGCAGCTGGCCTTTGCGCTCTTTGTGCAGGCGATGCAGGCAAGATTGGCGGCTGAAGCGGTAGCTGCAGGATCACTTGCAGGATCACTTGCAGGATCACTGCAGGCAGCAGAGCCGACGATCATGGAGCGAACGGATTACAAAGCTTTTCACGCAGAGAAGGCTGCTGCTGAGAAGGCTGCTGCTGAGCGGATTGCTAACGAGGCCTATGCGGCCGCTACCCAGGCTGCTCATCAAGCTGACGATCGCCCGGTTGGGCCCGTGCCTGCCCGACGTGGCCGGCCCCCGGCTGCTGCCAGGGCGAATGCGGTTGCTGAAGCTCCTGCTCCTATGGGTGGACCTCCGCCCCCGCCGCCTCCACCGATGCCGCCCCCGCAGGTTGCTCCAGCTGCGGTGCTCACGATGCCGCTGCCGCAGCCTGCTGCTCCTCCTCCGCCCCTGCCGCCGCCGGCCGTGTTGCCGCCAGCGCCTGCTGCGCAAGTGGACGTCGCCGGGGCCAATGGGGCGCCGGGGATCGGGCAGATTCCGCACCCTGGGCAGGCGCCTAATCTGCCTGCCGGCCTAGCCCCTGCCCAGGTGGCGCCGCCTGTCGCAACCGCTCCTCCGCCTCCCCCGATGCCCGCGGGAATGCCGCCGCCGATGCCCAACATCGCCGGTCTCCCCCCGTGGCCGGTTCGATAAGAGCCTCTCACCATGATGGAACGATCGCAGCCTACCAGCGGCGATCCTTAACTTAACGGGCAGCGCATTCCTCTACCTTCTCCGCAGTTGTGGATGTCAGGGGCGCTGCCCGATTTTTATTATGAAATCAAGATAGGAGAGAAAGACATGGCCCCAGCCGATCCCGAAATTCTAGACAAGGTCGAGCCGCTCGAGGATCCCAAACTCGAGACTCCCTTTGATGATCTTGGCGATGCCGAAGATCAAGATCAAATCGTTCATGAAGTGCAGGATTCTGAAGTCCCGTGCTTTGCGATCCTTGGGCCGGCAGGATCTGGCAAGACCACCATCCTGCGCGGGTATGTCGAAAGGTCACCGGAGAAATTTCTATTCACTGCCAGCACCGGCATCGCCGCGGTGAACATGGGCACGGGAGTGACGACGATCCACACTGCTCTCAAGTTCTCCAACCTGCCGTCTCTACGGCAAGCTTTGATCAGCGGCCGGCTGGTGCGAACCTTGCTTGCCCATATGAAAGCCGGCAAGGAATTTCTCGTCCTTGATGAGATCTCCATGTTCTGTGCGCCCGCATTGGACATCGTCCATGAAGGGCTGAGGCAGGCTGGGAATCGTGGGGATAACAAGCCGATGAGTCTGATCGTTTGTGGAGATTGGAACCAACTCCCGCCGGTGCCGGATGACAAAGATCCAAGCTCTGCAAAGTTCGCCTTCCAAGCGGATTGCTGGCGATTCTTCCAGGCAGAAGGCCACACGACCAAATTGACCCATATCTATCGCCAGACGGATCCGGAATTCCTGGCGGCACTCGCAGCATTGAGGCGCGGGGATGGGCTGGAGGCGCGGGATCGCATGATGAAGACCCAGGTGGAATGGGCGCACACGATCGATGAGCGGTTCGCCGGCACGACGATCATGGCGACGAATAAGAATGCGGATCAGCACAATTTTGTGATGCTGACCAGCCTGGAAGGCCAGACATTCGGCATTCCAAGCTATCGCTGGCATAACCGTGGGGCGCTGGGGCCGAACCAGCCTAAGGGATGGGATCAAATTCCAGATCAATTGCAGGTGAAGGTCGGGGCATTGGTCATGATCCTGGCGAATAAATTGCCAGACTTTAGCTACGTCAATGGGGATTGCGGGATTCTTGTTGGATTCGGCGAGACCGGATCATTGCAGATCAAACTGCATCGAACGGGTCAGGTCGTGGAAGTCCCCATGCTAATGCGGTTCATCGAGCAAAGTTCTCCACCCAGTGAATTTGAGAAGGTCAGTAAGAATGACTGGCCCAAGTTCGATCCCCGCGGGATGACGACCAAGGAATTGTGGGAGGCCACCTGGGCGGTTGATCATGGGACTGGCGCCATGCGGCAAGGCAAGACGGCGTGGTGGAACAAGGCGACGGAGAGCTGGGTCGTCGGGATGATCTTCTACGCGCCGGTTAGATTGGCCTGGGCGACCACGGTGCATAGGTCGCAAGGGCTGACCCTAGACAGAGTCCAGATCGACATGGTGACGTCGGCGTTCATCGGCGAGCCCGGGATGATGTACGTTGCGGCTTCCAGGTGCAGGACGGCACAAGGGACGAGGCTGGTCGGCAGTCCGGATGTGCTGGCAAGACGGACGAAGATCGATCAGCGGGTGATCCCATGGCTTTGAGCTTGAGCTTCGCGGGTAGGAAGGGAGAATAACGATGCCCTGGAGAAACTCTCCGATGGAAGTCAATGAACTTCGCGATCAACTTGCTGCTGCAAAGCGGCGAGTGGCGGAGTTGGAAGCCCTGCTGCGCCGCATTTACCTGGAGGGGAAGGTAGAGGGGAAGGTGGAGGGGAAGGTGGACAATGGCTGATCCACAAGACCCAACCGGGCGCAACATCGGCGGGGTCAGTCCACTGGCTGACCCAGCCAACTGGGTGGATCCGATCGCGCCCAACGATGCGGCGCCAGCCTACTCGCCGGCCACCACGCGCAACCGTGCATCGTCCAACCGGATGCTGGGCTCGTTCGAATTCACCATCATCCAGTCGATGCTCAGTTGCTCAGCAGGGCTGGCTACGATCTCGAGAATTACCAAGAAGGTCGAGTGGCTGTTAGTTGGCGGGGATCCCAACATCCTGCCTCCAAGAAGGTCAGCGGTTGATTTGACCTTGAAGAATCTGCTGGAGAAGGGCTGGCTTTACAAATTGCCGTTGATCGACGGCGAGGTGGAAGGGCGGGATGGGGAAAGATTCTGGATCACCAGCGTTGGATGGGATGAGTATTGCCGGCATTACCGGGTGATGAGCAAGGTGATGGCGGCTTTTAAATATCCTGGGGTTGGTTGAGGTTTCAAATGACAACACACAAACTCAAGTGCTGGCCGGTCTATTTCGATGCTGTGGCGCGGGGTGAGAAGACATTTGAGGGCAGGCGCGACGATCGCGGGTTCCAAGAGGGCGACCATGTTGTCTTGATGCGAACTTATGGGGGTGGAGAGCCGTGGATAGTAGAGCCGGCGCCGGTTGGAAGTGGCCGTGAAGCTATGCATGAGCTGCATTTCGAAATCGGTCATGTCCTGCACGGTGGCCAGTTTGGAATCCAGGATGGCTGGTGCGTTTTCTCGTTGCTGCCTTTAGGCTGGCATTTGGGCAGACATGCTCCCCTTGGGCAGACGGCCTCCGTTGATGTTTAAATAACAGATGTTCAAGCCTAAGCCACTCGTATGGCAGGATCCACTTGCTCCAGCTGGATCATTGCCAGTCCCCTCCCCGTGTTCTCGATGCACGATCGGCCCCAACTCCGATCGCCCCGAGGCGCAGAAGGGCAGGGGATTCGCATGGCTGGATGGAGCCGGTCATTACGGGATCCTAGCCATTGCCGAGTCTCTTGGAGAAGCAGAAGCAAGAGATGGCCTTCCGTTGAGGCCAACTGCCGCAGCCGGCGGAGTCTGGACCCGCGCCATTCAAGGCCAAGGGTTGAATCGAGACGGCTTCTGGATGTTCAACACGGTCAACTGTCAGCCGATGAACAACTGGCTGGAGGGGGCGCCATGGGAAATGGATGCGGTTCATTGCTGCAGATCCTATGTGGATTTCGTAGTCCAGCAGACGCAACCAAGGTTGATCATGAGCTTAGGTGGAGTGGCAACGCGCAATCAAACGGGATTGGTTGGAAAGAAGACCGGCGTCTCCAACATCCGCGGGTTCCTAACCGAATCCCTTCGCTATAAAAGGCCTGACGGATCCCCCATCCCGGTGATGCCGACCTTCCACCCATCTTACTTGGCAAGGGGCAAGCCTTCATTAACAGGAGTTCTACGACATGATATTTCGAATGCAGTACGATGGGCCACAAGAACGAAGGCTGAGGGGGGCGCTAGCGATGTGCCTCTTGCGGGGATTAGGCCGCAGATCCGGGTGCTTCATAATCCCGATCCCCAAACCCTGGATGGGGTCTACCGGGATGCACGTTCCAATCCCCACCTGCATATCTATTACGACATCGAGACGGAAGAATCCGTAGAGGTCGAGGAGGGAGAGATCAGGGCGGCAGGGGATGGTCGGGTTCTTATAATTGGGGCAAGCCATTTCCAGGATGAGAATGCAGAATCAGCAACAGACGTCGAGACGATTCTGGAGGAGCCCAACCACGAGATTAGACAAACGAGGATCAAGCAGATTCAATTCTGCATAAGAAAGAACGTCGCGGTGGTGCTGGATTTTGTAGAGCCGTTCATCGGCTGGAGCAAGAAGCTCATGCGGCTGAGCAATCCAAGATATGGAGTCAACTGTTGGCACTTTGACGACCCATTGCTGGCGGAGGCCGGCTTCACCCACGGTCCAGCCGGGACTCCAGGCGCCAGATCTCACGACATCATGTGGATGTGGCATGCGTGGCAACCGGATCTGCCCAGAGGATTGCAGTTCATCGCCAGCTTTTTTGCCCAGCATTATGCGCCCTGGAAACATCTGAGCGATAGCGATCCAGAATTCTATGGCGCATGTGATGTGACGGCGCCGGCCGAGATTGTCCCTGGATTGGTGGATGCGCTCCACCATGCCGGCGTTTGGGAGAGTTACAACACACACGTTTATAGACTCTCGAGCATTCTGGAAGGGGCGGAGCAACGTGGGATCCCACAGAACAGAAGAAAGCAGAAGGTGCTGGATCTGGAGATTGAAAAGGTCCAGGCGGAGGTGCTTGAAAAACTGCAGGAGAAGGTTCCGGTTGGGATGAGGACACTAGTCCAACCTAAGGATGGATATGCGAATGATGCAACGGCATTGAAGATGATCCATGGGGTTGAAGCAACCCCGGGAAAGGAAGGGAAAATTGTCAAACGAAGAATCAAGAGCCTTGAAACTGGCGAGCTATCTGTTGTCGAGAAGCGAGTCGGAGTTCGCCCGCCAACTCCCGCATGCCCTCCAGCTGCTCTCGGACCTGGAGAGATCTGGGAGCAGCGATGGTTCGAAGTCGCAGTTGGAGCCGACGGAAAGCCGGTTGGAAAATCCACCAAGTCCACCAAGCCGGTTTCCGGACGAGACACTCCCGCGGGGAATGATGCCCCCGGGCAGCAACAAATTGAATATTACATGGCCCATGGATGGCCTGAAAGTCAAATGGCTGGGGCCGGTACTGCACAAGCGTCGGCACAAACCGTGGCCGGTTCCGGTCTCGCTAAGATCCAGAAAATCCTAAGGTGGTGCCGGGTTCAGCCTTTCAATCCCAATTCGTCTAAGCAATTACTTGCCTACATGCAGACCCGCGGTTATGAAATCCCCAAGGATCTCAAGACCCGCAAACCTACAACAGGAAAGGAAGCATTAGTTAAGCTAGGCAAGAAATACAAAGACGGGCTGTTTGTAGACTGCCTGGAATATCGCCAGTATTCCAAGATTAGATCTACGTATATGTGGCCGTTGTCGAATGAGACCACGATCGTCCCGGGCGGGCCAGAGCCAGGGGGAGTAGAGCTGAAGGACTGGCGAGCCCAGGAGGTGACCCCGGTTGGGTGGTTCAAGGTGAAGACTGCGACGGGGGGCTGGACCCCCAAGGTGGCGGCGGTTCATTGGGACTCTGCTCATCATGACTTGGCGCAGCAGTTCTCCTATGAAGAATTGAAACGCCGCTGGTTTGAAATCGGCTGGACCCACACGACCTTCACCCATGCCCCCGCAACGCATCAACTCTCCAGCCGCGGGCCTAATATTCAAAACGCTCCTAAGCATGGCGACATCGCCAAGGCATGGCGCGGGTCCATAGAAGCCCCTCCTGGATATGTTTTGCTAGAGGCCGACTACCGTGCTTACCATGCCTTGACTCTGGGATTCGAAGCGGAGTGCGCAGAGTATATGTGGCTGGCCGCAGGGGACATCCATTCGTTCGTCGCAGGGCATCTGCTCAAAGTTCCAGGTTTTGAAAAATGGGGCGAGATGGCCCAACGTCAAGATAAGGAATTGCTGCAGATTCTAAAGTGGTGGAATTCAGATAAGACCACTGGAGGAACGCATCTGTGGACCGAGCATGGCGGCAAGACTTTCAACTGGATTCGCAACAAGAAGGCCAAGCCGGCGATCCTGGGGATTGGCTTTGGCCTAGGCGATTTCAAGATGTGGCAGATGAATCCGGATTCTTATTCGAGCAGGAAGGATGCCGGGAGCGTGCGCCGGCAGATCAAGGAACTTTTCCCGGCCGTGTTTGCATTTCAAGACCATGCTAGAGAGGAAGCTTTCGAGAATAAGAAGTTGCGGTCCATGCACGGGTGCCACCGCTGGTTCTGGGACGTTTATCACTGGCAACGAGTGGCGGATAATTACGATCCAAAATACAGTGACGATGTGCGGGTCGGCAACGATGGGCAGAAATACAAGAAGGAGTGGGGCGAGGATTCAGAATCGTCCATTGCGTATCGACCGGCCAACGATGCCTTCTGCCACAAGAAATTGCGCATGATCGCCATGGACGACAAGGGGATGATGGATCGATACGGTTTCGCCAACGACCTGCACGATGCGTTGTTTTTTATTTGCAAGTGGAGCAGAAGTGATGAGTGCATTGCGGATGTGAAGACGATGATGGAGGCGCGGAGCCCGATCCTGGTGAATAGAGTTGCGCAGGAGGGGTTGCGATGCGAGGTCGAGGTGATGGTCGGGAGGAACTGGGCTGAGATGAAAAAGGTTGCGTAGCATGCGCCCATCAAGGCGATTGGTGCAGATCCAGGACCACATCTGGGAGCCCGTCATGCGGGCCAGTGGTGAGTGCTTCTGCCCGATCTGCTGCCGGGAATACTACGACCACCCAATGGAGAGGACATTGCTGTTCATGGGCCAGCCTTATCTGACGGTGCTATGCACGGGCGAGCGGGTGAAGCTTTGAATTTGCTCTTGACTTATCGCCCCAAAGGCTTGTAAGATCTGACAAGCATAGGAATTTTCCATGCTGGAAACTGGAGAATCAAACCATGAAATTTGCTGCTAAGAAAAAGCCGACGATCGACGTTAACGCTGTCCTTGTTGGGTCGGCTGGCCTGCTTCCAACCCTCACCATGCCCATCGCCGGCGAGCCTGTCTCTGCCGTTGGCGCCCAGGTGCTCTTCGCGCATCTCTCTCGCCAATACGACAAAGCTTGCGAGAAGGCCAAGGCGATCCACAAGGCCATGCTGATCATTGAAGATCAGATGATGGACGAGCATGCCGATGCGCAGATGCTCGATGAGGTGGTGGCGCTGAAGAACGTCGAGGATTTTGTGGGCCGGCTGGACGTGGGTGAGCCGCTGGCGCCAGTCAAGAAGGCCAAGCGCGGCCGGCCGGCTGGGAGCAAGAAGGTTGCCAAGAATCCACGGGTTGTGGCGTTGGCCAAGGTCAAGGATGCCAAAAAGAAATCCCATCTCTCCGATGCCGGCCGAGCCGCGGTAGCCGCTGCGCAGAAGGCTCGCTGGGCTAAAAAGAAGAAGGATGAGAAGCGGGCGGCGGCGAAGGCTGCGATCGTAGCGCGGGGCTGGACTCCGACGGAGCTGGCCATGAGCGAGGAAGAGATGCGGCAGCTTGCTACTGCCAATCGAGGCTAGAGACTGGAAACAAAAATGTCCCAACAACATCGTCACCACCGCCGTTCTGAGTTGCTCGACCAGCAGCTGGATGTCGAGCAGCTTGCTCCTTCAATCCGGGTCTCGCACAAGGTCGTCCTGGATCTGATCGGCCAGATGCTCGTGAAGCGCGGCATCATCCAGGACAACGATGAGGTCCAGATCGACACGGTGGTGACGATGCCCCGGGCGGATCAGCCGCCCCAGGACGTTGAGTATCTGGTGACGATCCACCGGGCAGGAAGCTTGGTGGAGAATGAAAAGAAAGAGAGGCCGAGCTGATGATGCCCATGAAATG
>Ga0137451_1000007_pt1 | contig 78486 bp, 82 predicted proteins | sample EasRivERMGT500_2_FD_102336 | JGI IMG/M metagenome (GOLD analysis project Ga0137451, IMG submission 102336) | Soil microbial communities from meander-bound floodplain in the East River, Colorado, USA - East River MetaG ERMGT500_2 | ecosystem: Environmental > Terrestrial > Soil > Floodplain ... | reverse complement strand
TGCGGATCTGATCGCCTGCCTCGCACCCAACCGGCGCGCCATAATCTCGGTCAAGGGCCCCGGCAAATAGATCGCCCTGACTGACACGACGAAGAGCCCCGCTGACGTGCGGGGCTTTTTTTTTAGCGCATGCAACCGATCGATCTCCTCGTCAGCGCGCGCTGGGTGATCCCGGTCGAGCCCCCGGAAGCCGTGCTCGCGGATCACAGCGTCGCCGTGGACGCGGGCCGCATCCTCGCCGTGCTCCCTACGGCCGAAGCCGAGCGGCGTTACCAGCCCGCGGAACGCGTCCGCCTGGATAGTCACGCCCTGATCCCGGGCCTGGTCAACCTGCATACCCACGCGGCTATGACGCTCATGCGCGGGCTGGCCGACGATCTTCCCTTGATGATGTGGCTGAAGGACCACGTCTGGCCCGCCGAGGCGAAGCACGCGTCATACGAATTCGTATACGACGGCACGCTGCTCGCCTGCGCCGAGATGCTGCGCGCAGGCGTGACCTGTTTCAACGAGATGTATTTTTTTCCCGAGGCGGCGGCGCGGGCGGCGCTCGAGGCCGGAATGCGCGCCGCGATCGGAATCATCGCCTTCGAATTCCCCACGCCCTACGCGGCCGACGCCGACGACTACCTGGCGAAGGGCCTCGCGGCGCGAGACGCGCTGAAGGAGGAGCCGCTTCTGTCTTTCTGCATGGCTCCGCACGCGCCCTACACGGTGAGCGACAGGACTTTCGCGCGAGTCGTCACCATCGCCGAAGAGCTCGACCTGCCGATCCACATCCACCTGCACGAAACGCAGCACGAAATCGACGAGAGTATCGCCCAATTCAAGGCGCGGCCGCTCGAGCGGCTGCGCGCGCTGGGCGTGCTCGGACCGCGGCTGATCGCCGTGCATGCCGTGCACGTCACCGAACCCGAGATCGAGTTGCTCGCGCGTTTCGGCGCCTCGGTCGCGCACTGCCCCTCTTCGAACCTGAAGCTCGCGAGCGGCTTCGCCCCGGTCGCCGCCATGCTGAAGCACCGCATCAACGTCGGCATCGGCACCGACGGCGCCGCCAGCAACAATCGCCTCGATGTGCTCCAGGAGATGCGCACCGCGGCGCTTCTCGCCAAGGCGGTGGGAAACGACGCCGAGGCGATGCCGGCGCACGCGGCCCTCGCGGCGGCGACGCTGCACGGCGCCCGGGCGCTCGGCCTCGAGGCCTCGATCGGGTCCCTCGCGCCGGGAAAATTCGCCGACTTGTGCGCGATCGCGATCGACGAACCGGAGCTTCTCCCCTGCTACGACCCGGTCTCGCACCTGGTGTACTCGGCAGGGCGCGAGCACGTATCGCATGTCTGGGTTGCCGGGGAGGCTCGGGTGAGGGAACGAGCGCTGGTGCGCTTCGAATACGCAAGCTTGAACAAGCGTGTTCTTTTGTGGCACAATAAGTTGGCAACGGAAACAAAAGCTTAATCACAAAGCCTAAAGCGGACGCTTTCAGGAATTTCCTTAGATTCCCGACGGTGCGCCAAAGCTGCTTGAGCCGCGGCTCGAGCGACAACCCAGGAGGAATGCATGATCAAAAGACTGAGCACCTCGACATCGGCGATTGTCCTGCTCGCGCTCGCAGCCTGCGCGACCACCCCAGAACCCACGGCGCCGAGCGCGCCGGCCGCAGCGCCCGCCCCGCGCGCCGCTCCGGCTCCGGTTCCGGCTCCGGGCGCGGCTCCGGCCAAGCCGGCCGCGGCCAAGCCCGAGAAGGTGACCACGGCCTCCGCAGTCAATTTCGATTTCGACCGGTATGTGATCCGGCCGGATGCGAGAGGCAAGCTCGACGACATGGTCGGCAAGCTGCGCAACGTCAACCTCGAGGTGATCATCGCCGTCGGCCACGCCGACCGCCTCGGCAGCGATGCCTACAACATGAAGCTCTCGGTGCGCCGCGCCGACTCGGTCAAGGCCTACCTCGTCAGCAAGGGCGTCGCCGCCAGCCGCGTATACACCGAAGGCAAGGGCGAGCGCCAGCCCGTCAAGGATTGCAAGGGCGAGGGCAAGACCAAAGCGCTGATCGCATGTCTCGAGCCGAACCGCCGGGCCGAGCTCGAGGCAGTCGGTTCCGTCATGAAGAAGTAACGGCAAGCGTCTCAAGAAAAGCCCTGCTTCGGCAGGGCTTTTTTATTTTCGCGCACGGCCTTAAGCTGTATCCGATATGAACGCCGATCCCCGGGAACTGGAGAAATTCAGCGCGCTCGCCCACCGCTGGTGGGACCCGCAGAGCGAGTTCAAGCCTCTGCACCAGATCAATCCGCTGCGCCTCGCCTGGATCGAGAGGCTCGCCCCCCTTGCGGGGAAATCCGCGCTCGACATCGGGTGCGGCGGCGGCATTCTCTCGGAATCCATGGCGCGGCGTGGGGCGCGCGTCAAAGGCATCGATCTCTCCGACAAGGCGCTCAAGGTGGCGCAACTGCATTCGCTTGAGAGCCGGATCGAAGTGGACTACGAGGCGGTCTCCGCCGAAGACCTCGCCCTGCGCTCGCCTTCCGCTTTCGACGTCGTGACCTGTATGGAACTCCTCGAGCACGTACCCGATCCGGCGAGCACCGTGCGCGCCTGCGCGCGCCTCTCGCGCCCGGGCGGCCAGGTGTTCTTCTCGACCCTCAACCGAAACTTGAAGTCTTATCTGTTCGCCGTGATCGGCGCCGAGTACGTGTTGAAGCTCCTTCCCAAGGGCACGCACGATTACGCGAAATTCATCAAGCCCTCGGAGCTTGCGCGCTATGCCCGCGATTCCGGGCTCGCGGTGCGCAGCATCATCGGCATGACCTACAATCCGCTCGCCAGAACCTACGCACTCGGCGAGGACACCGACGTCAACTATCTCGTCCACGCCGTACGCGACAAAGATTGAGCAAGGTTCGCGCGGTCCTCTTCGATCTCGACGGCACGTTCGCGGACACCGCTCCGGATCTCGGCCGGGCGGTGAACCGGCTGCGCGCCGAGCAAGGCCTCGAGCCTTTGGCAATCGGGATCATGCGCGCGCGCGCCTCAAGCGGCGCCCGCGGCCTGTTGAACGCCGGTTTCGGCTTGACGCCGGAGAGCGAGGGCTACAAGGCCTTGCGCGAGCGCTTTCTCGCGCTTTACGCGGAAAACCTGTGCGTCGAAACGCAGCTCTTCGACGGCATCCCCGAGCTCCTCGCGGCGATCGAGGCGCGCAACCTTCCCTGGGGCATCGTCACCAACAAGGCGAAGCGCTTCACGGAGCCCCTGCTCGAGCGGCTGGGCTTCGCCAAGCGAGCGGCCTGCGTGGTGAGCGGCGACTCGACTCCGCACATCAAGCCGCATCCGGCGCCCCTGGAGCTTGCCGCCGCGCTGCTCCAGCTCCCGCCCGCGGACTGCATCTACTTCGGCGACGATCTGCGCGACGCTCAAGGCGCGCGCGCCGCCGGCATGCGCTTCGCCGCCGCCGGCTGGGGCTACCTCGGCGAAGGCGCCGATCCCCGCACCTGGGACGCCGAGGCGGTGATCTCCCACCCTCGCGAAGCGCTCGATCTCATCGGTTTTTCAGAGCTTCCTTGAGTATTGGAGAACGCCATGCCCGCCTACTGGGTCGCCCGCGCCAAGATCAACGATCCCGTCGAGTACAAGAAATACACCGACCGCGTGCCGGCGATCCTCGCGAAATACGGCGCGAAGGTGCTCGCGCGCGGCGGGCGCTACCGGATACTCGAAGGCCCCGAGAAATTCAACCGCTTCGTCGTGATCGAGTTTCCAACGCTCGAGCAGGGCGTCGCCTGCTTCAACTCTCAGGAATACAAGGACGCCGCGGCTTTTCGCCGAAGGAACGGGGCTGGAGAAAACGAGCTGGTGATGGTCGAAGCCGGCGAAAGCACACCGAAGTAGCCGCTGGGCATCTTGAACTCCGCGAGCCGATCCGCATATGGGATAATGCCGCACGGAATTCGGGGGTGACCTGGTTTCGACGCAGGTAGCAAAGCAGCGCAGGGCATACCGAGGACCAGTGACCTCGTAAATCCATCTGGAAATCTACAAACGCCAACGACGAGCGTTTCGCTCTCGCCGCCTAATACCGGCGAGACGCTGCACTAGCCTGCTGATGGGCTAGGCTCCCGAAAGGGAGTGCAGCGTCATTCACATCAGCCTCTCTGCACGGTCTGGCCGCTTGGCCGCGCGGATCCGTCGAAGCGGCTGGCCGAGCGCCAGCCTGCCGGTCGGCGGGCGCGAGGCGAGATCCAAACGACCAGGCTAAGTATGTAGGCCTGACTGCAGAGGACTTGCGGACGGCGGTTCGATTCCGCCCACCTCCACCAGACCACGAGGGCCCCTCTACGGGGCCCTCGGCATTTGTGACTCGGCTGCGATGGAGTTAGACTACTTCCGTCGCCCCGCATCGCTGAGACCAGGGGCGGCATCCAACCAAGCCATCAGGAGAATTCTGTGCCAACTGGAACAGTGAAGTGGTTCAACCCGTCGAAGGGTTTTGGTTTTATCACCGCTGACGACGGTTCAAAGGATGTCTTCGTCCACATATCGGCCGTAGAAAAGGCCGGAATGTCTTCTCTGAAGGAAGGCCAGAAGGTCGGATACGAGCTGGTCGTGGGGAAAAACGGCAAAACGTCGGCCGAGAACTTGAAGGCTGCGTAGTTCACAGCGATCCGGGAGGATTTCGCCGGTGAACATCATCTGGCGTTTTTACAGCGATCCTACGCAACACTGGAGATGGCAGCGTATTTCCGCCGACCGCACGGTAGTCTCGGAATCGCTTCAGGCCTACAAGAACTACGAAGGATGTTTGGCCGACGCCGTCGACAAGGGCTATGTATTCCAGCCCTCTCAAGCCAAGTCGAACAAGGGACGTGTTCGGTAAGAGCTTAGAGTCCGTTTCGAATTTCTTGAAACGGACCCGACTTAGGGGAGTATGAGGGGATGTGTCCCCTCCTTTTGTAACCGGTTCTTAGGCGTCGAGCGCCGCGACCGCGCGCGGATTGCCTGACTTGGGCGCCTGAATCGCCCGCCAGATTCGTTCCGGCGTCGCCGGTATGTCGAAGTGCGTGACGCCCGCCTGGCGCAGCGCATCGAGCACCGCGTTCATCAGCGCGGGCAGCGACCCGCTGACCCCGGCCTCCCCCACGCCCTTGGCGCCGAGCGGATTGCTCGCGGTCGGCACCGGATGCTCCCGGATCGTCAGGCCGCTCACCAGGCCCGCTCGCGGCATGGCGTAGTCCATGAAGCTCCCGGTGAGGAGCTGGCCGGTTTCCGGATCGTAGATCAGGTGCTCGCCGAACACCTGCCCGGCTCCTTGAGTGATCCCGCCCTGCATCTGGCCTTCGACGATCGGGTGGTTGACGATGTTGCCCGCGTCATCCACCGCGGTGAACTTCACGATCTCTGCGATCCCGGTCTCGGGCTCGATCTCGACTTCGGCGACATGACAGCCGTTCGGAAAGGTCACGCCGAACTTGCCTTCGGTCCTTACGTCGAGCGCCTGAGCCGTGCCTGCGTACTTCTTGGCGAGCGCGAGCAGTGTGACGGCGCGGTCGGTGCCTTTGATTCGGTATGTGCCGTCGCTGAATTCGATGTCGGCGGCGGCCGCCTCGAGATCTTTCGACGTGAGCGCAAGGCCCTTCCCCACCACTTGCTTCGCCGCAAGCTGCATGACGCTGCCGACGCCCAATAGAGAGCGCGAACCGCCGGTGGCGTTGCCGACGAGGCGCACCGCCGGGTCGCCGTTCCTGAGACGGAATTGTTCGATCGGCACGCCGAGCACCGCGGAGACGACCTGCGCGTAGCTCGTCTCGTGGCCCTGCCCGTGCGAGTGCGAGACCGCGTACATCGTGACCTCGCCCTCCGGGCCGAAGCGCAGCTCGACCTGGTCCGAAGGGGCGAAGCCCCCGCCGCTCGCTTCGATGTAGGCGGCCATGCCGCGCCCGCGCAATTTCCCTAGCGCCGCCGATTGCGCGCGGCGCGTGGGAAATCCCGCCCAGTCGGAGGCGGCGAGCGCATCGGTGAGGACGCCTTCGAAGTCGCCGCAGTCGTAGGTGTTGCCGTTCGCCGCCTTATATGGAAACCGATTCTTCGGCACGAGGTTCTTCCGCCGCAGCTCGGCGGGATCCACGTTCAGTTCGAGGGCCGCCTGTTCGACCAGGCGCTCGATCATGTAGGACATCACCGGGCGGCCCGCGCCGCGGTAGGCGGCCCCGGGCGCCTTGTTCGTCACCGCGAGCCGCACGCGCGCGCAGGCGGCGGGCACGTCGTACACGCCGGTGAGGCACGCGACCACGCCTTGGGTGTTGATGAAGGGCCCGGTCGGCGCGAGGTAGGCGCCGAGATCGGCGGTGTACGCAAAGCGCATCGCGAGAAACTTCCCCGAGGCATCGAGCGCGAGCTCGCTCGTGCTGACGACGTCCCGCCCCTGCTCGTCCGAAAGAAAAACCTCCGAGCGGCTGCCGGTCCACTTCACCGCGCGTCCGGTTTTTTTCGCCGCGAGCAGCACCGCGCAGTATTCGGGATACATGTTGAAGCGCACGCCGAACCCGCCGCCGACGTCCTCCGCAATCACGTCGATCTTGTCGTCGGGAACTCCCATCGTGTGCACGAGCTGCGCGCGCATGCCCGCCGTGCCTTGCGTGCAGGCGTAGAGCGCGTATTTTCCGGTCGCGGTGTCGTAGGTCGCGGCGCAGGCGCGCGGCTCCATCGGATTGCCGACCATGCGCGGGTTATCGAGAGCGAGTCTTACGACGCGCGCGGCGGAACGAAACGCGGCCTCGGTGGCGGCTTCGTCGCCCGCGATCCAGTCGAATGAAAGATTGCCGGGGAGCTCGGCGTGAAGCTGCGGCGCACCGGGCTGCAGCGCTTTTTCCGCGATGGTCACCGCAGGAAGGTCCTTGTATTCGACCGCGATCAATTCGGCGGCATCCTGCGCGGTGTGCGCCGACTCCGCCACAACGCAGGCGACGCATTCGCCGACGTGGCGCACCTTGCCTTGCGCGAGCACCGGGCGCGGCGGTTTCTTGAGCGGCTCTCCGAAGCGGTCCTTCACGGCGAGATTCGTCGGAATCGACTTGTAGCCCGCTTCGGCGACGTCCTTGCCGATCAGCACGGCGAGCACGCCGGGGGCTTTGAGCGCGGCCGATACGTCGATCCCGCGGATCTCGGCATGCGCGCGATCCGAGCGCAGGAACGCCGCGTAGGCCTGATTCGGAAAATTCCAGTCTGAGATGAATCGCCCCTGCCCGGTGAGCAGGCGCCGGTCTTCCAGTCTTCCTTTCATGTTGGACGGAGCATACCAGAACGATCGCGCGATTCGCCGCCACTGCGGTACACTACGCCGCTTTCGCGGGGAAGAAATGCGGATCGCGAGCTACCGCACGCCCAAGGGCGCCGGCTACGGCATAGTGATCGAAGACGGAATCGTCGATCTCACCCGTCGCATCGGCAAGAAGTATCCGGACCTGCGCGCCCTGATCGCGGGCGGAGCGCTCGCTCAAGGCGAGAAGATTGCGAAACGCGCCAAGAAAACCGATCTCAAGCTCGCCAAGGTCAGTTTCCTTCCCGTAATCGCGAATCCGGGAAAGATCATCTGCGTGGGCTTGAACTACGAAGAGCACCGAATGGAGACCGGCCGCGACAAGACCGAGAACCCTGCGCTTTTCATCCGCGTACCCGAGTCGCAAGTCGGGCACAACCAGCCGATCCTCCTGCCGCCGGAATCGACCCACCTCGACTACGAAGGCGAGATCGCGGTGATCGTCGGAAAACCCGGGCGGCGCATCTCGCAGGAAAACTCCTGGAAGCACATCGCCGGCTACGCCTGCTACAACGACGGCTCGGTGCGCGACTGGCAACGCCACACGCTGCAGTGGACCGCGGGCAAGAACTTCAGCCGCACCGGCGGCTTCGGCCCCTGGATGACCACGCGCGGCGAGATCAAGGACGGCGAGGAGCTGACGCTGGAGACGCGCCTCAACGGCCAAGTCATGCAGCACGCCACCACCGGGCAGATGATTCACCGCATCCCGCGGCTCATCAACTACATCTCGACCTTCACCTCCCTGGAGCCGGGCGATGTGATCGTGACCGGCACTCCCGGTGGGGTCGGCGCACGCCGCAATCCTCCGTTGTGGATGAAAACAGGCGACAAAGTGGAAGTCGAAGTGACGAAGATCGGCGTGCTCGTGAATACGATAAAGGCGGAGCGAGCAGTGCGAACGGCTGCGATACCCCAGTCGGGCTTGGAGGCTCGTCTCGCTGGAGTCGCCTGAGGCTTTGCACAAATCCGCCGGTTCGCGGATTTCCGCCCCGCCCGGCCAGCGCCGCTCAGTGGTCGCAGCGGACTGTCGCTGAGTGTGGGCTCAATCCCGCGTCTGCGCGACAAAAAGGCTGCAGGGCGCATGGTCGAGCAGGCTTTTTCCCACCGACCCGCGCCACCAGCGCGAAGTAAACGAGGCCTTCTGCTGGTGGCCTACGACGATGACGTCGCATTTCAGCTGCGCGGCAAGACGGCAGATCTCTTCCACGGGCTCGCCGACGGCAAGATGGCCGGTGACGGCGAAGCCCTTCTGCTTGAGCTGCTGAATGCCTTCGTTCAGCACTTCCTGGGCGCGTTTCTTCTCCTCCTCCAGCAGTTCCTCCGGGAGAAAGCCTTCGGTCAGGAACATGCTCGAGGGCATGCCGGCGACCGCCAGCAGGTGGGTCTCCGACTTGGCGAACGATGCGATCTCGGCGCAAGCGAGCAAGGCCGATTTGCCTTCGCGGGAGCCGTTGTAGGCCAACAGGATCTTGTTGAACATGGCAGTCTCCTTTTCGCCTATTTGGCGAGCAGTCCCAGCCGTTTGACCAGCGCGAGCTTGCGTGCGATTGATTTCATGCGGCCCTCCTCCATTTCCGGTGTTCTTCGCCCGGCGGGCTAGCTTGATTCGCCGCCAAGCTTGCCGAAAACGCGCTGGAACGTCAACGCGTTTGCAAATGGGCGCAACCGCGTCGGGGTAGAATCGCCGCTTTTGCGCCTTGCCCCCATGCCCCTGGACGCCTCCCGCCCCGATCTTACCCTTGCGGTGATCGGCACGGGCGTGATGGGGCGCGGCATCGCCCAGATCGCCGCGCAAGCCGGCATCCGCGTGCTGCTCCAGGACAGCCGTCCCGGCGCCGCGCAAGGAGCAAAGGACCAAATCTCCCAGCAGTTTGCGCGGCTCTCGGAAAAAGGCCGTCTCGCCGCGAGCGACGCGGAACGCGCTGGGGGCAAGCTCGCGGTCGTCGATGCCCTAGGTGCGCTCTCTTCCTGCCACGTCGTCATCGAGGCCATCGTGGAAAGCCTGGAGGCCAAGCGCGAGCTGTTCCGCGCGCTGGAGGCGATTGTCGCCGCGGATTGCCTGATTGCGAGCAACACCTCGTCGCTCTCGATCACCGCGATCGCCGCGGCGTGCAAGCGGCCCGAGCGCATCGGCGGGTTTCACTTCTTCAACCCGGTGCCGCTGATGAAAGTCGTCGAAGTCGTGGACGGGCTGCTGACCGCGCCCTGGGTCGGCGAGACGCTCACCGCGCTCGCGCTGCGCTGCGGCCACAAGCCGGTGCGAGCGAAGGACACCCCGGGCTTCATCGTCAATCACGCGGGCCGCGGCTACGGCACCGAGGCGCTGCGCATTCTCGGGGAAGGCGTCGCGGAGTTCCACGATGTGGACCGCATCCTGCGCGACTGCGCCGGCTTTCGCCTGGGCCCCTTCGAGCTGTTCGATCTGACGGGCCTCGACGTGTCGCACCCGGTGATGGAATCGATCTACCGGCAATATTACGAGGAGCCGCGCTATCGCCCTTCGCCCATTACCGGCCAGCGCGTCGCCGCGGGGCTCCTCGGCCGCAAGTCCGGCCGCGGTTTCTATCGGTACGAGAACGGCAAGCAGGAACAAATCCCCGAGCCTCCCGCGCCGGCCGCGCGGCCTGAGAGCGTCTGGGTGAGCCGCGCGGGACTTGGAGCGAAGCTCGCCGAGCTGGTTCCCAAGCTCGGAGCGCGGGTCGATGCGGGCGCCCAACCTGCGGGGAAGTCGCTATGCCTGGTTGCGCCCATCGGCACGGATGCAACGAGCGCCGCGCTCGATGAGGGACTCGACCCGACGCGCACGCTCGCGGTCGATTGTCTTTTCACTCTGGACAAGCGCCGCACGCTTATGACGACGCCGGTGACCGCTCCCGCCCTGTCCGCCGCCGCCCATGGCCTGCTTTCGAGCGACGGCGTTCCGGTCTCGGTAGTCCATGATTCGCCGGGATTCGTCGCGCAGCGCGTCATCGCGCAGGTCGTCAACATCGCTTGCGACATCGCGCAGCAGCGCATCGCTTCTCCCGCCGACATCGACGCCGCGGTGACACTCGGCCTCGCCTATCCGCAGGGACCGCTCGCCTGGGGCGATGCGATCGGAGCCGCGAGAATTCTCGGCATTCTCGATGCCTTGCAAGACTTCTACGGCGATCCCCGCTACCGCGCAAGCCCTTGGCTGAAGCGCCGGGCGCGGCTGGGCGTATCATTGCTCACTCCAGACGCCTAAAGGCCGGACACTTCCATGAACGCCCCACTCAAAGCCAAGCCCAAGAAAGCACAGTTCTCCTGGCAGGACCCGCTCCTGCTCGAAGCGCAGCTCACCGAGTCCGAGCGCATGGTGCGCGACGCGGCGCGCGCGTACGCGCAGGACAAACTGCAGTCGCGCGTTCTGGAGGCGTTCCGCAGCGAGAAGGCCGATCCCTCGATTCTCCGCGAGATGGGGGCGCTCGGATTCCTCGGGGCTACGCTTCCCGCCGAATACGGCGGCGCCGGCGTCAACCACGTGAGCTACGGACTGATCGCACGCGAGTTGGAGCGCGTGGACTCGGGCTACCGCTCGACCATGAGCGTGCAAAGTTCGCTCGTCATGACGCCGATCCACGAATTCGGCTCCGAGGAACACAGGAAAAACTATCTGCCGAAGCTCGCGAAGGGCGAGCTGATCGGCTGTTTCGGCCTGACCGAGCCCAACCACGGCTCCGACCCCGCCGGCATGCAGACGCGGGCGAAGAAAGTCTCCGGCGGCTACAGCTTGAGCGGCTCGAAGACCTGGATCAGCAACGCGCCGATCGCCGATCTTTTCCTGATCTGGGCGAAGACCGAGGACGGCCGCATCCGCGGATTCCTCGCCGAGAAAGGCGCGAAAGGACTCTCGGCGCCGCCGATCCAAGGCAAGGTGGGGCTGCGCACCTCGATTACCGGCGAGGTGGTGATGGACAACGTGTTCGTGCCCGAGGACAAGCTGCTCCCCGGCGTCGAAGGCCTGAAGGGCCCTTTTACCTGCCTTAACGCGGCGCGCTACGGCATCGCCTGGGGCGCGCTCGGCGCAGCCGAGGACTGCTGGCACCGCGCGCGCCAGTACGTGCTCGACCGCAAGCAATTCGGCAGGCCGCTTGCGGCGAACCAACTGATCCAGAAAAAGCTCGCGGACATGCAGACCGAAATCTGCCTGGGGCTACAGGGCGTGCTGCGCTTCGGCCGGATGAAGGACGAAGGCAGCGACACGCCGGAAATCACTTCGATCATGAAGCGCAACTCCTGCGGCAAGGCGCTCGATATCGCGCGCATGGCGCGCGACATGCTGGGCGGCAACGGCATCTCGGACGAGTTCGGCGTCGTGCGCCACATGGTCAACCTCGAAGTCGTCAACACCTACGAAGGAACGCACGACATCCACGCCTTGATCCTCGGTCGCGCGCAAACGGGAATACAGGCTTTCTCCTGAACGCAGGCATGCGGCCGCTACGTGACTTCACGCCGAAGCGCGCCGGGCCGTGCGCGGCGTGTTCTGCGACATCGACGACACGCTCACCACCGGCGAGCGAGTTACCGCGGCTGCTTACGCCGCGATGGGGCGTCGGCTGGTTCGGAATTTGCGACAAACTCGCGATGACGCGCGCTGATGCGCCAGGAAATTGGCTGGATGATTCGTTTCGAATTGCTGGAGGCGATGAACATGCCGAAAACAAATGAAAGCAAGGTAAATACGTTCATAAGAAAGAGCCTGGGCGTCAAGATAGCCTTGGGGATTGGGGGCATCCTCATCTTTGTGCTCGGAGCCATGGCCTGGGTAAGCGTTTCTTTCTTTACGAATGAATACCTGGGGTGGGTGGAAGCGCGCTCCGAGGTGCTGGGCAGGCCGTTGCGAGACCGCATCAAGGACTTGTTGTCCCAGGTGGGTTACAACGAATCTGTCTTTCTCTCCCTAAACGTAGATATACGCTCCATTCTCAAGGAAAATCGCGAGCTTTCTCAAATCGCCATCCATGATCCGTCCGGTAAGATCTTGACCCACAGTGACCCCGAGCGGGCGAAACTGCTACATGGGTTGGGTCCGATTCAGAAGGCCCTCGAAGGACGCCCTCAGAAGCCCGTCACCTTCTTCTCCGAAGGGAGCTATCACACTCTCCTACCGGTAACTCACGAGAAGACGCTGGTCTATGTCTCCGTGGGGTCTCGGGCGGATTTGATTGAGGGGGTTCGCTCAAGGATCGCATTGACGTTTCTAGTCCTGGCTCTTGTTTCTCTGCTGGTCGGCGGCATGGGTACGCTCTGGGTCGTTCGGCGAACCATCTCCAGGCCAAGCGAGCGCATGATCGCGCTGGCGAAAGACCTTGCTGAAGGCGATGGCGACTTGACGAAACGCCTGGACGTTCAGAGCCGGGACGAGATCGGCGAGATGGCCTATTGGTTCAACACTTTCTTGGACAAGATTCACAGCCTGATAGGCGAGGTGAAGGTCACCGCAGTCGAGGTTGCTTCTGCTTCGCAGCAGCTCTCCTCGGCCGCGAGCCAGCTCTCCGACGGCTCCCAGGAGCAGGCCTCGTCATTGGAGGAAACCGCAGCCTCGCTGGAACAGATCACGGCTACGGTGAAGCAGACCGCGGACAATGCCAAGCAGGCCAACCAACTTGCCGCAAGCTCGAGCGACGCTGCGGACAAGGGTGGACAGGTGGTGACCTCGGCGGTCGCGGCGATGGCGGAGATCACAAAGTCTTCCAAGAAGATCGCCGACATCACCACGACGATTCACCAGATCGCGTTTCAGACCAATTTGTTGGCACTCAATGCCGCGGTGGAGGCGGCGCGTGCGGGCGAGCAAGGTCGCGGGTTTGCGGTGGTAGCGACAGAGGTGAGGAATCTGGCCCAGAGGAGCGCGACGGCGGCCAAGGAGATCAGGGCGTTGATTCAGGATTCGGTGGAAAAAGTAGAAGCCGGGTCAACCTTGGTCAACCAATCGGGGCAAACCTTGCAGGAGATTGTTGCTTCGGTGAAGCAGGTGACCGACATTATTGGGGAGATCGCGGCGGGCACCCAGGAGCAGTCGGCCGGGATCGATCAGGTGAACCTGGGGGTGAACCAGATGGATCACGTGGTGCAGTCCAATGCGGCGCAGACGGAGCAGTTGAGCGCTACGGCGCACTTGATGGCCGAACAGGGCGGGCAGCTTCAGGCGCTGGTGAGAAGGTTCAAGCTTGGAGACGAGAGCCAGGCGCAGATGCGCGCCTACGAGCCGACGACTGCCGTGGTAAGGCCGAAGGCGAGGATAGGAATAGGCAAAGTCGCTTCCCGTGTGGAGGGAACGGCCTCGCGTCACGAAGAGCGTTTTGAGGAGTTCTGACAGATGCCCGGGCGCGGCGGGCACGGTTGCGCTTGACTCGTTTCGCCCGCAGACTGCACGATCTGTTAAAGGACGCAACGGAATTGCCGCTGCGCCTTAGGGGAGCATGGGCGATGCATCGCTCATCCTGCAACCGGTTCTCGATGCGCTCATACCATCATGCTTGATGCCCTGATCGGCGGACTCCTTCTCGTCCTCCAGTGGAAGGCGTTCAGCCTGATGCTCGTCGGGATGGGCTTGGGCTTCGTCATCGGCCTGCTGCCGGGCATCGGCGGCGCGGCGACGCTCGCGCTCATGCTTCCGTTCGTGTTCGCGATGACGCCGGCGGAGGCCTTCGCTTTTCTTCTCGGCATGCATTCGGTTGCGGCCACCACCGGGGACATCACCTCGATTCTCTTCGGTGTCCCGGGTGAAGCACTCTCCGCCGCGACGGTGGTGGACGGTCATCCGATGGCGAAGCGGGGCGAGGCAGGGCGCGCTTTGGGCGCGGCGTTGATGAGCTCGCTCATCGGCGCCGTGATCGGGGCCGCGGCGTTGGCGGTCTCCATTCCGATCGTTCGGCCGCTGGTGCTGACCTTCGGCTCGCCGGAACTCTTCATGATCTCCGTCATGGGAATCGCCTGCATCACTTCGCTCAGCGGTATCGGAGCGCGCGCGCAGATCAAGGGATTCGCGATGGGGCTTCTCGGTCTGTTGCTCTGCACGATCGGGCAGGAGCGGCAGTCCGGGGGTCTGCGCTTCGACTTCGGCCTGATCTATCTCTGGGAGGGGCTGGACCTGATCCCGGTCCTGGTGGGGATCTTCGCCATCCCCGAGATCATCGACCTCGCGGCGCGCGGCACCGCGATCGCCGGAGAGAAACCGGCAGGACAGCTGGGCGCCGGCGTCTGGGAGGGCGTCAAGGATTCATTCCGCCACTTCTGGCTCGTCATGCGCTGCTCCGCGGTCGGTGTCTTTGTCGGCATCCTGCCGGGAGCGGGAGGCGGGGTCGCGCAGTGGATGGCGTACGCCCATGCGGTGCAAAGCGCGAAGGACGCCAAAGACCGCGAGCGTTTCGGCAAGGGCGACGTCCGCGGCGTGCTGGGACCGGGTGCGGCGAACAACTCCAAAGAGGGAGGCGACCTGATCCCGACCATCGCGTTCGGCGTGCCCGGAAGCGGCGCGATGGCGATCCTGCTCGGCGCCTTCATGATCATGGGGCTCGTGCCGGGTCCGGACATGCTGACCAAGCACCTCGCCGTGACCTACTCGATGGTATGGACGCTGGTGATCGCCAATGTCATCGCGGTGCTGCTGTGCTTCGTTTTCCTGAACCACCTTGCGAAGCTCACGCAGATCCGCGGCAGCCTGATCATTCCGTTCGTGCTGCTGTTGGTCTTCGTCGGGAGCTACACCTCGAACAGTCACATCGCCGACCTGCTGGTGACATTGGGATTCGGCGCCCTCGGCTATCTGATGGTGCGCTTCGGCTGGCCGCGCGCGCCGCTCGTCCTCGGCTTCGTGCTGGGAAAGCTGGTCGAGACCTACCTCTTCATCTCGATGGCGCGCTACGGCTTCTCCTGGCTGACCCAACCGCTGGTGCTCGTGCTGATCGCGCTCACCGTGCTGGTCATCGCGTACCCGTTCATCCAGGAGCGGCGCCAGGGAACCACAGGGAGGGTGTATGCGGATTAGCGCGCCTTCCATTTTCAGTTTCTTTCTTGCTGTCCTCGCGGCTTTCGCCATCGGCTCGGCATGGTCCTGGCCGTTCAAGACCCAGCTCTTTCCGCTCGTTACGGCGATCCCGCTCCTCGTCCTCGCACTCGTACAGCTCATGCTCGATTTGCGCGGCAAGGCCGGGCCGGCCGACGGCCCCGCTGTGGACCTCGCGCTTTCCAGCGAGGTCCCGGAAACGATCGCCCGCCGACGGACCCTTCTGACCTTCGCGTGGATGGCGGGCTTCATCGCGCTGGTGTTTCTGATAGGCTTCCCCTTGGCCGTCCCGCTCTTCATGTTCTGCTATCTCATGCTCCAGAGCGCAGCCGGTTGGTGGCGCTCGCTCGCCCTGACGGCGGTCGCATGGGGATTTTTCTACGGCCTCTTCGAACGGCTGCTTCGTTTCCCGTTCGGCGCGGGCCTCGTCCAGACCTGGCTCGGTCTATAACTTCAAAGGAGGAAAGCGATGAAACCCAGATGGATTTTCGGCATCGTGGCCGGCATTGCGGCGAACGCGTTCGTGCCCGCCGCTGCCTGGGCGCAGGCGCCCTACTACGAGGGCAAGACGATCGTAGTGGTGATCGGGGCAAAAAGCGGCAGCCTCGAGATCGCGTCCCGGGTCGTGGCTCGCCATCTCGGCAAGCATATCGCGGGCAATCCGACGGTGATCGTGCAGAACATGCCGGGAGCCGCGCACCTGGTCGCCACCAATCACGTCTTCAACGCCGCCAGGCCCGACGGGCTGACATTGCTTGCGGCCAATCCCTCGGTCGGCATCGCGCAGCTCACCAAAGTCGATGCGGCGCGCTTCGATCTGCGCAAATTCGAGTGGCTCGGCTCTTCGGGCGCCGACGGGGTCATGCTCTCGATTCGCCCCGACCTGCCCTACAAGACCTGGGATGAGCTGAAGAAGGCCGACAAGGAGCTGGTCGTCGGAACCACCGGCCCGGGCTCGAACGCGCACGACTTCCCGCTGTTGCTAAAGGAGTTCGCCGGCGCGAAATTCAGGTTCGTGTCCGGCTATCCCGCCAACTCCGACATTCTGCTCGCGGTGGAGCGCAAGGAAATCGATGTCTGGGCGGCCCTGGGGACCACCATCAAGTTCGCTGCCGATCGCGGCGCCGTGCGCCCGCTGGTCCGCGGCCGCACCGCCGTTCCCGGATTCGAAGGTTTGCCGGTCGACGAGGATCTTGCGACGAGCAAGCTCGGGAAGTCGATCATGTCGATCCGCTCGGCGCCTCTCACGATCGGGCGGGCCTTTGCGGCTCCTCCCGGAACGCCGGCCGACCGCGTGAAGATTCTCAGGGAGGCTTTCGCCAAGGCAATGCAGGACAAGGAGCTGCGCGCCGACGCCCAGAAGGCCAAGATCGCGATGAGCTATATCGCCGGGGAAGAGGTAGCGAGGATGTTCGCCGCGCTGATACAGCAGCCCCCCGAAGTGCAGAAGGAAATGATGAAGTACATCAAGTTCGAGAGCTAGGATCTATTACGAACAGGGGAACCTTGCGGTTCCCCCGTTACCCCCTCCATTACGAACAGGAGAACCTTGCGGTTTCCCCGTTACCCCCTCCATTACGAACAGGAGAACCTTGCGGTTCCCCCGTTACCCCCTCCGGGCGTTCAGTCTGCGCCGGCCGCAACGGCGCAGGCGCGCTCAATTTTCGAAAGCAGTTTTTTCGGGTCGCCGCCTTCATCGAGCGCGGCAAGACTGAGGCGGAGCAGCTCCTCCGCGGCGCGCTCGCCGACGAGGCCAGCGGTCGCGCGCCGGAATTTTTCGGCGATCTGTGCTTCGTCAAACGGCCGCTCTGGATCACCCGGTAAGTGAGTCACGAGCCTCTCATGCTCTCCCCTCGGCGTGGTTACCCCAAGCCGCGCCGGCCAGGACTTCGGATAATACTGAAGCAGATCTTCGTCCGCCTTGACGGTGACCTTCGCCATGAAAGTGCCGATTTCGCCCGACACGCGTTCCGGAGCCTGTTTGACGTCGAGCATGGCATCGGGCGCAAATGCGGCCAGGGCCATCTGATAGGAAACGCTGGTCAGATGCGAGCTGCGATCGCCCGGAACCAATCCGTGGTCGACCATCCGAAGACAGAGAGAAGGCACCGAAACGACGAGCTGTGTCATGTCGGAGGGCGGAACGCCTGCTTCGATGATCTCTTTGAGAGCCTGCGTCGCCGCCATGGTCTGCCTTGCCGCGCACCAAGGTTTGAAACTCACTTCGGGAAGCACGGAACGTTCCCCAAGCGTATCGACAAGCGCAGCAAGGTCCGGGGAGAGGTTGTAGACCGAGGAGAACATGTCCCCTTCGAAGATGCGCAGGTCCGCCGTGAAACCTGCTTGCGCCGAAAGCGCCGCCGAGACTCCGTTCCGCGCGGCGTGGCCGATCGCGAGCCAGCGCGACATCGCCGCGCCGCTCTGGCGCCCCACCGCGGGCGAGGCCAGGCTGATCGCGATGCCGAGCGCGTGCGCCGCTTGCTGCTCGGTGAGATCGAGGAGCCGCGCTGCGACCGCCGCCACTGCGAAAGGCGCGGCGAAGTAGGTCGGCCAGATGCCGCGATAGAGAATCCAGGGACCTTTGAGGGCCTCGCCCAGCCGCGCCATCGCGTCGTAGCCCACCGCAACCGCCTCGGCAATCGCCGTCCCTCCCCGTCCGAGCGAGCCGCCGATCGTCAGCGCGGCTGGAACGATCAGCGCGCCGGGCGTCGTCCCGGAGGACAAATGAATGTCGTCGATCTCGCTCAGCCGCGCGAGAGCGCAGTTCAGAGCGACGCTGCCGAGCATTCTCTCGCCGAGCGGATTGGCTGGTGCGTTCTCCCGTTTCTTGGCAAACCGTATCAGGGCGCGTCCTTCCGGCGCGCCGCTCGCCGCGATCCAAGCCCCGACCGTGTCCGCAAGATGAAGCCGCGCGAAGTCTCGTAGGGAGCGGGAAAGATTTCCGCGATAGCCGCCGGCGACATGAGTCCCGAATCGCTCGAGCACAGTCATGTTGGATGACCGGATCAGTCCGGTGCCGAGCTCGTAGCGGGACTACTTTCGGATTTCAGACTTTGTCTCAATTCGAAGGTAGCCGCTGGGTCCACCGACAGGTCTTCCCTGAGAACCACGCCGTAGTCGTCGCGTGCTGCGTTCTTCGACACCAGTTCTTCCAGTACATCCAAGCGCACGCGTTCGGGGTCGCGCTCGAGCGGGTCTCCCCAACCGCCCCCGCCCCCGGTGCGCACAATCACCTCCGAATCTTTCGGCACAGGCTTGTGGCTGCCGTGCATCATTCGATATTCGCTCTCCCCGGGACTGCGCAAATAGTAGCCTCCGCTCTCGCCGGGCTTGCCCCCCCAGAGGCCCCATGCAGGGCATCCGCGGCGGTTCGCCCGCTCGAAGTTCCATTTTCCTTCGACGAAGTTGCGCACCTGCATGTCGATGCCCAGGCCTCCCCGGAACTTCCCCGGCCCGGCGGAATCGCGGCGCAGCGAGCGCGCCTTCACCAGTACCGGGCACTTCAACTCGATGCCTTCGATCGAGCCGTTGCGTACGTCTCCCTGGCAAACCGATACCGTGGCGGATTCCCCGTCCTCGAGAGGCCGTCCGCCCCAGCCGCCGCCTTCGATGCTCTGCACGACGAAACGGCGTCTCGACTTCGGGTGAACGCCGAAGAACACGACCGAGCCGCCAAGGAGCGCGTGGTGCGCCGCCGGGATCCTCTCAGGGATCGCCGGGGCGAGCGAGCTGAGGATCGTTTCGACGACGGTCGGAACGAAGATGCTCCAGCCCGCCATCGGCGCCGGATACCGGGCCATCATGATGTTTCCTTCCGGGATGATCACATCGAGCGCGCGAAACGAGCCTTCGTTGACCGGGTCGAGCGGTCCGGTGATCGCCTTGTAGGCGACGCGCGCGCCGGCTAGCGTGCGCGAATTGACGGCCGCCTTGCGCTCGGCCGAGCAGCCCGACAGGTCGATGGTCATGTCGCTCGACTTGACCGTGACCTTCGCGTGGATGCGCACGCGATCGTTCGGCGTCACGCCGTCGTCGTCAAAAAACGATTCGGCTTGGTACACGCCGTCGGCAAGCTGGGCGACGACGTTCCTGCACTTGGTTTCGGTCTCGTCGAAAATCCGCGCGATGGCTTTGAGTATCGTGTATCTCCCATACTTGCGGAACAACTCGTCCAGCCGCCGTATGCCCAGCCTGCAGGCGGCAATCTGCGAGTTCATGTCGCCGAGCGAGGATTCGGGGAAGCGGATGTTGTCGCGGATGACCCGATGGAGCGTCTGGTCGAGCCGGCCGCCGTCGTAAATCTTCAGCTGGTCGAGCTGCAGACCTTCCTGCCAGGGATCCGGCACCTCGGGACCCGCGCCGAACCCGGTGCTCGTCCCGCCGACGTCGATCCAGTGCGCGCGGACCATCGAAAACGCGAGCAGCTCGCCTTTCAAGAAGTACGGAACATAGATGACCACGTTATTCAGGTGCTGCCCGGCGACGGCGGGGTGGTTCGTAATCAAAACGTCCCCCGGTTTGAAGCCCTTCTTGCCGTAGCGCTTCACCGCATCGGTGATGAGGACTCCCAGGTCGGCAACGAAATGGGAGACGCCCCCGACGTTCTGGCTGATCAGCTCGCCTCTGGCGTTCACGAGCGCGGTGCAGAAATCGCGTACCTCGTAAATCATCATGTTGTAGGACGTGCGCTGCAGGTCCGCTGCCATTTCGTTCGCGATCGCGGGCAACGCGTTGCGGACGACTTCCAGGGTCACCGGATCGAGCTTGGTCCTCATGCTGTACCTCTCACCGAAATTACCAGCTCGCCGGTTTTCGCGACCACGCAGATATCACCCTTGAAGAGCACCGTCGTCGTGCCGTGCTCCCGCACCAGGGCCGGCCCCGCTATGCGGGCACCCGCACCGAGCTGGTCGCGCTGATATACCGGGCAGGATACCGCCTTGCGCCCATCACCGAGATACGCATCGACCTTGCGGGAAGGCGCGGCGCGGCGCTTCGTGGCAAGCCGCGGAAACTTCATCTTCGGTCGCTTGCCGATCACCGCGAACCGGACGTTGACGATCTCGACCGGCTCACCCGGCGAATGGTGCGCATAGCGCCGATCGTACATGCGGTCGAAAGCGGTCCTGATGGCGCGGCGATCTCCTGCCCCGATCTGCTTTTGGGAGATGGGCACCGAAAGCGTGAATTCCTGGCCGACGTAGCGCAGATCGAGATGGAGTTGGTACGAGACGGTCTTTTTCCGCCGCAACGCGCCTTCGGCCTCCTTGGACATTTCTTCGATGGTCCGTTCGAGCTGTATGAAGTCGGCCCCTTCGAGATCCGAGTAGAAGGTGCGGATGAAATCGTGCCGCTCGTCGGCGGCAAGCATGCCCAGCGCGGAAAAATGCGCGGGGAAAAGCGGCACGATGACCTTCGGGATGTGCAGCTCGCGCGCGATCGCCATGACGTGCAGCGGACCGGCGCCCCCCGAAGCGACCAGCGCAAACTCCCGCGGATCGTAGCCCTTCGCGACTGAAACCTCGCGCACCGCAAGCGACATCTTGGAGACGGCGATATCGACGATCGCCTGCGCCGCGGCCGTGACGCCCATTTTGAGCGGATCGGAGATTCTCGTCTTGATGCCTTGGGCTGCGGCTTTCGCATCGAGCACCATCTGCCCGCCGAGGAAATCCTCCGGATCGAGACGCCCCAGAACGAGATTGGCGTCGGTAATCGTGGGCTGCGTGCCGCCGCCGCGATAGCAGATCGGCCCCGGCTCGGCGCCCGCGCTTTGCGGACCCACCTTGAGCGCGCCCACCTCGTCGATCCAGGCGATGCTGCCGCCGCCCGCGCCGACTTCGACGACATCGATGACCGGCATCATTACCGGATGGCCGCTCGCATAGCCGCCCACGTAATAGCCGGGGGCCATGGTGGGTTCGCCATTGCGTATCAGGCTCGCCTTGGCGGTCGTACCGCCCATGTCGAACGAGATCGCATTCGGAAAACCGAGCGCGCGGCCCACTTGCGCGGAGGCGATGATGCCGCCAACCGGTCCGGACTCCATCATGCTCACGGGGCGCTCGGTGGCGACCTCCGGCGTCATCACCCCGCCGTTTGACTGCATGATCGTCAGATCGCCGTGAAAACCGATTTCGGCGAGGTTCGACTTGAGACCCTTCACGTAGCCCCCGACCTTCGGCCCGATATAGGCATTCACCACGGTGGTCGACATTCTTTCGAATTCGCGGTATTCGCGAAGGATTTCATGGGAGAGCGAAACGTAGGCGCCGGGCAGCGCCCTGCGGACGATTTCACCGGCGGCGCGCTCATGCTCGGGGTTCGCGTAGGAGTGAAGGAAGCAGACGGCGACGGCCTCGACGCCCTCCTCCGCGAGCCGCCTGCAGGCGTCTTCGACGCTTCCCCGCTGCAGGGGCTCGAGCACTTCGCCCGAGCCGAGCATGCGCTCGGCGACCTCCCGCGTCAGGCGCCGCGGAACCAGAGGCCGGTGTCGATGGAAAAAAAGATTGTAGGATTCCGGACGGTTGCCGCGGCCGATGAGATAGACGTCGCGCGTGCCGCCGGTGACGATGAGCCCGGTCTTCGCGCCCTTTCTCTCGATCAGGGTGTTGATCGCCGTGGTCGAGCCGTGGATCAGCTCGGCAACCCGCACGACATCGATGGCGCTCTTGCGTAAACAATCGACGATGCCCTGGACGAGCTGGGCCGGCGTGGTGAGACTCTTGGCCTGTGCGAACCGGCCGGACTTCTCGTCAAAGGCCATCAGGTCGGTGAAAGTCCCCCCGATATCGATTGCAACAATCATCGACGTGTTTATCCGACCGTCCCGCCCTGTTTCTTGAAGATCGACGTCCTGCCGGCCATCAGCGTTCCGACCCGCATCATATTTTTGAAGATCGACGCTCTGCAAGCTACGAGCGTTCCGGCCTGCATCATATATCATGCAACGCGTGACCAAAGCGACCGCCAGGCACCGCTGTCCCTGGTGCCTGGGAAGCGAGCAGGTTCTGCGCTATCACGACGAGGAGTGGGGAGTTCCCGTCCACGACGACCGGCGGCTCTTCGAGTTCCTGATCCTGGAGGGCGCACAGGCCGGTCTCTCCTGGTCGACGATCCTCAACAAGCGCGACAACTACCGCAAAGCGTTCGCCCGATTCGATCCCGCAAAGGTCGCCCGCTTCGGCGCGCGCGAGACAAAGAAGCTCATGGCCAATGCGGGGATCGTGCGAAACCGCCTCAAGATCCGGTCGGCGATCGACAACGCGCGGGCTTTCCTCGAAGTCCGCCGGGAATTCGGCTCGTTCGACGCTTATCTGTGGGGCTTCGTGGACGGCCGTCCGCTGCAGGGCCTTAGGCGCAGCATGAAGCAGGTGCCGGCGTGCACGCCCCTATCGGACGCGATCAGCAAAGACCTGAAGCGTCGCGGTTTCCGCTTCGTCGGCTCGACCATCGTCTATGCTTTCATGCAGGCGGTCGGCGTGGTCAACGACCACCTGACAGGTTGTTTTCGCCGCACGCGACTGCAAACGCGCCCAAGTCCGCGTTCTTCGGCTAAACTCTCCAGAAAATGAACAGTCCTCGAAAATCGATGCGCCGTATCGCCGCACTGCTCGCATTCGGATTCGGATGGCTTACGGTCCCTCAAGCCTACGCCCAGAGAGGCGATCCCACCGGCGCCGTGACCCTGGTCGCGACGCCGCGCTTGGTCGATCCCGACTACCGGGGAGCCGTGCTGCTTGCCGTGCCCACCGAGAACAACCGGCACGTCGGCGTCATCCTCAATCGCCCCACGGGGCGCTCGCTTTCGAGCCTTTTCCCCGGGCATGCCCCGTCAAAGCACGTGCGCGATCCGGTGTACTTCGGCGGGCCGACGCTGCGCCAGGCGGTTTTCGCCGTGGTCCACATGGATCAGACGCCCGGCCCCGGATCGATCCGGATCATGGAAGAGCTGTTCCTCGCAACCCAGGGCTCGGTGGTCGATCACATCATCGAGCAGATGCCCAACGAGGCGCGCTATTACGTGGGCTACGTGGCCTGGCGGCCCGGCGAGCTGCGCCTGGAGATTAACCGCGGCCTGTGGTACGTGCTCGAAGCCGACCCCGAACTCGTCTTCCGCAAGGACCCGGCAAGACTCTGGGAAGAACTGCTGCGGCGCGCTCGTGCGGTCACCGCCCGGGCGCTGGAGAGTCTGGGCCCCCTCGCCGCCGTCCGTCCTGACTAGCGCTTGGGGCCGCCGCGATGAAGCTATCGTGGCGCGCGGTGCTTCTCGCGCTTCCCGTCTGGGCTTTCGCGGCCGGCGCCTGCGCGCAATATCCTTCCGGGACGTTTTTCCTCGTCGCAAGACCGGGAATGCCCGACCCGAATTTCCGGGAAACCGTGGTGCTGGTGACGCAAGGGGAACGCGCGCAGGCAACCGGCGTGATCGTCAACCGCCCCACCGACCGCTCGCTCGCCGAGCTGCTGCCGAGCGAGCGTTTCAAGTCTTTCACCGATCCGATATTCTTCGGCGGGCCGGTGGAGCTGCAGGGCTTGTTCGCGGTATTCCGCGCCGACAAGCTTCCAGGCGAGGCGCTGACGATGCTCCCGGGACTGTATCTCGCGCTGCATCCGAACACCATCGACGCGCTGCTCGGCAGTCCTCCGGCGAAAATCCGCTTCTTCGCGGGCTACTCCGGATGGGCACCGGGCCAATTGAGCGGCGAGCTCGACCGCGGCGACTGGCTGGTCGTCGATGCCGATGCCGACGCCGTCTTCATCAAGGACACCACGAGGCTTTGGCGAGACATGGTGCGGCGGGCAAGCGGAGTCCGCGTCGACGCCGCTCCGCCGCCGGTGCTGCGTTGAGTCGAGTCGATCGGCCTCAGGGCCGCGTCGAAATCGGTCCAGGCTTACTTCTTTAGACCGATGAGCTGCATGATGCGCGCGAGTTCCGCATCTTCCTTGGCGATCAGCATGCCGAATTCCCCCGCCGGCATGAAGGCCGGGCGCACGCCGAGCCGCTCGCTCGCCTGAACGAAGTCTGAGCTCTCGGCCGTTTTGCGGATCGCCGCCTCGAGGATCGCGATAGCGGGTTTGGGCGTGCCTCTGGGCACGGCGATGCCGCGCCAGGCTTCGAGCGAAACGTCGAAACCCTGCTCGCGCGCGGTTGGCACACCGGAGAGCGCCGGATCGCGGCCGGAAGTGAGCGCGGCGAGCAGGCGCACCTGGCCCGATTTCACGTAGCCGGACAGCGCCGCGGGCAGTTGCACCACGACCTCCACCTGCCCGCCCAGCAGGCTTGGCACGACCTGGGCGGCGCCGAAGGGCACGTCCACGACTTCGGCGCCGGCAGCCTTGAACAAGGCGACCGCGGAAATATGCGTGTGGCTGCCGATTCCGGAATTCCCGACGGTGATGTGTTTCGGCCGCGATTTCGCGGCGGCGACGAGATCGCCGAGCGATTTCCACGGAGAGTCGCTCTTCACCGCGATCACCGGCGATTCGACCAGTACACGAGCCACCGCGTCGAATGCGCGGTAGTCGAGCGTCATCATTCCCGAGTGGAAGGTGGTGGAGACCGAGTTGGAATTCCAAACGACCGAATAACCGTCCGGTTTCTGCCCCGCGACGTATCGGTAGCCGATCGCGCCGCCGGCTCCCGGGCGATTGACCACGAGCACCTTGGCCCCGAGCTGCTTGGACATCCCGTCGGCGAGCAGCCGCGCGGTCACGTCGGCCGAAGAGCCCGCCGGAAACAACACCGTGATCTCGATCGCGCCTTTTTGCGGAAATTGCGGTTCTTGCGCCTGGACCGCCGCGGCCAGAACGGCCGCCCCGCAAACCGCCTGCATCTTCACCCATGCTCTCATGAACTCCTCCTGTCAATCGTTGGCCAGGATCTCCGCAACCTCGACGCGGCGGCCTTCGCGCGCCGACACGATTCCGGCGCGGATCACCGCGAGCGACGCCATGGCGCGCTCCCCGTCCACCTCGGGCCTGCCTTCACCGCGCACCGCTTTCGCGAACTCCTCGAGCTCCTCGACGAAAGTGTCGTTTTTCTCGAAGGGAACCGGGCTCGAACTGTCGCTTCCCCGTCTCAGGATACGCAGGCCCTGGTGCATATCGTAATACGCGCTCGCGTCCTTGCCATAGATATTCATCAGGTAGTACTCCGACGCCGAGGCGTAGCTCGCGTTGAGCGTAGAGAGCGCGCCGCTCTCATGCTCCAGTACCAGGCTCGCGACATCCGGATTGTCGCCTGGGAGCACGAGCTGCGCGAACCTGCCGTTCACCGCCTTGATCGGCCCCAGGAGATATTCGAGCACATCGCTGTAGTGAATGCCGATCTGCAGCATCACCCCGCCCGGCATTCCGGCGGCGGTGTAGCGCCAGGAGTTGAGATCGACCTTGCCGAGCCGGTCGCGGCTGATGTTCGCCTCGGCATTGACCAGCTTGCCGAACGCTCCCCCGTCGATTTGGCGCCGGATCCAGCGGAACTGGCTTTCTCTGCGCCGCTGGTATCCCAGGGCGAGCACGATCCCGGCCTTGCGGCAGGCCTCGGTAATGGCGCGCCCCTCGGAGACGCTATTGGCGATCGGCTTGTCGAGAAACACGTGCTTGCCGGCCGCGGCCGCGGCGCGCGTCGTTTCGAGATGCACATCGTTCGGCGTCGTATTGATCACCGCTTCGATTGAGCGGTCCTCCAGGACACCCTCGTAACTCGGAGCGGCAGCGCAAGCGTACTTCGCGGCGAACGCACGGCGCTTTTCCTCCGAGCGCGTATAGCAGGCGACGATTTTCAGTTTCTTTGACCGCTGGATCGCATCGGCGAGCACATCTGACCACCAGCCCATGCCGATGCAGGCGACCCGCAGCGGTTCAGGTGTCATCGCGCGTCCCTCGAATCACGCTCGTTGCGCCACGGAGATCACACAAGGCCACCGCGCTCATCCTTGTTCCGCGTAGGCCAGCTTCAGATCTTCGGCCACTGAGGCGAGGCGCCGGTCCCGAGTCCACAGCCGCGCAGACCCGGCCAGGACCACCGAGGCGAGCAGATGAACGTCGATGTAGCCGATGCCCCGGCCCATGACGGCGCGCCGCTCGATAAAATCTAGCGCCTCGGCATCCGTGGCGACTGGCGCGCCGGGCAGCTCGCTCAGGAGCCGGAGTACTTCGCGGCGGTTCTTCAAATTGCCGCAGGCGAGTTCCCCCCGGACGAATGGATGCATCAGCACCCCACCCTGCTCCAGCGTGGCGGCGAGCGCCGCCACGCCTTCGCGCAGATGGTGGACCCACACGGACGTGTCGACCAGGATCATGCAGCCGCGGAGCGGCGCCGGGGGATCGTCTGTAGACGAGGATCACTGCCGCCGAGCCGGGCCAGACGCCGGGCGCTTTCGCGCTCGATCAGGGCCCTGAGCCCCTCATGGATCAGAGCGGTGCGCTCTTTCATCCCCGTGATGCGCTGCGCCTCGGTCAGGAGCTGGTCGTCCAGATTGATGGTAGTGCGCATGGTGTCACCTCGGTTGGATATGCACCAAATGATACATCATTTGATGCCATGTATGATGCATCATCTACACCCAACGACCGACATTGCTTGCCGTTGCGCTCCGCTCGAGCTCACGCTTGCTCCTCGGTAATTGCACGGGCTGTGGCCTTGAGTAACTCGACTAATCGGCGGGCTGCCGGAGACAGGTAGGCGTCTTTTCGATAGATCACGCCGATAGGGCGAGTCCACTTCAATTCTTCGACTGGAATCTCCGCGAGGCGAAACCGCTGCGCAGCTTGTTGAAAGACGCGTCTCGAGGTGAAGTCCAGAAAAGCGGAAGAGGCCACGATCGGGAGCCGGAGGTGTACCGAGCGCGTTTCGACTGCGACGCGCGGCGGAGGCAAGCCCCGGTCCTGAAACGCTCGCCGCAGCCATTGCTGGCCCCCGAGACTGGATTCGGACGAGGCCCACCGCTCTTGGGCGAGATCGGCGAGCGTCACCCGCTTCAGCTTCGTCAGCCGGTGATCGGCGGATGCAAACACGACAAACTCGTCGTCATACAGGTGCTCCTGGACAAGGCCCTCGTGTGGAAATGCGCGGAGGACGTTGACGATCAGGTCCAATTCTCCGTTGCTCAGAGCCGGAAACATCAAGTCGTTGTCCGAAACACTGATCTTCAGGGTTATCTTCGGCGCGTCCTTCAGCAGGGCGATGAAGACAGACGGCAACAGGTGCTCAGCCAAGGTGGGGCCCGCGCCGATGCGCACGTAGCCCACGCGGCCCTGGCTCAGGTCCGCGATTTCACGCGCCACACCCTGCAGTGACAACCGAAGCTCGCGCACGCGCGATAGCAGTGCAGAGCCTTCCGCGGTCACTTCAACGCCTTTCGGCGTTCGCTTCACCAGTTTCGCCTCCAGGGCTTGTTCCAGCCGGCGCAGGCTCTTGCTGAGTGCGGGCTGGCTCAATCCCAGGGATTCCGCCGCGCGTCCCAGATGGCCGTGCTCGGCGACCACGGCGAAATATTCGATGTCGCGCAGCTCCATCTCGATAACCAGGATTCATACCACCGGGAAAGCCAGATGATTGAGGAGAGGGGTGCGCGGTGTCAATATGATCGCGATCAGCGCAGGCAGTCCCAGGCAAGCGGCACAAGAGCGTTCAACAAGGCTCACCGGGGCCACCCGGTAGGATGATAGAACGGAGGAGGAGCGTCATGCGTGCTTTGCTAAAAGTTACGGTTGCAGCCTCAATCTATACAGGTATTCTTGCCGCGGCCGCGCCCGCTTTGGCGGAGAACTATCCGACCAAATACGTCCGCATCATCACTGCCGGCCTCGGCACCTTCCACGACATTGTCACGCGCCACCTCGCGCAGCGGCTCAGTGAGCGCTGGGGCCAGCCGGTCGTGGTGGAAAACCGGCCGGGCGCCGGACTCACGATCGGCACGGCTATCGCTGCCAAATCGGCGCCCGACGGCTACACGCTGCTGATGGCAGACCGGACATCGATTGCGGCTGCACCCAGCCTGTACAAGAACCTCCCCTACGATCCGGTCAAGGATTTCTCGCCGATCACGCTCGTCGCACTTGCGCCGCTGATGCTGGTTGCGCATCCATCGGTGCCGGCCGCCAATCTGCGCGAGTTCATCGACTACGCGAAGCAACGTCCGGGCGCGATCGACTTCGCTACCGCCGGCCCGGCGACGGCCACGCACATGACGGGGGAACTCCTGAAGCACGTGGCCGCCATCGACCTGATGACCGTTCAATACAAGGGCGGCGGCCCGGCAATCATTGCGATCGTGAGCGGCGAAGCGAAAGCAGGGTTCAGCGCGCTGCCCAATGCTTTGCCGCACCTAACGGCCGGCAAGGTAAAAGCGTACGCAGTCACAAGCAAGAAGCGATTTGCCGGAGCGCCTGACGTTCCGACCGCAATTGAAGCGGGACTGGCCGGCTTCGAATCGGAACAGTGGATCGGAATGCTCGCTCCGGTGCGCACTCCAGCGGCGCTTATCGTCAAGCTCAATCGCGAGATCGTCGAGATCCTGCAATCACCTGCGATGCAAGCCACCCTGCGCGCGCAGGGTGCGGAGCCCGCTCCCGGGACGCCGGAAGAGTTCGCTGCATACATCCAGAGCGAGACGGTGAAGCTCAAGAAAGTGATCGAGGTGGCCGGCATCCGGGCAGATTGAGCGCTGCCGCCCGCCCGAGGTGCCCGTGTTCGGTTACCACGGCGAAATATTCGATGTCGCGCAGTTCCATTCTCGTCAACCGAAATTCAACGGGCGGGTAACGCCAGATGATTGCGGAGGCCACGGCGCGGTGTCAATATCGCCGCATGGTCTTTACACATATCGTCGCAGGTTGCCCCGCGTTTCTGGAGAGAAATAGATGGCGCCCAAATTTTCTGAAGTCGTCACCACCGAAGCCGAGATCCGCGCGGTGCTCGGAGATCCCAGCCCTCATGTGCTCACCAAGGCGACCGCGGTGCTCGACGATCGCTGCCGGGCATTTATCGCCCGATGCCCCTTCCTGCTCATCGCCTCCTCCGACGCCGACGGGAACATGGATATCTCCCCGAAGGGAGACCCCGCGGGGTTCGTGCGCGTTCTGGACGAATCCACTCTCGCTATTCCCGAGCGTCCGGGCAACCGCCGCGCCGACACCTTCAGGAACGTGCTGCAACGATCCCAGGTCGGTCTGTTATTTCTCATCCCCGGTAAACCTGACACGCTTCGGGTCAACGGAACTGCGACGATTGTGAGGGATCAGTGGATTCGCGACCCAATGGCAATCGCAGGCAAGGTGCCGGACCTCGCCTTGGTCGTGACCGTGAGCGAAGTCTTCTTTCGTTGCCCCAAGTGCGTAGTCCGATCGAAGCTCTGGGACCCCGGGCAGTGGCCGGACATCGAGGGGCTCGCGTCATGGGCCCGGATCAAGGTCGAGCGAGGCGGACTCGACGTGAGTGTAGAAGAGATGGAAGCCCTCGTCGTGAAGAATACGCGTGAGCGTCTGTACTAGAAAGGGAGCATTCTGAAACAAAGGAGGCAGCTAGCCGTCTCAAGATTAGTACATCGCGCACGGCGACCGAGACGGTGAAGCTCAAGAAAGTGATCGAGGTAGCCGGCATCCGGGCAGATTGAACGCCGACGCTGATCTACACTCCCGACGGGCTTGACAATGGGTTCGGCGCGAGAAGTCAACGCATCAGGACTCCGGCGGTCGCCGCAGCGCGCGCCAGGCGCGCGTCCTGGGTGGCGAGCGGCAAGCCTCGCCGCAGCGCAAGCTCAAGATACGCGGCGTCGTAGGTGCTGATGTCGTGACGCTCCCCGAGCGTGAATAGCGCTCGCGGGGCGACGGGCTCGCGATCCACGCTCAAAGGCAGGCGCGCGGCGTGATGGAACGCCGCCGTGGCCTGGTGGCGCGAGAGAATCTTGCGCTTCGTGAGCACGAGCATCACGTTGGCGAATTCGGTTTCCCAAAGCGCCGGCACAAGCACCGCTTCACGTCTGGCGCGTTGGTTGCACCGCTTTGTATAGGCCGTCGCCTGGGACGGGACGAACCACCCGATCACCACCGAGTTGTCCGTGACGAGGGCCACTACTTGCGCCCCCACTCGATCGCCTTGCGCAGATTGAAGGGCTTGGCCTTGATGGTCTTGGCGAAGGCGGCGAGTTCGTCGAACGCCGCTGCCCGCTCGGCTTTGCCGCTCCGCACGCGCACGGGCACGAGCTTCGCCACCGCTTTACCGTGCCTGGTGATGGTGACTTCCTTGCCGGTTTCCGCCTGCTCGATGAGCTTGGAAAGCCGCGATTTCGCCTCGTAGATGCCCACTCGTTCCATTATTGCGCCTCGTCATATTCTAGCTAGCCAGATTCTAATCTACTAGCTCTTGCTTCGGGTCGACTCGCCCGCGCCGATTGACTCGACCGCTTCGCGTGCGATGCGCTCGTCGGTCGCCCAGTCGGCGCCGCTGACGCCAACACCGCCGATGCATTCGCCCTCCACCATGATCGGGCAGCCGCCTTCCATCGCGGTCCAGCGCTCGGGCCCCGCCGCGAGCGCGAGCCCAAGCGCGTGCGCCACATCGAGAGACTGCCCCTGCGCGCCATGAGACGAGGTCGGGCGCTTGTTGGAGGCGGCGCATACGGCCTTGGTCGTCGCCGAGTGCAACGAGTGAAAGCGGCCTCCGTCCATGCGCTCGAGCACGACGAGATGCCCGCCGGCGTCGGCAATCGCAACGGAGATCGCGATTCCTGCCTGCTCGGCCTTGCCGACGGCCGTGTCGGCTATTTTTTTCGCACCGGCGTGCGTCAGGCGTTTGGCATTCGCGACGTACATTGGGTTGCCCTTCCAAGAAGAGTCGGAGCCGGGATTGTACGGCGGAGCAACGCTCGCTGCATCGAGGCGGAAGCCAAGGACCCGCTGGGCGCCCCGCTTCGAACGCGGAGCTCCGAAACGGAATTTAGAGGTTGGAGGTGGTCGCCGACCGCTTAGATCGCGGCGACTGCCTTCTGCGGAGGCTTCGCAGCGGATTTCTCGAACTGCATCGCGCCGTTTCTGTATTCGACGTGAATCGAGTCCTTCGCGCCAAACACGCCTTCGAGGATGCGCTTCGACAGCGGGTTTTCGATTGTCTGCTGAATCGCGCGCTTGAGCGGCCGGGCGCCGTAGACCGGATCGAACCCTGCCTTGGCGAGCTGCGCAAGCACGCTGTCTGCGACTTCCAACGCCATATCGAGCTTCGCCAGCCGCTGCTCGACGTACCGCATCTGGATCTTCGCGATGTTCCGGATGTGCTTCTCGTCGAGCGCGTGGAACACCACGATCTCGTCGATGCGGTTCACGAACTCCGGCCGGAAGCTGGTTTTCACCTCGGCCATGACCGCGACCTTGATCAGACCGGGATCATCACCCTGCATCTGCTGGATCATGTGCGAGCCGAGGTTGGAGGTCATCACCACAACCGTGTTCTTGAAGTCCACGGTGCGGCCCTGGCCGTCGGTCATGCGGCCGTCGTCCAGAACCTGCAGCAGCACGTTGAACACGTCCGGGTGCGCCTTCTCGATCTCGTCGAGCAGGATCACGCTGTAGGGTTTTCTGCGCACCGTCTCGGTGAGATGGCCGCCCTCCTCGTAACCGACGTAGCCGGGCGGGGCACCGATCAGGCGCGCGACCGAATGCTTCTCCATGAATTCGGACATGTCGATGCGGATGAGGTGATCTTCCGAATCGAACAGGAAAGCCGCGAGCGCCTTGCACAGCTCGGTCTTGCCCACGCCCGTGGGACCGAGGAAGAGGAAGGAGCCGTAGGGCCTGTTCGGGTCGGAGAGCCCCGCGCGCGAGCGCCGGATTGCGTCGGCGACGAGGCGCACCGCCTCGTCCTGGCCGACCACGCGCTCGTGGAGCCTCTCTTCCATCGCTAGCAGCTTGTCGCGCTCGCCCTGCATCATTTTCGAGACCGGAATGCCGGTCGCGCGGGAAACGACTTCGGCGATTTCCTCGGCTCCGACCTGGGTGCGGAGCAGTTTCGGTTTTGCCTGCGCCGACGGAGTCTTCTCGGCCTTCTTCAACTGCGCTTCGAGCTGCGGCATGCGGCCGTACTGGAGCTCGGAGACCTTCTGCCAGTCGCCCTTGCGTTTCGCGGCCTCCATCTCGAGCTTCGCCTTCTCCATCTCTTCCTTGATGTGCTGCGAGCCGGCCACCTGCGACTTCTCCGCCTTCCACACTTCCTCGAGGTCGGCGTATTCGCGCTCGAGCTTCTTGATCTCCCCCTCGATCAGGGCGAGGCGCTTCTGCGAGGCCTCGTCCTTTTCCTTCTTCACCGCTTCGCGCTCGATCTTGAGCTGGATAATGCGCCGGTCGAGCCGGTCCATGACTTCCGGCTTGGAGTCGATCTCCATCTTGATGCGCGCGGCAGCCTCGTCGATCAGGTCGATCGCCTTGTCCGGAAGAAAACGGTCGGTGATGTAGCGCTGCGAGAGTTCCGCAGCGGCGACGATCGCCGGGTCGGTGATGTCCACGCCGTGATGCACCTCGTACTTCTCCTGCAGGCCGCGCAGGATGGCGATGGTCGCCTCGACCGAGGGCTCGTTTACCATCACCTTCTGGAAGCGGCGCTCCAGCGCCGCATCCTTCTCGACGTACTTGCGGTATTCGTCGAGGGTCGTCGCGCCCACGCAATGCAGCTCGCCCCGCGCAAGCGCCGGCTTCAGCATGTTGCCCGCGTCGATCGCGCCTTCGGCCCTGCCGGCGCCCACCATGGTGTGCAGTTCGTCGATGAAGACGATCGTGCGGCCCTCGTCCTGCGCGAGTTCCTTCAGCACGGCTTTCAGGCGCTCCTCGAATTCGCCGCGGTACTTGGCGCCGGCGAGCAGCGAAGCCATGTCGAGCGAGAGCACGCGCTTCCCCTTGAGCGTTTCGGGCACTTCCTCGTTGACGATTCGCTGCGCGAGACCCTCGACGATCGCGGTCTTGCCCACGCCCGGCTCGCCGATCAGAACCGGGTTGTTCTTGGTGCGCCGCTGCAGGATCTGGATCACGCGGCGGATCTCGTCGTCGCGGCCGATCACCGGGTCGAGCTTGCCCGAGCGGGCGCGCTCGGTAAGGTCGAGGGTGTATTTCTTCAGCGCCTCGCGCTGGCCCTCCGCCTCCGGGTTCGCAACCGTCTCACCGCCGCGCACCGCCTTGATCGCCTGGTCTATGGCTTTCTTGCTGCCACCCTGCTCCTTGAGGAGCCTGCCCGCCTCGCCCTTGTCGTCGGCGAGCGCGAGCAGAAAAAGCTCCGAAGCGATGAATTGATCGCCCCGCTTCTGGGCTTCCTTGTCGGTGAGGTTGAGCAGGCCGTTCAGCTCGCGCGAGATCTGCACTTCCCCGCCGTGGCCCTCGACTTTCGGCAAGCGTGAAATCGCCTTTTTCGCCGATTCGCGCAGCCGCGGCGCGTTCACGCCCGCCCGGGAGAGCAGCGACGCCGCGGTGCCGCCTTCCTGCGCGAGCAACGCCGCCAGCAGGTGCGCCGGCTCGATGAATTGGTGGTCTTGGCCGAGCGCAATGCTCTGCGCATCGGCCAGCGCCTCCTGGAACTTCGTGGTCAGTTTGTCAAAGCGCATGGCGCGTCAACCCGGTCTCCTGTGAAAGGGAGGTGGGGCGATCGGCCTGATTTTCAAGCCTCTGGCGTGCCGGCTCTTCCAAGAGATCATCGCAGCAGAGGCGTTAGAATAGTGCGTCGCAACAGACATTTCCCGTCCTGAGAGTGATTCTTTATCACAATGGCGAAGAAGTTCGAAATCAAGGAGCACCTGGGTAAATATCCGATTACCCGCGAGATCGGCAGCGGCGCCACCAGCCGCGTGTATCTCGCGCGCGACCCCTTCGCCGGCCGGGAGGTCGCCATCAAGGTGTTTCTGTTCGACGAGCACATCAATCCCCAGACCGAGCGCATGATGCATAAGGCGTTCCTCACCGAGGCCGCGCTCGTCGGCAAGCTCAGCCATCCGCATATCGTCGAGATTCTCGACGCCGTGGCGGAAATCGAGGACAGCTATGTGGTGATGGAATATGTGCCCGGCACAACGCTTGAGGCACATTCGGATGTGACCAACCTGCTGCCTCTCAGCAAGGTCGTCGAGATCGTCTTCAAGTGCATCCGCGCACTCGAGTACGCGTTCCAGCACGGAGTGATCCACCGAGATATCAAGCCCGGCAACATCCTGATCTCGCAGAACGGCGACGCCAAGGTGAGCGACTTTGGAGCCTCGTTTCAGCAGCGGCTCGGCCAGGAAACGACCCAGATCACCGGCGTAGGCTCGCCCGCGTACATGTCCCCCGAGCAGATCCGGATGGAAGACGTCACTCACCAGACCGACATCTACTCGCTGGGGATAGTGATGTACCGCCTGCTCACCGGTCGGCTTCCCCATGAAGCCAATACGCAGGCCAGCCTGACCTACGCCATTCTCAACACGATCCCGGCGCGGCCCGCAACACTGCGCCCCGACCTGCCGCCGCTGCTCGACCAGATCGTGATGAAAGCGATAGAGAAGGATCCTGCAGCGCGCTACAAGTCCTGGCTGGAATTCGGCAAAGATCTAAGCCAGGCCTTCACCACGCTGCGCCTTTCGGGCACATCGATCTCCGATTCAGCGAAGTTCAACGAGCTGCGGGAAATGGCCTTTTTCGAGGATTTCGACGACGTCGCCCTGTGGGAAGTCGTGCGCATCGGCAGTTGGAAACCGATCAAGACGGGAACGGCCATCATCCGGGAGGCCGACAAGGGCGATAGCTTCTTTCTTTTGGTCGCCGGCGAAGTCAGCGTGACGCTCCTGGGGAAGCAGCTCAACTCCATCAAGCCCGGCGGCTGCTTCGGCGAAATCCTCTATTTCAGCGACCGAGTCAATCGTCGCACGACGACCATCACCGCGCTCGGCGACGTGACCGCAATCGAGATCAAGGCGGACGCGCTGCGCGCCGCCACCAACGGCTGCCAGGTCGGATTCAACAAGGCGTTCATGCGGGTGCTGGTCGATCGCCTGACTCAGGCTAACCTGCGGCTCGCCGGGCGGGGTTAGCTGCGCAGCGTCGCGACAATCCGCTGCGGGTAAATCACGAGCCGCAGCGTTCGCCAGCCCGGAACGGAGAGCGAGATCGCCATCGATTCAACGCACCACCATGACCGGTCGGCCCGCATACTGCACGACCTGCTTCGACACCGACCCGAGCAGCCAGCGGGTGAATTTCGAACGGCCGCGGTCGCCCACGACGACTAGATCCACCTCGCGTCGGTCGGCATCGTAGATGATTTGCTCTGCCGGATGCCCGACGGCGACCTCGAAGTACGCCTTGACGCCCTTCGCCGTGGCTGCCGGCTTCAGCTCGGCGAGCAAACCCTCATGGTGGCGGCGAGAATTCTCGATCACCGCCTCGGTCTCGACATCATCCCCGATCTCGGGCGGCCGGCATACCGTGAGCACGTACAATTCAGCGCTGTAAGTCGCCGCGAGTTCCAGCGCGGTCGCGAACGCCTTCTTGCCGGATTCCGACCCGTCGTAGCCCACAAGAATTTTTCTGTACATGATCAACTCCGCGGCGTTCGCGAAGCGGAGGGCCGGCCGGATACGGCTGGTTCCCCTTCCACTTCGTTCCCATTCCGCAGCAGATGATGCGGGAGAAACCAGATATTGGCGATCAGCGTCGGCACGACCGCGCTTGCTATCACAGCGGCGACCAGAGCCGAGTACTGCTCCTGCGTGACGACGCCGTGCGACAGACCGAACAGCGAGGAGATGGTGCCGAAGGTAAGGCCGGTGGACATCAGGAGCGTCGTATACATCCCTTCCTTCTGCGGCGAGCGAAACACCTGGGTCACGAGATAGACGCCTGCAATCTTGGTCGCCACCTTGACGGTGAGCATCAGGAGAAACGCGCCGGGCGCGGCGATCAGCGCGGGCACCGAGACGAAGGAGCCGGCCCGTATGAAGTAGAACGGCGTCAGCAAACCGAAGGTGAGCGTGCGCAGGCGCCTCACCAGCACGTGATCTTTGCCGACCGTACCCGCGAGCATCATGCCCAGTACATAGGCGGGCAGCACGGCCTCGCTGTCGGCCCAACCGGCGAGCGCGCCGAGCCCGAACAGGAACAGCAGCAGGAACTTTGTTTCGAGCTCCGAGGGACGCCCGCCGAAGCGCCGGAAAAAGCGCGGCGTCAGCCACGGCAGCACCAGCGCCGCGGCGGCAAGTGCCCCGACGAAAAGCGCCGTCTTCAGCGTGAACGGGGCGAAGATCAGGCCCAGTGCGATTACGGTACCGAGATCGGTGATGAAGCAGGCCGCCAGAACGGTCTTGCCGTAGTCGGTGGCGTTGAATCCGAATTCGATCATCACGGCGTAGACGACTGCGACTGACGTCGTCGACATCGCAACTCCCGCGAGCCAGCTCGCCTCGACGCCCCAGCCGAGCCACCAGCGGGCCGCCGCGGCGCAACCGAGAAACGGCGCGAAGAAGCTGATGAGACCTATCGCGGTCGCTTCCTTCCATTTGCGCCTGAAAACCTCCGGATCCAGTTCCGCTCCGGCGAGGAAAGTGAGCACGATCGCACCCGCGCCGGCGAGGAACTTGATCCAGTCATGATCCGCTCCGAGAAACGCGGCCCCGAAGGCTGCGCCAAGAACGAGTTGGGCGACGGTGCCGACCACGATCTCTGAGAGCGCATTGGCCACTTTCAGCCATATCGAAAGCAGCGCCGCAAGCAACGCGAGCCCGAGCCAGAGCGCCGCCAAAGCCCAGATTTCGGTCATCGAGAACCTCGCCGGCGCTCAGGCGGCGCTCGACTTCGGCGGTTCCCAGCGTTGCGCGGCTTCGTCGTCCGAGGTCCGCGCTTCGACCCAGCGCGTGCCCCGCGCCGTCTCTTCCTTTTTCCAGAAGGGCGCACGGGTCTTGAGGTAATCCATTATGAATTCGCAGGCGGCAAAGGCCTCTCCGCGGTGCGCGCCGGCGACGATGACGAGCACGATCTGGTCGGTCGGCTTAAGCTCGCCGACGCGGTGAACCACGAGCGCCTCCATCACGTCCCAGCGAGCCTTCGCCTCGGCGACGATCTTTTCGAGCGCCTTCTCGGTCATGCCGGGATAGTGCTCCAGCGTCATCTTCGTCACCGCGTCGCCGTCGTTCGCGTCGCGGCATACGCCGATGAAACTCGCCACGGCGCCGATCTTCGGGTTGTCCCGGCGGAGCGCCGCGATCTCGGCACCCGCGTCGAAGTCCTTCGTCTGGATGCGCACCGGCATTTCAGCCTCCCGTCCGATTCACGCTAACCTCCGGTTACAGGGGGAAAGAAGGCGATTTCGTCGCCCGGCTTCACGGGTGTCGTCGGCTGCGCCATTTCCTGGTTGACGGCGACGCGCAGGGCCTTGCCCTGGGCGAGCACGGTCTGCCAAGCACCGCCGCGAGCCATGAGCAGAGTGCGCAAGCCCGCGACCGTGGACGTCGCGGGCGGGATCTCTAGATCTTCGCCGGGCTTGCCCAGCTGCTCGCGCAGGCTCGCCAGATAGAGGATCTTGACCTTCATCGATACAGCTCCGAATAGGGCATGAACTTGACCATATCTCCCGCGCGGATCGGATGCTCGGCCGGATTGTCGACAAGGCCGTCCGCCCACGCCGTGGACATCAGCACCGCGGAGTCCTGGGTGGGATAGAGATCGAGCCCGCCGCGCGCGTTCCATTTTACGCGCAGAAATTCTCGCCGGAGGTCCGGCTCGGCCCAGTCGAAATCGGCGCGTACAGAAATCACGTGGGCTTGCACCTCGGTAATTCCCTGCGTCCTGAGCAAGAACGGCCGGACGAATATGAGGAAGGTCACGAAACTCGAAACAGGATTTCCGGGCAGGCCGATGAAATTCGCCTTGCCCACCCGCCCGAACGCCAGCGGACGGCCCGGCTTCATGGCGATCTTCCACATGAGCAGCTCGCCTTCGGCTTCGACAGCCGGCTTGACGAAATCCGCATCCCCCACGGAGACGCCGCCGCTGGTGACGATCACATCGCACTCCGCCGCCGAGCGGCGCAGCACTTCCCGTGTGGCGGCCAGCGAATCGGGAACGATGCCGTAGTCGCGGGTTTCGCACCCGAAAAGCCCCGCGAGCCCGTTCAGGGTAAAACGGTTCGAATTGTAGATGCGCCCCGGCGGCAGCGGGTCGCCGGGCATGACCAGCTCGTCTCCCGTGAAAAACAGGCCCAGACGCAACCGACGAAAAACCGGAAGCGAGGCAAGGCCGACCGAAGCGGCGAGCCCGGTGTCCTGAGGCCGCAAGCGGATCCCCGCCTGAAGCACCTCCCCGCCCGCGCCAATATCGCTGCCGGTGAGCCTGATCCACTCACCGCGCGCAGGAACCTTCTTCACCACGACTTCGTCGCCTTCCTGCGCGCAATGCTCCTGCATCACGATGGCGTCGGCGCCCGAGGGAATCGGCGCGCCCGTGAAAATGCGCGCCGCGGTCCCGGGAGCGAGCGGCTTGCCCGTCGAGCCGGCCGGGATTTTCTGGGTCACCTTGAGCCGCGTGTCCGGCCGCTGGAGGTCGGCGATGCGCACCGCATAGCCGTCCATCGCGCTGTTGTCCATTGGCGGCACGTTCATGGTCGAGCGCTGAGCGACCGCCAGCACCCGGCCGGTTGCCGATAAGGTCGGCACCGTTTCGGTTTCGGAGACTGGACGGGCGCCGGCGAGCAGGCGCTCGAGCGCCTCGTCCACGTTGAGCAGGCCCTTGTTCATCCGAATCCGTTGTAGCGCAGGATGAAATTTCCGATGCCATCGTAATCGCTCAAGTCGAACCTAGGCAATTTGGTTTCAAGCGTGGTATCGGAAGCGACGGCCACGATATGCTCGTCCTCCGGGTGCAGCAGCGGCTTCCCGTTTTCCTTGCGCCAGATCTCGAGCTTCGGCATAGCGTAATGCTTGTATCCCTCCACGAGCAGAAGGTCGCATGGCGAAACGCGCCTGATTTGGTCGTCGAGCGAGGGTTCAGGCTCGCCGCGCAGCTCGTGCATGATCACCCAGCGCTTCTCCGAAACGACCGCGACCTCGCCGCAGCCCGCCTCTCGGTGACGGTAAGAGTCCTTGCCAGGATGATCGACGTCGAAACTATGGTGCGCGTGCTTGATGAGCGAAACCTTTAGCCCGCGTCCCACGAAGCGCGGAATGAGCTGCTCGATAAGCGTGGTCTTGCCGCTTCCCGACCATCCTGCGATTCCAAAAATCTTCATTCCGATCCAGGCCGGCGGGAAATTGTGCCGGCGAGGCGTTATTGTAACAGGGCGTCATTCCCCTATAAATATAGCGCTTCCGGCGTAATCAAAAGAGTGCTTCAATCAAGCTCCGGTTTGGTCGGCGTTCGGGAAGAACAACTGCTCGCCGCCGATCTTGTACTCGGCGATTGCCCGCTGCCCCTCGGGGGAGACGACCCAGTCCACGAACGCCTGGCCAAAGTCCCTTTTCACGTGCGAGTGTTTCGCCGGGTTGACGAGGATCACGCCGTACTGGTTGAACAACCGCCGGTCACCCTCGACGACGATCGTCAGATCCCCTCGATTCTTGAAAGAAATCCAGGTGCCGCGGTCGGCCAGAATGTAGGCGTTCATGGATGCCGCGGCGTTGAGCGCGGGACCCATGCCCTGCCCGGTGTCCCGGTACCACGGCCCCTTGTCTTTCGCGATGTCCATCTTCGCCAGCTTCCACAGCTCAAGCTCGGCGGTGTGGGTGCCGCTCCTGTCTCCGCGCGAGACGAAGGGGGCGCTCGCGAACTTGATCTTCCGCAGGGCCTCGAGAATGTCTCTGCCGCCGGCGACCTTCGCGGGATCGGACTTCGGGCCGATCAGCACGAAGTCGTTATGCATGACGGGAAGGCGCTTCACCCCGAATCCCTCCGAGATGAATTTCTCCTCGAGCGATCTTGCGTGGACGAAAACGACGTCGGCATCCCCGCGGCGCGCCATGTCGAGAGACTGCCCCGTGCCGAGGGCGACGACGTGCACCTGAATTCCCGTCTTCTTCTCGAATGCCGGCAGCAGGTGCTTGAACAGGCCCGACTGCTCGGTCGAGGTGGTCGAAGCCACCGTAATGAACTTCTGCTGGGCGTGCGCCGTGAGAGACAGGCACAGCGCGGCAATCGGCAGCAACTTCCGGATCAGGTCCAAGGCAGTTCTCCTTTTATGAATGCGGCGGCTTGCGCCGACTGCGGTTTGGAAAAGAATTCCCCGACCGGTGCGCGCTCGACCAGCCGGCCCTGATCGAGGAACAGGATCTCGTCGCCCAGGCGCCGCGCCTGGCCGAGGTTGTGCGTCGCCATCACCACCTTCGTGCCCGCCGCGTCGAAGGCCCTGATGACGGTTTCGATCTCGCGCGTCGCGCTCGGGTCGAGGCTGGCGGTGGGCTCGTCGAGGAACAGCACCTCCGGATGCAGCGCCCAGGCCCGCGCGAGCGCAAGCCGCTGCTGCTCGCCTCCGGAGAGCACGCGTGCCGACCGGCGGGCGAGGTGCGAGAGCCCGACGCTATCGAGCGCTTCGCGCACCAGCACCCCGCGCTGCGGCTCCGGGATTCCGGCGATCCTCAGCGCGTAGGCGACGTTGGCATGGGCCGAGCGGCGCAGCATCACCGGCCGCTGAAAGACCATCGCCTGCTTCCTCGGTGCGCCCGGGCGTTCGAGCGACCTCCAGTCGATGCGGCCGGAAGTCGGACTCAGCAGACCGTGCATGAGTCGCATCAGCACGCTCTTTCCCGCGCCGTTGGCGCCCAGGATGATCGTGCTCGGCCCCGGTTCGATCTCTAGCGAAACGCGATCGATGATGGCTCGCCCGCCGGCGACGAACGACACTTCGGCAAGACGCAGCGGAAGGATCGAACCGTTGCTCATCCGTAGCGCCGCTGCGCCATCTCCTTGGTGAGGTAGGCCGCCGCGTTCACCGCAATGACGATGGCGATCAGAATCGCCCCCAATCCGAGCGCAAGCGGCAAGTCGCCCTTGCTGGTTTCGAGGGCGATGGTGGTGGTCATCACGCGGGTCACCCCGTCGATGTTTCCGCCGACGATCATCACCGCGCCGACCTCGGCGGCGGCGCGCCCGAAGCCGGCGAGGATCGTGGTCAGCAGGGAGAAGCGCGTGTCCCAGAGTAACGTCAGCGCGGAGTTGATGCGACGCGCACCGAGCGAGCGCAGTTGCTCCTCGTATTCGCGCCAGGCATCCTCGATCGCCTGGCGCGAGAGCGCGGCGATGATCGGCAGGATCAAGATTGTCTGGGCGACGACCATCGCCGAAGGCGTGAAGAGAATTCCGAGCGGGCCGAGAGGACCGGCGCGCGAAAGCAGGAGGTACACGAGCAGCCCCACTACCACCGGCGGCAGGCCCATCAGCGCGTTCAGCACCACGATTACCGTCTGGCGGCCGGGGAACCGGCCCACCGCGATCGCCGCGCCCAGTGGCAATCCCAGGATTGCGGCGATCGCGACCGCGGAGAGGCTCACGCGCAGGCTGAGGAGGACGATCTCGACCAGCTTGGAGTCGAGGCCGACCAGCAGCGCGAGCGCGGTGATCAGAGCGTCCGACATGCCTTGGTGGGAGATTGACGATGGATTCCCATATATGTATTATTTTACCTAATTAGATATATTTATCAGATATATCATAGCGTCATAAGGATATATGATCTAGCTTTCCTTTATGAGAATAGAATTCGAGCCAGGCTGGAAATTCCGCTCGGCACCCGTCGCTCCGCTGCTCGTGCCGCTGCTCGTGGCAATTCAGCGCTCCGGGTCGCTCGCGGCGGCGGCACGCGAAGTCGGCTATTCCTACCGTCACGTCTGGAACCTGCTCGGGGATTGGAACCACCGCATGGGGCAACCGCTCGTCGAGCTGGAGCGAGGACGGGGTGCCCGGCTCACGCCCTTGGCGATCAAGGTCGTGGAGCTGGAAAAACGCGCGCGCACGCGCCTCGCTCCCCATTTTGAAGAGTTGGCCCGCGAGTTCGAGCGTGAGCTCCGCCACGAGGCGAGTACAGGGGCGCCGCGCCTGAATCTGCATGCTAGCCATGATCTCGCGCTGGAGCGGCTTCCGGAACTGGCCGAGGGTGCACTCGCGCTGGAGCTTCAATTTCACGGTAGCGTGGAGAGCCTGGAGTCATTGGCACGCGGCGATTGCGATCTCGCGGGATTCCACGTTGCCGAGCAGCGGCAGACGCCAGAAATCCTCGAACGGCTCCAACCCGGCTCTCACAAGCTCGTCGGTCTTGCCATCCGCGACCAGGGATTGATCGTCGCCCGCAACAACCCCAAAAGCGTTCAGGGCTTGCGCGATCTCGCGCGTCTGCAATTCGTCAATCGCCAACGCGGCTCCGGAACGCGGCTGATATTCGATCAGTTGCTCTCGCGCGCCGGAATCGAGTGGGAACGGATATCGGGCTACGCGCGCGAAGAGCTCACCCACGTCGCGGTCGCCGCGGCGGTTGCAGACGGTAGCGCCGACGCCGGGTTCGGTATACGGGCGGCAGCTGCGCAGCTCGACCTGGGGTTCATACCTTTGGTGAACGAGCGCTATCTGCTCGCCTGTGACGCGGGCCGGCTGGATAGTCCGGAGTTGAAAAACTTTCTGGCGGTCCTTCGCGGCAAGCCGTTCAAGGCGGTGCTTGCAAACCTCCCGGGTTACGACAACGCGATCACCGGTCGCGTCATGGGAGTGGAGGAAGGACTTGCCGGCCCACGCCCGGCGCGCGTCGCAACCCGCGGCTAGGCGGCACTCGCGCCGCTCCGGTCGAGCGATACGGCCTTGATAAGCGCGTAAGCCTTGAGCCCTGGCGCGAGGCCGAGCAGCCGCGCGGCGCGCGCGGTAATCCTCGAGCGCAGCGTGACCGCGCCGACGGAGATCGAGACGTCGACAATCCCGCCGCGCTCGGGTCCGACCGCGGCGATTTCTCCCTCGAGAACGTTCTGAATGCTGATGCGCTGGGGCCGCTCCAGCGCAATCGAGACATCGCGGGCACGGATGCGCACCCGCACGGGTTCTCCTATCAGTGCGTCGACATTGGTCGCCGTCAAAGTCCCGCCGTCGAACGCGAGCGTCGCGAGGTCGTATTCCATGTCCTGTTCTACCACTTTGGCGTCGATCACCGCGCCGCCCTCGAAGGTCTCGGCCGCAGGCCGCAGATCCGGCCGCCCCATGATCTCTTCGGCTGTACCCACGGCCGTCACTTCTCCCGCCGACAGCAGCACCACGGTGTCGGCCAGGCGCACCACCTCCTGGACCGCGTGGCTGACGTAAATGATCGGGATCTTCACCTCGTCGCGCATCAGCTCGATGTATTGCAGGATCTCGTTCCTGCGATGCGAATCGAGTGATGCGAGCGGCTCGTCGAGCAACAGCAGGCGCGGATCGGAGAGCAAGGCCCGGCCGATCGCGACGCGCTGCTTCTCGCCCCCGGAAAGGTTGCCGGGGCGGCGATCGAGCAGCTGCGCGAGGCCCAGTAGCTCGACCACGTGTCCGAAACGATCGGAGCGCCGCGCGTGGGGCGAAAAAAGCCGCGCGTATCGCAAGTTCTGGCGGACGTTCAGGTGAGGGAACAAGCGCCCTTCCTGAAACACGTAGCCAACGCGCCGGCGCGGGGTCGGCACGTCGATGCCGCGCTCGCTGTCGAACAGGACTTCCCCTTCGAACGCGATGCAGCCGCGATCCGGGCGCAGGATGCCCGCGATCGCATTGACGACCGAGGTCTTGCCGGCCCCCGAGCGCCCGAACAGGGCGGTAACGCCCTCGCCAGCCTCGAAGGCAGATTTCAGCCGGAAAGCACCGAGCTGGTGCTCAACGTCGACTGTGAGCGTCATCGCCGAACATGCGCCGCGACGCGCGGCGCACCAGGACTTCGGACAGGAACAAAGCCGCGAGCGACAGCGCAACGGCGATCAGGCTCAAGCGCAGGGCGGGCTCGTCGCCCGCGGGGACCTGCGTGTAGGTGTAGATCGCAAGCGGCAAGGTGCGCGTCTCCCCGGGAATGTTGGACACGAAGGTAATGGTTGCGCCGAACTCGCCCAGTCCGCGCGCGAAAGACAGCAGCATGCCCGTGACGATGCCGGGCAGCGCCAGCGGCAAGCTTACAGTGGCAAATACACCGAGACGCCCTGCCCCAAGCGTGCTCGCCGCGGCCTCGAGCCGGCGGTCGATGGCTTCGAACGAAAGGCGCACCGCACGAACCATCAAAGGGAAACCCATGACGCCGGCGGCAAGCGCCGCCCCCGTCCATTTGAAGACCACCACGATGCCGAACCAGTCGTCCAGAAGAGCTCCGATCGGTCCGTGCCTGCCGAAACTGAGCAGCAGAAAATATCCGACCACGACGGGAGGCAGTACCAGCGGGAGGTGCACGGCGGCATCGAACAAGGTCTTCCCGGGGAAATTGACGCGTGCAAGCACGTAGGCAATGCCGATCGCCAAAGGAAGGCTGACGAGCACGCTCCAGAGCGCTACCTTGAGGCTGAGCTGCAGGACTTCGATTTCTTCAGGCGTCAACGGCATGGTTTCAATCCAGGACCGCGAAGCCGTGCTTTTCCCAGATGGCGCGCGTAATCCGCGAGCGGAGGAATTCGAGAAGCTGCGGGGCAGCGGGGGACCTCGACGAGGCAGTCAGAGCCGCCGGGTAAACGATGCGTGTGTGAGAGGAATCTGGAAATTCCGCGACGATTCGCACCTTGCGCTCCGCGAGGGCGTCGGTTCGGTAAACGACGCCAAGCGGAGTTTCCCGGCGCGCAACCAGGGCCAGCGCAGCGCGAACGTTTTCGGTGCGCGCAATTTTGCCCGACACGCCTGCCCAGGCGCCGAGAGTCTCGAGCGCGCTCCGCGCGTACTTGCCGGCGGGAACGTGGTCCGGGTCCGCCATGGCGAGCCGGTTCGTCCCGAGCAACTCACCGAGCGGGAAACCCGGCGCTATCGCGACCTTCACTTTGCTTCCGGCCGGCGAGATCAATACAAGGCGGTTCGAGAGGAGCTCGACGCGGCTCTTCGCGTCGAGCAACTTTCGCGCGGTAAGGTAATCCATCCACTCCAGATCGGCGGAAAGAAAAAGGTCTGCGGGCGCGCCATGCTCGATTTGCCTGGCGAGAGCCGAACTCGCCCCGTAGGACACCTTGGTCCTGTGCCCGGCGTCGGCATCGAACCGCCTCACCGCCTCGTCCAGCGCTTCCTTGAGGCTTGCCGCAGCGAATACCGTTACGTCGGCGGCCGCGGCCCCCGAAGCGGTAAACGCAAGCGCCAGAAAAAGCACGAGCGCTTTCCGGATTCTCACTCAGCACCCATTCGTGATATTCATCTATATATAACGCCTCGGAGGATTCTAGTCGAGGCTCTTTTAGAACGCAAAGCGGAGCCTACCTGGCGCGTCGCACGGGCGCGATGAGCCGCGAGAGCTGCTTCAGTTCCGGCGCGACCGAGCGCGCCGCCCTGGACTCCATGACGCGGTAGCGGCGCAGGACCTCTTCTCCCAACGCCGTGACGCGTGCGCCGCCCCCGCCCTCTCCGCCGGTAAGCGTTTCGACAAGAGGCCGCCGGAATGCGAGGTTCATCGCTTCGACCAGAAGCCAGGCGCGCCGGTACGACATTTTCATTTCGCGCGCGGCGGCCGAGATCGAGCCCGTGCGTGAAATGGCGGCCAGCAGATCAGCCTTGCCCGGCCCGATCGCGACAATCGCGCCGATCAAAATACGGATTTTTGGAACCAGTGTGGCGGCCATGGCAATCTCGAGATCAACCATGCTTGTGGAGAGCGAACCGGACCAGTATAGTTGATCCGTCGGGGAATGCAGACTCCCCATTAGACGGTGTCCCGTCCAAGCGCTGCACCTGATCGTTACGTCAAGGACAGTCCATGGACACCGCTGTTTCCGCGATTCCGAGTCAGGCGCCCGCCGCTGTCAGCTTCGGTGAGGCGTTTCGCTACTGGCTGAAGCTCGGCTTCATTAGCTTCGGCGGACCGACCGGGCAGATTGCAATCATGCATCAGGACCTGGTCGAGCGGAAACGCTGGATCTCCGAGAAGCGTTTCCTGCACGCGCTCAACTATTGCATGGTGCTGCCCGGACCGGAGGCGACGCAGCTCGCCACCTATATCGGCTGGATGATGCATCGTACCTGGGGCGGTGTGATCGCAGGCAGCCTGTTCGTGCTTCCTTCGCTTGCAATCCTTACGGGGTTGACATGGATCTACCTTGTGTTCGGTAATGTGCCGTTGGTCGCGGGCCTGTTTTACGGAATCAAACCCGCGGTAACCGCGATCGTGCTCTTTGCGGCTTGGCGAATCGGTTCGCGCGCGCTCACGAACGCGGTGCTGTGGACCATGAGCTTCGCGGCTTTTGTCGCGATCTTCGCCTTCGATACGCCTTTCCCCTACATCGTCCTCGCGGCCGGAGTCATCGGATATCTAGGCGGACGCATCGCGCCGGAAAAGTTCTCAACAGGAGGCCACGGGGCGGCACAAAAGCGCTACGGCCCGGCCCTGATCGACGACGCGACCCCCACGCCGCGACACGCGTTGTTCCGCTGGCAGCGACTTGCCCTCGTCCTAGCGGTGTTTCTGGCGATCTGGGGCAGCGCGCTCGGGGCGCTGATCGCGCTTTTGGGCTGGGAGAGCACGCTGACCCAAATGGGGTGGTTCTTCACCAAGGCGGCGCTGCTCACCTTCGGCGGCGCCTACGCGGTCCTCCCGTACGTCTACCAGGGCGGCGTCGAGCAGTATCAATGGCTGACCGCCGCGCAGATGATCGACGGACTCGCACTCGGGGAAACGACCCCGGGACCGTTGATCATGGTCGTGGCGTTTGTCGGCTTCGTCGGCGCCTGGACCAAACTGGCCCTGGGCCCGGATGTGCTGGTGCTCGCAGGATGCGCGGGGGCCGCAGTCGCAACGTTTTTTACTTTTCTGCCGTCGTTCCTGTTCATTCTCCTCGGTGGACCGCTCGTGGAATCGACGCACGGCAACCTGCGGTTTACGGCACCGCTCACCGGGATCACCGCCGCCGTGGTCGGAGTGATCGTCAACCTCGCCGTGTTCTTCGCGGGACACGTGCTATGGCCGGAGGGTTTCCCAGGCCGTTTCGACTGGTTTTCGCTGCTGGTCGGCCTTGCGGCGATCGTTGCACTGTGGCGCTACAAGACGGGAATGATTCCCGTGATTCTTGCCTGCGGCGCCGCCGGACTGATTTACCGGCTGATCGCGGGCTGAGGCGCGAAGCGATGCCGCAGATAAAAAAAGGGCGCCGAGGCGCCCTTATCGTGATGCTGGAGGTCAGCTAGTTTTTTTGGATCACCGCACAGGCAATACGTGCGCCGGCATTGCCGGTCGGCTGGGTCTTGTAGTCGTCCGGTTGAGCATGCACGATGAGGCCCCTGCCGACGACACTGGTCGGTCCGTCTGCCACGGTAATGACGTCGAGTTCGGTCGAGAGCGTCGCGCTGCCGTAGCTATCAGCCGTTAGCGCCGGCAGATCCCCGGCGTGGCGGTTGGGCGTGGACGGATGCGCGTGCGGTTTGCCGAGGGGATTGTAGTGGCCGGCGGTGCTCATGCCGTCGCCCGAGCTGCAATCGCCCTTGTCGTGGATATGAAAGCCGTGCTCCTGTCCGGGCTTGAGACCGGTGATATTGGCCACCACCTGCACCTTGTCACCTCTCTGAATAAAGGTGACGGTGCCCGCTGCGCTGTTACCCTTGGTCGCCTGCAAGGTGGCCTTCGCGCTCGGGCCGCCGCCGCCCATCATCGCGCATCCCGCAAGCAAGCCCGTTGCAGTCGCTGCCGCGATGGCGAGCTTCATTTTTCTTCCCGCGTCCGTGTAGTTGGGCCGGGAGCCCATTCCACGCCGCTATTTCTTGCCCGCCATGGAGGCCGGCGCTTTGATGCCCTTGTTCTTGCGGTAATTCGCCACCGCCCTGTCCTGGGACTTCCCGAGCTGCTCGGCGTCTTTCTGCTTCGCTGCCGCGTCCGCCTTCGCCTTGGCCTCAGCCTTCGCCGGGTCGGCCGGCGCGGCGGGCAGTTTTGCCCACACTGCGCCCGCCGTCGCTGCCATCGCGATGCTCATGATAAGGATACGAATATTCATGGCGCTTCCCCTCTTCTCTAGTGCTGAGCCTGCGGCGCGCCCGGTTGGCCCATTGCCGTCCCGGCCTTGACCTTCCCGGACTTGACGTCGTTGTACCAGTGCTCGTGGTGCTCCTTCGCCCAGGCCTCGTCGACGTAGCCGTAGCGCATTGATTCGTAGGCGCCGTCCACTCCGATTGTCCCCATGTAGATATGCCCGAGCGAGAGCGTCATCACGGCGCATGCCGAAATCAAGTGCACGATATTGGCCTCGATCATCACTGCACGCACCTGATCGAAGTTGGGGAAATTGAGAATAAGGCCGGTTGCGCTGACGACAAGGCTGAGCACGACCGCGCCGACCCAGAACCAGACTTTCTCGCCCGCGTTGAACCTGCCGGAGGCGACGTGCTTGCCTCCGAACATGCCTCCGGCGCTCGCGAACCACTTGAAGTCGTACCCCCTGGGGAAATTGTCCTTCGCGTACATGACAATGAACACCAGCAGGCTGAGGACGAACAAAGGTCCAACGAAATTGTGGAGATTCTTGGAAAGCTGCGTGAGCCAGGCAAACAGCGTATAGCCGATAACCGGGAGCAGTACGTATTTCCCGACCCACATGATCAGCCCGGTCACCCCGAGAACGGCGAAACTGATCCCCATTACCCAGTGCGCGTAGCGCTCGATCGGAGTAAACCGCTCGATCAGCCGGCCCATCGGGCTGGAATGTAGCTTTACCGCTCCCCTCCACCAGTAGAAAACGCCGATGACAGATGCGACGAAAGCGAACAGCCAGCCGCCGATCGGCGTGACCCAGGCGTTGCGAAGCTGCCTCCACGTCTCTCCGTAGGTTTGGACCAGGACGCCCGTCTCACGTCCCTTGACTGAGGTGTAATGCTCCTGCCCTTCCTTGCGCACGTCGCGCCAGACCGGAGCGTTGTTGCCCGGCTGCGATTGCGCGCGCTGCTGCTGGGTTTCAGCCTGCTGTGCAACCGAGGTGCCGCCCAAGGGGAGAACAAGGGCGAACGCGACGGCGAAAGAACTCCCCCAAACCGCAATGGGTCTCATGAACCGTGCTCCTCTATTCCGCCCGGGTGTATTCGTTCTGGGCGAGATTGCGGGTCTTGACTGCGGATTCCCAGCTAGCCTTGTCGCCTTTGTTCCACTTGGAACCGGGGTAAGAGTTTGCGGCGGGATCGTTATCCCAAGGCTTGGTGTCAGGCTTGCCCTGGTACTTGCCCTGCTTGTATACGGTGACCTGATCCCGTTCGCCGCAGGCGCCGAGGCCGACGGCAGCAGCAAGGGCGAAGCCCGCGAGGAACAGTCTGCGCGCTGTTGTCATGACTTCGCTCCCGCCGGAGCCGCCTTGGGCTGGTCGGGCTTGCCATAGGCGGTGCCCCAGCCCCAGACCTCGGAACCCTTGCCGCGCTTGAACACCCGCTGGCGATAGATATCGGCGATAACGTCGCCGTCCCCGCCCAAGAGCGCCTTGGTCGAGCACATTTCGGCGCAGGCCGGGAGCTTGCCCTGCGCGAGGCGGTTGCTGCCGTACTTCTGCCATTCTTCCTTCGACAGGTCTTTCTCGGGCCCGCCGGCGCAGAAGGTGCACTTGTCCATCTTGCCGCGCAGGCCGAAGGCGCCTGCCTGCGGGAACTGCGGCGCGCCGAACGGGCAGGCGTAGAAGCAGTAGCCGCAGCCGATGCACAGGTCCTTGTCGTGCAGCACCACGCCCTCGTCGGTGCGGTAGAAGCAGTCCACCGGGCAGACCGCCATGCAGGGTGCATCCGAGCAGTGCATGCAGGCGACCGAGATCGATTTCTCGGCGCCCACCACCCCGTCGTTGATGGTCACCACGCGGCGGCGGTTTACCCCCCAGGGCACCTCGTTCTCGTTCTTGCAGGCGGTCACGCAGCCGTTGCACTCGATGCAGCGCTCGGCGTCGCACAGGAATTTCATTCTCGCCATGGTTTTCTCCTCGTCCCTTTCGCTATGCCCGCTCGATCTGGCAGACGGTGGTCTTGGTTTCCTGCATCATCGTGACGCGGTCGTAGCCGTAGGTCGTCGCCGTATTAACCGCCTCGCCGCGCACGATAGGCGCCGCCCCGGCCGGGTAATAGGGCAACATGTCCTTGCCCTGCCACCAACCCGAGAAGTGGAACGGGATGAAGGCATGGTCGGGGCCGACGCGTTCGGTCACCAGTGCTTTGACTTTCAGCCGCGCGCCGGTCGGGGTCTTGACCCAAACATCCTCGCCGGGGCGGATGCCGCGGTCGGCCGCGGCCTTCGGATTGATCTCGACGAAGTTTTCCTGCATCAGCTCGGCCAGCCACGGATTGGAACGCGTCTCCTCCCCGCCGCCCTCGTATTCGACCAGACGCCCCGAAGTGAGGACGATCGGGAACTGCTTGCCAACGTCCTTGTTCTTCTCCTGCAACGACTTGAACAGCGTCGGCAGGCGCCAGAGGACCTTGACGTCGTCGTGGGTCGGATACTTGTCGACGAGGTCCGCACGTATCCCGTAGATCGGCTCGCGGTGCTGCGGAATGCCGTCGGGGAAGTTCCACACGATGGCGCGCGCCTTGGCGTTGCCGAACGGATGGTTGCCGTGGTTCTTAAGCACCACGCGCTGGATCCCGCCGGAGAGATCGTTCGCCCAGGTCTTGCCCTCGGCTTCTTTCTTTTCTTCATCGGTGAGCTCATCCCACCAGCCGAGCTTCTTCAAGAGCACGTGGTCGAACTGCGGGTGGCCCGTGGTGATGTCGGCGCCCTTCGGGTGCGAGCCGTCCTCGGCGAGCAGGTTCACGCCGTCCTTCTCCATGCCGAACAGCGCGCGGAAGTTGCCGCCGCCCTCCATGACGTGCTTGGAAGTGTCGTAGAGGTTGGGCGAGCCCGGGTGCTTCAAGGCCGCGTTGCCGTAGCACGGCCACGGCAGGCCGAAATAGTCGCCCGTCAGGTCGTAGCCCGTCTTCGCGTCCTTGCCGCCCTTGGCGCGCAGCGTCTTCACGTCGAAGACGTGCATGTTGCGCATGTGGGCTTGCAGGCGCTGCGGCGACTGGCCGGTGTAGCCGATCGTCCACGCGCCGCGGTTGATTTCGTTCGAGAGCGTGTCCTCCATCGAAGGCTCGTCGTACTCGGCGCCTTTCCTGCCGACTTTGATGACCCGCAGGTTCTGCTTGCCGTCCTTCTTGCCGAGGAACTGGTCTCCGAATTCCAGCTTTCTCGCCAGCGCCAGCATGATCGCCTGGTCCGAGCGCGACTCGAACAGCGGATCGATCACCTTTTCGCGCCACTGGATGGAGCGGTTGGACGCGGTGCACGAGCCTTCCGTTTCGAATTGCGTCGCCGCGGGAAGCAGGTACACGCCGCGGCCGGCCTTTTCCTGCACGCCTTCCACCGGCATCGCCGCCATCGCGGCGGTGGCCGAGGGGTACGGATCGATGACGACCAGGAGGTCGAGTAGCTTCATCGCCTTGAGCATGTCCAGGCCGCGCGTTTGCGAGTTCGGCGCATGGCCCCAGTAGAACAGCGCGCGGATGTTCGGCCCCTGATCGATGTTCTCGTTCTTTTCCATCACGCCGTCGATCCAGCGCGACACCGTCATGCCCGGCTTGCCCATCATGCCGGGGGCGAAACGGTCCTGCAGCCACTTCAGGTCAACGTTCCAAACCCGCGAGTAATGCGCCCAGGATCCGGGCACCGCGACCGGGTAGTAGCCCGGCAGCGTGTCGGGGTTCGGGCCGACGTCGGTCGCGCCCTGCACGTTGTCGTGGCCGCGGAAGATGTTGGCGCCGCCGCCCGACACGCCGATGTTGCCGAGCGCGAGCTGCAGGATGCAGGAAGCGCGCACCATGGCGTTGCCGATCGTGTGCTGGGTCTGGCCCATGCACCAGACGATGGTGCTCGGCCGGTTCTTCGCGAACATCTCGGTGATCTTCAGCAACTGCTCGGGCGGCACGCCGGTGACGTTGTGCACTTCTTCAGGCGTCCACTTCTTCATCACCTCTTCTTTGATCTTGTCCATCCCGTAGACGCGGGCCTTGATGTAGTTCTTGTCTTCCCAGCCGTTCTTGAAAATGATATGCAGCATGCCGAACAGGAACGGGATGTCGGTGCCCGAGCGGATGCGCACGTAGTCGTCCGCTTTCGCCGCGGTGCGCGTGAAGCGCGGGTCGACCACGATCATCTTCGCGCCGGTTTCCTTCGCGTGCAGCATGTGCAGCATCGACACCGGGTGCGCTTCGGCGGCGTTCGAGCCGATGTACATCGCGCACTTGGTGTTCTGCATGTCGTTATACGAATTGGTCATCGCGCCGTAGCCCCAGGTCTGGGCGACGCCGGCGACGGTGGTCGAGTGGCAGATGCGCGCCTGGTGGTCGCAGTTGTTGGAGCCCCACAGCGACACCCACTTGCGCAGCAGCGCGGCCTGCTCGTTGTTGTGCTTGGAGGAGCCGACGATGTAGATCGCATCGGGGCCGCCATTGGCCTTGTCATTGCGGATGGCGAGCATCTTGTCGCCGATCTCGTTGATCGCCTGGTCCCAGGAGAGGCGCTGGTACTTGCCGTTCACCAGCTTCATCGGGTATTTCAGGCGGTGCGAGTGCTCGGTCATGCCGTGCTCGCGCACCGCGGCGCCCTTGGCGCAATGCGCGCCGAGGTTGAGCGGCGAGTCGAACACCGGCTCCTGCCGCACCCACACGCCATTCTGCACCACCGCGTCGATGGCGCAGCCGACCGAGCAGTGCGTGCAGACGGAGCGCTTGACCTCGATCTTGCCGCCTTTTTCCTGCGCGTCGGCCTTGCCGATCATGTTGAACGGCAGCTGGGTCGCGAACGCGCCGGCGCCGACCGCGACGCCGGAGCGCTTCAGGAACGAGCGGCGGTCGATGGTCTTCGCAAGCATCCCCGAGAGGCTGCGAGAAAGACGGCTGGAAGAAAGATGAGCGGGGGCTCCAGCGGATTTCCTGGTGAGCATCATGGTCGCGCCTCCTCGGGTCAGACTTTTGCGGTGTTGTAGTAGCTGCGGACGTGCGCGGTTTCCTGATACCCTTTTCCGCGCCGTTTGTCTGTGCTTGCGACTGCTTTGGGCTCGTCTAGTGTGATCGCCCGGCCGGCGACTGCGGCTGCCGTTGCGCCGCCGGCGGCGCCGACTGCAAGTAGGAAGTTCCTGCGGCTGAGCTTGGATTTGGATTCGTTTTTCATAGGTCGTCTCTTTCCTATCGTCAACACCTGAATATGCGAGCTATTGCGTGGGGACAATTAGAACACCTTTAGCCCTTCGGTTTCAACCACAAGAAAAGCTCTTACGAAGTGTCCCACCGGCTTGTAGAAGTTTGCTTTCTCGGACTTCGATATTGCACTGCAAAATGGCTCGAAGGAGCGTTCGATGTACCGGCCGAAAAAGTCCCGCTGTTTCTGCAACGCAGCATCGTCGGAACCCTGTGAAATCAAGTGTCTCATGACTTCGAAGAGCCCGGCCATGTGGTCCTCCGGTTCTTGCGCAGGACCCGTCTTGCCCAAACCGAGGGAGGCCAGATCCTGCCTGAGCCGTACCAGGATTTTCTCCCGGCCCGTCTCGGCGAGGTAGAACGCGGCGTAGGGAGTCACCTCGGCTTTCCCGGTGCCCACGAAAACCTCGTCGTACTCGAGGCGGGCCGCCTCGGGATCCATCGCCCGCGCGGCGGCGGCGAGCGTGTTCCACGGTCCGGCCAGCGCGCCCCCATCGGCAACCATGTCATCGGATCCCGCAACGGCTTGGAGCAACTGCGCGTCTGGCCCGGCGTAAAAGAGCCGCGCCAGCAGCGCATAGTACCCGGCGCGCGCCTCATCCTCCGGCACTCTCTGCGGCTGGAAATTGAGCGGCGTGACAGTTGCGCTCATCGCGCCGCCTCCGTTACGTCATTCGCCAATCTGTCGCCCTCCTGTCGGCGGCAAGACGATGAGCTTGGTCGCATCCCCAGTGGGGCCCCTGCTCCGTAGCTCATCGCTTGACGTCTTGTATCGAAATCTCGTCCTTGTTTTCCATCATGTCGACCACACGGCAGTCGGCGCACATTTGCAAGCGGCGGAGCGACCCGCCGCCGGCGAACATCGAGTGGCCGGCGAGCTTGCCGAGCATGTTGTCCACCATCTGCCGGGTGCCGAAGGCCTTCCCGCAGCGCACGCAGTTGAACGGCTCGGCTTGGTTGAGAACGACCTCCTGCTTCGCCTGCGCCGCGAGCAGGAGGCGCGGCGCAAGCGTGATCGCGTTTTCCGGACACGTCACCTCGCACAGGCCGCACTGCACGCAGTTTCGCTCGATGAATTTCAGCATCGGCTGGTCGCGCCCGTCGTGCAGCGCCGATACGGGGCACGCGCCGACGCAGGCCATGCACAGGGTGCAGGTCTCTTTGTTGACGAGGACCTGCCCGTAGGGCGCGCCGGCGCCGAGCTTGATTTCCTCCTGCGGTTTCGGCGCGAGCTTTGCCAGATGATCGATGGCGAAATCGAGCGTGGTGCGCTTCTCGGGCGAAAGGTTGTAGGTCCCCGGCTTCGACACCGACGCCGCCGGAGCGAGCGCCCAGATCTCCTTTTCCAGGACCGCGCGCTCGTCCGTTGCGATGAGCCGGAAATGCGCGCCGCCGTAGCCCAGCCCGGTCGCAATGGTTTCGGCGAAACCCATCTGTTTCTTCACCGCCTCGCCGTATTCGGCGGCTTCCTTCGGTGTCGAGAGCACCGCGACCTGGCCCGCGCCATAGGCGAGCGCTCCGAGCAACACGTCCATCCCGACCGAGGCGGGGTGGTGGATCTCGAGTGGGATCACCCGCGCAGGCAGTCCACGCCCGCGCCGCGCAAGCTTCGCGATGAGCGCGCGGCTCTCGCCCGCATTGTGCAGGAGCAGGCAGGCGTCCTTCCCGCCGGCCTGGGCATACACCGAAACAACGCGCTTCAGCCTCGCGCCGAGATCGGGCACGCGCGGGTAGGCATAGGTCATCGCGCCGGACGGGCACACGGTCGCGCAGCCGCCGCAGCCCATACACAGGTGCGGATCGACCTTGACGTGATCGCCGTCCGGCGCGATAGCGCCGGTCGAGCAGACGTCGAGGCACTGGTTGCAGCCGGTCTTCGACGAGCGGCTGTGGGCACAGATCTTCGCGTCGTAGGCAAAGAACCGCGGCTTCTCGAACTCTCCCACCATCTGGCCGAGCTGCGAGGCCGCGAGCGCCTGTTCGAGCGGATCGGCGCCCGGCGCGAGGTAGCCCTGCGGCAGTTGCGGGGTTCTTATCAGCGCTTGCGAAGACAGATCGAGCACCATGTCGAAACGCTCGCTCCTCGCGCGGTCGGCGCGCTCGAAGTCGATCGCGCGGATCGCGCCGCAGGCCTTCACGCACTCGCGGTGCGCCTTGCACTTGTCCATGTCGATCTGGTAGGAAAAATCGATCGCCTGCTCCGGGCACGCATGGATACAGGCGTTGCAGCGCGTGCACACCTCCAGATCGATCGGGTTGTCCTGCTCCCAGACGACCTCGAACGCGCCGAGATGGCCCTTCACCGACTTCACTTTGCCCGAGAACACGGAGTAGCGGCGCTCGTCGGGCAACTCTCCGCGCCCTCCAACGTTGCGGAGGGGCCCCTCCCCCTCCTTGCCTCCCGCAATCAGCACGCTGACCTCGAGCTGCCCGGCGAGCCTGTCGGCCCAGGCGATCGCGGCGTCGGCCGGTCCGATGACGAGCAGTTGCCCGCCCGACTGGTAGGACACCTCGGCGACCGGCTCGGGCTCGGGCAACGCAGCGAGTGCCAAGAGCGCCGCGATCTTCGGCGTCGCCTGCGCGCCCTCGCTCGACCAGCCGGCGTGCTCTCGGATGTTGATGAACTTGAGCTCGGTCTTGGCACCGGCGCCTTCGGCGATCTCCGAAAAAAGCGGCGCTTCCTGCGTGCAAGCGACCACGCAGGCTTCGTCCTTTAGCGCCTCCTGGAAGCTGCCGACTTCCTTGCGGCAAAGCTCGGTGTGAATCTGAATCGGCTGCTTCAGCTTCAGCGCCGAAGCGAGCCCCTTGGCGTCGAGCGCCACGGTCCTGTTGCAGTTGCAGATCTTGAGCGTTTTGTCTTCGAGCGCCATGTCAGGTCTTTTCCTGCGGCTGCGCTGCCGCGGCGGGAGATTCGGTGTTCGCTATCGCCTGCACCTGCGGCGCCTCGTCCGGCTTCGGCAAGGCGGCCGCCGGTTTCTCAGCGACGAGGCTCTTCTCCTCCTTCTTTTCCTCGTCGAAGAGCAGCCCCTTCGCGTGCTCGAGCGTCTTCAGCATCGCCAGAGGAATCGGCTCGCTCTGGGTGTAATCCTCGCAGTAGGCCTCGAATCGTTCGAAATTTTCGAAGTGCGGGTCGCGGAACAGCCTCTTCAACGCCGAGCGTTTCACCTTATCGTCCACGCCCGGCTGCATGAAGTCGCGGTATTCGGATGCGAGGCCATTCAAGGACTCGATGGGCGGCAACTGCGGCGCGGTAGCGGCGGATTGAACGCCGGCGCCTGAGGGCGCTGCGGCGGCGGCTGCGTCCGCGCTCGAACCCGCGGGGACTGCCGGCGGCGCGAGCTCCGGCGACGGCGCCGGTTCGGCCGGTTTCTCCTCCGCCTTGCGCGCTTCACTCTTGCGCCGCGACCAGCGCGAGACGAAGTTCTCGTTGTCGTCAGCGATCATCGCGCTTTGCACCCTTGAACGACGGTGGCCGGGCGCGCTTCTTCGGCTCCGGCTTGTAGTTGCGCTCGACGTATTCCGCGAGCCACGGAATCCATTGCGGCGGCATCGGCACGCCGTCCACGCGCGTGCCGGCATCGAGCAGGCGCGCCGCCTCGTTGTAGCTCACGGTAACGAACTTCGGCACGCCCACGCCTTCTTCTTCGAGCCAGTTTACAAACACGAAGGGGTTCTCCGAGGTGAGATTGAGGTAATAGCCTTCCGCCTCGTCGTGAAACAGCTCCAGCTTGAATCCCGGGTGCAGCCACTGCGTGCGCGCCTCGTCCTGCACGAGCGCGCGCGCGACGGCGCCGGGTCCGCTCGAGTCGGGCACGACGCCGATCGGCTCCCACTTTTCCGACTGCCAGCGGTTGTTTTCGAGCGGCGTGCGCTCCATCACGACCGCCACGGCAAGGCTCGGGTGCGGCATTTTTCCGGCTATACTCGCTGTTCGACAAACGGTGAATTATGAACCGCATTTCATGATGCGGCTACGCAAGCCATGACGGACCGGGTCATCCCCATCAACGACGGGCGCAGAACAAAACCCCTTCCGCCAAGAGGGGGATCGGGCGCGCCCGCGCGCGCCGATCGGGACATGCTCGGTCGCCACTTGCGCGATCTGCGCATCTCGGTCACCGACCGCTGCAACTTCCGCTGCATCTACTGCATGCCGCGAGACGTTTTCGGCCCCGAGTATCCATTCCTCGCGAAGAGCGAACTGCTGAGCTTCGAGGAAATCGCGCGGCTCGCGCGGGTCTTCAAGGACCAGGGCATCGAGAAGGTCAGGCTCACCGGGGGCGAGCCGCTGCTGCGCAAGAACCTCGAGCGCCTGATCGAGATGCTCGCCGCGATTCCCGGCCTCGACCTGACGCTCACGACCAACGGTTCGCTGCTTGCGAAAAAAGCTCGCGCGCTGAAAGCGGCCGGTCTCACCCGCGTCACAGTGAGCCTCGACTCGCTCGACGAGCGCACCTTCCGCATGATGAACGACGCCGATTTCCCCGTTTCGGAAGTGCTCGCCGGCATCGACGCCGCCGCCGCCGCGGGGCTCGCGCCGGTGAAGATCAACATGGTGGTGAAGCGCGGCGCCAACGAGAATTCCGTCGTGCCGATGGCGCGGCATTTCAGGGGCAGCGGCCACATCGTGCGCTTCATCGAATACATGGACGTCGGCGCGACCAACGGCTGGCGCATGGACGACGTCGTGCCTTCGGCCGAGGTCGTGCGCACGATCGGCGAGAAGATGCCGCTCGAGACGGCCGAACCCAACTACGCGGGTGAAGTCGCCGAACGCTGGCGCTACCGGGACGGCTCAGGCGAGATCGGCGTGATCTCCTCTGTGACTCAGGCGTTCTGCCGGACCTGCACCCGCGCCCGACTCTCGACCGAAGGCACGCTGTATACATGTCTATTTGCCGAAGCCGGCTACGACCTGCGCGCGATGCTCCGCGGCGGCTCCTCCGACGAGGAGATCTCGGGCGGGATCGCGCGCATCTGGCAGGGGCGAACCGACCGCTACTCGGAAATTCGCACGGCTGAAACCGCCAAGCTTCGCAAGATCGAGATGTCGTATATAGGCGGATAACCGAGTTCGAACGGACGCGGCCGAGCCGCGCCGTTCAACTCGTTACACGATGCGAACAGCCCCGCGTCATCGACCAAAGCTTACCCAGGCTTCTAAGCCGCTCACTTTCGAAGTTGAAGCTATCAACGAGCGCGGCGAAGCCGTCCCCACGCCGATCGCGGGCGAGCATCCGCTCACGCTCTACGTGGACAAGCGCGAGATCGTGACGCTGATGACGCTCGGCCAGGCGCCCGAGGCGCTTGCCATCGGTTATCTGCGCAACCAGCGGCTGGCAAAATCGATCGAGGACATCGCCGCAGTGCAGGTGGACTGGGAAACTGCCTCGGTCGCTGTTACGACCCGCAAACCGCTCAAAGGGCTGGCCGAAAAGATGAAAAAACGCACCGTCACCACCGGCTGCGGTCAGGGGACGGTATTTGGCGACCTGATGGAAGAAATCGAATCGATGAAGCTGCGCGACGACGTGACGCTCACCGAAGAGGCGCTGCACGCCCTGCTCGACGCGGTGCGCCGCCACGAAGCCATTTACAAGGAAGCCGGCGCCGTTCACGGCTGCGCACTAGCGAGTAACAGCGCCTCCGCGCCCAAGATCCTCTACTTCATCGAGGACGTGGGCCGGCACAACGCGGTGGACGCGATCGCCGGGCAGATGTGGCTGGACGGCATGGACGGCTCCGACAAAATCTTCTATACCACCGGGCGCCTCACCTCCGAGATGGTGATCAAGGCCGCGCAGATGCAGATTCCTTTCCTGGTCTCGCGCTCGGGTCTCACCAAGATGGGCCACGAGATCGCCGAGAAGGTCGGCATCACCATGATCGGCCGCGCCGCGGGCGGCAAGCACTATCTGCTCTTCACCGGCAGACACCGCTTCAGGAAAACCGTCGCGCCGACGTTGGTGGCGTAAGACGCTCGGTTCGCTTCGTGACAGCCAGCGTCCCGGTCTCATCCTCGCGCGCGGCACCGATGAAGGAGTAAACTTCGGCCATGAGGCTTTAACCGCGAGGTTCGGAAGTCTATCGCCGACGAACTGAAGAAAATTTCCACCTTCGGCGGTATTGGCCTTGGTGTGTTGGGTTACTCGATGATGAACCCCCTAATCGTGTTGGGCGCGTTCGTTTGGTGGACAATTTGCCAGATCATTGCCAATATTCTGCTTGCCATTGAGGATTAGTCACATGACGATGCAAACTGCGGTTTTTTTGGGCATGGGCCTGATCGTGCTGTATGCCGCTATCTCCCTGGTTCTCGCTCTATGGCTGGCGAAAAAAGCCGAGCCGACGAAAACTCGCCCTGCTCATTGACGCGCTAAAGACCCCGGCTGCTCCGGCATCACCATGATCGGCCGTGCGGCCGGAGGCAACCTGCTCTTCACCGGCAAGCGCCACTTCAGGAGGACCGTCGCGCCGACATTGGTGGCGTGAAGCGCAGCTACGCCGCTTTGTCAGTTCTCCCCATGGATATCGCCAAGCTCTTCACTATCGGCCGTAGTCAAGCCGTGCGCCTGCCGAAGCAGTATCGCTTCTCCGGCGACTCGGTGCTGGTGAAACGCATCGGAAAGGCCGTCGTACTGTCGCGCAGGGTCGGTTCTTGGGACACTCTGTTCGACGCGCTAGAGCAGTTCGAACCAGGGCTGCGTCTTGAGCGCGAGCAACCTGCCCGTCCTGAGCGCCGCAATCGGTGATGCAGAGCGTCACCGGCCTCATCCTCGCGGGCGGCAAGGGCAGCCGCATGGGCGGGGTGGACAAGGGCCTGCAGGTCTTCCGCAGCAAGCGCCTCGTCGATCACGTTTTCGAGCGCCTCGCGCCGCAGGTCGGCGGCGTCATCATCAACGCCAACCAGAATCACGAGGAGTACAAGAGTTTCGGCGTGCGCGTGGTGAGCGACGCCATCGGAGGGTTCGCCGGACCGCTCGCCGGCCTGCACGCCGGGCTCTCGGTATCCAAGCGCCCCTTCCTTGCCTCGGCCCCTTGCGATTCACCCTTCCTGCCTACCGACCTGGTCGAGCGGCTGTACAACAGGCTGGATGAGACCGGCGCCGAGCTCGCAGTCGCGAAAACGGGCGATCAGCCGCACCCGGTGTTCTCGCTTATGCGCCGCGGCGTGCTCGATCACCTCGGCGATTTCCTGAAAGCAGGCGGGCGCAAGATCGACGCCTGGTACGCGACGCTCACTGTCGTCGAGGTCGCTTTCGACGATGAACCGCAGGCTTTCTCCAACATCAATACCCTCGAAGAGCTGCAAACCTGGGAGAATTCGCAGCACGCGACCCGAGCTTGACTCGGCACGCGTGCCTGCCGCAGCATCTTCCTATCGTTTTGGCTTGAGAGGGCATGCGCTGTGTTGCTCGAGCGCGAAGAACCGCTCGCGCTGATGGAAGGCGCGCTCACGACGGCTCGTGAGGGGCGGGGCCACAGCCTGTTCATCGGCGGTGAGGCGGGGATCGGCAAGACCTCGCTCGTCGAATCCTTCGTGCACTCGCAGCGTGAGGGTACCCGCGTGCTCTGGGGCGCCTGCGAGGCGCTCGCCACGCCCCGGCCCTTAGGGCCCCTCTACGATATCGCTCACGAACTCGGCGGAAAGCTGCTCGAAGCCCTCAATGCCGGCCGTCCGCCGTATCAGTTGTTCCAAACCTTCATCGACGAGTTGCGCGCGCCAGGTGCGGGTACGATCGTCGTCGTCGAGGATGCGCACTGGGCCGATGACGCGAGCGCCGACTTTTTGAAGTTCGTTGCGCGGCGCATCGCCCGGTATCCGGCGCTGCTCGCGGTCACGTTCCGCGAAGACGAGGTATCCGCGGGCCATCCTTTGATGCGCGCGATCGCCGATGTCCCGGCCGATCACTTGAGCCGGATTCGGCTGCAGGGCCTGTCAGCGGGCGGGGTGGAGCAACTTGGCATCGCGCATGCCCGGAAAATTCCGAACCTCCACGCGATCACGGACGGCAATCCCTTCCTTGCTACGGAACTCCTGCGCGGCCCCGAGGACGATATCTCGGCTTCGCTGCGGGACACGATGCTCGCAAGGCTGGAGCGGTTGTCGCCCAGGGCTCGCGAACTGGCCGAGCTGGTTTCGGTGGTGCCGGACCGCACCGAACGCGGATTGCTCAACAACGTGGTCCCGGCGAACGCACGACCGCTTCAGGAGTGCGTCGATCGCCACGCGATGATCGTCGATCGCGAGCACGTGCGTTACCGTCACGAGCTCGCGCGACGGGTAGTCGAAGAATCCCTGCCGGAACTCAAGCGCCGTGCCCTGCATGCACGGGTGCTTGAGGTGCTGGCCGGGAACGCTGCGGATTCCAAGATGCTCTCGCGCGTGGTGCACCACGCCGACGCGGCAGGCGATGCGTCCAGCGTGCTTCGATACGCGCCGCTCGCGGGTGAAGAAGCCGGGCGGCGCGGCGCGCATCGACAGGGAGCCGCGTTCTATCGGACCGCGCTGCGCTATGCCGATAGCGTCAGCCCGCGCGAACGCGCGATTCTGCTGGAGAAACTCGCATCGGAGTCGCGATTGTCGGGTCGCGGCGACGAGGCGCTCGAGGCAAACGCGCGCGCATTCGAGATCTGGCGCCATGAGAGCGATACGCTCGCGCAAGGAGCCAACCGGCTAGCGCGCTTCGACATGCTGCACATCAACCTGTTCCAGCGCGGCGGAGCCGAGTTCGTCGAACTGGCCGCAGCGGCCGTGCACCTTCTTGAACCGCACGGCATCTCCGGCGAACTCGCAAAAGCGTACATGAACCTCGCTTTCGTCCGAAGCATGGATGGGCGTCTCAAAGAAGCGCAGGACTGGCACGATCGCGCCGTCGTCACTGCCGAGGCGTCCGGAGATCAAGCCGCGCTAAGCCATATTCTGCTGCAGGGTGAGTTTCGCAAGCACACTTTTCTTGGTGAACCGGATCTGGAGCCCGCGGAACGCGCTCTCGAGCTGGCGCTGGAACAGCGTGACGACGAGCGTGCCGCGCACGCGTACTTCTGCCTCGCGATGTTCGCTACGAACAGCTGGCGCTTCGACACTGTCGAGCGCGTCGTTGCCGCAGGGCTGCGCTTCGCCGAAGAGCGAGACCTCGACGGCCAGAAGCTGCCGCTCCTGGGGATGCTGGCACGCGCGGCGCTGATGCGGGGTGACTGGAAGACCGCGGAAGCCACTGCAACCGACCTCCTCGCGCGGACGGAACTGCCTGGAATAGCCGAGCTCAATGCGAGGATGGTTCTGGGAATCGGCTACGGCCGCCGGGGTGATCCGCGCGCCAAGGCGCACTTGGAGCGTGCACTCGGCGTTGCAATGACCAAGATCGTCACACGGGTGGCGAAACTCAATGCCCTCATTCGTCTCGTAGAGTTTCATTGGATTGAGCGCGATGAGGCCAAAGCCCTCGACTTTGCACAGCGCCTGGGCAATGAGTCCGAGTTCATGTCGGGGCATCCTTGGCACCGGGGACAAGCTGCGTTCTGGTTTTGGCGGATAGACGGAGCGACATCGATCGCGGACCCGCTCGCGCCGCCGTATGCCATGCAGTTGCGCGGCGACTGGGCTGGCGCCGCGGCAGCCTGGGCGGCGCTCGGGTGTCCCTATGAGCGCGCCATGGCGCTCATCGACGGCGACGCGGCGGCGCAGCGCGAGGCTTTCTGGATCCTGGAACAACTTGGCGCGACCGCGACCATCAAACGCTGCCGCGAAATGCTGGCGGAGCGCGGGGTCGCGCACATTCCACGCGGGCCGCGGCCGAGCACGCGCACCAATCCCATGGGACTCACGGACCGCGAGATCCAGGTCCTCGCGCTCCTGGCACAAGGTCTGCAGAACGCGGATATCAGCGAGCGCCTCCACCGCTCGGAGCGGACGGTGGCGCATCACGTTTCGGCAATTCTCGCGAAGCTGGGTGCAGGTACGCGTCAGGAGGCCGTCAACATCGCCCGCGCCAAGGGACTGCCCGGGGCCTCGCCGTGACTCCGTATCGGGTGCCGCGCCCACGGCGCCAAAATGGGCAGCGCGGCGGCTCAAAATAGGCCGTCGCCGACGCACGAGTCCACTAATCTTCCTCGGAGCGGGCGAAACTCCCCGCGCTTACGGAGGAAACCATGAGAATCGCAAGGATCGCACCAGTGCTTGCCGCCGGGATGTTCATGGCCGCCGGCGCCCTCGCTCAAAGCTACCCCACCAAACCGGTGCGGGTGGTGATTCCGTTAACGCCCGGCAGCGGCCTCGACATCGTCGGCCGGCTGGTAAGCCAGAAGCTATCGGAGACGTGGGGCCAGCCCGTGGTCGTGGAGAACCGGCCCGGTGCGGGAACTTTGGTCGGTACCGCATTGGTCGCGAAGTCGCCGGCGGACGGTTACACGCTGCTCGTGGGCAGTCCCGGGCACGCGATCAACCCCGTTGTGTACGCCAAACTGCCGTACGACACGCTGAAGGATTTCGTCGAAATCGCTCCGCTCGCTCGCCTGGTCCAGGTTCTCGTCGTCGCCCCGTCGGCCGGGGTAAGAAACGTTCCCGAACTGATCGCGGCGGCGAAAGCGAGACCCGGACAGCTCACTTTTGCATCGGCCGGAACGGGCGGCGGCGTGCATTTCACCGGCGAAAAATTCAAACTCGCCGCAGGCATCGACGTGGTTCACGTCCCCTACAAGGGCGGGCCCGAGGCGATGACCGACGTGATGATGGGGCGTGTCACCTATTGGATCCCGTCGATTGGCACCGCGCTGCCGTTCATCCACGGCGGCAAGCTCCTGGCGTTGGGCGTCACAAGTCGCGAGCGCTCCGCCTCGCTGCCGGACGTCCCGACGATCGAGGAGGCCGGCGTTGCCGGATTCGAGGATTCGATTTGGTTCGGCATGTGGGGACCGGCCGGGACGCCCCCCGCGATCGTGGACAAGATCGCGAAGGATATCTCGCGCGCGCTCACTACACCGGCCTTGCGCGATCAGTTCGCGAAGATCGCTACCGAGCCGATGAGTATGACGCCGACGGAATTTGCGCGGTTCGTGCGAAGCGAGATGGAGTCCGCGGCACGCATAGCCAAGGCGGCGGGCATCAAGCCGCAGTAGCGAGCCGCTTTCCGTCAAACCCGAGTTCAGAGCGGATGAGTTCCTTCCCCTTGTGGGCCGCAAAACGCGGTTAGTCCGAGGCTCGGCGCTCCTCGAACTCGCTTCTTGCATATGACTGTCCTCAATTGATTCCTATGAGATGCCTGTCAGCCCGCACCTCGGAGCTGAGGCAAAGGGTATACGTTTTTTTCGGCGCCAGGTCGTCCGCGCCACCTGGCGGTATCGAAGCAGCGAACCGCGCGCGGTTCTCGATAAGAGGGTAATTCTATGAATAGGTCGATTCGTCAGGTAGCGGGAGTTTTGTCCACTTTTCTCGTGTTCGCTGGTGTGATGTTGTCTAGTGCATCAGACGCGTGGGCCCAGCAGAAGGCGGCGAATCTCAAAGAGGAACTTGTAGGAAATTGGACGATCGTCTCCGCAACAATCGAGCAGGGTGGCGCCAAGCGCGAGATATTTGGTCCTGACCCGAGGGGGTTTATGGCGCTTGAGACCAATGGTCGTTATTCGATTACGCTGTTGCGTTCCGGGCTCCCGAGGGTCGCATCCAATAATCGCGAGGCGGGGACTTCGGAAGAGAATAAGGCGATTGCGGCAGGGATTCTCGCCCACTTCGGCACGTACTCGGTCAGCGAGAAAGATCGCGCTATCAACTTTCAAATAATGTCCAGCACGTTCCCAAACTGGGACGGAGCCAATCAGAAGCGTCCGATTACGTCTCTCACCAGTGACGAACTGAAGTGGATTGTTCCGGCTCCATCGCAGGGATCGGGAACCGCGTATTTGGTCTGGAGACGAATCAGGTAGGTGGTGACGCGGGATTACGTACCAACGTACTGGCCAACCTCACGCCCCACCCGGACGCGCGGTGGCGAGGCGCGTCCGGGTCGCCACCGTTCGTAAGCCATTCACCCCGAAGTCCTTCCTCCCGATCAGGGCGGGTGCTTCTCGCATCGCAGCATTGATCCCCGGCCCGGAAAGGCAGAAGATAACGCGTCCCCCAAAAAAACGCGAATCCCACGGAGGAAACGGCATGGTCGCATTCACCCTCAACGGCAAAGCGGTCTCGGTCGAAGCCGATTCGAGCACCCCGCTGCTCTGGGTCATTCGCGATCAGCTCAAGCTGACCGGCACCAAGTACGGATGCGGCGCGGGGCTGTGCGGCGCGTGCACGGTGCACGTCAACGGCGCGGCCGTGCGCTCCTGCACGACGCAGATCTCCGCGGTGGCGGGCAAGCGCGTCGTCACCATCGAGGGGCTGTCGCCGACCTCCTCGCACCCCCTGCAAAAGGCCTGGATCGCCGAGCAGGTGCCGCAGTGCGGCTACTGCCAGTCGGGCCAGATCATGAAGGCGGCGGAGCTGCTCGCCGCCAACCCCAAGCCGACGCGAGCGCAGATCGTTTCGCACATGAACGGCAACATCTGCCGCTGCGGCACCTACCACCGCATCGCCGCCGCCATCGAGCGCGCCGCGAGGGAGGGCTGAAGCCATGACCGCCAAGCTGAAGCCCGGTTTCGATATTTCCCGCCGCACGTTCCTCAAGGGCGCAGGCGGACTGACATTTTGCGTTGCACTGGGCGCGGACGGCATTCGCCTGATCTCGGAGGCCGAAGCGCAAGGCGCGGCGCGCACGATGAACGCTTGGGTTCGCATCGCGCCGGACGGCGTCGTGACGATCCTCTCCCCCGGCGCCGAGATGGGCCAGGGCTCGATGACTTCGCTCGCCCTCATCCTCGCCGAGGAGATGGATGCCGACTGGTCGAAGGTCGCGATCGAGTGGGCGCCGGCCGATGCGAAGGTCTACGGCTACACCATGAGGAACCAGCGCATAATGCATATAGTTGGCAGCCGCGCTGTGATGCTCTATTTCAACGATTTGCGAATCGCAGGCGTGCAGGTACGCAAGGTGCTGCTCGCGAACGCGGCCGAAAAGTGGGGCGTCAGTCCTGCATCGCTTCAGACCGAGCCCGGCGTGGTCATCGACCCGGTGTCGGGCCGGCGTATGAGCTACGGCGAGATCGCCTCCTTCGCAAGAGTGCCCTCCCCGCTGCCCACGGTGGACAAGAGCGAGCTCACCCTGAAGAACCAATTCCGGCTTATCGGCAAGCCCGTTCCTCGCCGGGATTATCCCGCCAAGGTGAACGGCACGGCGAAATACGCGATCGACGTCGATCTGCCGGGAATGGCGTATGCGACCGCGAAGCATTCCCCGGTGCAGGGCGGCGAGCCCGACAACTGGAACGACGCCAGGATCAAGGCGATGCCCGGCGTGATCGCAACGATGCGGCTGTCCGACGGCGTCGCCGTGATCGCCGACAGCTTCCCGCAGGCGATGGCCGCGCGAGCGGCGCTCGAGGTGAATTGGAAAAAAGGCGCGAAGGCGGAAGGTTTCGACTCCGAAGCGGCGCTCAAGGAAACCTACGCCAAGATCCACGCGGACCCGGCGGCAAAGACGCAGACACTCGATTCCAAGGGCGACGCAAAGGCCGCTTTTTCCTCCGCGACCAAGCTCTACAAGGCGGAGTTCCGCAGCGATTACGGCTACCACGCGCAGATGGAGCCGCTTAACGCCGTGGCGCGCTTCAACGCATCGGGCGACCGCGTCGAGGTCTGGGAAGGCAGCCAGGCGCCCGACGCTTCCCGCGCGGCGGTGGCGAAGGCGCTCGGCTTCGGCCTCGAGCAGGTCACGCTGCACCAGTGCTACCTGGGCGGCGGCTTCGGGCGCCGCACGCTGGGCGATTACGCCGCAGAGGCGGCGCGCATCGCGCACGAGGTGAAGCGCCCGGTGAAGCTCGTCTGGACGCGCGAGGAGGACATCGCCCACGGCATGTTCCGACCGCAGTCGTTCCAGTGCCTGGAGGCGGCGCTCGACAAGGACGGCAAGGTCGCCGGCTGGACGCACTGCGTCGTCGGCGACGGCGGCGGGCTGCTGCAGAGCGGCATCCGCATCCCCTATTACCAAGTGCCCAACCAGCACATCGAAGCGCGCGGCGTGTCGCACGGCATCCGGCTCAAGAACTGGCGCGCAGTGGGCCACGTCTTCAACGTGTTCGCCATCGAGTCCTTCGTCGATCAGATGGCCGTGGACCAACGCATGGATCCGGTGGAGTTCCGCTTCCAGCGCATGTCGATTACGCCGCGTGCGCGCGCGGTGTTCGAGAAAGCCGCGCAAATGTCCGACTGGAAAGCCCCGCGGCCGGCAGGCCGCGCGCTCGGCATCTCGATTTCAGAGCGCGCGGGATCGCTCGGCACCGGCGTGGCCGAGATTTCCCTCGACCGCACTTCGGGGAAAATCCGCGTGCACAAGGTCTGGCTCGCCGTGGACGGCGGGCTCATCGTCCAACCCGAGATGGCGAGGGCGAATATCGAGAGCGGCATCGTCTTTGGCCTCTCGAGTGTTCTCCACGAGCGCGCGACGATCAAGGGCGGAGCGGTGGAGCAGAGCAATTTCCACGACTACCACGTGCTGCGCATGTCCGACATGCCCGAGGAGATGCACGTCGCCTTCGTCGATCGCGACGCCGCGCCGAGCGGCCTGGGCGAGATCGGCAATCCGTGGGTCGCGGCCGCCGTAGCGAACGCCTTTTACCGGCTCACCGGCAAGCGGCTGAACCACATGCCGTTCACCCCGGCGCGCGTGCTCGAGACGCTGAAGGCCTAAGTCCAACTCAAAAGAAAGAGACCCCCATGCGTGACAAGTTCATCCGTGTGTTTCTGTCCTCGGTCGCTGCAATTGCGGCGCTCGCCCTGTCCCAGCCTGCCGCCGCGCAAGGCGATCCGATCCGCATCGGGTTCCTGACCGTGCGCACCGGCCCGCTCGCGGCGGGCGGCAAGCAGATGGAGGAAGGCATCCTGCTCTTCTTGAAGGAGCGCAACAACATGATCGCGGGCCGCAAGGTCGAGCTGATCATCGCCGACACGGGCGGCAACCCGGCGGGCGCGCGCACCAAGACCCAGGAGCTGGTCGAGCGCAACAAGGTGCACGTGATCATCGGGCCGCTCGCCGCGTTCGAGGCGATCGCGATCGACGACTACATCCGCCAGTCCCGCACGCCTATCGTCTCCTGCTCGGCTGCCGCCGAAGACATGACGCAGCGCAAGACGAGCCCCTGGTTCGCGCGCAGCGCGGCGAGCTCCGCTCAGCCCAACCACGCGCTCGGCGACTATGCGGCGAAGACGCTCGGCTACAAGCGCGTCGTCATCATCGCCGACGATTTCGCTTACGGCCACGAGACCGCGGCCGGGTTCCAGCGCGTGTTCGAGGACTCAGGCGGCAAGGTGGTACAGAAGCTCTTGCCGCCCTTGAGCGTGCCCGACTACGGCACCTACATCGCGCAGATCAAGAAAAACGTCGATGCGGTCTACGCCGGTTTCGCAGGCGCGAACGGCTTCCGGTTCCTGAGGCAATACAAGGAATACGGGATGAAGCTGCCGGTGCTGGGCAGCATGACGACGGCCGACGAAGGCATCCTCAAGCAGATGGGCGACGAGGCGATCGGCGTGGTGACGGGCGGCTGGTACTCCGCCGCCATCGACTCCCCCGAAAACAAGCGCTTCGTCGCGGCGGTCAACAAAGAGTACGGCGCCGACCCCGGCTATTACACGCTCGGCGCCTATTCGGCCGGCTCGCTCGTCGAAGCGGCGGCGAGAGCGGTGCGCGGCAAAGTGGAGGACAAAGAGGCCTTCATGAAGGCGCTGCGCAATCCTGGCGCGGTCAAGGACCCGCGCGGCGACTGGCGCATGGACGAGTACGGCAACCCCGTCCAGAACATCTACATCCGCAAGGTCGAGCGCAAAGGCGGCAAGCTCGTCAACACCGTGGTGAAGACCTATCCAAACGTGAGCCAGTTCTGGACCTACGATCCGAAAGCCTTCCTCGCCGGGCCGGTGTACTCGCGCGATGTCCCGCCGTCGAGGAACCTGGAGCCGTGAGGCTTTGCTGACCCGGAAATGAAAAGGCCGCAGTTCGCGGCCTTTAGCAACCCCTTCGCGGGACTACTGAATCCCCTTCTCGATCAGCTGCGCGTAATACAACCTGAGAAAGCTCCTGAGCCTCTCCGGCACCCGGTAGTGAGCCAGCTCCTGGGGCGGCTTGAATTCCTTCTGGATCTGCTCCAGGCTTTTCCCGGCGGCGATCATCTTCGCCACCGCGTCTCTCATCAGCACGAAGTAACGCTTCTGGTCTTCGAGATCCTTGACCCCTTTGCCGATGTTCACGCGGCCGTGGCCCGGCACGTAGGTATCAACGGGCAGGTTGCGCTGCATGATCCGGTCGAGTATGGGAATCCACTGCGCCGGCTGGGAGAAGAACACCATCCCGGACTCCCCTTGGCCCGGGTGAACGTCGGTATTGAGAAGATCTCCCATCAGCATGACCCGCCGCTGGGGGATGTACACGGTGAGATCTCCCGTGCTGTGGCCGTATCCTTCACCGGTGAGCTGGAAGGTGAGACCACCGAAGTGCAGCGTCAGGCTCCCTTCGAATCCGATGTCGGGGCGCACCAGCTCCTTCCCCTTGTAGGCCGCAAAGCGCGCTTCGTCCGAGGCCCGCCGCTCCTCGAACTCCCTCGCCTCCTGCATGTAGCTGTCTCTCAGCTGGTTCTTCGTGGCGATGTAGACCGGCCGGTCCTCGCGGAAGTACCACACGCCGGAAGAGTGGTCGCCGGCGGCGTGCGAGGTGATGAAGTACCTGACCTTCTTGTCCGTGAGTTTGCGAATCGCGGCCAGAGTCTGGCCGGCGGTGCGGATGTCCGCATCGAGAACCACGACCCCTTCCTCGGTGATGACAAAGGTGGAGTTGCTCGATCCTTGCGGATGCACCATCGTATAGACGTTGTCCGCGACCTTGACCATCTCCATCCTGACTTGGGCCGACGCGTCGATCGAGGGGAGGAAATACGCACCAACTGGAAGCGCTATCAAAGCAAAAAATCGTTTCATGGACGAACTCCTAATCGAGCTTGATTCCGATCTGGCCCACCAGGCGCTTCCACTTCGTCAAGTCTTCCGCGATCAGCGCCGCGTATTGCTCGGGCGTGGTCGGCATGGACTCGAGGCCCATCTTGCCGAGTGATTCGACGATATCGGGCGCGCCCAAGGCTTTCACGACTTCCGCGTTCAGGCGCCGCACGATGTCGGCGGGAGTTCCCGCTGGAGCGAGCAGCCCGAAATAGGCAATGAACTCGTAGCCGGGCAGTCCCGCTTCCGCGGTCGTCGGCAGGTCGGGCATGCGCGAAAGCCGCCTGCTTTGCCCGACCGCGAGGGCCTTGAGCCTTCCGCTCTGTACGTGGGGCGCGTAGATGACGATCGTGTCGATCATCACGTCGAGCCGCCCGGCCAGCATGTCCACCAGCGCCTGATTCACGCCCTTGTACGGGACGTGAAACAGCTGTACGCCCGCGGCGGCGTTGAAAGCCTCTCCGGCCACATGCAGGAAGTGCCCGACGCCGGCCGAGCCGTAGGTGAGCTTGCCGGGTCTCGCCTTGGCGTACTCGATGAAATCCTTGAGCGAGTTCACCGGCATCGAGCCGTTGACCATCACGACGACCGGTGCCCCTGCCAGCACGCTGATCGGGGCGAACGACTTGAGCGGGTCGTAGGGAAGCTTGGGCTGCAGCGCCGGCGCGCTGGAGAGCGCACCGGTGGTGCCGAAAAAGATGGTGTAGCCATCGGCGGGCGATTTCGCGGCCGCGTCGGCGCCGACAGTGCCCGCGCCGCCGCCCCGGTTCTCCACGAAGAACTGCTGGCCGAAAGCGTCGCTGAGCTTCTGCGCCATCAGGCGGCCGAGGACGTCGGTGTTCCCGCCCGGCGGGAACGGCACGATCAGCCTGACCGGCTTCACCGGATAGCTCTGCGCCAAGGCGGCGGAGTTCGCAAACGCCGCCACCAGCGCAGCCAAGATCATCAAAAGTTTTTTCATGGCACTCCTCCTTTTGTTGTCACGGTCACCGACGCCCTGATCAGTCACTGGCGAAGCGCGCCCGGATCGCCTCGATTCGCGCGCGATTCACCCCGAAGTCGCGCCTGCCGATCCGCGACGCCGAGCGCACGTGAACCACCCTGGCGCCCGCGTCGGCGAAAAATTCGGCGTCGTCCACGAACTTCAGCCAGCGGGTCTGGAATTGCGCGTAAAGATACTCAGGCTCCGCCCGGACGACTCGCGCGCCTTGGGTGGTCTCGACAATGCGCCTGATGCGATCGATCGCCGCCCTGCCCTCGCCGGCAAATTTGAACGGAGCGATCTCGGCGTAGGCTTTCATCGGATGATCGGCATAGAGGCTTGCCTGACTGCTCACGCTGTTCTCGGTGCGCGAGGGAGGCTTCAGCCGGCCGTCCTTGACGCCGAGATCGGTCGGCACTTTGCCCGAGAGAAATCCCGCCTGCGCGGCGACGAATACCGCCACGACGAGCGCAAGTACTGCGACCAGCAGCCAGGTCATGAGCTTGCGCACCGCCATTTGAGGGCCACGGGCGATCGTCGAGTCGAGCGCGCTCACTGCTTCGGCTTGATGCCGAGCGCCTTTGCCATCGCGGCGACCTGAGCGGTCTGCGCGCTGATCGCTGCGCCGAATTCAGCCGGGCCGCCGGGATTGACGATCTGGGCGGTGCCGATGAGCCGCGCCGAGACCACGGGATCGGCGGCAACCGCCACGACGTCGGCGCCGATCCGCTCGCGCAGCTCGCGCGGCATGCCGCGTGGACCGAACAGGCCGGCCAAGCCTTCCAATTCGAGCGCCGGGTAGCCGGCCTCGATGGCGGTCGGAATCTGGGGCAGGATCGGCGCCCGCGCGCGACCGGTCACGACCAGCGTCTTGATGCGCCCCGCCTCGGCGTGCGGCTTCAGGATCGCGTAGGACGACACCATCACCTGGACGCGTCCCTCGCCAAGATCGGTAGCGGCCTGGACGACGTCGCGGTACGGGACCTTCGCTATGTTCAGCCCGGCCGTGCTCACAAAATAATCGAAGGTGAACTCGGTGATGCCGGGGACGACGGCGGCATTCAGCTTTCCGGGCTCCGCGCGCGCGCGTGCGACGAATTCCGCCAGCGTCCCTACGTTCATCGACGCCGGCACGCCGACGGCAATAATCGTGTTGGAAACCCTCGCGATGGGCTGCAAGTCGGCCGGCGTATACGGCAGCTTGTCGTATTGAAACGGATGGACCGTGAACGAGCCGCTGGGGCCGAACAGCAGCGTGTGGTCGTCGTTGGCGCTGACGAATGCCTTGATCGCCACGAGACTGTCGGCGCCGGGCCGATTCTCGACCACCACCGGCTTACCCCAGCGCGCGGAGAGCCGATCCGCGAACAGCCGCGCACCGATATCCACGCCGGAGCCGGGGCCCAAGGGCACGATGAACTTGACCGCCCGCTGCGGCCAGCCCTCGGCATGCGACGGCGTTGCCGGCAGGGCGCAAAGTCCAAAAAGAGCGGCGACAAGAAGTGCTGTACGAGCGTCGGTCATAGGGGCCTCCCGGCAAATCTTGCAGTCGCCGGGTGCAGCAAGTCAAGCTCCAAAGCGGGATAATCCGCGCGTGGCCACCCTAAAAGAAGTCATCTCCTGCACCAGCGACTACGACCCGGACGCGCTGCCGGTCGCCAAGGTGAACGAGGTCATCCGCTCCTTTGTCAAACCCGTTTCCGGCGTGGAGAAGCTCCCCGTGCGAGCGGCGCTCGGGCGCGTGCTCGCGAAAGACATCGTCTCGCCGATCGACGTCCCGTCGCACGACAACTCGGCGATGGACGGCTACGCGGTGCGCGGCGAAGACCTCGGCAAAGGCGAGCCGGTTACGCTCATCGAGATCGGCACGGCCTACGCGGGGAAGGAATTCGCAGGCGAAGTGAAGCGCGGCGAATGCGTGCGCGTGATGACGGGCGCGGTGATGCCCGCGGGCACCGACACGGTGGTGATCCAGGAGACGGTGAGCACCGCGGGCCGACGCATCACCATCTCGCCCGGGCAGGAAACCGGCCAGAACCGCAGGCTCGCGGGCGAGGACCTGCACAAAGGCAAGCCCGCGCTCAAGGCGGGCGCGCTGCTCCGCCCGGCGGAGCTGGGGCTCGTCGCCTCGATCGGCATTGGCGAGGTACGCGTGCGGCGAAAGTTGACCGTCGCGTTCTTCTCCACCGGCGACGAACTCGTTTCGGTCGGAAAGAAATTGAAGGCCGGCGAAGTGTACGACTCCAACCGCTACACGCTCTGGGGCATGCTGCAGCGCCTGGGCTGCGAAGTGATCGACCTGGGCGTCGTGCGCGACGACCCGAAAAGGTTGGAAGCTGCGTTCCGCAAGGCCGCGGCGAGCGCCGACGCGGTGGTGACCTCGGGCGGGGTGTCGGTAGGCGAAGCCGACTTCACCAAGCAGATGATGGCGAAGCTCGGCGAAGTCGTATTCTGGAAAATCGCCATGCGCCCGGGCCGCCCAATGGCCTTCGGCCGCATCCGCGCGCGCGGAAAAGCGGCGTATCTCTTCGGCCTGCCCGGCAATCCCGTCGCCGTCATGGTCACCTTCTATCACTTCGTGCGCGGCGCGCTGCTGCACATGATGGGTCGAAGCGACACCGAGCTCCCACTCCTGCGCGCGAAATCGGAAACCGCGATGCGCAAGAAACCGGGGCGCACCGAATACCAGCGCGGGATTTTGGAATTCAAGAACGGCGAATGGAGCGTGCGCCTCACCGGCGCTCAAGGCTCGGGAATCCTGCATTCGATGACCGAGGCGAATTGCTTCGTCGTGCTCGGGCACGAGCAGGGAGCGGTCAAGGCGGGCGAATACGTGGAGGTGATGGTGATGGACGGATTGGTCTGAATTTCGTCATGCCCGCGAAAGCGCGGCCCGCAGCTGAACTCAACGTTAAGACTCAGCTCGAAGAACTATGCTTAGAAGGCTAATGCCATTGCTACCTTCCTTGTTGCTCTTCGCCGGCTGCGCCGCCACGACCTCCGGCCTCACCATCACGACGACCGCGCCCAACGGCGCCTCGGAGCAGATTCCCGTCATGGTATCCAAGCCGGACGGGCCCGGGCCCTTTCCCGCCGTCGTGATCATGCACGACTGCAGCGGCCTCGGTTTCTCTTCCAGCGGCGCTCCCGGACGTTGGGCAGCGGAGCTCGTTCAACGGGGATACGTCGTGATCCTCCCCGACAGTTTCAGCTCACGCGGCTACTCAGGCGGCGTGTGCACCGTTCCGCTCTCGCAGCGCCGAGTCGACGTCAGCTTCGAGCGCCGCGCCCGCGACGCGTACGCAGCGCTCGCCTACGTCCGTGCGCTGCCCTATGTCGATGGACGGCGCGTGGGTATCATGGGCGGCTCGCACGGCGGGGCGACGACCCTCGCCGCGATGATCGCTCCGGCCAGCGACGCCGAACCACTCGCACGGGAGAAGCGCGCAGGCTTCGCCGCGGCCGTGGCGCTGTATCCCAGATGCGCCGTCAAGACTTCAAGCGCCTACAAGCCCGTCGCGCCCCTGCTGATCCTCATCGGGGAGAAGGACGATTGGACGCCGGCCGAAGCCTGCCGCAAGCTGACAGAAGCCGCCCGGGCAGCCGGCCATCCGGTGGCGATCAAGGTCTACCCGGGCGCGCACCACTCGTTCGACAGTTCCTACCCCGTGCGCTATGTCGCAGCGCGCATCAACCCCTACTCTCCAAGCGGACGCGGCGCCACCACCGGAGGCGATCGCGACGCCTGGGCCGACAGCATTCGAGAGGTCGCCGCATTCTTCGGCCGGCATCTGTGATTCTCGAGGCGACCATCACCTGCCCGTTCTGCGGCCACCGGCAGGCCGAGGCGATGCCCACCGACGCTTGCCTGCATTTCTATGAGTGCACCGCCTGTCGCAAGATGCTCAAGCCCAAGGCCGGCGATTGCTGCGTCTTCTGCTCGTACGGTTCCGCAAAATGCCCGCCGCGCCAATTAGACACATCACCGGGAGATCATCAATGACGACTGCCGCAAATATCGCTGTTGCACTGGTGGCGCTGCTGCATCTCTGGTTCCTCGTCCTCGAGATGTTCCTCTGGACGAAACCCCTCGGCCTCAAGACTTTTCGCCTGACGCCGGAATTCGCCGCGGCCTCGAAATCGCTCGCGGCGAATCAGGGCCTGTACAACGGCTTTCTTGCCGCCGGTCTCGTGTGGGGTCTTGTCCTCGGCGGTGCCGGAAACCCGATCAAGATTTTTTTCTTGAGCTGCGTCATCGTCGCGGGCGTGTTCGGCGCTCTGACTGTCAACCGCAAAATTCTTTGGGTCCAGGGGCTTCCAGGCGCAATAGCGCTCGCTCTGGCGCTGATGGCGTGACCGCAGCCGAAAGTACGTCCCGATCACATCTGTTTTCCGCGCGCTTCCGGAAGTTCCACTCCAAAGGAGTCCACGAGACTCTGGTGCACCAGGATCGGCGCCTTGAAGCGAATCGCCAATGCGATCGCGTCGGAGGACCGGCTGTCGAAGACCTTCGGGGCCTTTCCCGCCAATATCGTCAGGGCTCCGTAGAAGATCCCCTCCTTCTGCGTAATCACGACCTGCGACACTTTTGCGTCCAGGGATTCAAGGATCGTGTGCATGAGGTCATGCGAGAGCGGGCGCGGGGGTTTTTGTCCGGCGAGCGCCCCCTGGATCGATCCGGCGACGAGCGAATCCACGAAAACGGGAACCGCCTTGTTCCGGAACTTGAGCAGCACCACCGGCCCCACCTGGGAGAATATGACCTCGACGCTCTGGACCCGGACATCCGCCGCCTCCACCGCAGTTTTCGGCCCGTCTTCGGCCGCGGCGGAGGCGACTCCGAGCGAAAATCCGACGACGGTCCACATAAGGAAGGATCTGCCGAGTTTGTTCATAGCGTCCTCCTTCAGAGCGTGTACTCTAATCCAATATGGAAAAACGCCGCTCCAACATGATGTCCTATCCTGCCCGCTCCGCGCTTCGGTCGACGCGCCTTCCGCCTGGAATTCGGCGCTTTGTCTCGTTCATCGCGTTGTGCGCCCTTGCTGCGGGCGCCGCCGCCCAAGTCCAAACCCGCGTGGTGGACATCCCAACGCGGCCGGGGATCACCCAGCGTTTCCTCTATCTTGCTCCCGAGCGGCCGCGGGCGGCCGTGATGCTTTACGCGGGCGGCGATGGGGGCTTGCGCATCCAGTCCGGCCAGACCATCACCAGGCTTGGGGGCAATTTTCTGGTGCGCTCGCGCTCGCTCTTCACCGACACGGGCCTCGCGGTCGCGGTGATGGACGCGCCGTCGGACCGGCAGAATGGCCCTCACCTGACCGCATTTCGGCAAACGCCGCAACACGTCGAGGACGCCAGCGCGGTCATCGCCTGGCTGCGCGAGCAGACCCGGGCCCCCGTTTGGCTCATCGGCACGAGCAACGGAACGCTGTCGGCCGCTCATATCGCGACCCAGCTCTCGCGCGAACGAGGCGGCGCCGACGGAATCGTTCTGACCGCGACCGTGCTCGTCTCACCCAGCGGACGCACGCGGCCGGTGACCAACATGCCGCTGGATCGAATTGCCGTTCCGGTGCTGCTCGCGCACCATAAGAGCGACGCGTGCGTGGCGTGCCCGTTTGCCGCCACCGGGGAAGTCATGGCGAGGCTCTCCGCCGCGCCGCGCAAGGCGCTGCTCGCCTTCGAGGGAGGCATTACGCGCGGCGACCCCTGCGAGGCGAGGGCCCATCACGGCTTCAACGGCATCGAGCGCGAGGTTGTCGCGAAGATCGTCGATTGGATAAAGTAGAGCCTTCGAAGGAGGCCTCTATGAAAAGAAGACTTGTGGCGGCGATGCTGTTCCTCCTCGCCGCCGGGCTCGCGGCTGGAGCGCACGCCGATCTGGACGGTTTCTTGCGCAGCGTCAATGTCCAGGCGAAAACCGACATGCGCAATTTCAGCGTCCGGGTCGCCGCGCAGTTCGGTGTGCCCGAGGCCCGGGTCATCGCCGTGATCGAAAAGGTCGATTCGCCCGCCGACGTCTTCATGGTCTTTCAGATCGGCCAGTGGACCGGAAGGCCGCACCAGCTGATCATCGCGACCTACAACGACAACAAGGGCAAAGGCTGGGGGGTCATCGCGAGAAGACTGGGCATCAGGCCCGGTTCCCCGGAATTCCATGCCCTGCGTCGCGGTGATCTCGTCTTCACCGGCCAGCCGGGGGCAGGCGCCGGAAAAGGCCGAGGCAAGGGCGGAGGCAAGGGCAAAGGGAAGGCCGACGGCTGATTTCATCGCCAGCGCGTCGGTGCAACAGGAGTCTGCGCGGCGCTGAGTTTCATCCCCCCGCCAGAATCCTAGCCAGCGTCAACGCCAGCATTCCGCCAGCGATGGTCAATAAAATGCTGCGCGTCGCCGCGGCGATCGCGAAGGCCGCGAGACCACCGATCAGGCGCGGATTGTCGATCGATACCGCCCAGACGCCGTGCGCAAACGCGAGGTCGGGAACGATGATCGCTACGAGCGCGGCGGCCGGCGCGTAGCGCAACACGCGTTCCGCGGTCGGCGGCAGGCGCAGGCGGCTACCGGGCAATATGAATACGGCGCGCGTCAGGAATGCCACCACCGCCATTCCGGCGATCAAGGCCCAGCCGAAAGTGGATTCGCCGCCCACGCTATCCCTCCCTCGCTTTGCGCGAGCCCCATCGCGCAACCGCGAGCCCGACCGCGACGCCCGCCCCGATCGCGGCGAGCAAACCGAGATTGAGCGGCAATCCCGCGGCGAGGAGCGCGACGCCTCCCGCCGCCAGCGCGCCCCACAC
>Ga0137451_1000006_pt1 | contig 82531 bp, 72 predicted proteins | sample EasRivERMGT500_2_FD_102336 | JGI IMG/M metagenome (GOLD analysis project Ga0137451, IMG submission 102336) | Soil microbial communities from meander-bound floodplain in the East River, Colorado, USA - East River MetaG ERMGT500_2 | ecosystem: Environmental > Terrestrial > Soil > Floodplain ... | reverse complement strand
CTATTACCCCGAGGACATCGTGCTGTTCGAGCGGGAGTTCATCGAAGCCGAACAAGCCGCCTACATGGAAACCGCGATCGAGGACGACGAGATCGCCAAGCGCATGGACCGCGGCCGGCGCGCTCTCTACGAGCGCGGCGAGAACGAAGCCGGCCCGTACCAGTCGCCCATGGAAGACGGCATGATGCATTTTCACGAACACATCAAGCGCGGGCTGGCCGGGCGGGTCTAGCAAGGTCTAATCGACCCGAGCCCCGTCGTCGCCACAACCGAAAAAAGGCCGCCTTCCGGCGCCGATCAGGGCTCCTTAGTGCACGTCAGTCAGACGAGCTATAACCGAATCGGGTGTACGGGCACGAGTCGAAGAAGGCGGCGTCACCCCTACAACCATATCACGGCCAGGACCTTCACCATGTTGGCGGGAATCTGGTCCCGCGTGAGTTTCGGCATGGCTCCGGCCACAGGATCGTGAAAGAACACAGACAGGTCGGTGGCCGCGAAAAATACTTCACCGAGTGGAGAGCTGTCGGCCACGTATTGCTTGCCAGTAATGTCGACGCCACGGAATTTTACGAGAAAGGGTTGACTCTCCGACAGCGACTCCGTGTAGATCGCATCGGAACGAAGGTTAGTCAATGCCCGCACCAAGGTCTGCTGGGCAAAATCACGGAAGGACTGATGGACCGTTATGGGCATTTCCGGGGCTGGAGCGAAGCCCGAATAATCTCGACTCCAATTGCAGTAACAAAACAACCCGAAATTGGGGAACGAAAAGACGGGGACACTGCTGATCACGTCGATCCGGGGACTGGTCGAAAACGCCTGCGAAAGACGCCCGTCGTCGAATACGTAAAAGCTGTCGACCAGAGACTGAAGGTCGTTGTTCCCTTGTTGGTGGATCACAATCTTGATCGGTGAAAATGTATCCGTGGCCGGATCGTAGTCGCGCGCCGTGAGAGTGTTGCAGGCTGATTCGTTGATGACCTGTACGGTGCTGTCGGAGTTGCCGTGAGTATAGGTCACGACGCTGCCCCGAATATTTCCGATCGGAACAGGTTCCGCGAAAAAAGCCGTATATTGGTTCGTGCCCAACCGAATTTGAGTAGTAGACGTTATCGTTTCCGGGTGCCCATCGGGCTCTGCCGCGAAGGTTAGGCTACAAATCGGACCGAAGGTAATGGGAGGGGAAAACAAGCTCGGGATAATGCCCGAACTTGTAGCGGAAAACGTCGTTTCTTCGGCGGTCGCCTGCGGGGTAACTCCCAATGCGATCTTGACCCGCGTATGCACGCGATCGGTCCCCACGGTCCTCACAAAACCCGCGATCGACAAGCCGTCGTCGGAGATCACAAGCGGGAAACTAGGTAGGTAGAACTGCCCATACGAGTGAAACGCTAACGTCGGCAAGGGAAAGATCCCAGTTGCCGTCTGTGGGGTGTTTGACGCATCCTTGAAACGCCGCGTAAAAAGTACCGAGGCGCTATGCCCGTCCGGGCTAATGTTGACCAGGTGAAATTCGAAGGTGCCAAGCGGGTCGTTTGGAGAACCCGCGGCCCAGACCACTTCATTCAGTTTCCTTGTCGCAAGCCCCTGCCCGAAATAGGACCACGTCGTTTGAGGAAAGTCGGGCGAATTAAAAGTTACACTCTTGACCTGGTACGCCGTCGGATCAGGCCCGTAGTCGGCCTGTTTGTAACTGTAGATTTTTTCCCGAACGATATTTGTCGAGCCGAGATAAAGAGAGCTCAGCGGATCGAACGTACTGCCGGGGACGAACACGCCATTCGGATTGTTTGCGTCCTGCTTGGAAATGTCGAAACCACGGAGCACCTTGAGCCCGCTCTTGTCCATGCGCAGGCTCAATAATTGGCCATTGGCATCGAGCCCTGCGAGGTAAATCGCACCGGTGTACGGATTTTGAATAGCCTTTCCAACGACGGCGCCGACCGACCCGTTCTCGGCCTTCTCCTCGCCCATCTCGCCGGAGAAAACCAGAATGTACTCGCCCAGCGTCTTCGGCGCGGGCAACACAGGCGGCACGATTCCCGGCACCGACATGCCTTCGCCGGGAGCAAGCACGCCCGGCGTCGCCGCGCTGGCGAGGATCACTTCCGTGTCCCAGAGCGTGTCTTCCACGGGATGACGCGTGCCGGTCGTGTCGTCGTAATAGACTTGGAACTTCCCCTTCATCGGTTCCGTACCGAGGTTCTTGATGAGAAACCCGCCGGGGTTGTCGGGGTCGGGGACATAATCGACCTTGCCGCGGAAGAAATAGTTGATCATGCCCGCGGAGTAGCCGACTGCGCGGGGGATCAAGAAGGAATGTGCGGCGGTGAAGTTAAAGCGGTTCAAAGTAAATATGTAAGGTTTGCCGGCCTTCTGGAGGTCCGCATCGAACACGGAGAGCGTGCTCGCGCGGGGATTGTTAGCCAGTGCGCCGGTATACAAATCGACAACCGTATTCCCGAAGAAAAACATGGTGCCTGTCAAACTGAGATTCGGGCAGGCTGGTTGGGCACCAGCGCAGAGCTGCTGTATCTCGCCGCTTGTGCTTGTTACGTCGTTGAAATCGGGGGTTGGAAATAGCCCCGGTCTGTCGAAGTTGGTTCCGGCCGAAACGAAGCTGCGATTCGTGAAGTCGGCCAAACCTTTGCCAACGCGTCCAAGATCAGCAGTCGGCGTATGCCAGAAATTGCGAGCTACGTTGAACGTCGTACGATCGGCTGCCGAATAGGTGGGCGCATACCCGGAAAACGGGAGCGCGCCGCGCACTGTGTCGCGATCGGTCCACTTTTCGTATGAGCTTGGATTGAACAGCGGATTCAGACCCAAAAGTGAAAACTGATCCCAGTGCGGATCATTCCTGACATGCTGCGGCTGCGCCATGTCTTGAATATGATGAACGACTTGCCCCAACGTCTGGAAAGTCGAACCGAAGTTCTTTTGCCGATCGCTCTCACTCGATAAAGTAAGCGCCTTGAGCAAATAACCGCGCGCATCAGCAAATGAGAAATTCTGCCCAAGCACCCCGGTTATTTGTCCGTTGTCCTCAAGCACCCAGTCGGGCGAGGTGAAGTTGAGCAGCGGAATGCCCGGAATAGTCAGTGGCGTGTTATTGAGAGGATTATAGAAGTGGTTGCGTGGACGGATACCGGAGTCTTCGAACCTGGCTCCAGTACGAAAGAGTTGCGTTATCGAGCTTTGGGTACCGTTAGAATCGGGAAACTGGCGGTCTACGTTGATCGATTCCTCCAGTCCAAGATCGCTCAACACCTTCGAGGAAGACTGATTCAACGCAGACGCCTGCAACGCAGCTTGGGACATGTCGGCGTGTGTTTCAATTTCATAAGAAAGAGCCCGCGCGGTCAGCATCAGACTCAAACAGCAGTACCCGAATGTTCGCGCTGGTCTCACTTCTGTTTCCCTCTAAAGAACTCAAGGGCGGAGCCGCATCGCTCTCTGTCTTTTGGAGAAATTCCCTCAAGACTATTGATCGAGAGGAGCGCGGAGCTAATCCTATTCTGGCTGAATAGTCGGCGCTGTTGATCGATTGCTAGAACCATCTTCGAGACTTCTTTCCAATTACAATCCTCTCTAATAAATCTTGGATCAAAAAAATCGAGGTGCTTTGCGTAAGCCTGCAAATCACCCTTGAACCGCTCCATCTTGATCGTCTTCCTGTTCCAGTCCGACTTGCGTAGCGAACTCTTGTTGTAATCGACGCTGAAGCTGTTCTCCAAGCCGAGCCACTTGTAGCCGGACTTGAAGAAGAGAAGATGTGGGTCGCGATTAACCAGGTGCGGCTCGCTTGTAAGCGAAACGGGCAAGGTTAAGGGTGTCGACTTCGGCCCCCACGCTGAAAAGTAGAATCGCCCCTTATCGTCGGTGACCGTTTCCATTACCATGATCTGACCGGCCGGTCGATTCCCTCCTACGGTGCCTTCTTCCAGCTCCCAATTCGCAGTGACCACCACCCCCTCAATTGGCTGAGCGGTCTCCGTATCCACCACCCAGGCCTCGATGGACTCGGCGCGATAGGTCGTGCTGCAAGCCTCGAGCGGCAGCAAGCAGCCCAATACGAACGCGATCACAACTGATTTCATGGAGGACATTGTTCAGCGCCCTTACATCGCGTCTATTCGCCAGACTCCATCAATATTCTGGAGGAAGTAAATCAAGAAAATTCGATTGATCCCGTCGATCACACGATTGACGGCATATTCGCCGACGCCGCCCGAAACACTCATGAGCTGCAACTGGGAGAAGCTCCCGACGATTTGAGGCAGACTCGCGTTCAACGCTTGAAAAGTCGCTTGGTATTTGTCCTGTACCTGAGAGCTGAAGTACCGAGTCGCCTGAGCGGTATCCCTCGCAGCCAGTGCGCTCGCGAACCCGGTCCAGGTTGTCTGGAGCATCTGGTCGATCTGCGCAGGATCCTGCACGACGATAGTGATTGTTTGCTGTACGGACACCCCCGAATTATCGAAGACGATGAAGTTCGCCTGGTAAGTTCCAGGCACCGTATAGTTATTTGATATCGGAGAACTTGGGCTGAAGAAAGAAAAGCTGCCCGAGCCGGTGAAGTCAGCTTGGGTCCCGACCAAACCTTTTCCGGAGGTATTCTTCACAGTGAAATTGACCTTGAGGGGAGCCAACCCTTGTGCAGTATCGGCTACGACCTGTATCGGTGCCGGGCCCGTACTGGTCACCGTAACCGACTGGGTCGCGGTCTGGCCGTCCAGGGTGATCGCGGTAACGGTCAGTGTATTCGCCCCCAATTGCAGCGGTACAGCAGCCGCGGTGAACGCATTTCCCGTCACCGCTGCCGCAACTCCATTGACTACGACACCGGAATTGAGCGGCCCTTGCAGGGTACCCGAAACGGTTACGGAATCGCTTCCAATCACCGCCCCATCCCCCGGGCTCGCGATGCTGAGGTTGACCGTTGGCACAGTACCCGCAGATGTGACCGTGAACGGCGGGCTTGCCGCCGTTCCGCGCGTGTTGCTGACCGTGATCGGCCCGGAGGTGGCAGCGGCCGGTACCGCAAGCGTGATCAACGTCGGACTGGCGGTGATCACGGCCGCGGGAACGGCAGTGCCGTTGGCGTCACGGAATGTGACCTGATTGTTAGCCGGCACCGGATCGAAGCTGACGCCCGTCAGCCCCACGAAGGTGCCGACCGGACCATTGGACGGTGAGATGGCGTCCACCCGCAGAGGCTCAAGAATTGTCAGTGTGACCGATCCGGGAAGCCGCTCGAAGGCTGATGCCGTAAGCATCAAGTCGCCTGCGGCGCTGGCGGTCAGCAAGAAGCTCGCGCTGGTTCCACCTGCGGGGATGCTCACCCCGGCCGGGAAGGTCGCGCTGCCTTTCCCGGTCGCGAACAGCGAGACGACAAGCCCGCCCGCAGGCGCGGGATCGGTCGAGGTGATGCTCACCGTAGTGCTGTTGCCCGCGACCAGCGTGGTCGTGGGGGCGGTGAGCACCAGCGCCACCTGTTGCTTCACCGTGAGCACGGTACTCCCTGAAACGGTCCGGATACTACCGTCGATCACAGTGCGGAAAGTAAAGCTAGCAGAGATCGTCGCCGAGCCTGCCGACTGCGCGATGACGAGGCCCGCTCCGCTGGAGAAAGCGACCGCCACGCTCGAACTCGCCCAAGGCAGGAACCTGGTGAGGTCTAGCGAACTGCCGTCAGTCATGGTGCCGATAGCGCTGAACTGCACTCTCCCGCCCGTATATATCGTCGGTGTCTGCGGCGAAAGCGTGAGCGATGCGAGTTCCGCCGGGGTAATGCTGACGGTCGCCGCGGCCGAACTGCCTCCCAGGCTCGCGGTGATCGTCGCCAGACCTGTGCCATTGGAGGCGACCGGGAAATCGGCAAGCAAGGCGCCCGCGGCGACGTTGACTGAGGCCGGCACCGAAGCGGTGGCTGGGTCGCTGGAGGAAAGCGTCACGGCGGTGGCGACGCTTGGCGCGTTCGACACGGTCACGCGAAACGTCCCTGGCGTGCCTTTTGGCAGGTTGAGTACCTGCGGTGTGATGCTCGTTATCGCCGGCGGCGGCCCGGTCACCGTGACCGCAGTCGTGGCGCTAGCGCCGTTCACCGAAGCGGTCACGTTCGCCGTGCCGGGAACAATCGCGTTCACCGGGATAGTCGCGGAGATCGCACCTGCGGCAATGGTCACGCTTGCAGCGACTTGCGCCACCGCGGGCGCGTCGTTCACCAGCTCGATGACGGTGTCGGCTTCCTGCGCCACGTTGATGGTGACCGTCAGGCTCCCCGTCGCGCTCTCTTGCAGCGGTAAGGGGTTGGGCAGGAGCGAGACGATCGCCGCGGCCTGAGGCGCGACGTGCACGCTTGATGTCTTTTGCGTGCCGTTCGCCGATACGGTGATCACCGCGTTGCCCACGGCAAGGCCGGTCGCGGTGAAGACCGCGCTCGTTTGCCCCTGTGCCACGGTCGCCGAAGCCGGAATCTGCAGCACCGCGGGGTTATCGACCGAGAGCGCGATCTCCGTATTGGTGGACTGCGCTGCGTTGATCGTGACTGTGAAGCTGCTCGTCGCCCCCACGTTCATCGTGAAGGTCGCGGGCTCGAGCGCCGCGACCGCCACGGGCGGTGCCGCCACGTTGACGATCGCCGATGCCGTCGTCCCGTTCAAGCTCGCGGTGAGGCCCGCCTGACCGAGGGCGAGCGCTCCAACGCTGACCAAGACGGTGGTCTGCCCCGCGAGCACTGTGACTTGCGCCGGGACCGACACGATTCCGGGCGGGCTTACCGCGAGCGCAACGAGGGTGTCGGTCGCCTGCACCGCCGAGATCGTGAGCGTGAGCGTGGTGCTTGCACCCATTGTCACCGTGGACACCGCGGGAACCAGCGACACCACCGTCGGCGGAGCGGGTGTGACCGTGATCTGGCTGGTCGCACTGGTGCCGTTCAGGCTGGCTTCGATCTCCGCCGTTCCGGGCGCGACCGCGCTAACTGGAACCGGAGCGCTCACAGCCCCGGCTGGAACGATGACCGAAGTGGGTACCGAGGCGACACTCACCGCGCTCGTGGCAACCGACACAAAGGTATCGGCGCTCTGTGCCGCCGAAATCGTCAGCGTGAGCGTGCCGCTTGAGCCTTGCGTGAGCGCAAGCGTTGCCGGGGCAAGGCTCGTCACCGTGGGCGGAGCGGGGGTGACGTTGACCGTGGCGCTGGCCTGCCCGCCGTTTGCCGAGGCCGTGACGATGGCGCTCCCCACATCGACCGCCGTGACCGGAATCGGAACGCTCGTCTGGCCCGAGGCAAAGTTGATGTTCGCGGGCGCCGTGGCGACCCCAGTGTTCGCGCTCGTTACGTTCAGCGTGCCCGCGGCGGGAGGTGTCGGCGACAGCGTCGCCGTCAGCGTGCCGCTTGCCCCGAGCGTGAGCGCAAGGGGATTGGGCGCAAGCGAAGTCGGTTTGGGCAGATTCGGCGTGGCGAACACGGTGATTGTGATCGCCGTTCCTGCCTTGCCGGCGATCTGAAGCGAGAACGAATTCTTCGCCTGGACCACCACCGTGCGGTCGACCTGGGTTATGCCTCCCGCGAAATCGGCGAGGCTCAGCACCTGCACGTTGTTGAGTTTGAAGGAGAGCGTCGTGAGGCTGTTGGGCGCGCTCAGCTTCACGCGCAGCAAGTACGGCCCCGTCACCGAAGAAGGCGCGCTGAAGGAGTTCGAGAAGCTGAAGAGGCTCGAGCTGGGCAGCTTCACCGAGACCGGGCCAAAGATAGCCTGGCTCGGGGTCTGAGCAAAAGAACTCGCCATTTGCCCAAACGACATGACAAGCGCGACGGTCCACAAGAGGATTGTCCTTCCTGCTCTTGCTATCGCACGATCCATGACCGTCATCGCTTGAACGCTATGCATCGTGCCGGCCTCCCTAGTGCAGCCGCGTCGTACATTGTCGAACTTCTTCGTGCACTGCAGACTACAGAAAGAGATGAACTCTTTCAACCTCAACTGACAGAAAGTCTTGAACTGACGATCCGTTCTTCTCGCTTAACGCTCGAACAAGAATGCGCTGTTGTCATTAGTGACTTCCCCGATCGGTCTGCGCCGAAGGCGATTCCTGCAAGGAGTTGGCGAACGTTTCTGGTCGTTTTGTTGTTAATGTCAGCGCCTCTGGAGAATTGAAGGCTAAGCTGGCCGTGAAGCGCCGTCAATCGAGTAAACCCGACACCGAGTGTCAGGTAAACCAGTACGCGCGATATCAGGTGAAGCGGTACATGCGGGAAAGCCTATTCGGAATGAACGGCCTCTGCCATACTTGGCTCATGCGGCAAGTCGGACAACGTATCGTCGGTACGGTCGCTCCATTCCCGAGCGGAGAAGCCCTGCGAGCGGCCGCCGTCCATCAAGCGACCGGCCAGGCACTCGCTGCGGTGGCAACGTCCGGAATCCCCAAAGGGATCTATCGGTTCTCTTCCCCCACCGAGATGAACCGCCACACCGAAGAAGCCATGGTGCGCGCGGTAGCGCTCAACGTGCGAAGGCGCCTCGGCCATTCCTAGATGAGCGATCCGACATCGAAGCTCGCGCGACCCGCCAGCGTCGATGACTTGAAACTGCTGCTGCGCGCCCTCGACCAGCACCAAGTCGATTACCTGCTGATCGGCGGCTATGCTCTTTATGCGCTCGGCTACCAGCGCGGCACCGTGGACATCGACATCGTCCTGCGCCCGACGCGCGACCAAGGCGAGAGAACGAAACAAGCGCTGTTAGGTGAAGGGCATCAGATCATCTGACTCCGATTAGGATAACGGCATGATCCTCACCGCGCTCGTCAGCACCGACATCCTCGCGCAGCATCTCGCCGATCCCGACTGGGTGGTGTTCGACTGCCGGCACGATCTCGCCGATCCCGCTCGTGGGCGCGCGGACTATGAAAACTCGCACATCCCCGGCGCCCGGTTCCTGCACCTCGACGAAGATCTCTCGGCGCCGAAGACCGGAAAGAACGGCCGGCACCCGTTGCCCGATCCGGACGGAATCATCGAAAAGCTGGGACGGGCCGGCGTCGATTCCAGAAAACAAGTCGTCGCCTACGACGCTCAGGGCGGCATGGTCGCCGCGCGGCTGTGGTGGCTGCTGCGCTGGCTCGGGCATCTTCCCGTCGCCGTGCTCGACGGCGGCTGGAACCAATGGATCGCCGAAGGGCGGCCGCAGACCGCCGAGGTTCCGCAGCCGGGGCCCGCGCGTTTTTCCGGAAGGCCGGACGACAGCCAAGTGAGCGCCGACTTTGTCCGCTCGCACCTTGGCGACAAGGGCACGGTGCTCCTGGACGCTCGCGCTCCGGACCGCTTCCGCGGCCAGAATGAGACGCTCGATCCGGTCGGCGGACGCATCCCCAGTGCGCGGAACCGCTTTTATCGCGACAATCTCGATGCGAACGGCTGTTTCAAGACAGCAGAAACGCTCCGGCGGGAATTCGGCGCTGTGCTCGGCGGGTCCGGTCCGGAGAGCGTCGCGCATTACTGCGGCTCGGGCGTGTCCGCCTGCCACAATCTTCTCGCCATGGAATTCGCCGGTTTGCGCGGCGCCCGCCTCTATCCGGGTTCCTGGAGCGAATGGTGCGCCGATCCTTCGCGACCCGTCGCCAGGGGCGAGCCATAGTCGACCTGATGATCTTTCTGGGGTTGACCCGCGACGGGCGCGAGACTATGATGTATCTACGTGGATATACATTGGGACCTGAGCATGCGGAAGAGCAATGAGCGGATGGGGTTTTTGGTGTCCAAATGGGGTAACAGCCTGGCGGTGCGGCTGCCGGCGGAGTCGGCCAAGCGGATCGGCGTGGGAGAAGGCGATACATTGATCGGCGAAATCGCGCAGGACGGCCGGCTGATACTGACCCCCGAGGGCCGTGTCATCGGGAGGTCCGAGATACGCCGGATGCGGGAGTTCCTCGCGCATCAGAAGAAAACTGCCCCGGTGGTCGCGGGCATGCGCAAGAGCGCGCGCTACTGATGGTCTACCTCGATACAAGCGCCCTTGTGCCGGCGTTCATTCGCGAAGCGAAGAGCGATGCCGTTGTCGCGTGGATCGAGTCCTCCGGCACGCGGCTCGTCGTCAGCGAGTGGGCGATTACTGAATTCGCGAGTGCCGCGGCGATCAAGGTTCGAACCGGCGAAATCACCGCCGCTTTGGCGAAGCAGGCGAAGACGCGATTCCTCGACTTCGCTCAGAAACACTGCTCGATCGCCGTTCCGCAGCGCGCAGAGTTCCGCCGCGCGGCCGAGCTTGCGGGTGATGCCGAGCGCAAACTGCGAGCGGGCGACGCCCTTCACCTGGCCATCGCGGAGGCCACCAAGGCACAAAGTATCCTTTGCCTGGATGAGGCGATGAGCGGCAGTGCAAGGGCAATCGGACTGAGCGTCGTCACGGTTTGACCTTTCCCGTCCGGAATGACGAGCTAGAGATATGTCTGCCGGATGGCTCGCCGACGCGGTTCTCATCGTGCATGTCCTATTCGTGCTGTTCGTCGTCGGCGGCTTTGCCCTGATCCTTGCCGGAGCGCGGCGATGGAGCTGGGTGCGCAACCGCGCGTTTCGCATCGCGCATCTCGCGGCGATCCTCTTGGTCGCCGCCGAGGCCTTGCTCGGCATCACCTGCCCGCTGACCTATTGGGAGGATGTGCTGCGGGCCGCCGGGCGCGAAGAGCGCAGCTTTATCGGCCGCTGGCTCGCGTGGCTGCTCTACTACGACCTTCCGGAGTGGGTCTTTGCCCTCGCCTATGCCGCTTTTGCCCTGGCGGTGATCTGGAGTTGGCGCGCAATCCCGCCGCGAGCGCGTTCAACCCGTTCGAATAACGCGCTATGATTTCAACGAGGACTCCGGCCGCTCCCCGATGAAGCAATACCTGGATTTGATGCGTCACGTGCTCGAACACGGGCACCGCAAGACCGACCGCACCGGCACCGGCACGCTGTCCACCTTCGGCCGGCAGATGCGTTTCGACCTCGCCGGCAGCTTTCCGCTGCTCACGACCAAGAAGGTCCATCTCAAGTCCATCATCTACGAGCTGCTGTGGTTTCTGCGCGGCGACACCAACGTGCGCTGGCTGCAGCAGCACGGCGTCACGATCTGGGACGAATGGGCGGACGCGAACGGCGAGCTCGGGCCGGTGTACGGCTCGCAATGGCGCAGTTGGCCCTCCCCCACAGTCGAAAATGCGGGGGGCACGATCGACCAGATCGCGCAGGTGGTCAATTCAATCCGAACGCGGCCCGATTCGCGCCGCCACATCGTCACCGCGTGGAACCCCGCGGAGATCGACAAGATGAAGCTGCCGCCCTGCCACGCGCTGTTCCAGTTCTACGTGGCCGATGGGCGCCTGTCGTGTCAGATGTACCAGAGGAGCGCCGACATCTTTCTCGGCGTGCCGTTCAACATCGCCTCGTACGCGCTGCTAACATTGATGGTCGCGCAGGTCTGCGGGCTCAGGCCCGCGGAATTCGTGCTGACCTTGGGCGACGCACACATCTATCTCAACCATCTGGTTCAGGCGAAGGAGCAGCTTTCACGCTCGCCGCGGGCACTGCCGCGCATCCGGCTCAATCCCGGCGTGGAGGACATCTTTGGTTTTCGCTACGAGGACTTCACTGTCGAGGGCTACGACCCTCATCCGGCGATCAAGGCGCCGATCGCGGTGTAGTTATAGTCCCAGATTCGCGCCAGGAGCGAGGGCGAATTAGCCCACTACCGGACTACTGGTGCCATTCCTGCTCGCCGCGCCCGGTGCGCGAAACAACGGTATCCAGAGTACGGACCGACACGTCCTCGAGCGGCCCGCCGAGACCGACCGCCGTACGGGCTTCGGCCAGCGCCTCGTCGTAACGGTCGAGCTCCAGGAGAGTCTGAGCCAGGTTGTTGTGCGCGCCCGCCGACAAGGGGTGAGCCAGCGTCGCTCGCCGAAAGGCCCGCTCTGCCGCTTCGAGATCTCCGGTTTGATACGCGGTATTCCCCAGGCCGATGAGCGCCGTGAGATTGGCCGGCCAGCGCTCGAGCGCCTGCTCGTAGGCTGCCTGCGCCGACTCGAACGAGCCAGCCCGCTCGAGCTTTGCGACCGCGTTCAAGTAATCGGCAGCAGGCACGCTTGCCGGAATGCGCCCCGGCGGGAGCGCGAGCATCGCCCAGTGGCCGCTTCCGCGCCAGGTACGCTCAAAGGCACCAAGCGGCATTTCATTCCGCCGTTCGCTGCCCGAGCGCAGCGTGATGCTATTCGCGTCCAGGTCATAGCCGACCGCCACCGCGTAGTGCCAGACCGGATACCAGTCGAGGGCAAGGTTCTGCAGCACGACGACGGGGTTACCCGCAGCGATCTCCACGAGCAGATCAGAAACCCTCGGTTTCAGCTCGATCGCGACAAAGCCGTTGCGGCGCGCCGCAGCGAGCATCTCGACCTGAAGGCTCCCCTGACGGCCGGGAAGATAGACCTGCAGCCGCAACGCATCCGGCTCGATCGGTTTGCCTGCGGCCCCGAGCACCATCGCGAGCGCGGCCGGACCGCATTGAAAGTCCGCCTGCGCGTGAAATGGAACGCCATCGAGTTCGACGCGCTGCGGGAGGCCCGCGGAATCGCGCTCGACCAGAGCCTGCAACTGCGGCGTGGCGCAGCCTGCAAGCCCGAGAAGTAAGATGCCCGCCGCCGTGAGGCGGCGGGCGATACACCGGCGCAGTCGAGAGGGGAGGATCACTTGGCCGGCCGGGTAAAGCTGAAAACCTTGGTAAAGCCCAGAATGTCCGTTACAAGAAGGATCACGAAGACGAGAAAACCGATCCACAGCACGCTCCCGAATCCGTTGCCCGCCGCGGGAAGCGAGTCGAACCGGGCGGCGAGGCGTTCGACTTCATCGTCGCTCAACGCGTTGACACGTGCTCTTGCGTCGTCGGCGCTCACGCCGTGGCGCTCCAACGCGGCGCGAACGTCGGTCCGGTCAAGAAGCGAGCCCAAACGCTCTCGCGCCGGGAGCCACGCCTGCCCGGCGGCCTCGATCCTGTCGGTTGCGACCAGCTCGGCCTGCGCCACCGGGACCGGCAAACCCAGAGAGCACATGCTGACGACAAGAATGCGCGCAATGTTCCTGTTGAGATGAATCTTCATCGCTCCTCCTCGCTGTGAAGTGGGGCTCTTTTATAACCCACTCTTCACGCGCGCACCAGCTTGCCTTCGACCACGCGTACCTTGTCGCCCACAGCCAGCGCGGGCGGACTCGACAACGACACGGTACGGTAGGAGCCGTCGTCCATGTGCACCGTGACGCGGTAGGCGTAGCGCTTTTTCACGCTCGTCTCGATCTCGCTTCCGGAAGCCGCGCCGCCAGCGGTCCCGAGGATCACCGTGCTGCGGTCTTTTCCGATTCCGGCAAGCCCGCCGGCTAAGACGCCGCCCGCTTCGTCGCGAACCTCGACGGTGCGAATCGACTCGACGGTTCCGCACAGAGCGCAACTAATGGTCCGGGCGCTCATCGCAGAGTCTGTCAGTGGCATGCCGTCTTGCTTGTGCCACGTCGCGCTCGGCAACACCCCGGTGATCGCGGCCACTCCGATCACGCCAAGAATCATCACCGCGACCGCCGCGCCGGCGATCAGTGGATTCGTCTGGATTGATCCCAGATTGCCTGTTTTCACGAGTCGGTTGCTCTGCCGAGCTTCACATCGATGGAAGCACTGGCGCAATCCTCGTGCCAGGACGGGTTTGTTATTTAACTCAAGGAGTTATTTGAGGATCTCGGAATTTGAGAGCGCGTGACGTGTCACCTGTCGGCGACGGTGTCCCGCACGCCACGCAAGACCAAGCTGAAGGAAAAGGAAATTTGCTGTCGCCTCGCGGCGACAACGCGACCGTTCGCCGGACTTCAGCCCTTCTCGGGCTTGAACATCTTTGACTCGAGCCGATGGCGCTCGAGCAGTTTGTAGAACTCGGTGCGATTGCGCTGCGCGAGCTTCGCGGCATGAGTCACGTTGCCCCCGGTCATGCGCAGGATGCGAACCAGATATTCGCGCTCGAAAGCGCCCCGCGCCTCCTCGAGCGAGGCGAGCGGCGCGGGCTCCTCCTTGAGCGCCTGCTGCACGAGCGAGGCCGGCACGACGCCCGAGGCGCACAGCGCCACCACCTGCTCGATGACGTTGACGAGCTGCCGCACGTTTCCCGGCCAGGGTGCCGCGACGAGCAGCTCCAACGCCTCCGGTGCGAAAACCAGGACGTCCTTTGCGTAGCGCGCCGCAGTGTCTTTCAGGTAATGGGTCGCGAGGAGGATGACATCCTCTCGTCGCTCGGCAAGCGGCGGAAGCGCAAGCGAAACGACGTTCAGCCGATAGTAGAGATCCTCGCGGAATCGTCCTGCTTTCATCTGGACATCGAGGTCCTGGTTCGTCGCGGAAATGACCCGCACGTCGACCGGAATCCCTTGCGTCGCACCGACCGGGCGCACCTCCCGCTCCTGCAGCACGCGCAGCAGCTTCGCTTGCAGGGCGAGCGGCATATCTCCGATCTCATCCAGGAAAAGCGTCCCGCCGTCGGCAGTGGGGACAAGCCCCTTGTGATCGTAGGTCGCGCCGGTAAACGAACCCTTGCGGTGGCCGAACAGTTCCGATTCAAGCAGGTTTTCCGGGATCGCGGCGCAATTGACGCCGACAAAAGGCCCCTGGGTACGCCGGCTTGCGCGATGTATCGCCCGCGCGAGCAGCTCCTTTCCCGTGCCGCTTGCGCCCTGGACGAACACGCTCGCATCCGATTGGGCCACCAGGCGCGCCTGGCGGAGGACGTTTTCCATTTTCGGGCTTTGCGTCACGAATTCGCGCCGCCAGTCCTCCTCGCCCGCGCCGCGTCCGCTGCCGGAAAGTCGCAGCGCCTGCTCCACCTGCTCAAGCAGGTGCTTCCCGTCGAAGGGTTTGGTCTGAAAACCAAAGACTCCGCGCCGCGTGGCGGCCACCGCGTCCGGGATGGTGCCGTGGGCGGTCAGGATGATGACGGGCAGCATCGGTGCCTGTTTGCGAATCTCGTCGAACAGGGCAAGCCCGTCCATGCCCCCCATCTTGAGGTCAGTGATGACGAGCTCCGGGCGCGAGGCTGCAAGCACGGCGAGCGCCTTCTCGCCGCTGTCCACCGCCCGAACTCCGTAGCCTGCAGCGACAAGCCGCAGGGAAAGAAGCTTCAGAATGTCCGGATCGTCATCGACGAGCAGAATCGTGTTCATCTCGGTCGTGCCAGCTCGCGCTCGATAATCTTGCGCTCGATCGCCCTCATCGCGTCGAGCTGCTCTTTCAGTTGGGCCGCGTTGCGTTCGATCGTCTTCATCGCTTCGAGTTGTTCCTTCAGTTGCGCGGAACGGCGCAGGCGCTCGCTGATCTGCGCGTAGAGCAGTCCGGCAAGCTGTTGCATCGGACCCGGCTCCGCGTGTCCCGCCAGCGGTTCGAGCAAGCTCGCCGCCCGGGTGTCGTCGTTGAACGTCGTTCCGGGCAGCGCCAGCAGCAGCGCGAGCCTTACTCGACCGTAGGCGCCCCGTCCCTTGGAGAACATCTGGTTCGAAGCGTTCAATTCACGCCGCTGATCCTCGGCGCGCAGCGTCGCGACTTTTTGAGTGTAGCCGATCAGCTCCAATACTTCACGAGATTCCTCAGCCGATGCGGAGCTTGCAGTTCCCGAGCGCGGAGTGAAGATAGCGGTGCACCCGCCGAGCGCGCAAGCGCAAAAAAAGACCGCGATTGTGCGGCTCATGTTGGAAACGGAGTAACCTGAGCCGGAAGCGTCACGCGGAAATGCGCACCGCCCGCGCCTTCGTCCAAGACCTCGATTCGGCCGCCGTGCGCAACGACAAATTCCTTCGCGATCGCGAGACCCAGGCCGCTGCCTTGGACGCGACCGTGGGGAGCGCTCTCGCCCTGATAGAACCAGTCGAAGATCCGGTCGCGGTCCTCCGGTGGAATACCCGGACCCGCGTCCTTGACGTCAAATACCACCTGTTCCTCCTCGCGACGCAACGCCAGAGAAATCATACCGCCGTCGGGCGAGTATTTGATCGCGTTGGATACGAGATTCGCGACCACGGCGTGCAATTTGTCCTCGTCCGCTCGAAGCATAACGTGATCCAACCGCAGTTCTGCGCGAATGCCGCGGGCCTGGGCCGCGAGGCGGTGATCGCCGAGCACTTGCACCACCACCCGATCGAACCGCACCGAGGACAGCTCCAGGCGCCCGACGTTCTCCTCGGTACGCTGGTATTTGAGCAAGTCCTCGATTAGTCGCTGCAGATGGAGGCTCTTTTGCTGGAGGATGCCGACGATCTCGCGCTGCCCCGCCGAGAGCGGCCCGGCCGTCCCCTCCGCGAGCAGCTCGGATCCCTCTCGCAGGGCCGTGAGCGGCGTCTTCAGCTCGTGGGACACATGCCGCAGGAACAGGCGTTTTTGCTGTTCCAGGTCGATCAGCCGCTGGCGCAGCCACTCGAGCCGGCCACCCAGGTACTTCAGGTCCGCGGGCCCGCCGACACGAATATCGCTGTCGAACTCGCCGGCGCCGAGACGGCGGATAGCCTGGTCGAGTTGCCGGACCGGCCTGGCGATCAAGAGCGTCACCCCGACGGCGAGAAGTATGCCGAGCGGTATCGTGGCGGCGAGTTGCAGCCACAAGATGCGCTGCGCTCGCTGGCCGGTCCTGCGCATGGATTCCACCTCGCGGTCGATCAATGCGTTGCTGGTCTTGAGCACATCGCGCGCGCGATCCGACAGTATTCCATAGCCTTCGACCAGCGCCGCCTTGTCGGCCACGGTCGCCGGTTTGCGAAGCAACTGCTCGTACAGCTCCTGTTCCTTGTCTATCGTCTTATTGAGCTCGTGCAACTGCAGCTCATCGAGCGGCTGCAGGGAAAGCTCGCTCGTGTTCGCTTTGAAGTTCGTCCTCAGGCCGCCGTAGTCCTTGAGAAGTTCCTCATCCGCGAGGATGAGATACTGGCGCACCACGCGCTCGAGCGCGGTGGCTTGCTCGACGAGCAGGCGGCTGCCGCGCGAGGCCTGCGCCGCCTGCGAAACCGCCGTCTGGCTATGACCCGCCAATTGCTCGACGTACACCGCGGCATTGTAGAAAGCGACGATGAGCGGGGTCGCAACCAGCGCAAAGGCGAGCAGTAGCAGACTCAGGAACGATCTAGGGTAATAGCGCTCGGGGAAATCGAGTCCGATTTTCATCGCCCGCTATAATGCCGCAGTTTCCCGCGTCGTGAACTTTCTCTCCAGTGCTGCTGGCGAAGAATGAGCCACCCTCCCCGCATTTGCATCATCGCCGCCGTGGCGCGGAATCGGGTCATCGGCATCGGTAACCAGATGCCCTGGCACCTGCCGGAGGACTTGAAACGGTTCAAACGGCTCACTCTTGGTCATGCTGTGATCATGGGTCGCAGAACCTTCGAATCCATAGTCGCAACTTCGGGAAAGCCGCTCGCCGGGCGAGACAACATCGTGGTCACCCGCTCGCGCGAGTGGGCCCACTCCGGCTGCTGCACTGTGCATTCGCTCGAGGCCGCGCTCGCCGCGGTTCACGAGCCGCAGGATGCGTTCGTCATCGGCGGCGCGGAGATCTACGCGCTCGCACTGCCGATCGCCAGCCGACTCCACATGACCGAGATCGAGCGGGATTTCGACGGCGACACGTTTTTTCCCGATTTCGACCGCTCGCGATGGCACGAAGTCTCGCGGCAGCAGATCGCGCCCGGCGGTTCAGCGGGCTTCGCTTACGCCTTTGTCGAATACGAGCGCAGCGAGTAACTGCTGCAAAAACAATGGGCGGGTTCTTAACCCGCCCTTGCCTTCCGAACCGCCCCTAACGGGGAGTCATATCACCCGAACTTCGGGTAGTGGGAACCCGTTGAAGTTGCTCGCATAGGCCGTCGTGTAGGCGCCGGCATTTTTGAAGTAGATGTAGTCGCCCTCCTGCAGGTCGGAAGGCAGGGGCTCGTCGCGCATCACGACGTCGATCGAGTCGCAGGTCGGGCCTGCAACGTTCCACGGGATGTCCGGCCCGGCGCGATCGGTGCGGACCTTGTACTTGAGACCTTCGGCGGTCTCGATGATGCCGCCAAAAAGCCCCGCATCCAGATGCATCCAGCGCTTGCTCCCGCGGGTCGCCGTTCCCATGATGCGGCACACGAAATAGCCGGCGTCGGAAACGAGGAACCGGCCCGGCTCGGCGATCACCTTCACAGCGGGCGGGAACGCCTCCAGCGCCCGGTTGACGACCTCTCCGATCACTTCGATCGCGGGGATCGGTTTGACATGTCTTACCGGGAAGCCCCCGCCGATGTTGAGCAGTCTCGGATTGAGGCCGACCTTCGTCATCTGGTCAAAAATCGCGCGCGATTTCTCCATGCCGACGCGCCAGTTTTCCGGGTTGCGGCATTGCGAGCCCACGTGGAAGGCGACCCCGGCGAGGTCGGCCTTGAGCTTAGCCGCAGTGGCAATGATGTCGCGCACTTCGGAAGCGTGCGCCCCGAACTTCCCGCCTAGGGGCCAATCGCTGCCGATGTTGGGCGTGTCGATGCGCAGGTACAGCCTGGCATCCGCCTTGATCGACTGGATCTTTTTGAGTTCCTCGACCGAGTCGATCACGTACCACTGAACGCCCTTTGCCCCCGCGCGGGTGATGGACTCCCGCGACTTGACCGGATTGGAGTAGAAAATCTCCTCCGCGGACGCGCCAAGCGAAAGCAGGAAGTCAAGCTCCGCGATGGAGGCGATCTCGAACCCGGTGCCTTCCTCGAGCAGAACCTTGAGCACGCGGGGATCCGGGTTGGCTTTGACCGCGTAGTGCGGGCGCACGCGCGGCAGCGCCGCCGTGAAACGCTTCGTTTTCTCGCGGATGATGTTGGAATCGATCAGGAGGAACGGCTTGTCGTAGCCGTCTTTGACTGCCGCCCGGACTTTCTCGAAGTCCAGGCTCGACTCGGCGTGCGAGTCGAAGAGGTGGGTCTGTTCAAATACCTGCTGTCGGATCGACTTGATGGTCTTTCTTGCTACGCCGGCGCGCATCTGCATCTCACGGGTCTCCAGGACGAACCTACGTTACGGGAATATCGAGGGCGAAAAAATCCTGCGAGCCGTGGCACTTCCTCGTGCTTGTCATGATGACCTCCTTATGTACAGGTTCGCGGTTCACCCGAACTCCAAAAGCATCGGGCCCGGGTTTGACCATCCGCATCGCAGACAACCGAACCGGAGCCCGTTCGCAGCGGATTATAGGGACTGCGTCGGCGAAATCAAGTGGATTTTTCGCATTTTGCGTCGCCCCCCTTCTAGGCGGCCCGTCTCCCTGCCAGACTTCATCCACAACCTATGGTAGGCAAGCGCGGGGCGAAACGCAAGGGGAAGTATGAAACGGACGGAGGGACGGTCCTCGCTGGAGGCAGACCTCCTCGGACCCTCCTGGACCGCGAACGCTCAGGTGCTCTTGGAGACGACGATGTTCGGAAACTTCGCAGTCATGTCCTTGGCGGACTCGCCGATCTTGACCGCGAGCCTGCGCCCGATCGCGCGGTAGATCTCCGCCGTCCGGCCGTCCGGGTCGGCCACGACCGTCGGCTTGCCCGAGTCGGCGTGTTCCCGGATCTCGATGTCGAGAGGCAGGGACCCGAGCAGCTCGGTGCCGTACTCCTTGCACATCCGCTCCGCCCCACCCTGGCCAAAGATGTGCTCCTCGTGGCCGCATTTCGAGCAGATGTGAGTGCTCATGTTCTCGACCACCCCGAGGATGGGAATGCCGACTTTCTCGAACATCTTGAAGCCCTTGCGGGCGTCGATGAGGGCGACGTCCTGGGGCGTCGTGACGATGACCGCCCCGGTGACCGGCACCTTCTGGGCGAGGGTGAGCTGGATATCTCCAGTGCCGGGCGGCATGTCGACGATGAGGTAATCAACGTCGCGCCAGCGGGTGTCCTTGAGGAGCTGCTCAAGGGCCTGCGTCACCATCGGACCCCGCCAAACCATGGGCGTGTCGATGTCGATGAGGAAACCGATCGAGATCGCCTGGATGCCGTGGCCCATCATCGGCTCGAGCGTCTTGCCGTCCTTGGATTCGGGCCGACCGGTGATGCCGAGCATGATCGGCTGCGAGGGGCCATAGATGTCGGCGTCGAGCACGCCGACGCTTGCCCCTTCGGCGGAAAGCGCAAGGGCGAGGTTCACCGCCGTAGTCGACTTGCCCACCCCGCCCTTGCCGGATGCCACCGCAACGATGTTCTTCACGCCGGGGATGAGCTTGACTCCGCGCTGCACGGAGTGGGAAACGATCTTGCTCGTAACGCTGACGCTAACCGTGCCGACCCCCGGAACACCCCGAAGCTTTTCGGCGATGAGCCTGCGGATCGGATCGATCTGGGTCTTCGCGGGATACCCCAGCTCGATCTCGACGGACACGTTCGCGTCTTCCACCTTCAGGTTCTTCGCCGACTTGGTGGAGAAAAAATCCTTGCCGGTGTTCGGGTCAAGGACGTCCTTGAGCACGGTGTGAATTTGTTCCGGTGTGACCGACATGGGGAGGCTTTTCACGCGATAAGCCGTGTGCGGCTAAGGGTGGCAATAGGTTGATATTCTAGCAACTTTCCGGTGCCTGCTGGGCCGCGGCGCGGTAGAATTAGCCCCCTGTGGGGCTTGGACCAAGCGAGCAGGGGCCCAGCAAGCGACTGCGGCGGAATAAGGGATGGCGGAGCACACCAATCGGACTTTTATCTGCAGCGTGCTGTTTCTCGACATTGTCGAGTACACGAAGCAGGTGGTCGGCGTACAGATCGCGCTCAAGGAACGGTTCAACGCCGTCCTGACCGAAGCGATCGCGGGCGTCGCTACGGACGACCGCATCATCCTCGACACCGGGGACGGCGCGGCGGTCAGTTTTCTCGGCGATCCCGAGGACGCCCTGTTCGCCGGCATGAGCCTGCGAGACGCCGTCGCGGGCCAGGAAGTCGCCGGCGGTCCACGTCTGCAAATTCGCGTCGGGGTCAATCTGGGGCCGGTGAGGCTCGTCAAAGACATCAACGGCCAGCCGAACATCATCGGCGACGGGATCAACGTCGCGCAACGCGTCATGAGTTTCGCCGACCCGGGGCAGATCCTTGTCTCCCGCTCCTACCACGATGTGATGGCGCGCCTGTCGGAAGACTACGCCAAGCTTTTCCATTACGAGGGGGCGAAGACCGACAAACACGTGCGCGAGCACGAAGTGTACGCGATCGGCCCGGCGCCGAGCAACCTGAAGCGCACGATGCCCGCGCCAAAACAGGCCACGCGTCTGCCGAGCCTGCGTATCCCCAAGCTTTCCTGGCTGTTCAAACCAGGTTGGACCGAGGCGCTCGCTGTCAACAGCAAACTCCTCGTCGCCGCGCCGCTCGCCTTCACGTTGATCGTCGGCTCGGGTGTCATCGCGCGCACCTACCGCAGCTCAAACAGCGAATTGAAACTGGCAACATCCGTCGCCGTGCAGCAGCCGCGGGTGACGGAGGCGTCCGATACCGATTCGCCTCCAGTCAAGCTTGCAGCAACAGAACCTTCGGCCGCTTCGCCGGAGCCGAAGACACCGCCCAGACACCAGGAGCCGCACGCCGCGGTCCCGGCCAAGGAAACGCAGCCGCGATCGAAGGCGAGAGAAACGAACGCGACGCCCAAGACGAGCGCCATGGTCCAGACGGCCAGAGCGAAAGAGGTCGAGGCGCAGCCGAGGGGAAAGGAAATCACGACCCCGCAGAGGGCGAAGGAACCCGAGCCGGTAGCGACCGCCCCGGTTTTCCCGCGCGATGCGGTAATCAATATCGTTGCCCTACCCTGGGCCGAGGTCTACGTTGACGGGACGAGGCAGGGCGTGAGCCCACCGCTGCGTGCGATACCGATCAAACCGGGCAAGCACCGCGTGGAGTTGAGGAATACATCATTTCCGGCCTATGTCGAGACGGTCGAGCTAAAGTCGGGAGCGGAGATCAGCGTAAGGCACAGGTTCCGCCGTTGATGGGAGAACGATGACCCATTACCGGCAGGTCGCGGTGCTGCTCACTTGCCTGGCGCTTTGCGGATGCGCGTCATTGAGGGAGGACTTCGCGGCGGCATTCTCGAGCAGAGGCGAGAAGGACCTTGAATTTGGCGTCAAAGCCTACGAGGACGGCGAATATCCCTACGCGGCGAGACTCTTGCAGGCGAGCCTTGATGCCGGCCTGCGCGGCATATCCAACCGAATGAAGGCTCACAAATATCTTGCGTTCGTCCATTGCGCCTCCAGCCGGTTGCAGCAGTGCCGGGACGAATTCAATAAGGCCCTGGGCATCGATCCGTCATTCGCGCTCCGGGAGGACGAGGCCGGACACCCGATCTGGGGTCCTGTGTTCCGCAGCTTGAAAACCAGGAAGTAGTCGATTTCCGATGACCGAACCCTGGCTGCTTGGCCGCTACGAGGTCGTCGCCGAGCTGGGCAAAGGCGCGATGGGCGTGGTGTATAAGGCAAACGACCCGATGCTCAACCGGGTGGTGGCGATCAAGACCATCAACACGGAAGAGGCCGGCCACGAGGGCATGGCCGAGTACGAAGCGCGCTTCTACACGGAAGCCAAGGCCGCCGGCGGGCTCAATCACCCGAACGTCATCATCATCTATGACATCGGCAAGAGCGGACACCTCGTGTACATGGCGATGGAGTACATCGAGGGCCGCGAGCTGCGCGAAATGCTCGCAGAAGGAAAGCCGTTGCCGGTCGCGCTCGCCGTCGACGTCGCCGCGCAGATAGGAGAAGGTCTCGCCTACGCGCACCAGCACCACGTCGTGCACCGGGACATCAAGCCCGCCAACATCATGATTACCCCGGAAGGGCGCGCAAAAATCGCGGACTTCGGCATCGCCCGCATGCGCTCGAGCGAGACGCGCACGCAGACCGGGATCATCCTGGGGTCGCCGAAATACATTTCGCCCGAACAGGTGGTGGGAAAGCGGGCCGACCACCGCTCGGACATCTTTTCGCTTGGGATCATTCTCTACGAGTGCCTTACCGGTGCCACGCCTTTCAACGGGGAAGGCCTAAGCGCGCTCATGTATCAGATTACCAACCACGATCCCGCGCCGCCGAGCTCGGTCAATCCCCAAGTCCCGGTGATGCTCGATTACATCATCGCCAAGGTGCTCACCAAGTCCCCCGAGGCGCGCTACCAGAGTGCGGCCGATTTTGCGAACGATCTGCGCGAATGCAAATCGCAGCTGGAAACCGGCCTGCAAAGCGCGGGCGCCAATCTCACGCCGACGCGCCCGATTCCGTTAGCGCCTCAGGGTGCAGCCGCCCCGACGCGCCAGGCGGCGGGCGAGGAGCCGTCCGAGGAAATCGCTTCCTCACCGACCAAAGGGATTTCGCGCGCTTTCGACTCGCTGGAAGCAACCCAGCGCCTGATGCGTCAGATCGGCGCGGACGGTACAACCGAGTTCGTCGCGACGAAGGCTTTTTCGGCGACGACCATATCCCGCGCACGGGCGTTTCGCACAGAGGTTCATCCGTGGGGACAGCGCGAGAATGTGATCTTCGCCGTCATCGTCGGCGTAGCGTTCGCCATCGCAGCGCTGATTTTTCTGGTCTGAGCCGGACCCGGAACGCACCGGAGGCGGCGCGAGGCGATAGAATAACGGCTTTCTGAAAGTCCGCATGTCCCGCCGGCTGTTCGTCACCACCGCCCTGCCTTACGCGAACGGCCCGTTTCACATCGGCCACATCATGGAATACATCCAGGCCGACATCTGGGTAAGGTTCCAGCGCATGCAGGGCCATGAAGTGCATTTCATCGGAGCCGACGACGCGCACGGCGCGCCGATCATGCTTGCGGCGGAGAAGGCGGGAAAACCTCCCGAGGAGTTCATCGCCGGGATTAGCAAGGGCCGGAAGCAGTACCTCGACGGTTTTCATATCGGCTTCGACAACTGGCACTCGACCCACTCGAAGGAGAATACCGAGCTCTCGCAGGACATCTACCGGAAGCTGAAAGCGAGGGGGCTCATCTATCCGAAGACGATCGAGCAGTTCTTCGATCCCGTGAAAGGCATGTTCCTCGCCGACCGCTACATCAAGGGCGAGTGCCCGAACTGCGGCGCGAAAGACCAGTACGGCGATGCCTGCGAGAACTGCAGCACCGTCTATTCGGCGACCGCCCTGAAGAATCCGTACTCGACGCTCTCGGGCGCGAAGCCGGTGCTCAAGTCCTCGGAGCACCATTTCTTCAAGCTTTCGCATCCGGACTGTGTCGCGTTCCTGCGCGACTGGCTGGAGCAACCGGGCCGCCTGCAACCCCAGGTCGTCAACAAGGCATGGGAGTGGCTGGCGGGCGAGGGCGACAGGGCGCTCGCCGACTGGGACATCTCGCGCGACCCGCCCTATTTCGGCATCCGTATCCCCGACATCAAGGAAGAGAAGTACCTCTACGTCTGGCTCGACGCCCCGATCGGTTATCTCGCGAGCCTGAAGAACTACTGCTCGAAGAAGAAGCTCGACTTCGAAAAGCTCCTCGCCGACCCGAAGACCGAGCAGATTCACTTCATCGGAAAAGACATCATCTACTTCCATACCCTGTTCTGGCCGGCGATGCTGAAATTCGCCGGCTACAAGATCCCGGACCACGTCTACGTGCACGGCTTCATCACCGTCTCGGGCGACAAGATGTCGAAATCGCGCGGCACCGGTATCAGCCCGCTGCGCTATCTCGAGATCGGCATGAATCCGGAGTGGCTGCGCTATTACATCGCCGCGAAGCTCAACGCCAACGTCGAGGACGTCGACTTTGATCCAGACGATTTCAAGGCACGAATCGACAGCGATCTCGTTGGGAAGTACATCAATATCGCCAGCCGCGCCGCTGAATTGGTGCATCGCCAAGGTGGGGCGCTGACTGCAAGCGACCAGTCGATCTTCACGTCGTCAACATGGGATGGAAAAACGATTTTGAGGCTGGCCCGTGAGCGCAAGCAAGTCGGCAACGTCTGGGCACAACTCTTGGGACGGATTCGTCAGGATGCTGGCGAAATTGGGGCGCTTTTCGATTCGCGTGAGTTCGGGAAGGCACTCCGCCGAATCATGGAGCACGCGGACTTGGTCAATCAGGTCTTTGACGCATTTCAGCCTTGGAAACTCGCAAAGACAGAACCATTTAACGCGGGCTTGGTATGCACGGGAGCCCTCGAAGCCTTTCGACTGCTCTCCATCTACTTGCATCCAGTTCTTCCGATATTGACCGATCAGGCCTTTGCGTTTTTGAATATCAAGTCGGACCAGCAAAACTGGAGCGCCACTAACCTTTCCTTGAGCGCCGGCCATCGAATCAATCCCTACGTCCCCCTCATGACTCGCGTCGAAGAAACGCAGCTCGACGCGCTCTTCGACGTTCAGTCAGTCCCGCAGGCCACCGCCCCCCAAAGACACGCCGAGCACCAGGAGCACGTTGCAAAGGAAGCCGCCGTGAGCGATACCATTTCCATCGACGATTTCAACAAGGTCGACCTGCGCATCGCGAAAATCCTCAAAGCCGAGCAGGTCGACGGCGCAGACAAGCTCCTGAAACTCACGCTCGACATCGGCTCGGGAACGCGCACGGTGTTCGCCGGCATCAAGTCGGCCTACGATCCGCCGAAGCTCGAAGGCCGGCTGACGGTGATGGTGGCGAACATCACCCCGCGCAAGATGAAGTTCGGGGTGTCTGAAGGCATGGTCCTGGCCGCCTCGGGTGACGGGCCGGGGCTTTTCCTGCTCTCCCCCGACAGCGGCGCGCAGCCGGGGATGAAGGTGAAGTAGGAATGGACTTTCTGTCATCGCCGCTCGCAGGGTCGCTCCTCGTCGCAGTCGGCTGGCTTGTCGTGGCGGTCGCTGGGCTGATTCCCGCGGGCAACGCCGCGTTCGCACGAAGGGTCGCATTTCCGCTGGGCGCGCTTGCCGGCGTCGCGCTCGCGGCCTTCGGTCTCCAGGCGGTGTGGCTGCCGGCGCAAACGATGACGCTGCCCCTCGGGCTGCCCGACCTGCCTTTCCATCTGCGCATCGACCCGCTCGCGGGATTTTTTCTGATGCTCTTGGGCTCGGTCTCGGCCGGTATTTCCGTGTACTCGACGGGTTATTTCCGCGAGGAGCCCTCGGGGCGCCTCGCGCTCATCAGTCTCCAGTACCACGTATTTCTCGCCAGCATGGCCTTCGTCCTGCTCGCCGACGACGCCTATCTCTTCATGGTGGCCTGGGAAACGATGGCGCTTGCCTCGTACTTCCTCGTCATCACCGATCATCAGAAGCCGGCGACCCGCAGCGCCGGTTTCCTTTATCTCCTGATCGCGCATCTGGGAGCGATCGCGATCCTGCTGTGCTTCGGCGTGCTGCACGGCGGCCGCGGCGATTACACGTTCGAGGCGCTGCGCGCCGCCGAATTGACGCCGCTTTGGGCGACCGTGGCTTTTCTGCTCGCGTTTTTCGGCTTCGGCGCCAAGGCGGGGATGATCCCGCTTCACGCCTGGCTGCCCGAGGCGCATCCGGCCGCGCCTTCGCCCGTCTCGGCGCTGATGAGCGGCATCATGCTGAAGACCGCCATCTACGGCATGGTGCGCGTGATCTTCGACCTGATCGGAAACGTGCGCTGGGAATGGGGCCTGGTGGTGCTCGCGATCGGTGCGGGCACCACGCTCTTCGGTGTGCTCTACGCCCTCATGCAGCACGATTTGAAGCGCCTACTCGCCTATCACTCGGTCGAGAACATCGGCATCATCCTCCTCGGCCTGGGCATGTCCATGGTGTTCATCGGTTTCGGCCATCCGGCGGCCGGCGCGCTCGGCCTCATCGCCGGGCTCTACCACACGCTCAATCACGCCGTGTTCAAGGGGCTCCTCTTCCTCGGCGCCGGGTCGATCCTGCATTCCACGGGCTTGCGCAACCTGAACGACATGGGCGGGCTGATCCGCATCATGCCCAGGACCGCGTTTTATTTCCTGATCGGGGCCCTCGCCATATCGGCGCTGCCGCCCTTGAACGGCTTCGTCTCGGAGTGGCTGACTTTCCAGACGGCCCTGCAGGCGCCGCTCCTTCAGAACGGCGTCGTGCGCAGTCTACTGCCGCTCTTCGCGGCGACGCTCGCCCTCGCCGGCGCTCTCACTGCGATGTGCTTCGTCAAGGTTTACGGCATCGCCTTTCTCGGCCGACCGCGCGAACCCGCTCACGGCGCTTCGACTCCGACCTCGGGCGACGCGGGACAGATGGAACGCTACGGCATGGCCTGGCTTGCCGCCGGCTGCTTCGTGCTCGGGCTCTTCCCGAGTTCTTTCCTGCTGATGCTGAACCGCGTCTCCGTCTCGCTGACCGGGGGAGGACTGTCCGAGGAAGCGCTGTCCGGTTCGGGCTGGGTGTGGCTCGTGCCCACGGCCGCGGAGCAGGCAAGCTATTCACCGATCATCTTTTTCGTCGTCATCGTCGTGGTCACGCTCCTCGCGTTCCTGCTGGTGCGGCACTTCTACCACGGTCGGGTGCGCTTCGCCGCCCCGTGGGATTGCGGTTATCCGGAGCAGACTTCGCGCATGCAGGACACGGCGGACGCCTTCGGCCAGCCGATCCGCCACGTGTTCGGCCCGCTCTACCGGATGGACCGCCGGCTGCCCGGTCCCGACGACCCGGCGCCGAGCTATGCTCTCAAGATCGAGGACCGCCATTGGTACTGGCTGTACCTGCCCGTAGCGCGGGCGGCCGAGTTTCTCTCGTCTAAGATCGCCCTGCTGCAGCAGGGCCGGATCAGCATCTACTTGCTCTACAGCTTCCTGACGCTGATCGCGTTATTGGTGTTCGTCCGATGAACCTCTCGGCTGGGATGGCATTCCAGATCCTGCAGTCGCTGTTCGTGGTGCTCGCCGCGCCGCTCCTCGTGGGCTGGGTGAACCAGTGCCGCGCCTGGCTGCAGAATCGCTCCGCGCCGTCGATCCTGCTGCCGTACTTCACGCTGGCGAAACTGTTCCACAAGGACGCCGTGATGGCGCACGACGCCTCCCCCCTGTTTCGCTCGACGCCCTACATCCTGTTCGGCTGCATGTGGCTCGCCGCGGGGATCGTGCCGGTGCTCGCCACCGACCTGCCCTTCGCGCCCGCCGCCGACATCATCGCGCTCGTGGGCGTGTTCGCCCTCGCGCGCGTGTTCTCGGCGCTCGCGGCGATGGACATCGGCACTTCGTTCGGGGGCCTGGGAGCACGGCGCGAGATGCTGATCGGCTTCCTCGCGGAGCCTGCGATGCTTATGACGCTGTTTACCGCGGCTTTCATCAGTGGATCGACCCAGCTCACGACGATTGTCGAAACGCTGGCGCACCGCGAGTTCGCGATCTATCCCAGCCTCGCCTTCGCGGCGGTGGCGTTCGTCATGGTGCTGCTCGCCGAGAACGCCCGCATTCCGATCGACAACCCGACCACGCACCTCGAGCTCACCATGGTGCACGAGGCGATGATCCTGGAATACTCGGCACGGCACCTGGCGCTCATCGAGTGGGCGGTCGCGATCAAGCTCTTCGCCTACATGACGATCGGCATCGCGCTGTTCGTGCCCTGGGGGATCGCCGAGGCCGGTGACTGGGAGTCGCTGCCGCTCGCCTTCGCGGCGCTCGCCGCAAAACTCGTGCTCGCCGGGGCAGGCCTCGCGCTGATCGAGACGCTGCTCGCGAAGCTGCGCCTTTTCCTCGCGCCCGAGTTCCTCTCGACGGCCTTCCTGCTCGCCGTGCTGGGCATGCTCACGCATTTCCTGGTGAGAAGCTGACGTGGACATCCCGCTTTCCGCCCAGATTGTCAACCTGCTCGCGGCGTTCCTGCTGCTGATCGCGTTCGCCATGCTGTCGCAGCGCCGCGTGCTGACGCTCATCAAGCTGCTCGCCTGGCAAGGCGCGGCGCTCGCCGCCTCCACCGCCATCGTCGCCTGGTCGACCGGCCAGACGCACCTCTACTACTCGGCCCTGCTCACGTTAATGCTGAAAGTGATCCTTATCCCGTGGGTCCTGCACCGGCTGATCGACCGCCTGTTCATACGCTGGGATATCGAGACCCTGATCAATATCCCGACGACGATGCTGATCGGGATCGGCCTGGTGATCTTCGCCTTCGCCCTGGCCACCCCAATCTCGCAGATGGCGAGCACGCTCACGCGCTCGACGCTCGGCATCGCGCTCGCGAGCGTGCTGCTTTCCTTCCTCATGATGATCGTGCGTCAGAAGGCGGTGCCGCAGGTCATCGGCTTCTTAGCGATGGAAAATGGCCTTTTCTTTGCCGCCACCAGCGCCACTTACGGCATGCCGCTGGTGGTGGAGCTGGGCGTGGCGCTCGACGTGCTGGTCGGCACATTCATCTTCGGCATTTTCTTCTTCCATATCCGCGAGCGCTTCGACAGTCTCGACATCCGGCACATGGAAAAGCTGAAGGAGGACTAGCTTGGAAATCGCAATCGTCCTCGGTCTCCCGCTTCTCGGCGCGCTGCTGCTCGCCCTCACCGGCCATCGGGGCTGGGCGCCCGAGTTGAACGCGACGATGAGCTTCGCGACTTTCTTCGCTACCACGCTGCTCACGGCCAGAGTCATCGCCGACGGACCGATGGTGTGGCTGGGGGAGCAGTTCATCGTCGATCCGTCCAACGCGCTTCTGGTGGCGCTGGCGGGCTTGCTCAGGGAACAGTTCTTCGTCGATCCGTTTAACGTGTTCCTGGTCACGCTCACCGCCTTCGTCGGTTTCACCACGGCGCTTTTCTCCCGGCCGTACATGCGCACCGAACAGGACCACGGCCGGGTCAACGCGTCGCGGCTGCGCCTCTATCACAGCATGTACCAGCTGTTTACCTTCACGATGCTGCTGTGCCTGCTCTCGAACAATGTCGGAGTCCTGTGGGTGGCGATGGAAGGCGCAACCCTTTCCACGGTCCTGCTCGTCAGCCTCTACCGCACGCCGGCGAGCCTCGAGGCGGCGTGGAAGTATTTCATTCTTTGCTCGGTCGGCCTCGCTCAGGCCCTCTTCGGCACGATCCTTCTCTATTTCGCGGCGGAGAAGGTGCTCGGGCCGGGCGGGACTTCGCTCCTGTGGACGCATCTGCACCAGGTGCGCGGCCAGTTGGAGCCGACGGTGCTGTCGCTTGCGTTCGTCTTCCTGCTCGTGGGCTACGGCACCAAGGTGGGCCTCGTGCCGCTGCACAACTGGCTGCCCGACGCGCACGCCGAAGGCCCGACCCCGATCTCGGCGGTGCTCTCGGGGCTGCTTCTGAACGTCGCACTCTACTCGGTCGTGCGCAGCAAGGTGCTGGTCGACGGGGCGCTCGGGCGCAATTTCTCCGGCGGACTGATGATGGGCTTCGGGCTGCTCTCGGTCGTCGTCGCCGCGTTCTTCCTCTCCCGGCAGCGCGACATGAAGCGCATGTTCGCCTATTCGTCGATTGAGCATATGGGTATCATGACCTTCGCCTTCGGCATGGGCGGCGCTGTCGCGGCGTTCGCGGGCCTGCTGCACATGACCGTGCATTCGCTCACCAAGAGCGCGATCTTCTTCACCGTCGGCCACGCGGCCCAAGCGACCGGCACGCAGGACATGGGCTCGATCCGCGGTCTGATCCGGACGAGCCCGACCGTAGGCTGGGGCCTTGCGCTCGGGAGTCTCGCGATCCTCGGGATGCCGCCCTTCGGCGTGTTCACGAGCGAGTTCATGGTGCTCACCACAGCGATGCACGAGCACCCCTGGGCGACACCTTTTCTGCTGGTCGCGCTGGGCGTCGCGTTTGCCGCCATCTTCGGCAAGGTGCAGCCGATGGTGTTCGGAGAGCCCCGCATCGAAAACGCGTGGCTGCCGCGCGGACCGGCGCTCATCCCGGTGTTTGCGCACCTCGCGATCGTGCTCGCCCTGGGTCTGTACATTCCACCCTACCTCGTCGCCTGGTATCGCCAGGCGGCGGCGCTGATCGGTTGAAAAACATGCGATTGAACGAGCTTCCCATTGAAGCCGAGCCGCTCGCAGGCGCAATGCCCGCGTTCTGCGCCACGGTTCCGGCGGTGGAACTGCGCTCAATCTGCGAGCAGGCCCGCGCGCGCAAGGCGCGCCTAGTCGCGCTTTGGGGCAGCGACGAGACCCCCCGAATCGAGTCGAACCCGGGCGCAGGCTACGCGCTCCATATCGCGCTTGCGTTCCCGTCGGGCCTGCTGTGGCTCAGCGTACCGCTTTCGCGCGAGGACCCGCGCTATCCCGGCATCGCCGACATCTACCCGAGCGCGAACCGCATGCAGCGCGCGGCGGCCGATCTCCTGGGCATCGCGCCTTCCGCGGATGCCGACCGGCGCAAGTGGCTGCGGCACGCGGCCTGGCCCGAAGACGCATTTCCCCTGCGCAAGGATTTCGACGCCACGGGCCGCCCCGGTCGGGACGAGGACCGTTACGCGTTTGTCACGGTCGGAGGCGAAGGCGTGCACGAGATCCCGGTCGGCCCGGTCCACGCCGGGACGATCGAGCCGGGGCACTTCCGCTTCTCGATCGTCGGCGAGAAGATCCTGCGGCTGGAGGAGCGGCTCGGCTACAAGCACAAAGGCATCGAGAAGCGCTTTGAGGCGATAACGCTCGAGGAAGGCGCAAAGCTCGCCGGCAGAGTGAGCGGCGATTCCACCGTCGCCTATGCCTGGGCGTACGCGATGGCCGTCGAAGGCGCGACCGGAACCGTGCCCCCGCCCCGCGCGCTCGCCCTGCGCGGCATCCTGCTCGAGCTCGAGCGCATCGCCAATCACCTCGGCGACCTCGGCTACCTCGGCAACGACGTCGCGCTCTCGTTCGGGTTTTTCCAGTTCTGGCGACTGAAGGAAGACCTGCTGCGCACCAACGCCGGGCTGTTCGGCCACCGCTACCTGATGGACCTGATCGCCCCCGGAGGCGTCGCGAAAAACCTCTCGCGCCGCGAGGCCGAGCTGCTGGTCGAGCACATCGAGTCGATCCGGCGCGAGGTCGTCACCTTGAAATCGATCTACGACGAGCACGCGGGCGCGCAGGACCGCTTTATCATGACGGGGCAGGTGCTCCCGGAACTCGCCGAGCGGACGGGACTCACCGGGCTTGCCGGGCGCGCGAGCGGCATCGCGCACGATCTGCGCGTCGATCACCCGATTCCCCCTTGGCAGCAGCTCGATCCGCGCATGGCCTCACACACGCGCGGCGACGTCGCCGCGCGCGTCTCGGTGCGCTTCGACGAGGTGTTCGAATCGATGCGCCTGATCAAGGCGCTCGTCGAGCAGCTGCCGCCCGGTGAAATCCGCGCGCCGGTCGCCGCAGCCGAGGCGGGTGCGCGCGGCCTCGGCTGGGTCGAGGGCTGGCGCGGAGAAGTGCTGATCGCCCTCGATGTCGCCGGCGCGGGCCGCATCCATCGCCTGCATCCGCACGACCCTTCCTGGCAGAACTGGCCGCTGCTCGAGCACGCGGTACACGGCAACATCGTTCCGGACTTCCCGCTCATCAATAAGTCGTTCAATCTGTCCTACTCCGGGCAAGATCTGTGAGATTCCCGAAACAGTCCGACCCATGTACCAACTCCTGAAGCAGATCGCCAAGACCGGAATCGTCACCGAGCCGGCGCCGCATCCGGACACCGCGTTGCGAGCGCTCGAGCAGCGGCTGGGCGAGGTGATCCTCAAGCACTTCGGCCGTGCGCTCGCGATCCGGCACGTGGACGCGGGCTCGTGCAACGGCTGCGAGCTCGAGATCCACGCCATGAACAGCCCCTACTACAATCTGGAGCAGCTTGGCATCAAGTTCGTCGCGAGTCCCAGGCACGCCGACATGCTGCTCGTCACCGGCCCCGTGTCGCGCAACATGGAAGTGGCGCTCAAGCGCACCTGGGAAGCGACGCCCGACCCGAAGCTGGTAGTCGCAATCGGCGACTGCGGCTGCACGGGCGGAATCTTCGGCGAGAGCTACGCGAGCTGCGGCCGCATCTCGAACGTGATCCCGGTGGACGTGGCCGTTCCCGGCTGTCCACCCGCTCCCGTCGCCATCATGCAGGGCATCCTCACGGCAATCAGCACCGGGCAACGGCGCTAGCGCGATGGAGCTTTCTCTCGCCTTCATCGGCTGGTTCTTCACGCTCATCTCCGCGGGCGCGCTCTTCCTCGGGGCGGCGCTGATCGTGATCCTGGCGAACGCCGGAGATCTGCAGCGGCGCTACCTCGGCTACAGCATCTGGAACGATCTCATGCTCGCGGCGATCTGGGTGCTGGGGCTTGCGGGCGGCATCGGCGTGCTGCGCCTCGAGCCGTGGGGGAGATACCTGACGGAACTGTTCTGCTGGGCGCTGTTCGTACTCGTGCTGCTCTCGGCCGCCACGCGGCTCTACGCGCTCAAACAGCAGGCGGCCCCCGATGCACCGGTGAACTGGCTGGGCGCGATCGCCGGCATCACGCTGGTCCTGATTCCGATGCTTGCGATCTGCGCGGCTACCATCGTGACGCTGCGCAGCCCCGAGGCGATGAAAGCGTTTTCCTGATTGCCTCGGTAGTCGCGATATGGCCAGGCAGCTGAAAATCTCCGGCCGGGTCCAGGGCGTGGGGTTCCGCTACGCCATGGCGGAAGAGGCCGAGCGGCTGGGCGTCACCGGCTGGGTGAGGAACCGCCGCGACGGCACGGTCGAGGCGGTGGTGGACGGCGATACGGACGCGCTCGAGGCCATCGTCGCCTGGGCGCGCCAAGGGCCTCGCGGTGCGCATGTAACCGACGTTGAAGTCATTGAGGTTGCGGAATGCTTCGCGCGCTTCGAGATGCGGCCGACTGAATGAGCGCGCGTTGTGAAACGGCCGGACGCTCACTTGCCCTGCCGCTCGCACGCATCCGCATCGCGCCGGCAGTCCTCCTGGCAGGCCTGCGCGGCCGGCGCTTCGGTCGCCGTGCGCCGGCATTTCTGTAGGCACGCGGTATGGCTGCTCTTGCAACTGGGTGCGTTGTCGCCACCGGAGACCGCCTTGTAGGCGTAGTACCCCGCCGCCACGACGATTGCGAGGACGATCAGCATGCCGAAGAGGCCCAGGCCGTATTGAGAAGTTTTCACAAGACCCCCCCTTCGACGCTACGAACGGGAATGAGGGAACCCACTTGTTCAACCCGCCCTTCGCTGCTTGCGCCCCGCTTCCGCGGAGCGCAGACCCTCGATGATCTCGAGCGAGCGGGCCATGGAGAAGTTGCGGGTCTTCCGATCGAAGGCCTTCACGTTCTCCGGCATCATGTAGCCGTGGAGCACGCCCGGAAAAACGTGGAGCTTGAGGTTCTTCATCCGCATGCTCGCGTTGCGATAAGCATCGAGCACCTGGGCGGGCGCCTGGTGGTCCGCATCGCCCCAGATGATGCACACGGGCCGGCGGAGACCGTCCAACTCACCGATGTAATCGAGCATCTGCGAGCCGTGGCAGGAGATGCCCGCGTCGTACCCGAGGCGTTTGGGCCCGAGGATCGCGTAGGGGCCGCCGTAGCATAAGCCGATCACCGCGGCGCGAGCGTTCGATTGCGGCAGCTTGCGCAGCTCGGCGAGCGTATCGGCAAGGTCGGCTTCGCCCGTCTTGATTTTTTCAAGGCGCGGCTGCGAGCGCTCTTTGGTGCGATCGTCGTCGCGCGAAAGCGGGCCTGGAATCGTTCGCCAGAACAGATCGGGCGCCGCAGCAATGGTGCCGTGCGAGGCGAACTCGTCCGCGAGGGCGCGGATGTCGGCGTTGACGCCGTGCACGGCCGATGCGATCACGATTGCCGGAACCTTTGCGCGGGTGCGCGGCGATGCAAGGAAACAATCGAACTCGCCGCCCTCGCGCGAGCGGATTTTGACGTTCTTGCCTGCCATTTCGCCTCCTTTCTGCTGATTGTCCGCGCACCGTAACTCAGCGCGACCGCGTTTGTCCAATGCCGCAGCGCCGCAAGCGCCATGCACCCGTCATGATTGCTCCACGGCGGTTACAAGACTACCATCGCGTCTTGCAGGCGGCGGTGTGGATTTCACAATGCGAAATCGCGGGTTCCGCCCGGAGCCGCCACATGTCGTTGGTAAAAGGAGAAGTTGATTCATGGGCATCACTTACAAAATTCTTATCCTGGGCGCCTCGTACGGGTCGCTTCTGGGGACCAAGCTCGCGCTCGCAGGGCACGCGGTGCACCTGGTGTGCCTGCCCGCCGAAGCCGACCTGATCAACAAAGAAGGCGCTGTCGTGCGCATGCCGGTCAAGGGCCGCGACGGACTCGTCGAGATCAACTCGAAAAAACTGCCGGGCAAGCTGTCCGCGGGCGGCACGGCGGGCGTGAATCCCTCAGACTACGATCTGGTCGCGCTCGCCATGCAGGAGCCGCAGTACCGCTCGCCCGGCGTGCGCGAGCTGCTCGCCGCGGTGGCGAAAGCCAAAGTGCCCTGCATGTCGATCATGAACATGCCGCCGCTGCCTTACTTGAAGCGCATTCCCGGCATCGACGCCGACGGCTGCCGGAGCTGCTATACCGACGCAAGCGTCTGGGACGCCTTCGACCCCAAGCTCGTCACGCTGTGCAGCCCGGACCCGCAGGCGTTCCGCCCGCCGGAGGAAAAAGTGAACGTCCTGCAAGTACGACTGCCCACAAATTTTAAGTCGGCGCGCTTCGACTCGGACGCGCACACCGCCATCCTGCGGCGGCTCGAAGCGGACATCGAAGCGTCGCGCTTCGACACCGGCTCGGGCAAGGTCGAGCTGCCCGTCAAGCTCAAGGTACACGACTCGGTGTTCGTGCCGCTCGCGAAATGGGCGATGCTCCTCGCCGGGAACTACCGCTGCGTGCTGAAGGACACGGTGCGGCCCATCAAGGACGCCGTGCACAGCGACCTCGAAGCCTCGCGCGCTGTATACAACTGGGTGGTCAAGCTGTGCGTGTCGCTGGGCGCAGACGAGAAGGACATGGTGCCGTTCGAAAAATACGCCAATGCGGCGCTCTCGCTCTTGACCCCGTCGTCCGCGGCGAGGGCGCTCGCCAATGGCGCGCCCAACATCGAGCGGACCGACCGCCTGGTGAAGACCATCGCGGCGCAGAAAGGCATGCGCCTGGATGTCGTCGATCAGACTGTCGCGCTGGTTGACGGGTGGCTGGAGAAGAATCGGAAGAAGGCGGCCTGAGCCTTTGTCCCCTCCCTCTCCCGCCCGGGTAAGGGAGTCTGCATCGCAGGATTATCATTCCCAGGGCTCGCCAATGGGTTTTCTGCGACCACTCGGGGCTTCGGCACCCGGTAAGTCCGCGGACCGAGGGAAATCCTGGCGGTAGCGGGCCTGTGAAAGTCCGCCCAGTTGGTATTTAGCTCCCTTTCGTTCGTCGGTCTGTTCCTGCCGCTGGTGCTGGTGCTTCATTTCGCGCATCGCAACGCGCATTGGCGCAACGCCGTCTTGCTGTTCGCAAGCCTGCTGTTCTATGCGTGGGGCGAGTTGCGCTTCCTGCCGTTGTTGCTGCTGTCGATCTTCATGAATCTAGGATTTGGGGTCGCAATCGACGACGCCCGTGACAAGCGCAGGCCGCGTGTGCTCGCGGTCGCGATCGCCGCCAACCTGCTGCTGCTGGTGATCTTCAAGTACTTGAACTTCATTGTCGACAACGCGAATCTCGTTCTGAGTCTTGCCGGGGCGGAGCCGATCGAGATGCGCCAAATCAAGCTTCCGATCGGCATTTCTTTCTATACCTTTCACGCCCTTTCCTATTTGATCGACGTCTATCGGCGAAACGTCCCGGCACAGCGCAATTTCTCGCAGTTCAGTTTGTACATCTGCCTCTTCCCGCAGCTCGTCGCCGGGCCGATCATCCGTTACAAGGACATTCGCGACCAGTTGGCGCAACGGCTCACGACTCTCGAGGATTTCGGCGCGGGAGCCATTCGATTCGTCATAGGGCTCGCGAAGAAGCTCCTTATCGCCAATCCGCTCGGCGCCGTGGCGGACACGGCTTTTGGCGTTTCGGCCGGGGACATCGACCAGCTTGACGCCTGGCTCGGTGTGCTCTGTTACTCGCTGCAAATCTATTTCGATTTTTCCGGTTACTCCGACATGGCGATCGGCCTTGCCCGAATGTTCGGATTCCGGTTTCCCGAAAACTTCGCCTACCCCTATTCCGCGCGGTCCATTCAGGAATTCTGGCGGCGCTGGCACATCTCGCTTTCGACCTGGTTTCGGGACTACGTGTACATCCCGCTCGGCGGAAACCGGGGCGGGCAGGCACACACGCTGCGCAACCTCTGGATCGTGTTTCTGCTGACCGGGGCGTGGCACGGCGCAAGCTGGAATTTCATTGTCTGGGGCGCCATCCACGGCTTTTTCCTGATGATGGAGCGTTGGCGGCCCACTGCGCGATTGCTCCAGGTGATGCCGCAAGCGCTGCAGCACCTGTATGCAATGCTGGTCGTGATGATCGCCTGGGTGTTCTTTCGCGCGGAATCCCTGCCGGACGCGATTCGCTACCTGGGGGTGATGAGCGGGCTGGGCGACACATCAGCGGTCAGCATGAGCGTGCGGGCGCAGTTCGGAAATTTGTGGCCGCTGATCATTCTTGGCGCGATCCTGTCGTTTCCGGTTTACCCTTTTCTGCTTCGGCAATGCCGTGCGGTCTGGCTGGGGCTCGAGGCAATGGCGCTGGATGGCGTCCTGCGCGCGGCGCTCCTCTCCGGCGTGCTGGTGATCTGCGCGGCTATCATGGCGGTCGATCAGTACAACCCGTTCATCTACTTTAGGTTTTGAGTGCTAATGCCCGTCGCCCGCAGTATTCAGCCGGTATTGAGGCACCTGGCAACGCTCGCCTTCCTGGTGCTGATCTTTCTCCCGCTCATTCTCCTCGGCCGGCCGGCTGCGCTCGGGTACGATCTGCTTGAAAACCGGCTCCCGCACGATTTTCCCAAATCGTGGTCGGTCAAGTACCTGGAGCACGTCGGCAGCTTTTTCAGCGATAGCCATGGATTCAGGAATGCGCTGGTTCTCCTGGGTGGCAGGGTGATGCTCAGCATCGGCATCAATTCCACCCATCCCGGCGTCGTCGCGGGCAAGGACGGTTGGCTGTTCTATATCGACGAAAACTCGGATCGCGGGCGGGCCACCATGAAGGATTTCCGCGGTCGCCAGCCCTTCACGCCGGATCATCTTGCGACCATCCGCGCTAATTTGGAGAGCGTCGGACGCGCGTTCCGGCGCTGCGGCGTGCCGTTCGTGGTTTGGCTCGTGCCGAACAAGCAGACCGTGTACGGCGAGCACCTGACCGGATTCAAGGAAGCCAAGGGCGGCAAGCGGCTCGATCAGCTCGTCGAGGCGCTTCGCGAAACCAAGGAATTGCACTGGATCGATGCCCGGCCGGCGCTGTTTGCGGCGAAGGATGTGGACCACCGCGAACTGTACTTTCGGACCGACACGCACTGGAACGGGCTCGGCGCGTTTGTAGCCTATGAATCACTGATGGCCGGATTAATGCCGATGCTGGGCTTGGCGTGGACGGAAAACGCGGCTTCTGCGCGATACGACATCAAGATTTCGCCGTTTTCGATGGGTGATCTCTCGTCGAACATGTTGAACGCTCAATGGCGATTCAAGGATTCAAGCGTCGAGCTGGTGCCGCGCTTTGCACAGACTGCCGTGGAGGTACCGACGGACCAAGTCATTGCGTCTGCGGGGGTTGCGATACCCAACTTGAGTTCCAGCTGGATGAATCCCGAGGGCAAAAAAGCTATGGTGCTGTACGGCGATTCGTTCGCCAACGCCGTGATCCCGTACTTTCGGGAACACTTCGGCCGCGGATATTTCATATCGGACTACATTGTCGATGGCGAAATTTCCGGCAAACTCCGGCCGGACCTCGTGATCCTTCAGATTGTCGAGAGAAATCTCGCTGTGCTCGCGGCGAAACCCAGGAATCTGGACGCGTTGTGCAGCTCTTAGCCGCGTCGAACGCGTGGACCGCCTGGGGAAAACCATCGCGGCGCAGAAAACTTCCTGTGACGGATCCTGTCGGGCAAACCACTACAAGAATATCGGGTTTACCCGCGTCGAGAAACCATCGGTTGACGCACGGACACCGCAAGGCGTAGCGTCCTTTCTCAATTCCGGTTTCAAATACGAACAGAGCGCCGAGGGCAGCACACCCTAGCGACTGCCCAGGCGAATGGGGCGCCATGGACTTCTTTCTCCACGGTAAGGACGATCGCGGCACCAGTCTCAATCTGGCGCAGGTGTTGGTTGAGGAAATGCGGGCCCTGGAGATCGGTTCCGGTTTCAAGCTGGAACCGGCCGGTCAAGCCGTGGCCCTGGAAGCGATCAGGAAGGAAATCCTCAGGAACGAACACAAGCTGACGGCGTTGTGCTTCTCGGGCGGGGGCATCCGCAGCGCGACCTTCTGCCTCGGCGTGCTGCAGCAACTCGCAAAGTTCAAGCTGCTGTCGAAATTCGACTACCTGTCCACGGTTTCCGGCGGCGGATTCATCGGCGGCTGGCTCAAGGCCTGGACGCTCCGCGACGACGGAACCGGCACGAAGAAGAAGCTGGGCATCGGGGGCGTTGAAAGAGAGATAGCGGAATCCACGGAGGAGCCCAAACCGATCCGCTTCCTGCGCTACTACAGCAACTACCTCGCCCCGAAGCTGGGTCTGCTCTCGGCGGACACCTGGACGATCGCCGCCACCTACATACGCAATCTCCTGCTGAACTGGCTGGTGCTGATCCCGCTGCTGATGCTGCCGCTGCTCGCGCCCATGCTGTATCTCGCGGTTCAGCGCGAGGTCGTCGGAGCCGGCTTCAGCCATGGGTGGCTGTTCGGCATCGGCGTGCTCTCGCTCCTGTATGGCCTGGTCCGCTTGCGCCGGGGATTGCCCAGCGCGAGCCAGGGACGACTGACGCAGGGGCAGTTTATCCGGCATTGCCTCCTGCCCATGGCCCTTGCCGCGACCGTGTTTACCGTGTGGTACCAGCAGATCCAGCCGGAACTCAAACTGGGGCATGGGCTGAACCTGGGGTCGTACTTCCCGTGGCTCAGCAGCGCGGTCGCGCCCGAGACGCCTTTCGATTTCTCCTCGCTCCTGGGCCTCGCCGTCCTCTTCAATCTTGCTGCTTTTCTTGTCGGGAAGCTGTTCGATGCCTTCGGCCCTACTCGCGAGGAGGGCGCCGCAAGATACGCGACGTGGTGGAAGGAGCTCCTCGCCATGATGGTGACAGCGGGTGTTGCGGCCGGCCTGATCTGGACTTGGATCCAGGTGTTCTCGACGGTCGATGGCCGGTCCAATGTCTACGCCTCATTCGCGATGCCCGCGTTGCTCGCGGTATTCACGCTCGCCGAGGTGTTCTACATCGGAGTGGCCAGCTATTTCACCGATGAAATGGACCGCGAGTTCTGGGCGCGCGCCGGCGCGTGGGACCTGATCGTCATCCTGGGGTGGATCACCGTGAGCGCCCTGGCGCTGTACGGGCCGATGCTGATCGAGACCCTGGGGCCGATTGCCAAGGGCGCCGTGCTCGGGACGGGGGCCGCAGCCGGCGGTTTCGCGGCCAAGATGGGGCACAGTGCCCTTACGGCCGCGATCGCGGGCGCGCGGGGAAACAAGGAGTCTCTCTCCAGCAAGCTCCTGTCGAAGCTCGCGCTGCCGGTCGCTTTGCTGGTTTTCGCCGTGATGCTGATGGCCTGTCTCGCTTACCTTGCCGCCTGGCTCCTGTGGGCGATCGGGATCGGGGTAAGCGACAACTCTTTCCTCCTGGGAATCCTGCAGTCGGCGGGGCTGGGGTCCGGTCAGAGCGACTTGACCCCCCTGCTGCGGGCGAGCGGCCCGCGGGAGATTCTTTGCAGCGCGCCGCTCTGGTGTGTCGCAATAGCCGCGATTCTCCTTTGGCTGATGCAGTCCGGGATGGGGCGCGTCATACACGTCAACAAGTTCTCGCTGCACGCCGCCTACGGCAACCGCATCATGCGCGCGTATCTCGGCGCGTCGCGCGGCAAGGAGCGCAAGCCGCATCCGTTTACCGGGTTCGATCCCCACGACAACGTCTCCATGACGGAATTCGCCCGGGACGAAGTGAAGAGGCCGCTGCATATCGTCAACATCGCCTTGAACCTCGTGCGCGGCGAGAACCTCGCCTGGCAGGAACGCAAGGCGGCGTCCTTCACCGCCAGCGCGTTCCACTGCGGGGGCTACGACGTCGATTACCGCCCGACCGCGCACTATGGCGGCGGGCAGGGGATGACGCTCGGCACCGCGGTCACGATCTCCGGGGCCGCCTTCACGCCCAACGCCGGTTACCACTCCTCGCCGCTGCTGACCTTCGTGATGGCTTTCTTCAACGTGCGCCTGGGCTGGTGGCTCGGCAATCCGCGCTTCGATACCGCACGGGAACCCGGCCCCACTCACGCCGCATGGCCGCTCATCTCGGAAACCTTCGGACTCACCGACGACAAGCACAAGTGGGTATACCTGTCGGACGGCGGGCATTTCGACAACCTGGGCCTCTACGAAATGATCGCGCGCCGGGTGCGTCAGATCGTGGTGATCGACGCGGGCGCCGACCCTCAGTACGGGTTCGAGGACCTCGGTAACGCGATCCGCAAGATCCGCGCCGACTTCGGCATCTCGATCGAGCGCGAAAAGAAAATGAAGATCGCCAAGCGCGTAGACGGCGGCGCGTACTGCGCGACGTTCCGCATCAAGTACTCGGACGTGCACAAGATCGGCACCGACCCGAAAGACTTCGACGGCAGGCTGCTCTACATCAAGCCGGCGCTGAACGGGAGCGAACCGCAGGACGTCACCCAGCACTCAACGACCAGCGACGATTTCCCGCACGACACGACGGCCGACCAGTTCTTTTCCGAGTCGCAGTTCGAGAGCTACCGCGTCCTGGGCATGCACGAACTCGAGACCATCGTTGCCAACAACAAGGTTGGCACGATCGGCGAATTGATAGACCTCGGAGACAAACATTCTGGCGCGGGGAAATCGTGAGTGAGTGCGCTGCCCGACAGAATGTACTGCCCTTTTTAGATTTCTGACAGGAGGCCGATATGCCGCTCACGCTCACCAACCGACACGCACAGGTTCCCAGCACAGGACAAATCTTCGGCACGGGCTGGCTCCCGCCCATGATCGACCTGCGCGATTACACCGACGATCACTCCGACGTCAAGACGATCATGAAAAAGGTCGGCGAGCGATTGGCGGCACGCAAGTCCAACGCCCTGCAGGCACCGCCGCCGGCGGTCGATCTGCGTGCCTGGTGCAGCCCGATCGAAAACCAACGCCAACTGGGATCCTGCACCGCCCAAGCGGCGGTCGGCATCGTGGAGTACTACGAGCGCCGCGCCTTCGGCCGGCACATAGACGGTTCGCGCCTGTTCGTCTACAAGACAACCCGCAACCTGATCGGTGTCACCGGCGACACGGGCGCCTGGCTGCGCAACGCCATGGGGGCCTTGGTCACCTGCGGCGTGCCGAACGAACAATATTGGCCCTACACCGACCATGCGCCCGAATTCGACCGCGAGCCCCCGGCGTTCGTCTACTCGATCGCCGACAACTTCGAGGCGATCAAGTATTTTGCGCACGACCCGCTCAACAAGCAGGTGCCGCGGCCGACGGTCCTTGCCAGCGTAAAGAAGTACCTCGCGATCGGCGTGCCGTCGATGTTCGGCTTCTGGGGCTACACTTCCTTCGACAGCGGCGATAAACCTGAGCACATCCCGTTGCCCACGGACCAGGAGCTGGCCGGAAGCCCGGCGTGGGGACACGCGATCGTCGCGGTCGGTTACGACAACAGCCTGAAGATCACGAACAAGGTGTCGAACCAATCGACGACCGGCGCGCTGCTCATTCGCAACTCGTGGGGCACGACGTGGGGCCAGTCGGGCTACGGCTGGATGCCCTACGAATACCTGCTGAAGGGCGTCGCCATGGATTTCTGGTCGCTGCTCAAGATGGAGTGGGTGGATACGGACAGGTTCCTGGGGTAGGGAGACGAGTCGCTACGCGACCCGTAGTTCGGTTCGGGAGGAACTAATGACAGATCCGCAGGCTGAGCCTGATCACAGGGCGAAGGAGTCTCCCAAGCAGGGAACGGCGCCTGGCTCCGGCCCGAAGGCGTGCTAGATCGAACCTTGAGGAGAAAGATATGACCATAAGTGCGTCATCCCCAGTCACATTCGCTTTCAACAGAAATGGAGGTGCAGACATCCAGGCCGAAGTTCAGGTTTGGATCAAGAAGGACGTGTTCAACAGCAATGACCGGCCGGTCGTACGGCTGCCCTTCCACGAAGCGACCCAACCCACAGAATCTAAGCAAATCAATTTGTCTAGTGGTACTTACGTCTGCGTTGCCCTATGCCTAGTTCGCGAGGCGCTAAACGGGGTGTTCGACTTTCGATTCGACGTTGCAGGAACGCCCGCCTACGCCAAGAACGGGGACGTAAACACGACTCCAAACCCAAATGACCTCCAGAATTTCAAGTCCGACTTTGACCTGAACATTGCATAAGGGAAGAGCGATGAGAGCGACGCGCATACCGGCGATACTTGCCCTGGCTGTATCCGCTAGTCTCTTGACTCCTGCCTTTGCAGAGGAGTCGTCCACGCCCAAGAAAACGATAACTGACATCAACGAATTGCTTACAGACAGCGCAGCGGGACACGTGTCGGCTGCGTCTCTTCTCGGGATTTCGCCAAGCTCGGTAACTGCCGTGGAAAATACACGAGGGTTCGTTGCCGCGGTCAAAGGTCTTGGAACCCCTGGTAATTCCGTGGGTTTTTCCGTTACACCGGGCAGAACGTCGATTGTGCCGATGTCACTGAGCACCTACGACAAAGGCTTTCTGTATCGCTTGCTGGGCAACACCGGTTTTTCCTACGCCCAGGGGACAGCCAAGATCAGCGGGACCGACATGGAGCGACGGGCAGTCGCTGTGGAAGCGAACGCCACGTTCTTCCCTGACGACGATCCTATCCTAGTTGTCAAACAGAACAAGGCCGGCCCGGCGTGCCAATGGGACCCGGGGCTGGTCCCTCCCGGTTCAAGTCCCGATTTTTCCGAGGCGAATAAGAAGTATCTGGACTGTATTGACGGCAAGGTGAAAAAGATCGAAAAGAAATGGAATATATCCAGATTTTCTCTCTCATACGGTACAGGTGACATCAAGCCGGAAGGCGGCACAAGTAACCGGCTAGGAAGTACCGTAGCGATGGGTATCGTATATGGTTTTGATGGATTCATGGATGCCCTTAGCAATGGTGCCGCTGCCGCGTTTACTCTTCGACGAACCACCAATGAGCCGATTCTTGTTTCATTGACGACCGCAAGCGTAGAGAGGAAGTCCTCCAATCTTGCGGCTTTGAGGATAAGTGGCGGATCCTCAACATTCCGAGGCCTCGCGGAAGTCAGCAATGCAAGCGCAGGTGAGGTCGCGGTTTCGCAACGGATTTTTCGATACGCCGCCGGTTTTGACTATCGAATAAGCGAAGGAATGTGGATGGGGTTTCGGATCGGCAAGCAGCGCAAGACCAGTGGAGGCGGGGAGGAAGTGGCGAGCTTGCTCGACTTTTCGTTTAGTCCCAAGAGCCTTCAATAGTACGTGGGGGCGATTACACCGACTATCACGGGATGCGGGCCGATGGCCGCCAGCGAGTCGGTCTGGTGACTGATCACGTATGAGCTGAACATCCACGTCCAGCGGGCGCCGCTGACGCTGCTAGTTGGGCCAAATTAAATAGCCTACCGAGGAGAAACGCTCATGAGTAACGGTGGTTCGGGACCGGGTTCCGAGAAATCTGATGTAGTGGGCACCATAACAAAGTGGATTTCTATTCCAAGTGCCTTAGTTGCCTTAGGCGCGGCCCTTATGGCATGGCCACTCGACAGGGAGATTAAACAGCTTCAAGCTTCGTCAGCCAGACTTGAGATAGACATCAAGAGAACCGATGCGGAGCTTCGAACCATGGAGTCAACCCGAAAGCTCACGCTCGAGATATATCAGGAAGTCCAGAAGGTTCTTCGGACCGAGAAGAAAAACTCGCGCGAGGAGGAAGCTGTTCGAGTCCTCGTTCAGTCGCTCGCCGAAGATCCGATGCGATCAAAGCTGCTCGACGCCATCGCGCTTGGGGCCAATAGCCCAGATGTAAGGAAGAAGGCCGAAACATCAGCCGCTTTCTATCGGGACGAGTTGCCCACCTATGGTGCCCAGGTCTCAGCTGCCAGTCTAAGTTCCTCTGCCGCTGTTCAAACGATTAGCTCGTCCACATCGAGATTTGGCTCATTCAACATTGATTTCTTCTACTGCGAGTCTTCTCGCAAGAAGTATGAGCCCCTCGCGCTCAAGGCCGTATCTCTGAAAGACTCAACAAGCACTGGCCGTTGGAGGGTTCGACTACTTCCCGAGAGCGTAAATGCCCAGGCGGGCTACAACATCCACGAGAACCTCATTCGATACAACAGCGACGAAAAAGGCATTGCCCAGACACTACTTGCCGACCTGAGGACCAAACTTCAGGTCGAAGCAAAGGCCATGGAGATCGCATACCGTACGCCAAATTACGTGAGCGTTTTCTTTTGTGCTCACTGATGGATCTTATCCGCGTCGTCCTATGGCCCAACCCATCGGTCAACCGAGCGCCTGCAAACTGCTCCAGCGGCCGGTTACCTCAAACGTTTGCTGAGACTTCTTGGAGGACCAATAATGAGCCCAATTGAAATCATCCTGACGGTCATGGCCACAGCAGGCGGTAGCGCAGTAGTCGTCGCCGGTCTAGCGGCATGGCTTGGCAAGGTCTGGGCCGATCGTATTGCGCAGAACCAAAGACTCTCGTTGACATCGATGTCGATCTCCGGAAATTAAGAATTCCTGTCTACCAGGAGCTCTGGAGCGCGACATCTCTCCTGCCCAAGTGGCCCAAGGCCACCGGGGTCACCTATGTACAACTTCTCACCTTCAGTCAAACCCTGCGCAAGTGGTACTTCGAGAAAGGTGGCATGTGTCTTTCGCGAAGCACGCATGACAAGGCGTATGGTCCACTTCAGGACAAGCTTGCAGATGTTCTCAAGACCAACAAGTCCGGCGAAGTCTCGGGGGAGCACTACGAGAGCATCCGAGAGCGTTGCAGTTTCCTTCGCAGCGCTCTGGCAGACGACATCGAGTCCCGCAGAGAGGGTCCGGAATGAACGCCCGGCCTGTGAGAACCGATTCAGACATACTCGAGACATGAAATGATCATGTCGCGACGACGGACTTCAGGGCAAGCGGCAGTGGTCATCTTCGCTATTTCGATCCTATCCGTGGCGACCTTCCCCAATTCCGGGATCGCAGCGGCGCAGCCATCCCCGGAATTAACTCACCCGGGCACTACCAATCCGCAGGCCACTGGCACTCAGCCTGGTGCGACAGCGAAGAACGCGGTGGGTAAGGAATCTAAGGACCGCAAGGAATCATCCTCTACGGTTGAGGATATCGTCCATCTCACCAAGGCCGCAAAAGACTTGATCGAAGGAGTGCTTGGTGCCATAAGTTGGACAGTTGCCGCCTTGGCAATCGTAGTGTTCTTTCGGAGGCCGCTCCAACGGCTGCTCGAGACTTTGATCCAAACGATGGAAGAGCGTGCGGTTACGTTCGACCTTGGAGCCGTGAAAGTGCAGGTCGCTGAACGTTCTGTCGACCCCTCGGAGGACAAGGCGATTCCCCTCTTTTCTCAATCACCATTCGAGATCGAGAAGGACCCCGACCCCGATCGTTCTCCGCTCCTCGCCGATATCCCGCCAGAATTGGAGTTTTCGGCTTCCGACTTTGCTTCGCGTGTCTGGTCAAAGGTGGACGGCGGAAGAGCAGCCGCCACGATGCGCAAAGCGCGCGACGCGCTCGAAACAGCTTGCAGGAACGCGCATGCCTTCGAGGACGTGGAGCCTACTCTGGCAACGTTCGTCCATGAACTCGAAAAGACCCGCTTTCTCGAAGCGGCTCTCTTCAGCGATCTCCTAGGCCAACACAAATTCCTCAGGGAGGGCATAGAACAGATCCAATTCAAAGCTCTGGCACCCACCGAATACAGCTTTCTGATTCTTCATTGCGCAGGTGAGGCCTATGCGCAAAAGAGCGACTGGGCGAAGGGAAAATCTGTGCTCGAAAGGATCACATGGAAAAGCTCGACGCCATATTATCTACCGGCCGGCAGCACATGGCTCGTGTGTTCATACCACGATCACATTTTGCAGTCGCAAAAAAGCAATTTCCAACTGGACCTCGATACACCAGAGTTCTTGACGGGAGTGAACGCACTCATCGAAAAAGGTGAACACATCTATGCGTCAATGAAGAACGACCCATGGACAAGTTTCCCTTCATCGAGGGAAAACGTCGGTTACTTTAAGCGCGAACTCTTGAAGGTCATTGGCAATATCGCCTCCAGTCTTGGCGAGTATACGAAAACATTTTCGCATCAGTTTGACTATTTTAGCCACGCCGGGCCTGCCTTGATCGCGTGCACGTCGACGATCGACGGCGAGCTACCTTCGTCGTTAGATCACAACAATCTCGCGGATTTTTATCGCCAAACTGGGAACTACACCAAGGCCCATGAGGAAATTGACTCTGCAATTAGAGAGAGCCACGAGCCGGATCCCGCGTTCTTTCATACTCGGGCAATGATTTTCTGGCAACAGCGAGAGCCCTTGAAGGCGCTGGGGGCTCTGGAACAATTCGGCGAAGCCGAGGCACATCAAGCCAACGGGCAAGATGTTGAGCAATACGTCGAAAATCAGCTTCTCGCGGCGAGACTAGCCGTTGCTGTCGATCCAGTCAACAACGCACGATACCTCGCTCTAGCCGCGGGAATACTCGAACGCGTGGATCGATTCGTCCAAGACCCGAGGATACCCATTGACAAAGAGACTGCAAACAGACTGCAAGTAGATATTGAGGAGCTCCTGGGATTTGCATACCTTCAGCTTCCTGGAAGAGATAGCGACGCGATCGAAGCATTCGACCGGCTGGACGCGCTTGGGGGACCGAAGGCTCCGGACGAGTTCGTATGGCGGCGTCGACTCGGCCGTGCCAAGGCCTTGACCCACCTAGCGCGTTCGCAGAGGCGAAACTTCTCTTCCCAAGTTGCGGCGGAGCAACGAAAGCGCGCATACACCGCACTCGTCGCCAGCGCCGCCATGGTTAAACCGTTTGCACTGGAGATTGGAGTCCCGGTCGCGCGTCGACACCGGCATTTCCGGATCCGCCTTGATACCGTTATCGCCGTTCAAGCTCTGGCAGAGGAAAGCTTCTTAGAAGTTGAACTCAAGACTGCGAGCGATCTGCTCATCCAAGAGGGAGATATATTGATCTCGCTCCGAACTGCTATAGATTCAGACAGCGTGCTGCAACAGTCGTTTGGGGAAGACCTCGGAACAATTCACTCGCAAATTCGGCTGCATGAGGCGAGGCGATGCTTTCTTTTGGGTCGAATTCTAATGAGATCCGACCCGTCGTTCGGCGACGTCGGGCTGATCGAGAAGGTCGAAGATAATTTCAAGGCAGCTCGGGGTATCAATCAAGATCTCGAGTGCCGAATAGACCTCGAGTTCGGCGAAATGCTACTCGCAGCGGCTCTCGCGGGGAAGGGCGATGCGGATTCTCTGTATCGGCGTGCCGTAGCCTCTTTAGAGCTCGCCACGACGCGGGACGCACCTGCCCTACGTGCCACAACAATCAGAGCTCTTGCCGACGCCTACGCAAGGCGGAACACGTTCCTACGAATCGGGAAGAAGTCGGCACGGAGCACCCAAGTCACCAAATAAATTCAAGATCGATTGGTATGTCCGCCAACCGAGGCAGGAGACTGTCAATTTCTCTTGGAATTGAACTGAATCGTTCGATCAGGTTTCCAGCTGCCTCATAGTCTCCGCGAATAGCGATATTCTGAACGGTAGAGGCTAACTCCATCACATCGCGATGAACTCCTTCCGCGTCAATCGATAGTTCACCGGTGTACTCCACTTTGACCGAGCCTGCGCGGATAAGATGCGAAAGAATGATGCCAGCCGAACGACTATAGTCATCTCCGGTTCCAAAGCGAAGCATGCGTATGTTGTTCACCACGAAGGTGCCCGATGCTGGCGCGCTGATCTCTTGCGGCAAGAAACCACGTTTCACTAGAAACCTCAGAAAAACCATCCCGAAGAGATCGGCGCGACACTCCTCGATCGTCGAATACCGCTCGCGCAAAGCAGCATTGATGCTCTCGTTGCTTTCCCTGTCATTTCCCCTTATGAAGCCGGTGCTCAGCGCGTGAGCCATCTCATGAAGCAACGTGTGGTAGACGAACGCGTCCTCCTGGACAAGATCGCCTTGATCCTTCCGCAGGATGCGCTCTCCGAGAGGTTTTATGATTGGACTAAACTTTGCAGAAATAACGTTGCGAAAAAGTAAAAGGCGGGCACCAACACTAAGACGGACACCTTCATCGTTCGGCAATGTCGCGGCAACTGCCTTGCCACCCATGTTGGTCATTCCGCCGGTGAATACTACGTCGTAAACCCCGATCCTAAATCTTCTCTGGTGGGCTGGCCCCACTGCCCCAGGGAGGCTCCGTTCAAGTTCGCGTGCTACGGTTTCAAACTCCGCAACGCGCTCTGTCAACGGATGACGCACCATCACCGTCGCTTCATAGGAGCTCTTTATACCCAAAAGAGCGTCGTCGTAAACCTCATAGGGACCAATGGCAATATCGATTGGACTGTCCGAAGCATCTATCCACAGCGTTTCGCTCTCTCCCAGCGAACCCGTTACCAAGTCCCTCGCTCGAACTCGCAGGAAAGTCCGAAACTTAGAGTCTGTAGCGAGTTCGCCTGCCTGTTTCAAACAATTCGCGATCTGTGAGAGTTCTTCCTTGTAGGCCTCTTCATACGGTATCGTGACCAAATACTTGCCATGTCGACGGACTAGTGTCGTATGGCTCAACAACGAATCCCGCTGCTCCGGATACTGTAGGAGATATTCTTCAACCTCCTCTCGAGTAAGGTCCACTGGATAGAAATTTCCTCCGGACGATCTTCGTTGTGTTCCCCAGAAAGGTCGATCATTGTCCAGATTGTCCCATGGTCCGAAATTTATCTTAAGAAGACGTTCGAGTTCCTGGGAGCTCTCCGTACGTAGATGAGCAACGGAGCGCATCAGTTGCCATCCCTTTTCTGAGCGCTGCTTCCAGTGGATGCGGTCAATCCAGGATGCTGCCTCGACAAGTTTACCGAGAGCCGACAGATCCCCCTCAGCCAGGTGGTCAACCGATACGTTGAGCCGCACTGGGGCGTACCGGCTTAGAAGATTCCTGATCAGCGAGGGGTCAGGAAAATCCATCCGTGGAGCAAGACCTGCGTGTATCTCTTTCACTTTGATCTATCCGTCTACACGTGAGGCTAGCGAATTAGGTTGAGTCGATGCAGGCTTGATCTTGGTCCGCACGCGCAGCTAGCTCGTGTGTAATCGCACCGAAACAATCTCCTCGGTGAGGCTTTGCCATCTACTCCGCGCCCCGGAAAAGCCAAACAGCCCAAAGTGTCAGTAATTTTCGCATGTTTTCAGCGCCGGCACTTCGAGTGCGTTCGAATTGGCCCCACCTGGGCAAGCCACCGAAGCGTTCAACCTCGGATAGACCACATTTGTCCGAGGTTAGAAATTGCGGGTGTGTCCGAACCTTGGTCGGGTTACCAACACTCAACGTCGGCTATCGACCCTATTCTGTTGAAAAACTCAATCGGCGCAGTAAGCGGCACACAGTTTCGAAAAGCTGACCTCTCAGGAACGGCCTACAAGCGACGATCGCATGGTGGTTGATGAATTGAGGGCCTCCTAAGTTCGGTTGAAAATTGCCTTCAAGGAGTTTTTCAACAGAATAGGTCGAAAGCAGCCATCGGCATTGCTGCGGTAGATTCTCGCAAGTGGCTCTTCGTTCGTGGTCAGGCACTGAAGTAGAGCAATGCGCTTTGGGCCACCCTACGGATACAACACTTCCACATTCTCCGGCCTCAACCACTCGTTCAGCGACTTCATCAGCGCATCATCCAAGTTGACACGCCAGTTGTCCCCGAGCTGCATCTCGACACTCGCGCCGCCGTTGCGGTAGCACACCGCCACGGGACACGGCCCGTTGCGGTACGGTTCCAATAAGCTCTTGAGCGTCGCCGCCCCCGAGCCGGACGCCTCCCCGTTCATCGACAGCCTCACCCCCCGCGCAAACCGGCTGCGCGCGCCCGCGACGTCGTAGATCCGCTCGGCGGTGATGCGCGTGAACACGGTTTCGCCCTCCTCGCCCACCGAACGCCGCACGCTCCGCACCTTGGCCTCGGCCACGATGACCGCGTCCTCCTTGACGAGCTCGCGGTACTGGTCGAACACCTCGTTGTATACAGTGAGCTCCTGGGTGGCGGTGCCGTCCGAGAGATTGACGATCACCATGCGGCCCTGCTGCGTCCTCTGAACCCTTACCGATTCGACCACCCCGGCGATCAACTGGGTGCGCGTCCCGCCTTCGCTCTCGGCGGAAGCCGCGAGGCTGCGGAGGCTCGTCCGGACGAAACGTCCGATTTCCTCGCGGTACGCAGTGAAGGGGTGCCCCGAGAGATAGAACCCCAGGCTCACCTTCTCCTCGCTCAGGCGCTGCGCCTCGGTCCAGCCAGGCGCTGCGACAAGCGCGGGCTTCTGCTGCGATCCGCCCTCGCCCGCGCCGAAGAGGCTCACCTGTTTTGCGTTCCTCTCGGCCTGCTCGGCTGCCTCCAGTGCCACCCCCACCGAGGCGAGCAGGCTCGCGCGCTGCGCATGGTCGTTCGCGTCCAGGCAATCGAAGGCGCCGGCGCGCACCAGCGCCTCGACCGTGCGCCGGTTGACGCTGCGTTTATCCAGGCGCGCGCAGAAATCGAACAAGTCGCGAAACGGACCGTCCTTGCGCGCACCGAGGATCGCGCCTATCGCCGATTCGCCCGTTCCCTTCACCGCGCCCAGGCCGTAGCGGATGGTCTTTGCGTCCACGGGGACGAAGCGGTACTCACCCGAGTTGATGTCGGGCGCGAGCACCTTCAGGCCGTTCGCGAGCGCGTCCTCGTGAAACTGGTGCACCTTGTCGGTGTCGTCCATCACGGCGGAAAGGTTGGCCGCCATGAACGCGGCGGGGTAGTGCGCCTTGAGGTACGCGGTCTGGTAGGCGATCAGCGCGTAGGCGGCGGCGTGCGACTTGTTGAACCCGTATCCCGCGAACTTCTCCATGAGATCGAAGAGCAGGATCGCTTTCGCCCGCGGCAGGCGGTTCTTCTCGGCGCCGGCGACAAAGACGTCCCTCTGCTGCGCCATTTCCTTCGCGTCCTTCTTCCCCATCGCGCGGCGCAGGAGATCGGCGCCGCCCAGCGAATACCCCCCCATCACCTGTGCGATCTGCATCACCTGTTCCTGGTACACCATGATCCCGTAGGTAGGTTTGAGGATCGGTTCCAGGCGCGGATCGAGGTACTCGACGCGCTTGCCGTTCTTGCGCTCGACGAATTCGGGGATCAGCTCCATCGGTCCGGGGCGGTAGAGCGCCACGAGCGCAATGATGTCTTCGAACCGGTCGGGCCGCGCGCGCTTGATGAGGTCGCGCATGCCGCGCGACTCGAACTGGAAGATCGCGGTGGTGTTGGCGTTGGCGAACACCGCGTAGGCTTTGGAATCGTCGAGCGGAATTTTTTCCAGAGAAAACTCCGGCTTCCCCATCGCACGGATCGCCTGCACCGCCCAGTCGAGCACCGTGAGCGTGGTAAGCCCGAGAAAATCGAACTTCACCAAGCCGACGCGCTCGACGTCCTTCATGTCGAACTGCGAGATCGCGCTCTCGGTGCCTTGCGCCGCGTACAAGGGGCAGAAATCGGTGAGCTTGCCGGGCGCGATCAGCACGCCTCCCGCGTGCATGCCGACGTTGCGCGCAAGGCCTTCGAGCTGCCCGGCAAGCGCGAGGAGCTCGCGCGTCTCTTCCTCGGTTTTCTCGCGCTCTTTCAAGCGGGGCTCCATCTCGCGCGCGTCGGCCAAGGTGATGCGCTTGCCCGGCTGGAAGGGGATAAGTTTCGCCAGCTCGTCGGTGCGCGTGTAGCTCCACTCCATCACGCGGCCGACGTCGCGCACCACCGCGCGCGCGGCCATGGTGCCGAAGGTGGCGATCTGCGAGACCGACTGCGCGCCGTACTTCTGCTTGACGTACTCGATCACGCGGTCGCGGCCGCGCTCGCAGAAGTCGATGTCGAAATCCGGCATCGACACGCGCTCGGGATTCAAGAAGCGCTCGAAGAGCAGATCGTAGCGCAAGGGATCCAAGTCGGTGATGCCGAGCGAATAGGCGACCAGCGACCCCGCGCCCGAGCCGCGCCCGGGGCCGACCGGCACGCCGTTCGATTTGGCCCAGTTGATGAAATCGGCGACGATGAGGAAGTAGCCGGCGAAGCCCATCTGGATTATGGTCTTTGCCTCCGACTCCAGGCGCGCCCGGTAGCGCGGCACCTCTTTTGCCCGAAGCGCGAGGTCCGGGTAGAGCGCGGCGAGCCGCTGCTCCAGGCCCTTCCCCGCCGTCTGCGCGAGGTAGTCCTCGAGGCTGATATCGCCGGGCGTCGGGAACTTCGGCAGCCTGCTTTTGCCGAGCTCGAGCTCGAGGTTGCAGCGGCGCGCGATCTCCACCGAGTTGGCGAGCGCCTCGGGCAGATCGGCGAAGAGCTCGGCCATTTCGGCCTGCGAGAGGAAATAGCTCTTCGGCGTGAACGCGCGCGGGCGGCGCCGGTCGCCGAGCACGTAGCCCTCGGCGATGCACACCCGCGCCTCGTGGGCGGTGAAGTCCTCGGGCTTCAGGAACTGCACCGGGTGGGTCGCGACCACCGGGAGCGAGGATTCCCCGGCAAGCCGCACTGCCGCCTCGACGTAGCTCTCGGTCTGCGGGGCGCCCGCGCGCTGCAACTCCAGATAGAAGCGTCCGGGAAAGAGCCGCGCCCACTCCTGCGCAAGCCGCTTCGATGACTCCCCCTGATCCTGCAAGAGCGCGGCGCCGACGTCGCCCTGCATCGCCCCGGAGAGCGCGATCAGGCCTTCGGTGCCCTCGCCGAACCAGCTTTTCCTGAGCTCGGCGCGCCCGCGGTGCTGGTTTTCGAGCCAGGCGCGCGTGAGCAGCTCCGAGAGCCGCAGATACCCCGCGCGCGACTGCACGAGGAGCAGCAGGCGATAAGGCTTGTCGCGCTCGGATTCGTTGGTGATCCAGAGGTCGCAGCCGATGACGGGCTTCACGCCCGCCGCGCGCGCCGCCTTGTAGAACTTGACCATGCCGAAGACGTTGGCGAGGTCGGTGATCGCCAGCGCCGGCATGCCGTCTGCGGCGGCCCGCTCGACGGCTTCATCGATGCGGACGATGCCGTCGGTGATGGAGAACTCGCTGTGGAGCCGAAGATGAACGAAGGCGGGATTCGGCATTGCGGGGAACTCTGGAACCGGAAAATTTTACCACCCGCTGTCGAGTTCCTCGGCGCGATTTGACCGCGATCAAGAACTCCAGTCGCTCCCGGTGATCCAATACGGATGAGAATTTCATGACCGCGATCAAAGGCATACTCGCGCTCAGCCTCGCGCTAGTCCTTGCGCTCTCCCCGGGCTTCGCGGCGGAGAGCCCGCGGGCGCAGGTGCTGGAAGCCGCCGCCGCGGAAATCAAGGCGGCGGAGCAGGCCCTTCGGGAGGCGCAGGACAGGCAGCAGCAGGCCGTCGAGCCACTTCCCGGCGAGCGAGCCCGCAACGTCGACGGACGCAGCCGCCTCGGTCCCGAATACTTCGAGCGGCAGCGGGCCCGCGCAGCCGAAGTCGACGCGGCGCGCGCCCGGCTCGACGAGGCCTACCGCCTGCGCAACCAGATTCGAGAGTGACGGATCGGCACCGTCTTACGGCGCAGCCCAGCGCCGTACGAACCTGAAGCCGACCGCGAGCAGCGTCGGGCCGAGGAAGATGCCGACGAAGCCGAATGCGAGTATCCCGCCGAACACGCCGAGGAGCACCAGCACGAACGGCAGGCTCGCACCGCGGCTGATCAGCCAGGGCTTCACGACGTTGTCGATGCCGCTCACGACGAAGAACCCCCACAGCGCCATGAACACGGCCCAGCCGAGTCGGTCCTGGAAAATCAGCCAGATCGTGGCGCTGATCCAGATCAGCGGCGGCCCCGCCGGAACGATGGAAAGGATGGCGGTGACGAAGCCCAGCATCAGCGCGCCGGGCACCCCGGCGATAAGGAAGCCGATGACGGCCGCGACGCCTTGGGCGAGCCCCGTACCGACGATTCCGTACATCACGCCGTTGATGGTGCCGCCGACGATCTCCAGCAGACGGCCGGCAGCATTGCCGGCGACGCGGTCAAGGCCGTTGCGCAGAGCCTGCGCCAGCGCCGCGCCGTCGCGGTAGAAGAAAAACCCGATAAAGGCGATCAGGGTGAACTGCAGCACGCCCTCGCCGGCGATGATGCCGGCTTGCACCAGCACGGCGCGCGCCGGCTGGGCGATCCGCTTGAGCGCTTCGGCGAGCTGGGCCTTGCTGCCGGCCATCTCGCGCCAGGCGGCGTCCAGCCACTCGCCCGCGAGCGGGATCGAGGCGATCCAAGCCGGTGGCCCGGGCAGTCCCTCGGCGAGCATCTCGCGCAGTCCTTCGAGCAGGTGAGGGACGTCGTCCACGTAGCTCCCCGCGATCAGCGCGAGGGGCAACACCAGCACCAGGATCATGAGCAGGGTCATGGCGAGCGCGGCGAGCGTGCGCCGGCCCCCCAGCCTGCGCTCGATCCATCGGTAGACCGGCCAGGTCGAGAAGCATAGGATCGCGGCCGACAGCAGCGCCGCAAGAAAGGGCTTGAGCACCATCAGGCAGCCGATCACCAGCGCGACGCTTGCGACGACTTGGATGATCTGCTCGATGCGTTTATCCATTTTCCGCTTTCAGGATGTGTTTGATCAGGCTATCACCACCTGCGGCTCGGCGGCCTTGCGCGCTTCGATGCGGCCGATGCGGAATACCGTTTCCCCGGCGCCGGACAGGGCACGGACCGCCGCATCGGCGTGCTCGGCCGCGACCACGACCGCCATGCCGATGCCGCAGTTGAACACGCGCTGCATCTCGGCCTCGGCGACTTTGCCTTCGCGCTGCAGCCACTGGAACAGCGGCGGCATAGTCCAGGACGAGCGCGAGATCACCGCTTTCACGGTTTCGGGGAGGACGCGCGGCACGTTCTCCACCAAGCCACCGCCCGTAATGTGCGCCATGCCCTTCACCGGCATCTGCCGCATCAAAGCGAGCAGCGGCTTCACGTAGATGCGCGTCGGCTCGAGCAGTGCGGAGCCGAGGCTCCTGCCGTGGAAATCCGCCTTCAAATCGGGTTGGGCGCGCTCGACGATTCTGCGGATGAGCGAGTAGCCGTTGGAGTGCGCGCCGCTCGAGGAGAGCCCGAGCACGACATCGCCTGCGGCGATGTCGTGTCCGTCGATAATTCCGCTTTTCTCCACCACGCCGACCGCGAACCCGGCGAGGTCGTATTCGCCCGCCGCGTACATTCCCGGCATCTCGGCGGTCTCCCCGCCGATGAGCGCGCAGCCTGCAAGCTCGCAGCCCTGCGCGATGCCCTTGACGACTTCGGTCGCGACCGCGACGTCGAGCCTGCCGCAGGCGAAATAGTCGAGAAAGAAGAGCGGCTCAGCCCCCTGGGTGAGGATGTCGTTGACGCTCATCGCCACGAGGTCGATGCCGATCGTGTCGTGCACTCCGAGCTGGAACGCGAGCTTCAGCTTGGTGCCCACGCCGTCGGTCCCCGAGACGAGCACGGGCTCGCGGTAGCTTTTCGGGATCTCGGCGAGCGCGCCGAATCCGCCGATGCCGGCCAGCACTTCCGGGCGCAGCGTCCTCTTCGCGAAGGGCTTGATCGCCTCGACCAGCGCATCGCCGGCGTCGATGTCCACCCCGGCGTCGCGGTAGGTGATTGGGGTTCGGCTGGCCAAGAGGGGATTGCGGCTGAATCTGCGCGTTTCGCCCCGGAATCTTAATCGAAATGCCCCCTGCCCGCCTCGCAGACCCGGAATCCAGCCCGGATAGCCGATCCAGGGTTCGAATCCCGATCAGCAATCAGTAATACTGTTTGATATACGCGTACGCCCGGTCGAACAGCTCCTGGTCGGTGTGGAGCTTGTACTTCAGGAGCGTCTTGCGCAGTTCCTTTTGCACCAGCCGCTCGCCCTGCGTGGTGTGCTGCCAGTCCGGGAATCGGACCTTCTTCACGATGTCGTCGATGTCCGCGACGACGCGCTCGACGATGATGTGAGTGTTGCTGTTTCGGGCCTCGGTGAAGAGATCGGTGAGCGCTTCCCTCGCCCTGTCGCGCTCTGTTTCAGGATCGGTTTCCTTCTCCGCCGCGACGACCTCCTTGGCGAGATCCAGGATCTGCTTGAGAAACTCGAGGCTGCTGAGGAAGCCCTGCTCGTGGCGCTCCTTGATCTTCTCCAGCCGCTCGCCAAGCGCGGTGAACTTGGGGTTGCCCAGATGCCTGCGCAGGCGCGCGACCAGTTTGATTTCGATTTCCCTGCCGCGCTTCTCCGGTTCCTTGTCGGCGAGGATCTCCTGCAGCACCTCGGCATCGAGCACCAGAGTTTCGACATCGTCGCGCACCGATTCCAGATGAACGTTCTCGTTGATCAGCGCGACGGTCTTCGCCCCGAGGGCGTGCCAGAGCAGCTTGCCGCTGCCACTGGGCGGTTTCACTGACTCGTAGACCTGGGTGAGCCAGCGATAGTCCTTCTCCCAAGGGCTGAGGCACGGATCGGGCGAAAGAGCTTCCCAGATCGTGCCGAGCACAATGTAGTTCGCGGCAAACTTGTCCCGGGCTTCGTTGTTCGGCAGGCATTGCTGCGCGGCCATCAAGCCCTCGTAACCGCCGACCGACCGATCCACGTTCGGAAAGAAGGCGAGGCACTTCTGCATCTGCACCGGCAGCGCCTTACGCAGCTCCTCGATGTTCGACACCACCTGCTGCACCGCCTTCTCGTCGAAATCGAGCGCCTTCGCCACATCGTCGAATATTCCGATGTAGTCCACGATCAGGCCATGGGTCTTCTCCTGGCCCAGATTGCTGTAGGTGCGGTTGGTGCGGCAGATGGCCTGCAGCAGATTGTGGTCCTTCATCGGCTTGTCGAGGTACATCACCTGCAGGATCGGCGCGTCGAAGCCGGTCAGGAGCTTGGAGGTGACGATGACGAACTGCAGCGGATCGACCGGGTCGCGGAAGCGATCGAGCAGCTTTTTCTCGTCGTCTTTGTTGCGGGCGTGCAGTTTCCACTCCTGCGGATCGCCGGAGGCGGTGTGCATGACGATGGCGCTCGCCTCGGGACCGATCAGCTCGTCCATCACCTGCTTGTAGAGCACGCAGCACTCCCGGTCGAACACCACCACCTGCGCTTTGAAGCCGTTGGGCTCCACCTTGGCCTGAAAGTGGTTGACCATGTGCTGCACCACGGCGCGGATGCGCTCGGGGTTCTTCACCAGCCTCGCCATTTTTGCGGCGCGCTTGGCGAGGTCGTCGCGGTCCTGCTCGGAGAGCTCGTTCGTGATCTGCGCGAACGCCTCGTCGATGGCGGCGCGGTCGATCTTGAGCTTCACCTCCGGCGCCTCGAAGTGCAGCGGCAGCGTCGCCTTGTCCCGGATCGAGTCCTGAAACGAGTAGCGGCTCATGTAGCCCTTCTCGTCCTCGTCCGCGCCGAAGGCCCAGAAGGTGTTGCGGTCGGCGCGGTTGATCGGCGTGCCGGTCAGGCCGAAGAGAAAGGCGTTCGGCAGCGCCTCGCGCATCTTGCGGCCGAGATCGCCTTCTTGCGTGCGGTGCGCCTCGTCCACCATGACGATGATGTTGGAGCGTTCGTTCAGCTTTCCCCCTGCTTCGGCGAACTTGTGGATGGTGGTGATCAACACCTTGCGCACGTCCTGCGCGAGCAGGTCCTGCAGCTCCTTGCGCGTGGCTACGCCCACCATATTCGCCACGTCGGCGGCGTTGAAAGTGGCGGTGATCTGGGTGTCGAGATCGATGCGGTCCACCACGATCATCACCGTGGGGTTGCCCAGTTTCGGGTGCAGGCGCAGTTTCTGCGCGGCGAATACCATGAGCAGCGACTTGCCGCTGCCCTGGAAATGCCAGATCAGTCCCTTCTTCGGGTAACCCGCCACCACTCGCTCGACCATCCTGTTGGCGGTCTCGAACTGCTGGTAGCGGCAGATGATCTTGATGCGCCTGTGCTTGCCGTCGGTGGCGAACACGGTGAAGTTGGCGAGGATGTCGAGCACCACCTCGGGCCGCAGCATGCTCTTCACCGCCGCCTGCACGTGGCGCATCTCGCCCTCGTCCGGGTTGTCTTCGTCCCGCCACGGTCCCCACATGTCGATCGGCATGCGGATCGAGCCGTAGCGAAACGCCTTGCCCTCGGTGGCGAAAGAAAAAACGTTGGGCACAAACATCGCCGGCACGTCGCGCTCGTAGATCTGGTTCACCTGAAAGGCGCCGTCGAACCAAGTCACCGCGCTGCGCGTCGGCGTCTTGGCCTCGCCGATCACCAGTGGCAGGCCGTTGACCAGGAACACCACGTCGAAGCGCTTTTCCACCGTACCGGCCTGGAAGGCCCACTGATTTGTGACCGTGAGCCGATTGTTGGCGGGTTCGACGGGATCGAGGAGGCGCACCGGCACATGCTCGCCGTTTCGGCCGAAGGGCATGGTCTTCTCCCCGCGGAGCCAGGCCATGAAATTCTCATTGGCACGAACAAGACCGTCTGCCTGCACCGAGAGCAGGATCGCGCGCAGGTTGTAGATGACTTCGTCGGCACGGTCGGGTTGGGCAGCGATTTCGGGATTGAGCTTGATGAGGGCCTCGCGTACCCAGGACTCGACCATCACCTCGCCCGGCTGGCGGGGGACTTCGGTAGGAGCGGCAGAAGTCCAACGGAGCGACGAACCGGCCGAATCCTTCCTGTAGAGCGGCAACTTCTGCTGCGCCGTCTGACGCGGCGTCCCGGCGAGACCGGACGCGGCGTCGAGGATCATCTGCTCGACGGTGTTGGATTCAGTAAATGCCACAGTCATATACCAAATATCTGGTTGGAAATACTGCTGCGAAGTCGAGCACAACTAGCGAGAGCGTTAGCCACCTCTCTTGAGAAAGCCGAGAACTGTTGTGACGTTGCTATCATCTCTCGAACTACACTTTTCGGTGGAATCGGAACAGGTAATTCTTGAGCTAACTGCAACGTTAGATTTCGTTGTCCGGAAGTCTTCTTCGAGCGACGCTCAAGCCACGCCTGCGCTGTATCGGATCGAATGTACTCCGCAAAGTACGCCCGTAGCTCCGGGTCTCCAATTCTGTAGATGACGATTGCCTGATTAATATTCGCCTCAGGAAAATCCTCAGGAACAATAGCGGTCTTCCCTAGTGGCGGTCCAACAATATTCATCAGAATGTCACCCGGGAGGACTTGGGATCGCTTCAGTACAGACTGATGCACTCCCGGCTCGACGTAAGTGGGATCAACACTAAAATCCAGTTCCCCAGAAAAGGTTAGGTTGTAGACCTTCAGAAATGGGATCGTCGCCGATACAGTATTGAGTCGATCAGATGGTGTCGCGCCTTTGGTAATTGGGCTCTCAACCAAGTCGGCCGCAGGTCGAAGCGACCAACCGCACGGCGCCACAAACCTGGTAACGTCGCCAGAGAATGACTTTGGCTGCTGTCCGAACATCAGCGCTCTTGTACTTTCCTTGGCGGCCGCTTCGTTTGCTTGCAATGCTGTGTGCCATTCTTCAACTAAAGCATCTAGCCCCCAGAAAACCTCACCAAGGCGTCGCTGCTGATCGCGAGGTGGGAGGGCGAATTCGAATTTCGCGATGTCGGGCCAGTTGATGTACGGATTCGTAGAACCCTTCGACTCCTGGATCGAGTGCGTCGTAAACCTCTCGGACAGCATGAGCCACGGCAGAAGGTCCTGCAGAAGTTTGCCTGCGACGGCTTCGAGCACCAGTGTCGTGTTCGCGGTGACCCCATCCCATTCCGCGACGGCTACCTTTTTCAAGTACGTCCGCCGGGAGCCATATAGAATTTGGCCCTTTCGAAACCGCCGTATGAACGCGGGGCCGAGGTAGCCATCTCCAACTGTACCCCAGCTACGGATGCGCACATCCTCGGACTCCATGTGCTCGCCCGCTACATACCGATCGACCTCGCCCGAAGCCGGGTCTACATGGTCCTTGATCACACGGACGACGTCGCCAAAATGCACCCGCTTCCATTTCGAGCGGTCGAACAGCGGCAGCTTCGCCCAGTCGGGATTGACGTTTGTGGCAGTCGCGGATTTCATCGGGCGATTGTAGTCATCGTATAGCGCAGACCCGGCATTCCGCCGACTTCATGCCATTCGATCTTGTACTCGCGCAGCAGAGTAACTGGAGGCTCTTCGGTGCCCGTCGGCTTCTCGATCATGCCGCGCAACGGGGCGCCATCACGAAAAATCGAATAGATGGTGCCTTGTTCATGCCGGCTACCCTGATAGAAATCGCGATTGTCGGCGGCCATCACGGCGTAGCCGCAGCCAAAGCGCCGCTCCTTGATCACCAGCTCTTCGAGAAAAGCCACGTCCTGGCAGTATTTGAACATCCGGATCGGCACCTGTTTCGCGCGCGGGAACTTGAACTCGACGGCCGCAAGCGGCTTCTCGGGCGCCTCGAAGCACGCGAGATCGATTTCTTTCTTGGTAAGCCTGCTGCCGATACCGAAAAACCCAGTCGGTCTCTCGAACTGTATCCTGATCTGGCTGTTTCCCAGTCGCGCTCTTAAGTAGATACCGAACTCATGCTGCAAGCTGAATTCGTTGTAGATCTCGATCTCCCCTCTTCCGACCGCGGCGAAGAAAGTCTGTATGTGCTGGCGCAATTCGTCCGGGTTCATCGCATCAAGTCTTTGCGACGGCCGCATTGAACCGCTGCTCGAACTCGCCGACGATCCGCAGGATTTCGTCGAACTCGGGCCGCTCGCCGTAGAACATTGCTTCGGCCATTTCTTTGTAGTCTTTCCGCCAGTTGTCGCGATGCTCCGGCGGCGGCGTCAGGCGCAGCGAACCCGGCCGCAACGTCTTGTAGTCCACCCAGCCCAGCTTGAAGAAAATCTCCCGGTGCTCAGCCACACGGCTGAACAGGTGACGGTCGGCCGCGGCGCGATCGGCGACACCGCGAGCGATCAGGCACCACACGTCATAGTAATGGCGGGCCATGCGCTCTTTGCGCGGCTTGTCCGACGGACGAAAGGTTTCCTCGTGCAGCAGCATGGCCTTCTCCCAGAAGGTGCGTTCCGCGGCGAGCGTGGACATCGGGAAAACCGCATCCGGTATCGCCTTCGGCAGGACTTCGGCTACGTAAGGGGTAATCTGCCGTTTCTCGGACGGCCAGTCGTCGGAGCGCCCGCCAAGCTCGATCTTGACGACCGGCCGCACGTAGCCGGCCTCGGCGGCTGGAAATGCCCCTGGGTAATGGAAGAGCAGGCACTGCCCGTCGGCAGCATCCGGGTCCACCTCCAGTTTCCAGCCATCACGGGCACCGAAGCGCTCAGCGATGCGCTGGTCGAGCGCGGGCCTGAGCCTGTCCTGCACCCAGCCCCGGCAAGCCGCCATCAGCTCGTCGAGGCGACGCCTGCGCTGTTTGTTGCTCGGCGCCCGGTCGGGACTGGCATCGCCCGCGAAACCGAGCGCGTCCTTGTCCACGACGAGGTCGATGTCCTCCGAGAAGCGCTCGATCAGCCCCCAGGCCTTGGAGAGCGACGTGCCGCCCTTGAAGGTCATCCGTCCGCCGAGGTCCGGAAGGCCGGATAATTCCCGCAGCACCCAGCAGACCCAGAAATCCTTGTCCACGCTGGCGGCCTGCAAGCCCTTCTGCTCCGCGACCGTCAGACAGGCCAGACGCCGGTCGCCGACTGCCATGCGGAGAAAGGCATCCATGGATCAGGCGGCGAGCCGCCGCAGGATGTCGGCGACCCAACCTGGCGCGTAGCGCAGGTCGTTGCTCAACTGCGCCCGGTCCTTTTTCGTCAAGTGACGCTTCAGAATAGCCAGCGTCCTGTCGTTCACATTGTCCTGACCGATATGGCGCAACGCCTGAATGATCGTGCCGCTCTTGCGGCCGGCGGTCGCCATGCTGCGCGGCGTGGTGCGCTTGAGCACGACTTCCTGCCGGCCGAACTTGACCCGGCGCGACGGGCCATCGGTCAGGAAGATGATGCGCGTAGGCACCTGCTCCGAAAGCCCGAGAACGTTGGCGGCGTAGGCCCCGGCGGGTTGCATGCGTACGGCATGGCGGCTGGCGAGCGCTCGCGCCACCGCGTCGGCGGATGGCGGAATGCGCCCGAGGCTGGGGTGGTCTATGGGGTGGTGGTAAAGCCCGCGCGCCAGTTGCCGGATCAGCCCGGTCTTCTTGTGGCGCTTCAGGGCAGCGGCGACGGCCGCACGCGTGCCGAGGTCGTAGAAGTGCGCGGGGGTGAACACCCACCCCCCCCTATGGCCATAGATTCTATTTAACACTTTAGAATCAATGGAATTGTGTTGTTTTTTCATAACCATCTTGTCACAAATAATGCCCTGTTTTTGTGACAAAAACAAGCCTGGGATCAGGCTTTCTTCTCATCCCCCGAGGCGTCTGCCAAGAGGTCATTCAGCGCTACTCGAACTCGCTGCGAACTCTCCCCTCGTGAATTCCACACTGTGGAATTCATATTCAGGTCATTCAGCGCTACCCGAACTCGCTGCGAACTCTCCAGCCAATTAGCCAGCGCCAAATCCAGGCCACCCACTTGACCGACTTGATACGAGGCCCGCTCCTGCTCGATCGTGGGGGCCGGCGCCACATACAGCGGAATACTGAGATTGCCGTCCTTCGCGCGGATTTCCTCCAGCGTAGCAACGCGTGCCAGGCCGGGCACGTCGACGAAGCCGCGGTAGGCCGCGACGATGCGCTCGATATGCCCGTCGGTGAGAAAGCTCTGCGCGCGCTCGCGGGTGACTTCGTTGACGGCGTTGATGAAGAGGATCTTCTTGCGCCGCTCCTTCGGCTTGGCCGAGCGGCAGATGACGACGCAGGCTTCCATCGGTGAGTTGTAGAAGAGATTCGGCCCGAGCCCGAGCACGCACTCGATCAAGTCGGCCTCAATGAGCTTCTTGCGCATGTCCGCCTCTTCCTGCCGAAACAGCACGCCGTGGGGAAACAGGATGGCGCAGCGTCCGGTCTTGGGCGCCAGGCTCAGCAATATATGCTGCCAGAACGCATAGTCGGCGCGGCCCTGCGGCGGGGTGCCGTAGAGATTGCGGCCCCAGGGATCGGCGGAGAAGGCCTCGCGGTCCCATTGCTTGATCGAATACGGCGGATTGGCGAGCACCATGTCGAAGCGCATCAGCCGGTCGCCTTCCACCAGCTTCGGCTCGGCGAGCGTGTCGCCGCGCTCGATGCGGAAATCCTCGATGCCGTGGAGAAAACAGTTCATCCGGGCGATGGAAGAGGTCATGAGGTTCCGCTCCTGCCCGTAGAGGCGCACGTTGCGCCACTCCTGACCTTGGCGGCGCAGATGCGCGATGCAGGAAAGCAGCATGCCGCCGGAGCCGCAGGTCGGGTCGTAGATGCTCTCGCCGGGCCGCGGCTCCAGCATCTCGGTCATCAGATGAACGACCGTGCGGTTGGTGTAGAACTCGGCGGCGGTGTGGCCGGAGTCGTCGGCGAATTTCTTGATGAGGTATTCGTAGCCGTTGCCGAGTTCGTCCTCGGGCAGTGCTGCGATCGTGAGTTCGAGCGCGCTGAAGTGCTCGACGAGGTCGCGCAGCATCGCATCCGACAGGCGATCCTTGTTGGTCCACTGCGCGTCGCCGAAGATGCCGTAGAGTTTGTCGGGATTGGCGGTCTCGATGGCGCGCATGGCGTTCTGCAGCGCGCGGCCCACATTCTTGGCCGACTTGCGCAGTCCGCGCCAGTGCGCCTCGGGCGGAACCTGGAAGCGGTGGTTCTCCGGATAGGCGGCGAATTTCTTGTCGCCCCCAGACTCGGCGAGCGCGGTCTGCGTCTCCTCGTCGAACACATCGCACAGGCGCTTGTAGAAGAGCAGCGGAAAGATGAACTGCTTGTAGTCGCCTGCGTCGATGGTGCCGCGCAGGAGAACCGCTGCGCCCCAGAGGTAGGATTCGAGTTGTTGTTGGGTGATGCGACTCGTCATTGCGCCGACTCGCTCAATTTTTTGCGGCCAACCGTCCATACCAGGAAGTCACATAAGCGGACGCCATGGCAATCAGTGAGTGGTGGTATACGACGTCGGAGATCTTCCAAAACGGATTTCAACTCCCGATTCGACCACTCGATGTACCGATCGCGCAAGGACTCCAGATGTGATACGAAAATCTCCGAGCGGTAGGTCGTAGAGCCAGTGGCTGGAACCGCCAAGCCGAAGAAATTAGCCACATGTCTGTCATACAAAGGCCGCGACTCGTCACGTGTGGCAACGAGCTTGGATACGAATGACGCAGGGAAGACCTTTGTCTTTTTCCTCGTAGGAATGACATACAGTTCTCTCAACAACGTCCGATAATCAGGCCACGCTTTCGCTGTCGGATCGGCGTCGAACAATTTCTCAAAGTATTGCTGCTTGAACTTAACGCTCACGGCAGCCGCATTCAAGCCATAGAACGTGGCAAATCGACTCTCAAATGCATGCCTTTCCTTTCCAACGGGGCGCGGAAGAAGCTGCTTCAACTCAAAGTAAGCGCTCAGTTCGGACTGCGTAAGCTCGCTCGCTGCCAGCCCGAGCAGTCGCAGTTGCAGGTCTTTGAGCGTCATTTGAGCAAGCCTTCTTTCTTGAGGAGAGCAATCAAACGATCTTCCGCATCAAAGGCCGATTCGGATGCCGCGCGAAGACGCATCATCGCCTCCTCCACGGTCACGGTCTCCTGCTCGACCTTCGGCTCGACGTATCGCGGAATGTTGAGGTTGTGGTCGTTGGAGGCGATCTCATCGAGCGTGACCACGCGCGCGACGCCTTCCACATCCTTGAAGCCGCGAACCCAGCCGCATATGCGCTCGACATGCCCGGGCAGCAGCTCGTTCTGGGCACGGCCGGCCTTGAACTCTTTCGAGGCGTCGAGGACGAGCACCTTGTTCTTGCGCTCCTTCGCCTTGCGCTGACGAAACACCAGGATGCACGCGGCGAGCCCGGTGCCGTAGAAAAGATTGGGTCCCAAACCGATCACGGCTTCGAGCAGATCCATGCCGAGGATCTTCTTGCGGATGGCGCCCTCGGCGGCCATGCGAAAGAGCGCGCCGTGCGGCAGCACCACTGCCATGCGGCCCGTTTTCGGCGCCATCGACTTGATCATGTGCTGCACCCAGGCGTAGTCGCCGCTCTTGGCGGGTGGCATACCCGCCAAGTTCCGGCCGTAGGGGTCGCTGACCCACACTTCCTCGCCCCACTTTTCCAGGGAGAAGGGCGGATTGGCGATCACGCAGTCGAAGGTGGCGAGATTGTCTCCGGAGAAAAACGCCGGATTGCGCAGCGTGTCGCCGCGCACGATCTGGAAGTCCGCAGCGCCGTGAAGGAAGAGGTTCATCCGGGCAATGGCGGAGGTCGTGAGGTTCTTCTCCTGGCCGAAGAGCTTGCCCCAGAGCGTACGGTCGTCGCCGTGGCTCTCCTTCACGTGGTGGATCGCTTCAAGCAGCATGCCGCCCGTGCCGCAGGCGGGGTCGTAGATCGACTCGCCCTCGCGCGGGTCGAGAACATTGACCATCAGGCGCACGACCGAGCGCGGCGTATAGAACTCGCCCGCCTTCTTGTTGGTGGCGTCCGCGAACTTCTTGATCAGGTATTCGTAAGACTGGCCGAGGACATCGGCCTGCGCCGCCTGATTGCCGAGGTCGATGCGCGAGAAATGCTCGATCAGATCGCGCAGCAGCGCATCCGACAGGCGATCCTTGTTGGTCCACTGGGCATCGCCGAAGATGCCGTAGAGGGTCTCCGGATTCGCCTTTTCGATGCCGCGCATCGCCTTTTGCAGCGCCTGGCCGACACTGGTGGTGACGGCGCGCACGTCCTGCCAGCGGCACCCGTCCGGAATCTGGAAACGATAGTTCTGCGGGAACAGCGCGTACTCGTCGTCGCCATCGGATTCGGCGAACGCCGCCCGGTATTCCTCGTCGTGCACGTCCGAAATACGCTTGAAGAACAGTAGCGGAAAGACGTAGGTCTTGAAGTCGGCGGCGTCCACCGGGCCCCGCAGGATGTTTGCCGCCTCCCATAGGTGGGATTCGAGCTGATCGAGACTGACCTCGCTGGGAGTCATCTGGGCCATCAATGCATAATGCACGTACTAGATTCGGCTCGCCACAGCAGCTGATCAGTCGACTACCGTGTGGGGCTCGGGGGTTCAAAAGGGGTGCGCCCCCTTTTCCACACCCTGCTAAAGTTACGTGTTTCGCTTGGAATCTTATCGGAATGCCCCCTGCCCGCCTCGCCGACCCGGAAAAGTCGTGGTGGCCCGCGAGTTCCGTCTAACAGCGATTGATGCAACAACTGCTGCTCGAGCTTGCTCCGCCGCCGTCCCCGACGCTGGAGAACTACTCCCCGGGAAAAAACGGCGCCGCACTCAAGGCGCTACGCGACGCGCTCGAGGGCGGCGAGGGCTTCGTCTTTCTCTGGGGCACAAGCGGCAGCGGCAAGACCCACCTCCTGCGAGCCTTCGCCGAAGCGGCCGGGGCGAAGGGGCGCGCCGCTTACGTACAGGCCGCGAACGCCGACTGGACCCCCACTGGGAACCTTGCAGCAGTCGCCGTGGACGAAGTCTCGCGCCTCGATGACGCCGGCCAGATCGCCCTTTTCGACCTGTGCAACCGCCTGCGCGCTTCCGGCGGGGCGCTCGCCGCGGCCGGCGACGCGCCGCCCGCGCAACTCGCTCTGCGGCCGGATTTGCGCTCGCGGCTTGCATCGGGAATCGTGCTGCAGCTCCACTCCCTGAACGACGCGGAAAAAACCGCTGCTCTGCGCGAGCACGCCGCTGCGCGGGGAATGATGCTTGCCCCCGACCTCGTCCGCCACCTCCTCACTCACTTCGACCGCGATATGGGCACCCAGATCGCGCTGCTCGACGCCCTGGACAAGGCTTCGCTCGAGCGCAAGCGCCCGATCACCCTGCCGCTCTTGAAGGACGCACTGCGCGGGCTCGGCGCGCGGACGGCAGGCAGCTGATGCGCGCGGAAACGGAAATCGCGCTCTTCGATCTCGACAACACCCTGCTCTCCGGGGACAGCGACTACGAATGGGCGCAGTACCTGATCGAGCGCGGCGTACTTGAACGCGGCGAGTATGAAGCGAAGAACGACCTGTTCTTCCGCCAATATAAGGCGGGCAGGCTCGACATTCACGAGTTTCTCGATTTCCAGCTCGCGCCTCTCGCGCGCTACCCCCGCGAGATGCTAGACGAATGGCACGGCGAATTCATGCAAGCCAAGGTGCGCCCCATGATTCGGGCGAAGGGGCTCGAGCTCGTGCGGCGGCATCTTGGGGAAGGCCGCCTCTGCGCGATCGTGACTTCCACGAACACATTCATCACCGCGCCGATCGCGCGCGAGTTCGGCGTCGATCACCTGCTCGCGACCGAGCTGGAGGCGCGCGACGGACGATTCACCGGAAAGCCTTCCGGAACGATCTGCTTCCGCCAGGGCAAGGTGACGCGGCTCGCCGAGTGGCTGGGTGAGCGCGGCCGGACCCTCGCGTCGTTTCCGGCGAGCTGGTTCTACAGCGACTCGCAGAACGATCTGCCGCTGCTCGAGCGCGTCACGCGCCCCGTCGCGGTGGACCCCGACGAGACCCTGCGCAGCGAAGCGCTCGCTCGCGGCTGGCAGGTCATCAGCCTGGAATGAAGACCTTCCCGAGCCTCATCGTCGCTCTCGTTCCGGCGAGCCTTGCCCTGGCGATCGCATTCGGCAGCGTCGATCTGGGCGTTGCGCAGCTCTCCGATGCGCTCTTGGGACGCGGCGACGAGATCGCGCGCGAAATCGTCTGGGGCGTGCGCGCCCCCAGAGCGCTGGCCGGATTTGCCTGCGGCGCATTGCTTGCCCTCGCCGGCGCGCTGCTCCAGGTGCTCCTCAGAAACCCTCTCGCCGATCCCACGATTCTCGGCGTCTCGGGCGGCGCCGCGGCGGGCGCGCTCGCGGCGATGCTGCTCGGGGTTGCCGCGGCCACCGTGAACCTGGCCGCGTTGGGCGGAGCCGCGATCGCGGCCGGCGCGGTGTTCGCATTCTCGCTCTCGCGCTCGGGATGGAATCCCTACCGGGTGCTGCTCACCGGCGTCGCGCTCGCTTCGGGATTCGGCGCGCTCGTGGGCCTGATGCTTTCGCTTGCGCCCTCCTCGCAGCTGCAGGGCATGCTCTTCTGGCTGCTCGGAGACCTCTCGCCCGCCGGCGACCCGACCGCCGCGCTCGTCGTGCTCGCAGGATGCACGGCGCTCGCATTTTCCCAGTCCGCCGCGCTCGACGTGCTGATTCTCGGCGAAGACAAGGCGCGCTCGCTCGGCATCGCGGTGAAGCGCCTCCAGTCGATCGCCTTCGGCTGCGCGACGGTGGCCACGGTCGCCGCGGTGCTGCTCGGCGGCGCGATCGGTTTTGTGGGACTCGTGGTGCCGCACCTGCTGCGCCTGTGCGGCGTGCACCGCCATGCCGCGCTGCTGCCGCTCGCGGTATGCCTTGGGGGGAGCCTGCTCGCGCTTGCCGACACGCTCGCCCGAACGGTGGCGGCGCCCGCCGAACTCCCGGTCGGCGTCATCACCGCGCTCGTCGGGATGCCGATGCTGCTCGTCCTCCTCGCGAGGCTGCGCTGATGCTGGAAGCGGCCGGAATCGGTCTGTCGGCCGGAAACCGCGAGCTCGTCCGCGCGCTCGACCTCTCGCTCGCGCCCGGCCAATGCTGGGCCTTGCTCGGGCGCAACGGCTCAGGCAAGTCGAGCCTGATCCTCGCGCTCGCCGGACTGCGCGCGCCGCAATCGGGCAGGGTCGCGCTCGACGGGACACCGCTCGCCGCGTACCGGCGCGCCGAGCTCGCGCGGCGCATCGCCGTGCTGTTCCAGGACGAGGACACGGACTTCTGGGGCAGCGTGTTCGACTACGTCATGCTCGGCCGATACCCGCACTCGAGGAGCGCCTGGGGGCGCGACGAGGAAGGCGCGGCGCTCGCGCGCCGCCGGCTCGCCGAGCTCGATCTCACCGATCGTTCGTTGCAGGCGTACCGTACGCTCTCGGGCGGAGAGCGCCAGCGGGCGCGTATCGCGCAGGTTCTGCTGCAGGACGCGGCGGTTCTGCTCCTCGACGAACCATTGCAGCACCTGGACCTGCGCCACCAGGGACAGGTGATGCGCACCTTGTCCGGGTGCGCCGCCGACGGAAAAACGGTGCTCGCGGCGCTGCACGAGCCGGGGCACGCAGCGCGGCACTGCGGCTTTTCGCTTTTGCTGTATGATGCGGGCCGCGCGAGCCTCGGCCGCTCAAGCGACATGCTCACTCAAGCCAACCTCGAGGCGCTGTACCAGTGCCGGCTTGAAGCAGCCGCCCCGCAAGGTTTCCTGCCAGCTTGATCAAGAAATTCATCCGACGCGTTCTCCGGCTCGGCTCCGGCTCCGAATCGACGGTCATCCCGAAAGAGCAGCACGGCGTCGGCCGCGAAGCGATCTCGTCGGGCTCGCTCAAGGTCTGCGAAACGCTGCAAAGCCGCGGCTACGCGGCGTATGTCGTCGGCGGCGCGGTGCGCGATCTGCTGCTCGGCCTGCGCCCCAAGGACTTCGACGTCGCCACCGACGCTTATCCCGAGGATGTGCACAAGCTCTTCCGGCGCTCGCGCCTGATCGGCCGGCGCTTCAAGCTCGCGCAAGTGATGTTCGGCGAGGAAACCGTGGAGGTCTCGACTTTCCGCGCGCGCACCGCGTCCGAGACCGACGAGCATGGTCGCGTAGTGCGCGACAACATCTACGGCAGCCGCGAAGACGACGCCATCCGGCGCGACTTGACTGTCAACGCCCTGTACTACGACCCTTCCAACGAAACCATCATCGACTACCACAACGGCCTGAGGGACCTGCGGCGGAAATCCGTGCGCGTCATCGGCGATGCGCGCGCGCGTTACCGTGAGGACCCGGTGAGAATGCTGCGCGCTGCGCGCTTCGCGGCCAAGCTCGGCTTCTCCATCGACGAGCGCACGCGCAAGCCGATCAGCGAGATGGCGCACCTTCTGGAAAACGTCCCGCCGTCGCGCGTGTACGAGGAAATGCAGAAGCTGCTGCTCTCGGGGCACGCGGCGACAAGCTTGCGCCAGTTGCGCAGCCTCGGCCTGCACCACGGCCTCCTGCCGATGCTCGATGTCATTTTCGAGCAGCCCATGGGTGAGCGCTTCGTCTTTCTCGCGCTCGAGCAGACCGACAGCCGCGTTCGCTCGGGAAAGCCGGTGTCGCCCGCTTTCCTCTTCGCGGCGCTTCTGTGGCACGAAGTGCTCGCGGCCTGGAAAAAAGCGCAGCGTGGACTGAAGCCCATCCCGGCGCTGTTCCAGGCGATGGACAGCGTGCTCGACATCCAGACCGACAAGCTCGCCATCCCGCGCCGTTTTACCACCGTGATGAAGGAGATCTGGGCGCTGCAGCCTCGCTTCGAGCAAAGAAGCGGCCGCCGTCCCTTTGGTCTCATGGCGCACGAGAGATTCCGCGCCGGATTCGACTTCCTCGTATTGAGGTGCGCTAGCGGCGAGGCGCCCGAGGAACTCTCGCAATGGTGGGAGAGGTTCCAGCACGCGGGCGAAGGCGAACGCCAGTCGATGCTGCTTGCATCGCAGCCGGGGGATCAGCGGCGCCGCCGGCGCAGGCGACACGGGAAAGCGGTATTGCCGCCGCCGGACGCGGCGCCCGCCTGAGATCGTTAAAACCCGATGACACCTATCGCCCCGCAGGTTATCCTCTTGGGGGATGCGGTTGTCAGAGAATTACGGACGTCGTTCGGAAGATCAAGTTCGGCACATGAAACGCGTTCTGCTCGTTCACTTTTCGCAGACCGGTCAGCTCGCTCGCGTGGCGCGCCGCCTGGTGTCGCCGCTGGCCAAAGCGAGCGACATGGAACTCGTTGAAGAAGTGCTTTGTCCGCGCACGCCGTACCCTTTTCCCTGGCCGCTGTGGCGGTTTGTGGACGCGATGCCGGAGACGGTGTTGCTCGAGCCGCCGGCGCTCGAACCCTTTGCGGTGCGCGCCGACGAGCGCTTCGATCTCATCGTGCTCGCGTATCAAGTCTGGTATCTCGCCCCGGCGGGTCCCATCACCGCGTTCCTGAAAAGTGAGATCGGAAAACAATTGCTGCGCGGCAGGCCGGTCGTGACCGTAATCGCGTGCCGCAACATGTGGCTCACGGCGCAGGAGACGGTCAAACGGCTGATCCAGGAAGCGGGGGGACGACTGCGCGACAACGTGGCGTTCATCGATCAGGGCGGAACGCTCGCCACTTTCCTCACCACGCCGCGCTGGCTCCTCACCGGGCGGCGCGACGCTTTCTTGGGCTTACCCGCTGCGGGCGTGGCGGAAGAAGAGATTGCGAACGCGGATCGCTTCGGCCGGGCATTGCTGAATGCGCTCCGTGCCGATCGCGAGCGAGAAGATGCGCCGATGCTCGCCGGCTTGGGCGCGGCGCGCGTCGATCCGCGATTGATTTTCAGCGAGCGCGCGGCCCGGCGCGCATTCTCGGTCTGGTCCCGCCTGATCCGCCTCGGCGGTTCCCCCGGGTCTGCGGGACGGGCGCCGATGCTCGCGCTATTCTCCGTCTATCTGATTGCGATGATCATCGTCATCGTACCGCCCAGCCTGCTGCTTCAGCGGCTCGCCCGCCCGCTTTTCGCGAAGCGGTTGCAGTCGTTGCGGACCTATTACGAGCTTCCTTCGGGCCGTTGACGGAATCGCTGGAGCCAGGACCTGGAATGGATAGTTCTACCGCCTACATCACGCGCAGCTCGGTGTGCCTGCCGAACGCGCCCGTCGAGAACGACCAGGTCGAAGCGATTCTGGGGCAGGTCGGCGAGCGCCCGTCCCGCGCGCGCCGCGTCGTCCAGCGCAGCAACGGCATCCGCCGCCGCTACTATGTGATCGACCCGGCCACGGGAAAACCGAACTACACCAACGCCAGCCTCACCGCCGCCGCGGTCAAGGGCCTGATCCATGACGGTTTTACGCTCGATGAGATCGCCTGCCTTGCGTGCGGTACGTCGAACCCGGACCAGTTGATGCCCAATCACGCGGTCATGGTCCACGGCGAGCTCGGCGCGCCGGTGTGCGAGGTGGTGGCGACGGCCGGCGTTTGCGTCTCGGGCGCCACGGCCCTGAAGTACGGGTGGATGTCCGTGATGTCGGGCGCCGCCCCCAACGCCGTCGTGACCGGGTCGGAGGTGGCGTCGCTCGGCCTGCTCGCCCGGAATTACGACGCCGAGCCGCTCAACGGCGCCGAAGTCCTGGAGGCGCACTCCGAGCTGGCCTTCGAAAAGGATTTCCTGCGGTGGATGCTGTCAGACGGCGCCGGCGCACTGCTCATCGAGCCCGCCCCGCGCCCCGGGCTCAACCTGCGCGTCGAGTGGATCGATATTTTTTCGTACGCGCACCTGCTGCCGGCATGCATGTACGTGGGCGCTGAGAAACAGGCGGACGGGGCTCTGAGAGGCTGGATGCTCTACTCCGCTCGGGAACGGGAGGCGAATTCGATATTCGCGCTGAAGCAGGACGTGAGGCTCCTCAACGACGAAGTCATCGAGCATACCCTGGTCAAGCCGCTCGCGCGCGTTGCTGCGAAGCGCGCGCTTTCACCCGGTGACGTGGACTGGTTCCTGCCCCACTATTCATCGGAATACTTTCGGGCCCCGGTCGTAGACGGGCTCGCGCGCGCGGGGCTGCCGATCCCGCAGGAGCGCTGGTTCACCAATCTCGAGCGGGTGGGCAACGTCGGAGCGGCCTCGATCTACATCATGCTCGACGAATTGCTCAAGAGCGGGAGGCTGCGGGACGGGCAGCACCTCCTGTGCTGGGTGCCGGAGAGCGGACGCTTCTCGAGCGGTTTCATCTATCTCACCGCGACGGCGCATGCGTGAGCGCGAGGTGCCGCAGGAGGGAAACCGCAGCCTCGCCGGCCACCGCAAGGCCGTCTACGCGGTAGCGGACGACGGCAAGCTGCGGCTCGTGCCCTCGCGCGGCTGGGAGGTCGAAGAGATCGTCACGCGCCAGGCGGTCGAGGACCTGGAGCGGCGCGCCGAGGAGGCGCGCGCACGCGTGCTCGCCGGCCAATCCTCGCCGCTGGAATATCATATGTACCGCGCGCGCATGGATCTAGAGCTCCTGTCCCAAAGCACGGGCCTGTGGCGGTGGCGCGTTCGGCGCCATCTTAGGCCGGCTGTGTTCGCGCGCCTGCCGCTCGCGCTGCGGCGGCGCTACGCCGAGGCGCTCGGCGTCTCCGTCGAGGCGCTGGGCAAAGCAGAGTAGCGATGCCGGAAGCTTTCGTGCACGCGCATGCCTCGCATTGCGAGTCCGGAGTGATGTCCTCGCTCCTGCGCCATCACGGCCTGCCCATGTCCGAAGCGATGGCCTTCGGCCTCGCCTCCGCGCTGTCGTTCGCCTACCTCCCCTTCATCCGCATCAACGGCCTGCCGCTGGTGTCCTTCCGCATGCCGCCGCGCGCGATCGTCAAGGGCCTCGAGCGCAGTCTGGGCTTGAGCATGCGCTTCGAAACCTTCCGCTCGCCCTCGGACGGCATGGCGCGGCTCGATGCGCTGCTCGATGCCGGCAAGCTCGTCGGGCTGCAGGCCTCGGTATTCTGGCTCCCGTATTTCCCGCCCGATCTGCGCTTTCATTTCAACGCGCACAATCTGCTCGTCTATGGGCGAGAGCGCGACGAATATCTGATCAGCGACCCGGTGGGGGAAACGACGGTCCGTTGCGCGCGCGAAGACCTGAAGAAAGCGCGCTTCGCCAAGGGGGTGCTCGCGCCCAAGGGGCTGCTCTACTTCATGACGAAACCGCCCCTCACGCCCGATTGGGCGCGTCTCGGACGGCGAGCGCTTGCGCGCACCGCGCGCATCATGCTCGCGCCCCTGCCTTTGATCGGCGTGCGCGGAATGAGGCTGCTCGCGCGGCAAATCGAGCGCCTGCCTCTCGCCGACGGCGGAGAGAGGGCGCGCCTCTACATCGGCAACATCGTGCGCATGCAGGAGGAGATCGGCACGGGGGGCGGGGGTTTCCGCTTTCTGTACGCCTCCTTTCTCCAGGAGCTTGCGGCGAAGACGGGTTACTCAGCGCTGGATGCGCTCGCAGCGCGCCTGGTCGAGATCGGCGACCGCTGGCGCGAGTTCGCGCTCGCCGCCGCGCGCATGATCCGCGGCCGCGACGCGCTCGCGCCGCCGGTCCTGGCAGCACATCTGCGGGCGCTTTCCGCGGACGAAAAGCTCTTCTTCCAGAATCTTCACCGCGCCCAGCGCGCATGGGCACTCTGAACGTCGAGAGCCTGTCGTTTCGCTATCCGGGGGCGAGCGATGCGGCGCTGCAGGATGTGACGCTCGCCATCCCCGACGGCGGAATCTTCGGCTTGCTCGGGCCGAACGGCGCGGGCAAGACCACGCTGATCTCGATTCTCGCGGGCCAGATGCAGGGGGCAACGGGCCTCGTCACGGCGAACGAGGAACCGCTCGAGGCCCTGCGCCGCCGCAGGCCGGGTTTCCTCGGCATCGTGCCGCAGGAGCATGCCTTCTACTCCATGCTCTCTTGCGCGGAGAACCTGCGATTTTTCGGCGGCGTGCAGGGCCTGGCCGGCGCGCGACTCAAGGAACGCGTGGAAGCCGCCGCCGCGTTCGCCCGGATCGAGAGCGTGCTTGCGCGCCGTGCGGGGCGTCTCTCGGGCGGCCTGAAGCGGCGTTTGAATCTCGCCATCGGCCTGCTCGGAGAACCGCAGATCCTGCTCTTGGACGAGCCGACCGTGGGGGTCGATCCGCAGTCGCGCGCCTTTCTGCTGGAGTCGATCCGCTCGCTTGCCGGAAGAGGCCGGACCATCGTCTACACCAGCCACTACATGGAAGAGGTCGAGGCGATCTGCGACCGGGTTGCGATAATCGACCGCGGCCGCGTATTGGTTTCGGGCACGCTCTCCGAGGTGATCCGGGACGGATCGGGCCTCGAAGAGACCTTCATGCAGCTGACCCACCGGTCGCTGCGCGACTGAAATGCGGCGTCTCCTCGCCTTGTGGGAAAAGGAATGCCTCGCGCTTTCGCGCGACGTGCTCGGGCTCGCGGTGCTGTTTCTGATGCCTGCCGCGTTCATCGTCGTGATGTCGCTCGCGTTGAGCGACGCTTTCAAGGGGTCCCCCGCGCGCGAGACCGAGTTCGCCGTTATCGCCGCCGATCCGGCGCTCGCGGACCGGCTCGCGAAAAATCTTGCGGGCGAGGGTTTTCGCGGCGTGCCCGGGCCCGCAAGCGAAGGGGAAGCGCGAAACAGCGTGCGCCTCGCCAAATACAAACTGGTTCTTGTGGTACCGCACGATTTCGAGCAGGCGCTGGTCGCGCCGCTTGACGGGGGAAACGCGCTGCCTGAGCTCACGCTCCTCGCCGATCCCGCCCTGCCGCCGGCGCAACTCCTCGCCTTCCGGCAACGTGTCCTCGGCGCGGCTCTCGCGCTGCGCTTATCGGCGATGATGCGCCGGGCCGGAATCGCCGTCGACGCGGACGCGTTGGATCCGAGACGTGCGGCGACCTTGAAAGTCGAAACCGTCGGCGGAACCGGCCGTCCCTCCTCGGTGCAGCAGAACGTCCCGGCGTGGCTCATTTTCGGGATGTTTTTCGTGGTGATGCCGATCTCCTCGCTCTTCATCGTCGAGCGGCGCGACGGCACGCTTGCGCGACTGGTGAGCATGCGCGTCCCGTTTTCGCTGCTCCTCCTCGGCAAGGTGGGTCCGTATTTCGCCGTCAACCTCGCGCAGGCGGCGCTGATGCTGCTCGCCGGCCGGGTGCTCGTACCCTGGTTCGGCGGCGAGACGCTCGCGCTCCCCGGGCGCTGGGACCTGCTCGCGGCGGTCACGGCCTGCACCAGCTTTGCCGCCATCGGCTGGGGGCTGCTCGTCGCGGTGTGCTCGCGCACGCTCGAGCAGGCGACCGTGATCGGTGGCGTCGGCAACCTGCTCGCTGCCGCCGTAGGCGGCATCATGGTGCCGCGCTTCGTGATGCCAGAGGCCATGCAGCGCTTGGCCGAGGCCTCGCCCATGGCCTGGGCCCTGGACGGATTCCACACGGTGATCCTGCGCCAGGGCGGCGCCGCCGACATCGCTTTGCCGTGCATCAAGCTCGTCGCACTCGCTCTGGTGCTGCTCGCCGCCGCGCTTTGGGTGCACCATCGGCGCCGTGTCTTGAGTCCGGCTTGAATGACGACCCGCGAAGCATTGATCGCAGAGCTGACGGCGCTGATCCTCGAGGCGACTGAGAAATCGCTCGACGGCTCGGACCTGTCCGCGGACGAGGCGATCTTCGGCTCGGGTACGCGCCTCGCGCTCGATTCGCTGGACGCGCTGCAGGTATCCATGGCCTTGCAGAAGCGCTACGGCGTGCGCCTTACCGACAGCAAAGAAACTCGGCGCATCCTCGCCTGCGTCGGAAATCTCGCCGACCACCTGCTGACCAAGCGCGCATGACCCCGGTGTTCGTGCGCGCGTCGGCGCTCGCAAGCGCGCTCGGAGCCGATCTCGACGCGGCGGTCGAGCGCCTGTCGGGCGCACCATTCGCGCCGGCTCGAAACACGGCGGCCGGCGGCGCTTGGCCATATTTCGCGATTCCGTTCGCCGGGGACGACTGGATGAAACGCGCCGAGGCCATCGCGCGAGCGGTGGCGGAAAGTCTGCGGCGCGAGGCCGCGCTCGCGCCGGGAGAGTGGGCGGCGCTTCCCTGCATCGCCGGCTCGTCCTCCACTTCGGTGGGCGCCTGGGACAGAGGTGGCTGGGCCGCGCTCGCGCCGCCGCTCGAATTCTGCCGGATGCTCGCAAAGGGGTTCGGCGTGCGCGGTCCGGCGATGATGGTCAACACCGCGTGCACGTCGGGCTTGAGCGCCCTCGATATCGCGTTGAGTCTTGTCGCGGCGGGCAGGTTTCGCGAGGTGCTGGTGCTCGGCGTCGAGCTCGCCAACCGCCTGACCGTCGCGGGTTTCGCCGGGCTCGAGCTGCTCTCGGCGAGCGCCGCGCGCCCCTGCGACCGAGAGCGAGACGGCTTGGTGCTCGGGGAAGCGCTCGGAGCGGTGCTCGTGTCCGCCGCGCCCGGGCCCTGGCGCATCGCCGCGCTCGCCTCGGGCATGGATGCGGCGAGCCTCACCGGGCCGGCGCCCGGCGGCGAAGTGATTGCTAACACGATGCGCGCGGCGCTCTCGAGCGCGCGATGGACCAGCGCCGCGGTGGATCTGATCAAACTGCAAGCGGGCGGCGGCCGCCTTGGCGATCTGGCCGAGGCACGCGCGATACGGGAACTGTTCGCCGCACCCCCGAGAGCGCTATCGCTCAAGGGCGCGCTCGGCCACACGCTGGGCGCGAGCGGCCCCGCGGAATTGGCGCTACTACTTGCCAGTCTTGCGCGCGGGCGCGTGCCCGCCACCTGGGGGTTTGCCACGCCCGACGACGAGCTTGGTTTGACGCCCTCGGGCGGCGACGGGAAAGGGGTGAGCCGCGTGTTGTTCAATCTTTCCGGGTTTGGCGGCAACGTGATGAGCCTGGCGCTGGAAAAAACGGAGTGAACGTGTATCTGCTCGCGCCCGCTGTGCTGCGCGTTGCGCCCGAGGAGCTCCCCGCACAGGTGCGCGCGCGCTTCGGCTCCGAGCTGCGCCGCTCCGGCGCCTTTGCGCAGCTTTGCATGCTGGGCGCGCAAGCCTGCCTCGACACCACGGCCGGGGATGGGCCGCTCGGCGTCCTTTGGTCGTCCAGGCTGGGTGCGCTGCGCGCGAGTCGCGCCGCGCTCGACGAGAGCCTGCAACGCGGCGAGCCGGCGATGCCGTTCACCTTCATCGGAATGCAGCCGCACCTGACGGGCGCGCTGCTCGCGCAACGCGGCCATCCGGTGACGCGCTCGGCGCACTTGCATCTCGCCGATGAAGACTGGTCGCTGCTCCTCTCCGTGGCGCAGGGCTGGCTCGCCGAGTGCGAGCGGGTCCTGGTCGGCTGGGTGGAAGAATCCGACTCAGGCGGCGTCGCGCACAAGAGCGACTGGTGCCTGCTTCTGAAGAAACCCGTTGCAGGGGCGATTCGCTTAGAGCCGGCGCCGCACGAGGATACGGCCGTTGCCGCGACCGCGGAGGATTGGATTGCTCGCATCGCCGCCTGGCGTACTAGTCCGCGGGCACCGCTCTTCATGCGCGGAGGCGAGGACGCGTGGCGTTTCACCCCTCATGGGCAGTGAGATGGCCGTGACGAAAGCCTTCATAGGGCTTGGAGCAAATCTCGGCGACCCCGAGGCCCAGGTGCGTCGCGCCATGACCGCGCTCACATCGATTCCTGAGACTCGCCTTCTCGCCGCCTCCTCGCTTTACCGCAGCGCGCCGGTCGGTGTCGGCGAGCAGCCCGAGTTTATCAACGCCGTTGCCGAAATCGAAACCGGGTTGGGGGCGCGGGCGCTGCTCGACGAGCTGCTCGCGATCGAAGCGCGCTTCGGCCGCCGGCGCGATTTCCCCGGCGCGCCGCGCACCCTCGACCTCGACCTCCTGCTCTACGGCAATCAGGTCATCGCCGAGCCGGAGCTCGTCGTGCCCCATCCGCGCATGCACGAGCGCGCCTTCGTGCTCGCGCCGCTCGTGGAGATCGCGCCCGATGCGGTCGTTCCTGGCAAGGGACCGGTTGCGGCGCTGCTCGCCGCCTGTAAGGATCAAGAAGTAAGAAAACTGGGAGCCACATCAGATGAGGTCGGTCCGTCTGATGACGACAATCCAAAAACTTCTTAGATTTCCATGCTCATACGAGCTCGCTCAATAGACGCAGCGCGGGCGCGACGCGAATGCCTTCGGGTGTCCGGCAGTCCTTTTTCCCAACCGCGCTCAGCTGCCAGGCGGACACTTCGGGAAAGCGCGCCTTGAGATAGCGCAGGCCGCGGTCCACCTCGGCGTCGGCCCACTTGCACTCGACGAGGAGCACCGCTCGCCTGCCCTCGGAGAGGACGAAATCCACCTCGCGGCCGTCGGTGTCGCGGAAGTGTGCCATGATTTTCCCCCATAGGCAAAAATCACCGTGAGTGTTTTTGCCCCTGGGGAACATCCCCAAAGGGGAGCGTATCCGGGGCGGCGACGAGCTCACTCTCTTCAAGCAGCCCGTGCGCGCCCACGCCGAGCAGGCGCACCGGCCGGCGCGCGGCCTCGGTGCGCTCAAGCAGCGCCAGCGCGCGCTCGGCGATCTCGCTGGCGTCGCTCGTGGGCGCAGAAGCGGTGTGGCTGCGCGTGACGGTGGAGAAGTCCGCGTAGCGCACTTTGATGGTCACGGTGCGCGCGCGCAGGCCCTTGCTCTCGAGGGACTCGGCGGTGCGACGCGCGATGCGCTCGATCTCGGCCCGGATTCTCTCCGGGTCCGTGAGGTCTGTTGCGTAAGTCGTCTCGTCGGAGAGCGATTTGCGGCGCCGGTCGGGCTCGACCGGCCGCGGGTCCTCGCCGCGCGAGAGGCACTTCAACCAATCGGCTAGGCTTCCCACCGCGCCGCGCAGCCGCTCCTCCTCGGCCGAGCGCACGTCGAGCAGCCGCTCGATGCCGATCGCGCGCAGCTTTTTCGCGGTGACCGGCCCCACGCCCCATAGCGCCTCGACCGGCAGCTCGTGCAGGAACTCCTCGACTCTCCCGGGCGCGATCACGGTGAGCCCGTCGGGCTTCTTCCAACCGGAGGCGATCTTGGCGAGGAACTTGTTGGGGGCAACGCCGGCCGAAGCAGTGAGGTTCAATTCGCCGCTGATGCGCGCTTTCAGGGTCTTCGCCACTGCGGTCGCAAGCGGCTCACGCCACAGGTTGTCGGTGACATCCAGATAAGCTTCGTCGAGCGACAACGGCTCCACGAGCGGCGTGCAGGAACGCAGGATCGCCATCACCTGATGCGAAACCGCGCGGTAGCGCTCGAAATCAGGCCGCACGATAACGAGCGAAGGGCACAGGCGCGCAGCGCGGGACATCGGCATCGCCGAGCGCACGCCGAAAACACGCGCCTCGTAACTCGCCGCCGCCACCACGCCGCGCGACTCGGGAGGGCCGCCGACCGCGACCGGTCGGCCGCGCAGCTGCGGATCGTCGCGCTGCTCGACCGACGTGTAAAACGCGTCCATGTCGATGTGGATGATGCGGCGCGGCGCTTCGAGCATGGGGAAAGTGTAGCGCTGCCCGCACTGCTCATGCCATGCTAACATCGTCCGCTTCCCTGCATCGTCAGGCCGTGCGTGGAAACTCTCGTCGCTAGACATAACGAGGGCGGCGGCGCCCAAACCCGCGCCGACCTGCTGCTCGAGACCGTACGGCAGCTTGCCGCCGAGCTGCATCCTGCGCGTCAAGCCCGGCCGATTTCGCTCGACGGGCGCCTGGAACACGATTACGGATTCGACAGCCTGGGGCGCGTTGAGCTGTTTCTGCGGCTCGAGCGCCGTTTCGGCGTGAGCCTTTCGCAGAGCGTGATGGAAAGCGCCGAGACCGCGCGCGACTTGCTGCGCGCAATTCACGCCGCGAGCCCTGCGTCGCGCGCCGCGCCTCTCGAGCGCGCGTCGGTGCTCGCGGAGGAATCCGAGACCCCCGACCGTGCGGCGACGCTCATCGAGGTGCTCGAATGGCACGTGGCGCGGCATCCGGAGCGCCCCCACATCGTGCTCCAGCATGACTCGGGCGAGGAGCAGACCGTCACCTACGCCGCGCTCGAAAACGCGGCCCGAGCGGTCGCCACGGGCCTGCTCGACCGGGACCTGCAGCCCGGAGCAGCGGTGGCGATCATGCTCCCGACGGGCGTCGATTACTTCTACAGCTTCTTCGGCGTTCTCCTCGCCGGAGGCGTTCCGGTCCCGATCTACCCGCCGGCGCGCGCCTCGCAGATCGAGGAACACCTGCGAAGGCACGCGGGCATCCTGTCCAACGCATTGGTCGAAACCCTGATCACGGTCCCGCAGGCGAAACCGATCGCGCTGCTGCTCAAGCCGCAGGTAAGGACGCTCAAGAACGTCGTGACTCCGACCGAGCTCTCGCGCCCGAGTCCGGCCGCAATCGTGCATCGCGTGAAATCTCAGGACATCGCCATGCTGCAGTACACCTCGGGCAGCACCGGAAATCCCAAGGGCGTCATCCTGACTCACGCCAATCTGCTCACCAACATCCGCGCGATGGGCCGCGCGCTGCGCGTGACGCCGGACGACGTGTTCGTGAGCTGGCTCCCGCTCTACCACGACATG